>Ga0123335_1009087_pt1 | contig 10415 bp, 5 predicted proteins | sample BiotimSIPDNA_2_FD_89707 | JGI IMG/M metagenome (GOLD analysis project Ga0123335, IMG submission 89707) | Anaerobic biogas reactor microbial communites from Washington, USA - Biogas_R2 time_0 SIP DNA | ecosystem: Engineered > Bioreactor > Anaerobic > Unclassified | place: Washington, USA... | reverse complement strand
TTACGAACTTGACGAGCGTCTCGGCGGCGAGGAAAAGCTGCGTGCAGGCATAGAGTATGTGCATTCAAAGGGCGGACGCGTAGCCATGTTCCTCAGCTACTTCCTTATTGACCATAAGAGCGAGTTTTACCTGAATGAGGGCGGTGACAGCTGCACCATCCGCAATATCTGGGATGAGGAAATACCCTTCTCTGAAACCTACTGTGGCGAGGGCACTTACCGCAAGATGGGCAGCACTCCCATGCCGATGTTCGCTGCCTGTCCCGGTTCACCCCTCTGGCAGGAGAAGATGATGAAATCAGCGGAATACTGTCTCAGGCTCGGTGCAGACGCGGTTTTATATGACCTGGGCGGCAGACCACCCTACTTCTGCTTCTCGAAAGATCACGAGCACAAGAAGCCAAGCCGTACCTGTGAACATAAGGCGCTGAAATACCGCGAACTTCGTGAATTAGTGCGCAGCTACGGCAATGATCGCGCCATATTTATGGAGGATGTTGTTGATATTTTCAACGAATCAATGGATCTTACCCATGGAAGCGCTTTCGTACCGCGTTCCAGCACCAACTGCCCTGAGCTATATCGCTATACCTTCCCGGAACATCGCTGCACCAACCGGGAGATGGGTCTCGACGAGAACAACTACCGTGACAACATCAACTACACTTTCATGTATGGGCTTTCCTATGATATGACCATTTACCGCTGCTGCGGGCGTATGTCTGACATACCAAACTATGCGGCGTATATGAGCGAGGTGATAGTCCTGCGAAAGAAGCATGCAAAGCATCTTCATTATGGGAGATTTACCGACCGTGACGGATTCACGCTTGAGACTTCAGGTGATGCCTCGGTTGACGGACGCTCATATCTCGCTGCCGACGGTTCGGTTGGAGTGGCGCTTTGGAATCTTAAAAAGGCAGAAGCTGATATCACCGTCACAATAAACGGACGCCGTATTTTTCTCACCGTTCCCGCGGATGGCGTGGCATTTGCTGAATAGGCAATATCATTGCACAAATATACCCCCGGCTTTGAAAACCGGGGGTATATTTGCGTATATGAAACATCAGCCTTCAATCGCGATATAGAAGTCCTGAATCTGCTTAATTGCCTGTTCTTCCTTAGAGGCGTAGAAAGACGAGAAGTTATTATTTTTCTGATTAACCATATTGCATGGGAAATACATAAATGCCTGAAGTGCGCCGTCAAGTCCGAAGAAAGTCATGCCGGGATCATACAGAAGACCGTCAGCACAGAGTTGGAGCATCTCGATAGATTCCTCGTCACGGCAGACCTTCTGGTTAAAGAGCGACTCATAATATGCCGGAGCAACATTAATATAGGAGAAGTACCCTAACATTTCGCAGACATTTCCCACCATATTGGGATCGGGTACGGTAACGGGAACGGTTAGCAGTTTGCCATAATCATCAATGTGGTAGGTCTCCTGCGCCTCGTCGAATTTCGGGTATGGAATAAGGCCGTAATCGGTCTCACACTCGCGGAGGTTGGTCATCCAGGTCAGCTGCTGAAAAAAGAACAATACGCGACCGCTGTCCATGGGAATGTACATGTCCTCGGTCAATACAGCCTTCCAGGGATATGTCCATGCCAGTTTCCGAGTGACGATGATGTCGTAAATCTTTTCGAGCATAGTGATCATACGCTCGTTGTTGACAGCAGGCATGAGCATACCCTCATCATTGACTTTAGTCAGCGGAATCTCGCATCCAGCGCGGAAGGAGTTGACAGGATGGTCTGCCATGATACAGATGCCGTAAGCGTCGTTTATATCAAAATCGCCGTCGCCGTCAATATCGCGGGTGATTACCTTCGACATATCGGTCATTGAGTCAAGCGTCCAGCCGCCTTCTCGGACGAGGTCGTAGAGATTGCCAAAGTTATACTCCTCTGCCATGCCCTTATTGAAGGCAACAAGGCTATAAGTGGGCAGCGCGTATGATGACTTTGCAAAGAAGTTCTTGCCGGACACAGTGAGGTTCTCGGTTACTGACGAATTCCAGTATACATGGGAGAAGTCTACTGTCGAAATAGTATTCCAGTCAAGAATCATGTGCTGGGTGACAAGTGCGGTGTTGCCGCGCATGTTATTTGAGAGCACAAGCTGATATTTATTGTCGCCCGCCATTATCGAAGCGTTGACAGCGGGAATCAATTCGACTTCCTGCAGTTCGCAGTTATAACCCATGTCGATATTGAAGTATTCCTCTGTCATGAGTGTACGGGAATACAGCTCATCGTAGAATACATCGCCCGTTTCCTCATCGGCAAACATCAGCTTGTTATAAGTCTGACTGAAGGCCGCCTGAATAAAGAAGGAGGCGCCGTTGTAATCAATTTTGTCTACATAAGGCTGAAGCTCGGTTTCAACCTCGATGGCAGAGGTGGTGTCGGCAGCAGTTGTAACAACAGCCGTTTCTTCACCGCCTTTGCAGGAGACAAGCATAGCGATGAATGTCAGCGCCGCCAGCATCAGCGAGATTGTACGCTTAATAGTCAATTTATCATCCTCCACAAGTTTCCATATTACGGCGTCGAATAATCACACCACATATTTATTCAAGTGTCAATTTATCAAACCGTTTAGTGTTCCAAGAGCGCAGTTCATCGCCTCGATTATGCTTCCAAAGACCTTCACATTAGGCATTCCCGAGTTCTCCAGTGCCTCGCGACTTTGATGCCCTCCGGCGACAAGGAAACATTCAGCCGATGTTAGTGTTGCTATAGCTGACTCGGCGTCATGCAGGGTGTCACCGATGAAGAGCACCGAACGGGGATTGGTTTCTTCTGCCCAGCGCTGAGCCAGATGCGTCTTGCTTTCGGCTTTGATGTTGTCATTGCCGATGATCTCGGAGAAGCAGCTCTCAAGTCCCAGATAACGCAGCTGATAGGCAAGCATGTCCGCTTCGGTTGCGGACAGCAGGACCTGAACCGCTCCTGCGGCATCGAATGCAGCAATTGCTTCCAGCACTCCGGGTCTGAGACCTGCATCCCGAACATTTATCATGTATTGTTCCACCCATTCAACCGCCAGATCATCATATGACTCCGCGTCAAAATCAAAGCCAAGCTGAAGGTAGTAGTTGAATATTGGAAATTGAAATACACTGTGATATTGTTCAAGCGATTCGACCTGCGGCAGTCCACGCCGGGCAAGCAGAGTATTGACGCTTTTTATGCCGACCCATACATCATCAAGTATGGTGCCGTTGAAGTCCCAGACGATATGTGAGTATTTCATGACTAATCGAAATCAGCGGCGCAGCACTGCCGAGTCGGTGACCGGGCAGGCCGAGCAGAGGAGCACTCTGCAGCCATCAGCGGTAAATGGAACGGGCTTACCGTCGATTTCAAGCTTCGTACCTTCGGCGGAGAAGGGAAGAGAGAGTTCTCTCAGCGGCAGAGCGCCATCGGCTATGGTGAGAGTCAGACTGTCGGCGGTGATGACAACATTGCCCCAGGCGCAGTCAAGACTCCAGACACATGAGAAACTCCCCTCGGTCATAACTTCTGGCTTGGGAGCAAAGCCGATTTTGCCCTTTGTCATATCGAAGCTGAAACCCGAGAGAATCGGAATCATCGCCCAGCTTGCCATGGAGCGGGCGTAGTTGTTGCCGCACTCGATTTCGTTCCAGGGGTTGCGGTTCTCGCCGTTGTAGCGGTCGCGTATTGAGGTTACCAGTTCCACCGCTTCGTTCACCATACCTTCGGACGCCATAAGTCCAGCAAGCTGATACTCGAAGCCGTGCATAGTCTCCTGACAGTAGGGAATCGGAATGGCAGGCTTCTCGGTGCCTTCGGGATAAACGCAGATGTAACTGCCCGACTCGTCATTGAGTGAAAAAATACGCCAGGGGTTGTAATGTTCGCGCACAGAACGGCAGAAGTTGTGCTCATACATCGAACGAAGGGCTGTCTTTGTATTGTTCTCATCAAATATCCTGCCGAGACCTATGATGTTAGCATGCCACTGACCGCAGAGCTGGTCGATTTCACTGCCCTCACCTATCTGGTATTTTATCTGCCCCGCCTCGCTGTTCCAGTAGGGGTTCTGTCTGCCGGTAACATCGCGGTCCCCGGGGGAGTATTTGTCAAGTATATCCCTGTCATACAGGTCGATCTTCTGAATGTACCATTTACCGTTGAAGAGATTCTTCTCGGACCATTCAGAGCCGCGTGCGAAAAGTTCACGGTATTCGGCGGCGGATTCCGGCTCACCCATTGCCTCTGTCATCTCGGCGCCCGCCTTTAGTGCCGCCAGGTAAAAGCCCTCGAGCCAGGATGACGGTCCGAACAACTCCATGTCAAGAGTATGATGCTGACGTCCCTCGAGCACACCGTCCTTGTCTGCGTCCCAGCGGTCAGGATTGTCGGGTGACCAGGCGTATTCCAATGATTTTTTAATCCTCGGCCAGTAGGTGCACAGCCATTCGGTATCACCGGAGATCTTCCATTCGCGCCAGGATTTTATGACACCGCCCATCTGGCCGTCCACACAGGCGCGGAAACCGCTTCTGCCGCGTCCGAGAGGGAGCTGCATACGGAATGGCATACGTCCAGTGTCCTCGAAGTTGTAGTCGAAATCTAACTCGCGCATTGAACGCTCAAGAGCGGGAAAGAGGAACGCTGCGGCATAGGTGTAGTTCCAGACATGGGTGCAGCTGCCATCACAGGAGCCGGTATTCTGATGTACACCCTCCCAGCCGTAGAGTTTGCCGTTCTCAAGGCGCAGCACGGTTGGTGATTTAAGAACCGAGAGAGTAGCCGAAGCCGCTTCGATTACCGGTTCGGGCAAAGTGGAGGAGAAAAGCGTTTTTCGGAAACTGTCGGTTGCTGTCCAAAGCCTGTTCCAATCATCAAGGGCATATCTGACCACATCCTCAGCAGACTTCCAGAGTACGGCGTAGTAATTGCGCCATGTAACATCTGCACCGTCACTTCCATCAGCGTTCTTTTTCTTAAGCGGGCTCCAGTAGTTATAGTTGTTAGGAATATACCACGCCAATATAAAACGAGCTGATACCGTCTCGCTGGGTTTTGCGGAGAGTTTCACGGCAAGACTGCCATGATCGCCGTTTCGGTTGGCGGTATCTGTACTGCTGTAATGGCGGGGCTTCAGGTAGTCATACTCTGTGAAGTTGCGCCAATAGGTTTCGAGAGCGTCGCACCAGCCGCCGCGGTACCAATACTCCTGAATCTGCGGTGAGTTACTTTCACAACCGGTATCTACCGCCGCGCAAAGTTCGCCGTATTCAATACTGTCAGTCGGTACATTATCCGAGCGTCCGAAGCGGATATAGCCGCGGTTTCCGTCAATGCTTGCAGTGTTGACCGAATCTCGCCAGGGATTCTTGGTTGTAAAGCAGAAAGTATAGTCGAGAGGTTGGTTCGTTGTATTTGTGACACTAACTTCGAAAAATGCAGCGGGTAGTGATGAATCATCCTCTTGGCGCGGAATAAGCGGGTTAAAGGCGGTGAGCAAGGCTCTGCCCGGGAAGTTGACATCCTCGAAGTCGATTTTTGCTATTGGAAACTCACCAGTGAAGGTACAGCACCGGAAATGCGGGAAACCCGCCATTGACTGGGAAGTAAGCCCCATGCCGGTTCCGGCAAAGTTTTTTTGGGCATCACCCATTAGTACACGGGCATCAAGCAGTTTTCCGTCTTTCGAGTTGGTCTTAATTGCGAAATGAGTGTGACCATTATATGAGCCTTTGCTGGGACGGTTGAAAATCTCCCAGTCGATGAAGCCGCCGTTGCCGGCCAGTCCTATGCTGCCGCTGCCGATTCCTCCGAGCGGGAAGGAAATCTCGCGCAGACGGGAGCCGGTGTATGTTGTTCTTTTCATTTTCATATCCTTTCTGTTGTCTGTATTAGGTTTTGAGATTGTTCTGCTGAACCGAGCAGAGTTTGGTGTATATTCCGCCGAGGTGCATAAGTTCGTCATGGGTACCCGATTCTGCGATGCGGCCGCTTTCAAGCACAAGTATCTTGTCTGCGCGTCTTATTGTGGACAGGCGGTGCGCGATGACTATTAGCGTCTGTTTCCCTGCAAGGTTTTCAAGCGCCGCCTGGATTTTTGCCTCGGTTTCCATGTCAACCGCCGAGGTAGCCTCATCAAGCATTAAAACCGGTGAACGTCTCAGCACAGCACGGGCGATGGCAAGCCGCTGCTTCTGTCCGCCGGAGAGACGGACACCCCTCTCGCCGATTAGGGTCAGATAACCATCGGGCATTTCCCGGATGAATTCATCGGCACAGGCAATTTTTGCCGCTTCGATCACCTGTTCCTCTGTGGCATTATCGAGGCCATAGGCGATGTTGTCATATATCGAGCCGTTGAAGAGAAAGACATCCTGGATTACCATCGAGAGATTTTTTCTCAGCGATTCGATAGTTATATCTTTGATGTTTCTGCCATCCAGCCTGATTTCACCTTGATCCGCATCGTAAAAGCGCCCCGCAAGCGACATGATTGTAGTCTTGCCCACACCTGTGGCGCCTACAAGCGCCACCATTTCGCCCGGTTCAGCAGCAAAGCTTATGTCATCTATGACCTTGATACCATCGTTATAACTGAAACTGACATGGTCAAATTCCAGCCGTCCTTTGGCATTCACAAGCGGAGTGGCATCTGGTGCGTCAAATATGTCCGGCTCAGTATCCAGAAGCTCCATAACGCGCTGACCACCGGCGATAGCTGACTGAACATCCTCCACCAGACGCGCCAGTGCTGCAAGAGGAGTATAGAATAGACTTAAATACATGAAGAAACCTATGATGTCAGCAAGGGGCATAGAGCCGCACAGCGATAACATGCCTCCGATTCCCATAACGGCAATTGTACCCAGAGATGTTATCAGTTCAACCGAGGGATGGTATACGGCGTTAACATAGTTGGCGTGAATATTTACATCGCTGTAGTGCCTGCACCAGCGGGTCATCTTCTTATGTTCGTAGTCCTCACGTCCGAACGCCTGGATCTCTTTAATACCCGAAAGATTGTCCTGCAGAACTCCGTTCAGATCACCAAGAACCTTAGCGTTTATTTTGAAGAGCGGCATTACCTTCTTCGAGAATACACGGCTGAGCAGCAACACAAAGGGGACTGGTACAAGAGTGACAAGTGCCAGCGTGGGATTTATCAGGAAAATCATTACCGACACGCCAATGATGACAAGCACATTTGTGATAAGATCTGGCAGTGCGTGGGCTATAAGCTGCTCAAGCAAACGTGTGTCGTTCACAATACGGCTCATGAGCTGACCGGTCTGTTTGTCGCTGTAAAACTTCATTGAGAGTGTCTGTAGCTTGTCATAGCAGCGCAAGGTGAGTGCTCCAACATATTCCCAGGCTGCAACATGTGACTGAGACATGGCAAGAAAGCGGCAGATGGCACGCAATACATAAGCTCCCACGAGTATACCGCAGTAGAACAACACGCTGTCAACCGTGAGTGAGCCGTCCTGAATCGATCGTGTGAGTTCTCTGACCAGCGCAGGTGTGACTAGCCCGAGCAGAGAAGCTCCGACAAGACCGATAACCGCCAGCACGACGTGCCAGCGCCACTTTTTAGCCATCTGCAGAACACGTAAAACAACATTCATAACGTATGCCGACTCCGATATATATTATTTGATCAATGATATCACAATCACACAGCGTTTTCAATAAGCAAAAGAAAAACGTTGTCCTTGCGGGTTATAAGTGCCCGACAGAGTTTCCGGATAGTGTATATTATGAAACTCTTCTATCGTGTTTACACAGTTATATCTTGAGCAGATTAATAAATATATGTGTTTATGTGTAAACAACATAAAAAGCGAACCGAAGCATTTGTCTCCGGTTCGCTTGGCAGGTTTTGTCATGAAAGACTTTGCATGAACTTTTCAAGTGTGGCGTTCACACTGTCGGTTATAGCCGCTGTTGTAGATACTGCGGCATCCTGATTCTTATGATAAATATTCTCCATGTAGACATAGTATGTTGCACTCGGCCATATGCTGAGTCCGAGGTCATAAAATGCACCTTCGAAGATAATATCAAGCATAGCCTCTGATTCGTTGTCACGGGAATATTTTGTCTTAAGAACAGTTTCCTGATAAATCTTAAGCAGTTCAAAGTGGGAATGAAAAGAGAGTGCCTCGATAATTATACCAATGTTGTCGTAACGGTTTTCGTTTATTGTCGCCGGGAGCACGGCAGCAGCGCCGCCGGATGTCAGTGTATAGTATTTTTCCTGCTCCTCATTATACTTCGGAAAGGGCAGAATACCTATTTCCTGACTCATATCGCGATAGTTGGCGATACCCTTCGTGGAGGTGCCGCAGAATAGAGCTTGACCGTTTTTGAACATAATCTGTGACTTGGCGGAGCCGTTATGGATGTCGTTTACCGGGTTGAAGTATATTGTCTCTTTGGCAAAAATCTGATAGACTTTCTGCATAACCGAGATTGCATATTCATTGCCGTCAATGGCAAAAAAAGGATAGCCATCAGCGTCAGTATCGATATACTTGACGCCGCCGCCGGTCACCAGCGAACCGTGGATAAGTTTGAGAGCGCCTACAATGCCAAACTGGTCGGATTCATTAAAGACACTGTCGCCGTTTAAGTCTGCTACGAAGTTACGGCTGATATTGGCAAGTGCGTCATATGTCCAGCTGCCGTCAAGCACAATGTCATACATGCTGTCACCGCCGTAGTTGGCATACATCTCCTTGTTAAAGAGAAGCGCGAAGCCGCGGGTATTCATAGAGAGGGAAAAATCCCCCACTGCGGCGAACTGTACGCCGGCGAGTTTGAAAACATCCTTGGCATCCTGATTCCACCAGGGCTGTTCAAAATCACAGTAGTCAAGCAGATTCCATGACAGCAGTTCACCATTGGCGAAATGGGTATTGAGGGTCTCGTCATAAAGCATGGCGATATCGTAAAGGTCGTCTCCGGCGAGAACGACAGAGGTCAGTGTGTCCTGTACCGCGCGAACGGTCGTCTCGGTTATTGAGGCGTTGAAGCGATCTTCGATTGTTCGGTTACGTGTGTAAATAGCATCGTTAATAAGGTCACCGCTCTGCTCATCGGCAGTCAGTTGATTTATTGACCAGGTGAGGTAGGTATCATCATAGTTATAGAAACGAAGTTCGAAGCCATCCATATCGGTTTCAGGCAGACCATCGGTAAGAGCGGCGGCCTCTGTTTCTGTCGTTTCGACAGGAACGGTTTCCGTTTCGGTGAATGCAGGGGTATCTGTGACGCCGCAAGCGGAAAATGTAGCAAGTGATACGGTTGCTAACAGGAGTGATATTAACTTTTTCATTTGTTTATAAATATCCCTTCGTATAAAAAATAATCATAGGGCAAGGAGCGACTGAAGCTCGGAGATATTAACATCACGCGGTGAGATTCCGTATTTGACAGAGAGCGCAGCGGCATAACCAGCAGCTTCGCCGATACCGAGGCAGATCGGCATAACTCTGAAATTGGAGTGAGCCATATGTGTGCCCGAAATACAGCGTCCGGAGAGCAGCAGTCCGTCAACTTTCTCGGGAACCAGACAACCGTAGGGAATAGTGTAACCGTTAAGCTGAGGAAACTTATGCTGCACACCGGTACGATCCAGTCCAGCGCCGGTGATATTATGGACATCGAAGTTGAAATGTGCGCCGCGAACAACCCAGTCGTCGAACTGACGGGCTTCTAGAATATCTTCTTCGTTGATTGTTCTAACACCTCTGAAATGACGTGTCTCGCGTATTCCAAGCATGGAACCGGAGCTGACAATATAGCAATGCTCATATCCTGGAACATACTCTCGCAAAAATTTAACGATATGCTCCATCTGCTCTCGGCAGACTATCTCGCCTTCAGTAAGGCTCTCGGCAGAGCTGCCGTCGATACCGGTGACATTAGTCATGTTGCAGGTAACTATTCCCGGAAGCGTTGAGCGGTAGAGCAACACGTGGCCGGAGGGATGAGGCAGTTTCTCGTTCGCAAGCTGCTGAAGCTCTCCTTTATCTGTAGGAACCAGGGTCTCAAAGGATGGCGGAAAAACAGCGCGGCTGTAATCCACACCTCCGACCTTAAACATCAGAGTAGCGGGTTGCATTAGCGAATCGCTCTCGCGTCCGATATAATACTCGGCTCCCGATTTGGCGGCAATATCACCATCGCCGGTGGCGTCGACTACAACCCTTGCGGTGTAGACAGCTCGTCCGCTCTTGTTTTCGGTTATAACTCCCTTAACAGTGCCGTTTTCGACTATGGTATCGGCGGCAAAGGTGTATAACAGCAGTTTAACTCCTGCCTCGTTTAGCATGTCGAGATAGAGCTTTTTGAGCTTTTCAGGGTCGTTGGTGTTTACGATACCGCGTTCATTCTCGGGACGGTCT
>Ga0123335_1009085_pt1 | contig 10420 bp, 11 predicted proteins | sample BiotimSIPDNA_2_FD_89707 | JGI IMG/M metagenome (GOLD analysis project Ga0123335, IMG submission 89707) | Anaerobic biogas reactor microbial communites from Washington, USA - Biogas_R2 time_0 SIP DNA | ecosystem: Engineered > Bioreactor > Anaerobic > Unclassified | place: Washington, USA... | reverse complement strand
TCGAATGTCACTTGCGTTGTTGAGGAATCCGATCGTAAAAGGCTGTCCGGATACCGCCTGCGAGAGATTGATCCCATCTTCTGACCAGCTTTCAAACTGAGTGACTTCCGTTCCGCACTTAAACACTCCGCGTTCTGCCAAGGTGTGTTCGTTATGCATGAGGAAATATTCACCATCCATTCTTCTGGCACATAATCCGCGCAACCGGTCGGTGTCCTCGAATTGATCACTCAACCTGGCTTCGCACAAATTGATTTCCAGGATCTTCCATCCTTCATCTGCAAAGCGTTCGATTCGGGCTGGACCGTTGGTCTGGAAATCCGCGACTTGTTCAGGATTTCCATCGGCGTAGAGAAAGCGGCTCACGCCTTCAGGGCGACCGTCTTTGAAATGAATGGACAGCTTAAGCGTGCCTTAGGGATGGTAGACGCGGAACTCTCCTGATAGAAAGTCAGGATGTTGCTCAAGCAAGTGTTCCCATGATTGGCCCATTACTGTGTGCGGAGCTTGTTTGAAGCTGCAATCGAAATAGGTGTTTCCGTTGGGATGAAAGGCCGTCAACTGCGAGACCCATCCCTGATCAATCTGTGCTTTCCAAAGCAGGTCGCCGGAAGGGGTGTTGTGGTGCACGTTTCCGGAATAGGGGGCTTCCTGGTTGACCCGGAAAACTCGTCCTCCCGGATCCTGCATTTCACGAAAGGGAGCTTTGATAGGCTTCCCACATCCGTTCAAGAAGCAGCAGATTCCGAACAGGATCGGACTCAGATACCAAACACACCTGGAATCAGTTATTGGAAGCATCGGAGAATAGATGGGATGAGGGGGGTTGGACTAGCGCCACGCGGAAACCGATGGTTCTGTACCTGGCATTGCTGCTGATCGATAAGTTGCGTAGTAGGTAATCTGTTGTTCAGTCCCCCAAACGGTGCGTTTTCGAGCCTTGATTTCGATGGTCCACCACCGCGAAATCTTCGCCCGGATTGAAGAAGAAACCAGAATCGCGTTTACGGATGTGCCCGCGGTTTAGTCTTCCTTTATGATGAGAAGGCTCAAGATGGGCTTTCCCCGTACCATAAACAGGAATGTCTTCCGCACACAGCCCGATACCGGTTCCACAGAAAGACTCTTTCCCCGCAGAATGGATGGAAGCGTCAGCGAGCATGGAAAGCCGAACTGACTGAGCTGGTTTTTGAATCCACCGATCGATATGTTGGTGAATTCGCCAATGGCATCGTTGACGATATCCACCGGATGCTTCCCGCCTTCGATAGGCTTGAGCATGCGCGATGCGATGAAGTCCGCGGTGTCGTGTCCCATGAAAAGATACACAAACCCGAAGATATCGCCGCTAAAACCAATGTTGGAAACGATCAGGGGGGTATCGTTTCCAAAAAGCTTCTCAACTCCCGAAGCAACCGTTGGGGGCTCGGTCCAGGGTTCGAGTTTAATGGAAGAATGCAGCATCATCGTGAACACATCCCGTAATGCCGCATTCATCATCGCCGCTAGTTCGCCGTATGAAATACTGAATGCTTGGGCCATAAGCTATTAGTTTATTCGGTCCAAATGGGTTTCGGTTAAGCAAAAAAAAGACCCCGTCTCACGACGGGATCCTTTTCGCACGTCCGAACTCTCGATCGGACATCCTTACCATCAAACAAAGATCCCTGCTTATTCAGTGGGAATCTCTGAAAGGGTTCTGAGCACACGGGCTGCAATCTTATAGGGGTCGGCCATGGAATTCGGACGACGGTCTTCCAGGTAGCCCTTGTAGTTGTTCTTGACGAAGCTGTGGGGAACCCGGACCGAGGCTCCGCGATCTGCCACTCCCCAGCTGAATTTGTCGATCGACTGGGTTTCGTGGAGTCCGGTCAAACGGAGATGGTTATCCGGACCATAGGCGGCTATGTGTTCATCGCGATACTTGTCGAAGGTAGCCATGAGCTTCTCAAAGTAGGCTTTGCCGCCCACTTCACGCATGAACTTGGTCGAGAAGTTGCAGTGCATTCCTGAGCCGTTCCAATCCCCTTGGAAAGGTTTGCAGTGTAGCTGAACTGTGACCTGGTAGCGTTCGCAAATGCGGGACATCAAGTAGCGTGCGACCCAAATATCGTCTGCTGCTTTTTTTGATCCCTTGCCGAAGATCTGGTATTCCCATTGGCCTTTTGCCACCTCAGCGTTGATCCCTTCATGGTTGATTCCAGCTGCGAGGCAAAGCTCAAGATGCTCCTCAACAATTTCACGGGCGATGTCGCCAACGTTTTCGTAACCCACTCCAGTGTAGTACTGGCCCTGTGGCTTAGGATATCCATCTTCCGGCCACCCCAACGGACGCCCGTTCTGCATGAGGAAGTATTCCTGTTCGAATCCAAACCAGGCATCTTCCATGTCGGGAACCGTATTCCGATAGTTGGATGGATGGGGGTCTCCATTTGGCAGAAGCACCTCGCAGAGCACAATAAAGCCGTTGTCTCTCGCAGCGTCGGGATAGAGAGCCACGGGCTTGAGCATACAGTCGGAGCTGTGCCCTTCCGCCTGACGGGTCGAACTTCCATCAAATCCCCACATCGGGCAGTCATCGATGGACTTGGGTTCGGCGTCGACAATCTTGGTTTTCCCGCGCAGATTCGGCTCCGGGAGATAGCCATCGAGCCAGATATACTCCAGTTTGAATTTCGGCATAGTTTTTATTCGTTTAATGGTGTAAGGTTACAGCCTCAAGTGCGAAAAGGTTACTCGGATAGGATTAACCTGATGAAGCTGCAATTACGTTAGCAACCTGCTTGCCATTCAAACAAAAAAGCCGAATTTAATATCGCAGAAATTTAAAATTACACTTTTTGACCACCAATGCATGACGTCAAAGACACCCAACGTTCAGTCGTAAAGGTCGGATACGACGGAAGAGTTCATAAATACTACCGCGGTCCTTCGGCGAAGGAGCGCTACGAGAATGAGGTTAGCATTCTCGAATACCTCGAACGTAAGGGTTGCACCTTTGTGCCGCGCATTCTGGAAAACCATCCGGAGGATCTCTACATCGTGACAACGAATTGTGGGCATCGGGCGGACAATGTGAGTGAGGAAACCCAGATCCGCCTGTTCCGGGAGATTGAACAATACGGCGTGAGGCATGATGATCCTTTTGTGCGCAACATCACCTACAACATGCAAACCGGAAGGTTCTGCGTTATCGATTTTGAATTTGCGACCAATCTCGAGACCGGGCATGGCCTGCGCATCGAGGATGTGGGTGGACGTCCCAACCAGCCCAGAGTCACGCCATGAGGTTACGTTGGTCTGGTATGACCCATCCGGGTCGGTTTCGCCGTAATAATGAAGATGCCTTCCTGGGACTGATCTTTGATGCCAGGGAAGTTCACTATCTAGGCAAGGAGGATGAGCTGACGGTCGATGACAACAAGCAGTTTGTTTTTGCGGTCAGTGATGGAATGGGCGGGGCCAACGCCGGGGAGTATGCCAGCCGGATCGCTGTGCAGACAGTCACCAAGCGGTTGCCGGAAGCCCTGCGGTCCGCGATGCATGGCGATGCTGAGGATGATGCGAGTATCCTGCGTAATCTATTCCAGAGTATTCACCTGACCATGCTGGATATGGGCAGGGCTTACGAGGAGTGCAATGGCATGGGCGCAACGTTGAGCATGGTGTGGATCAATCCTCAACGGCTGTTGTTCGCTCACATTGGAGATAGCCGCATATACCACCTTCCCGTTGAGGGCCGCATGCAACAGGTTACCGAGGATCATTCCCATGTGGGTTGGTTGCTGCGACAGGGCAGGATCAATGAGCGCCAAGCGAAGATGCACCCCTCCCGCAATATTCTGGATCAGGCCTTGGGGGGTGGAATCCGCAAAATTGACCCTCAGATTGGCTCGATTGGGGTCGTTCCTGGTGACACCTTTGCCTTGTGTTCCGATGGGATATGTGACGGGCTTTTTGATCATGCCATCACGGATATTATCCGCAATCCCCACCCGCGCATTGCAGACAAGCGGGTATCGCAGCGTCTGGTCGATGAAGCACTCGCCAATTCGGGGAAGGACAACCTGACTGCGCTGGTCGTCTCTATTCTGGAAGCGTAGGATTTGGCAGACCGGCAGTTTTGCCAATGCCGGCTGCAGGTGTGCAAACGGGAACGATTGTATCCATCGGCGCGTTAACCTTTGGATCCGGATCGTTTATGATCCCGATACGCACAAACCCCTTGGGTTTTTCCGGTCATACAGGATCCGGAACGACCCAAGGGGTTTGTGCGTATCAAGTGCTTGACCCGCTCTTGGAGGGTCAGCTTCGGGAAATGCAATTATGCTTCCACAGTTTCTGGAACAACCGCCACACGTCTGTGAGGTTTGTCGAAAGTCACGATACCGTCCTTAAGAGCGAAAAGCGTGAAGTCACGACCCATGCCTACATTGACGCCCGGGTGATACTTTGTCCCGCGTTGGCGGATAATGATGTTTCCGGCAATCACAGCCTGACCGCCATATTTCTTGACGCCCAGCATTTTTGGATTGCTGTCCCTGCCGTTGCGGGAGGTTCCTTGTCCTTTCTTATGTGCCATGGATAAAGTGTGTTAGATGTTTCGATGAGGGATTTGAATCATCCGACGATGGATTCGATGCGGATGAGCGACACGCGCTGGCGATGGCCGCGGCGACGCTTGTAACCCTGACGGCGCTTTTTCTTGAAGACAATGACCTTGTCGTCCTTCATGGACTCGACCAGAACCGCTGTCACTTTGGCCCCTTGTATGACAGGATTGCCGAAGCGGGTAGTGCTTCCATCGCTGATCATGAGCACATCGGTGATCTCGATTTTGTCCCCGGGTTGTGCGTCAGGATACTGGTTGACTTTGAGGGTGTCATCCTTCTGAACGGTGAACTGCCTGCCTTGAGTTTTGATCGTCGCTTTCATGAAAAAGAAAGGATCAGAACATAAATTTTTGGCTTTGCAAGTCAATACATCAACGTTGTTGTGATTTGATGCATTCTTACCATGAATCCAGACGAAATAAAGCGTTTCTATGAGCAGTCGGGTGTGGTGCTGCACTATGCGGTGGCGGTCGATCGGGTTGGCTTGTGGCGTAGTGAACAGATGCTGTTCACGCGGATGTTCACTCCTGAGCACAATCTTCTCGAGGTGGGGTGTGGTGCGGGACGCATCGCCATTGGCCTGTATCGTGAGGGATACCGTAATCTGACGGCTATGGATTGCTCGGAGGAGATGATTGATGTGGCACGAACGCTGGCAGAAGAGCGCGGGGTGAAGGTGCCTTTTTCGGTCGGGGATGCTTGTGCGTTGGACTACACTGACAGCCAGTTTGATGGTGTGATTTTCGGTTTTAACGGCTTAATGCAGATTCCCGGCTTGGATCGCCGTGAGTTAGCCATGCGCGAAATTGCCAGAGTGCTCAAGCCGGGCGGGTATTTTGTGTTCACGACCCACGACCGCTCAAATCCCCGGTATCGGAAGCATTGGAAGGATGAGCAACGCGCATGGGAGCTTGAACAACAGCATCCGCTCTATGAAGATTTCGGCGACCGCATAGGAGATACTCCTTGGGGCGATATGTTTATCCATGTTCCCGATCGGGCCGAAATACATGATGCCTTGACCCGGTCCGGTTTTTTTCTCCTCGCATGCCGGGAACGGGGCGAACTCGCGAATGAACCTCCAGAGGTGCGTGAGTTTTCCGATGAATGCCTTTTCTGGGTGGCCCGCAAAACGGATCATTTATCGGCTTCGTCGTGAGGCTGGACATTTGTCTTCGTCGCCCTGACTTGAGCATTGGGTGCCGCGTTTACTCTGCCAAAGGGAACTAGGGAGTTTCTGATTGGGGCCAGGAAACCCTTTTGGCGTGGTTTGCAAGCTCTTGGGCGATGCGGGCCTTGTCGGGTTTCCCCCGGTCGTTGTGGGGCAGTGAAGGGGTCGCGTGAATGTATTTTGGACGCTGCCATGCGGGCATTCTCCCGGACATCCAATCCGGAAAATCCCCGGGTAGCGAGTCGCAGGCCAGCGCGGCCATAAGCCGGTGATTTTCCTCATCGTAAATGACATAGGCTTCCCGGATGGTCGGGTGTCCGGTGAGGATGCGTTCGCTTTGTTCGAGGTTGATCCTTTTGCCATTGTGTTTGGCGATGCGGTTGCTGCGTCCGGTCAGGATCAGCAGGCCATCCCGGATCGTCCCGTGGTCGGGCATGAGGTGTATGCCACAGCCGGTATCGGGGTCGCGGCGACGGTTTTCGCACGTGAAGACGGCCCCGCTCGAGACAGACACTCTGCCCGATGGCGCGATCCATACATTGACCCCGTGCATGGGCTGCCCGATGGTACCGGATGCCAAGTCGGCCATGCCTTCGGAGTCGTAGGCGATCCCTCCGGTCTCGGATGAGCCGTAGAAGTTATGCACCCGCAGGCCGGTTCGATTGTGGAATGCGGTGGCGATCTCCGGGGTCAGCTTGCTGGCGGCAGAAACCACGAGCCGGAGTGTCTTCGGGATGCCCGTATCGCTCGAGTCGGCCAGTCCCCGGATAATGGCGGGAATGGTTGGCATGACGGATGCGCCGGTTTCCCTGAGTTCCCGCGCCAAAATGGAGGGAAGCGGCATGGAATTGAAGGCAATCGGAATGCCGTGCAAAAAGAGCGGATACACGAGACTTCCCAGTCCGTAGCTGTGTCCGAGTGGGATGGTTGCGTAGTGAACATCCTCCGGACTAATCCCCATGGTGCGAACGATGGTTTCAGCATCGGAGATCATCTGCCCGTGGGTGAAGGGAATGGCTTTGGGCTCAGAGCTCGAACCGGACGTCAGCTTGACGAGCCCGGTGACCTTACAGAAACGGCGCGTCTGCGTGCGTGCGTTTCCTTTGCGGAAGAGTTTTCCGTCGTAGAACAGGGTGGCATTGTAAACCGAAAGCACGCGTTCCACTTCGGCCGGAGGGTAGGTGGTATCAATCGGAAGCGCGATCGCATCCAGCATCGCGGATGCGAGGAATACAGCCATCCACTCGATTCTGTCGGCCACCTGGAACGCGATGATGTGGCGGCCGCGCGGCGGGAGCTCAGATTGCAAGCGTCGCCGGAGTGTTTGCGCTCTTGCATCGAGTGCCGCGAAGCTGAGCTTCGCATTGGAAGAACAACATGAAAGCGCCCATTCATCCTGCTTCCGATCCAGGGTCTCATTCCATCTCCGGATCAGGGCATTCATTGCACGAGAATACTCATGTCGCCGTTGATGAATACGAAGCCGGATGCATCGGAAATGGATCCTACAAACGTCCAGAGTCCGTTACTGCCCTCCAATTTGCACTGAGCGGAGACTACAAGCGAACGATGAAAGGGGAGGTGGGTGGTGACAAAATCGAAGGATTTGCACTTGAGCAGTCTTCCCTGAGTGATTCCCGAATCCCGTTTGCGCATGGAGATGAGGATGGCGCAGGCTTGTGCAATGATCTCGATTCCCCATGGGATTGGCGCGCCCGATTCATCCCCGAAAAATGCCGGGTTGGAAAGGACGGTCTCGCAGGAGATCGAGTTGCAATCATCACCGACTGCTCGGATCGCATCGATCAAAACCATCGGTCCGGAGTGCGGCAGTAGTGAGGATGGGTCGGGGTATGGTTTGAGTGGCGGGTTCATTCGGACTCAAGCTTGTGGTATTCTGCGAGAAGCCACCCGACGGCTACAATGGTGACCACTGTCAATCCAAGGTCCGAGACGGCCGCGATCCGGCTGGTTGCAAGTACCGAGAAAGATGCCAGGGTGGTGAGTGCGGAAATCCGGATCGAGACGGGTGGATGCCTGTCGTTCGACTGGACCACGAATACGGCGTAATCGAGCGCGATGCATGCGCCGAGGAGCGCGCCGACCAAGTGAAAGAGCGAATGCACCGGATGGATTATGGCCAGAATGCCAAGGGAAAATGTGACCGCCAGAAACGGGATTCCGGTTACGCGGGTCCCTGCTTTGAATCCGAATACGACAAAGCAAGCCAATGTCACTAGAACGGCCGCGCTCAACACCGAGAAGGTCACCTGTTTGCGATACGAGGCCAACGCCTGATTGAACGTCCGGAGGGGCGCCAGTTCAAAGCTGCTTCCATCGGATTCGACCGGCGCATGATCTTCCGGAATCTGAAGAAGTGTCATGCCCCAGAAATGATCGCCGGATTGGTTTGCAAGGTGGGTTAGGGGATAGGGAAGTGCCGCCGCCAGTTTCCGGTAAATGCCCTCGCGGGTTTCATCGGATGCCGGCTGTGACTGGAGTGCCTTCCATGATGTAAGGAATGCTTCGAAGGCCTCCGGATCATAGCCACGGTGGTCCAGCGCCGATGCGAAGTGTTGGATAAATGTCTGTCCATCGCTCTGAAGAAAGGTATCAAAGCGGTCCACTGCGTCTTGAGACGGGAGAATAGAGGCCAGGCTGAGGGCGTGGATGCCACTGTCGGGTGGAATTTTGGTTAGGTGCGCGTGTTGGCGGTCGACCAGTTCCGATATCGAGCTACCGATGGTGATCCAGTGATGGTTGCGCGTAGTGAGATCCCCGGAAAGGGAACGCATGCGTTGTTCGTTGATGGGAGCCTTGGTCAGCGGGATTTGAAGGTCCTGAATATCATCTTTTTCAATGCTTCGGTAGAAATAGAGAACCCCGCATGCGAGGGCGAGAATGCAGGCGATCGGCACATCCCACCTGAAATGCTTCAGTGGGGGGTGGAAGCTCAGGAGCCTTGAAAGCTGGATCTTTCCTGGTCGATCCATCGCCATTGCGGTGAGTGCGCTGAGCGAGAGCGCGAGGATCAGTCCGATGCCCACCAACCATCCCACCTGTTGGATCGCGGTCACTGGATTGGTGAGGAGCACAAGAAAACCAAAGACGGTGGAGAGACAACTGGCCAACAAGGGAACCCGGATGCGGAAAAGTGTTTCCGAAAAAGAAAGGGTCTGCAGTTCCTCGCGTTTGAGGAGAATGTGGAAGGAATAGTCCACCGCTATGCCGACCAGAATGGATCCAATCACGAGCGAGATCACGTGGATTTGGCCGAGGATCAGCAGTGTGATCACAAATGCTCCACCAGCCGACATCACGAGCACGGAAAGAATGGGGAGCAGGATAAGGGGTTTCCGAAGGAACACGAAAGCGATGACCAGCGTCAACGCGGCGGTCAGGAGGTTCAACCTGGGGATTTCCGCGCGGATCAGGGATTCGCTCTCGGATGCGTACCGGTGGTATCCGTTGTCCAATAACTCCACACCGGGATAAGCTTCAATCAGCGTGGCTCTCAGTGTATCGATATCCCTGAGGATGGTTTGCACGGACTCCGAGCTTGCAGGCGCTTCCTTGAGCTGCGCGGAGATTTCGATGCGTGGAACGCCGGAAGGATTGGGTGACGTTCCGGATAGGCCGCTCAGGAGGGATGGGATGAGCAAAAGCGGATCTCCGTCCACGTGGGCCTCGTAGGCGGTGCTTTCGGGCGTCTGGAGAAACGCATCGAGGGATGCTGCAGCTTCGTCCGCGATGCCGCGTAGTTCCTCGTCTGAAATTGGGCTCGATGCTCCTTCAGAGACCCCTTGCCACCAGTCGGGAAGTAGAAGCAAGTGTTTGTGTTCGAAAAGATCGGCCATCCAGCTTCCCGGGGTTGGCATGTCTCCGATGCAGGTGGCCTCAGCGACCGAGTCTAAATCCCTCACAGCCTGTAGAAAGGTGGATTTGAGGGTGGGAAGCTGCGCCCCATCCGGTGGGATCGCAATGAGGCTGATCTCTTTCGATAGGCTCTTCTGCAGGATGGATTGGGCTTCCCGTGCCTCTTCGGGCAGGTGGTGGTCGGTGTCGATCAGGTCAAAGAGGTTGGTCGACAAAGCGTGCTTCCAATCGATGGACAGGCATAACACCAGCATTACCCCAAGGTAGAGGATGAGAAGGATACGGCTGATGTTGCGGGAGTGGTTTTTCATGCTCAGAAGAAGGAATTGATTTCCTCTGGAGTCGCATCCCATTCAAGCGGCATGCTGCGGAATACCATCTGCTTGCGCCGGCCTTTTCCGTGTTCAATGGTGATGAATTTGAGCCAGTCATGCTCGCCCTGAATCCGGATGCTTTCGAAATGGCGAAGCAGAGCCGGATCGGAAGGCACGAGTGTGAGTGTCCAACCGGAAGGCTCCATTGTCTCCTCGAGCGTGAATTGTTCTGAGAGGATGGATGCGTTCAAGGTGAGGAGGTCCAGAAATACCTGCACAAGCTTGCCGGCCTCCTCGGGAGCGGTTTGATCCGGCTTGCCTTCCTGCCTTATCCTGAGCCCGCCTGAGGTAAGGATGAAGGTTGTTTCTTCGGGCTCGGAATAGGCTACACTGATGCCGAGCGCTGGATTTATCCGCATGATGCCCGCGAAGCGGAGAGGTTCCTT
>Ga0123335_1009084_pt1 | contig 10420 bp, 10 predicted proteins | sample BiotimSIPDNA_2_FD_89707 | JGI IMG/M metagenome (GOLD analysis project Ga0123335, IMG submission 89707) | Anaerobic biogas reactor microbial communites from Washington, USA - Biogas_R2 time_0 SIP DNA | ecosystem: Engineered > Bioreactor > Anaerobic > Unclassified | place: Washington, USA... | reverse complement strand
AAGTTTTGCACGGGTTGCCGCATCGTAATACTCCTCTCCTTTATTGCTTTTCATAACAGCAGGCAATCCCGTTTGACGACTTTGCAATATTCCTATCATTCCGAGCGTGGCACTCCGCATCGGTTTGTTGCGTTGGGTGCGAAGTCTGTTCTCCAATTCATTAACGGCGTTAGCAAAATCATCGTCTTTAAACTTTACTACAGCTTGGCTGATTGTGATACCGGGAGCAAATTCCGATATAACTTTTGGGAAGTTAAGCACTACTTTTTGGCAATCTGCTTCAGATTCAAAAATGTACTTAATATTTCCTGCCGCGAAAGTAATTGCATTCTTGTCGCCACGTAGTGTCTCTTTTGCCTTCTCGTAAGTAATTTTAGGAGACGAGTAAACCTCCTGAGCAAACTTAGAAGTACATATCTCTTCGACCAATTCACTCGCTCCGGCAATTTCTTTGAGTTTATTAGTCTGAAAAATGAAGCTCTGTATGCCTTGTACAGATGCTCCATAAAGGAATTTCTCTTTGTTTTCCATATATCTTATTATTTATTATTCTCTTTCTCTTTCTTCCTCACCGTTACCCCATACCCGACACTCACCCCCTTACCCAATCCCGCGTAGTCCGGTATGGAAACATTGGTAAGAAACTCAGCATCAAATATGGTCATTTTCACATTTTTATATAATGTAATACGAGGTTCGCTAAGCCGGGTGATTTTGCACTCCACTTGTTTTTCAAAAAAGATATTCAGCCCTTTGGCAAAGGATAATATATTGGCTTTAAGGATATTCTCTAAAAAAGCGGATTTTTCAGCCACGCTTTCCAATGTGTCGAAAAACTCGTAATTCTCCTGATTGAGTGCCAACCATTTTCTTATGGTGTATCTAATATTGGAATTCCAGATTTGAATAAGATGCTTGTGGGCTTTGACGCTTTCTACTTCGAATTGATGTATTTTCCCATTGAGATTAAGAGTCAAATCTGAATCTAGAAAGAACTTGCCGATAGATTCGGTACCTTCTTCCAGGCAAAAAATGGCTGCCCTTCTATTGATCCTTTTGTACTGGATGAGCGGGTAGGAATAGCGAAAACCTTTATCGGTGAGATTATGGTTATGAAATAGGATATCCTTGTCTTTGAGAGCATTGACTACAGCTCCTCGAAAAGCCTCTATATCTGTTGGCGATATAATATTTTTGAAACGTATCGTTACGATTTTGGTGTTTCCCATAAGTATTGATTTGAAAAATCAACTTGTCGATACAAGGTTTTTCAAAGATGCAAAAACATTTTGAAAAGAAGTATTGTTTTTTAAAATTTTATAAACCTTCAGCCATTTATTTTTCCGTTTTGCTGATGTGATTCGGCAAAAGAAGGCTTTCCCGGCATCCATCAATCTCGATATCATTTCATTAATCTCCTGAGGTACCCATCAGATACGAATGCCGTTGTGATATATGCCTATGGCGAGTTATTCGGGTGTAAGATTGGCTGTTTCGGCACTGTCGTACTTCAATAATAACGCTATCTGCTGCAGGATTTCCAATTCGCCAAGATCGTAAGCAGCCTGCGCCTGAATGAACAAATCTTTCATATTGTCGCTTAGGTCGGCGTTGATATCCGGATGCAGACGTTTTACAATGAAATAGTAGAGTTCTCTCAGCTTTTTGCTGTTTTCGCTCGTCAAAAAATTTCCCGACAAAAACTGTTGGCAGCGGCAAGCCTTTCAGCTTCAGCTTCTATTTGTCGATTGTGCTCTTCAAATGCTGTTTCTACTTTTTTATCGACGGCTTTCAAGTCGGGTCTTTCATTTCTGTTTACATATGCCTGCAGTAAGGACAATCGAAATTTTAATCGTTGTAGCTCGATTGACAAACAGAAACTTTTGTACTGTTTGTGCCCGATTTTATTGAGATAAAGGGCGGTCAATAGCGGTTTTTCGTGCTGAAGCATTGCTCTGTCTTTCCATGAAGAATAAGGGCAGAAAGTAAAAAACATAATACTTTGCAATTCCGGAATTCGATTCCGGAATTGTATATCTGCATCCCCTAACTATACAATGGAAACTCATGTTGATACAAAGAACAGCAGAAAAAGAATTACAAAGCCTGGCACGTGATTATAAGGCGATGAAACCCTATATTGCCGACGATATAAAAGCCTGTACGATGAGCAAATTTAATAATTGGTGGGAAAATAAACAGAATAAAAAATCACCAACATTTTCAAATACATTTGAAAATAATTATATTTGCTGAAAATATTCAAGTATGGTTGAAATAATTAATTCTATACAAAAGTACAATTTTTGGGATAATAATCCCATAGATTTAGGTTATCCTCGTACATTTTATACAGATAAAATCGGACAATATGTGGGCAATAAGTTGGTAAAAGTGCTTGTCGGACAACGTCGTGCGGGCAAAAGCTACATCTTACGCCAAATTGCATCCAAGTTATTGTCCGGAGGTGTAAAAAGTGAAAATATTCTTTACATAAACAAAGAATATATCGAGCTGTCAACTTTACGAAGTGCCATAGAGTTAGAGCAATTGTACAAAGCTTATAGAGAAGTACTAAACCCTAGCGGTAAAGTCTATATTTTCATTGACGAAATACAATATATTGAAGAATGGGAACGCTTTGTAAACTCACACTCTCAGGACTTTGCAGAACCTTGTGAACTTTTTATCAGTGGCTCAAATTCCAAGTTACTTTCCGGAGAATTAGCCACTATGTTGTCGGGCAGATATGTTGAGTTTGAAGTACTTCCATACAGTTATACTGAATTTTGCGGAGTTACTCAACAAGAAAAAAACAGTGAAAGTTATAAAGAATTCCTTCAAGGCGGAGCTTTGCCGGAACTATTTAATTTGCCTAACGATGAAATGAAACAAAACTACGTGTCGTCCATCAAAGACACGGTTATGTTGCGTGATATTGTAGCAAGGTATAATGTAAAAGATGTAAAGTTGTTGGATGATTTGTTTGTTTATTTGGTAAACAGTGCCTCTAACCTGATCTCGATAACTAATATCATCCATTATTTTGCATCGAAAAAGCGAAAAACAAACTACGAAACGCTTTCATCGTACATTAGCTATTTGGAAAGCTCATTTCTTGTTCATCGTGTGGAGCGATACAACATAAAAGGCAAAGACACCATTTCAGGCAACAGCAAATACTATGTGAACGATTTAAGCTACCGAAATTATCTTTATACAGGCTTTGGTTACGGAATTGGTTATCTTTTGGAGAACGCCGTTTATTTAAGTTTGCGACGTGCAGGATACCAAATTTATGTGGGAACAATAAAAAACACGGAAGTCGATTTTGTGGCAATAAAAGGCGACCAAAGGCTTTATTTGCAAGTAACTCTCAGCCTTACCGAAGAACACACGATAGAGAGAGAATACCGTTCGTTAAAACTCATCGATGATAACTTCGATAAGTATGTGGTAAGTATGGACGATTACAAGATACCTACCAATGAAGGGATAGAACATATTTCCGCTTGGAAATTAGAAGATTTGCTGAATAGCCGATAATATGACCAAAATTACCGACATACTTCCCCGATACACCTAACTCAATGCAATAGTTTCCATTCCCAAATATCTTTCGATAATCGTGAAAAGTTCATGGAAAAATATTTGAATATGGCAAAGTATTGAGTAAATTTGCTACCTATATTGAGTAAAATAAAAAAGTATGTTTTACAGATCCTATTTAGAGACGGTTAAGAAGAGAATTCAAGAGCCTCGGAAATTTATCCAAGTTATCTTAGGCCCCCGCCAGGTTGGAAAAACTACCATGATAACCCAGCTCTTGTCCCAACTGTCGGTTCCCAATTTATATGAATCGGCAGACGCTATTCCCGTCACCAATTCTGTATGGCTGACACAACTGTGGGAGGCAGCCAGATTACAAATTAAAGTATCCGGTGCAACAGAGTATTTAATTGTTATTGACGAAATCCAGAAAATAGATAACTGGAGCGAGATTGTAAAACAACAATGGGATAAGGATACGCGAGAGAGAACAAACATAAAAGTAATTTTATTGGGCTCATCACGCTTATTAATTCAACAAGGGTTAACTGAATCTTTGGCCGGTAGATTTGAAACAATGTATTTAGGTCACTGGACTTATACCGAGATGCAGGAAGCGTTTGGATGGAGTATTGAACAATATGTGTACTTTGGGGGATATCCGGGGTCAGCCATTTTAATTGACGATGAAGAGCGCTGGAAAAATTATATTAAAGATTCGCTGATTGAAACCAGTATTTCAAAAGATATTTTAATGCTGACAAGGGTAAATAAGCCCGCTTTACTGAAACGATTGTTTGAACTTGGTTCTCTATATTCCGGACAAGTTCTTTCTTATACAAAAATAATAGGTCAACTTCAAGATGCAGGCAATACGACGACATTAGCGAATTACCTGAAATTACTGTCTGATTGTGGATTATTAGGGGGGCTGGATAAATACGCCGGAGATATTATCCGTAAACGCGGTTCAAGTCCAAAGTTTCAAGTGTATAATAATGCGTTAATTACTTCTCAAGCCAATGACGCCTACGAGAAAGCGATTATTAACCCTGAATTATGGGGGCGACTCGTCGAATCATCTGTTGGAACACATTTGATAAATAATTCTATTCCGGAGAGATACAATTTATATTATTGGCGCGAAGGCAACCATGAAGTGGATTTTATATTGGAAAAAGGAGACAAAGTAATCGGGCTTGAAGTCAAAAGCGGAATGAAGGCGGAAAATACCGGGATGGGAGTATTTGCAGAGAAGTTTCATCCGGAAAAAGTGTTACTTGTGGGCACGGGTGGAATCCCGTATGAGGAGTTTTTAAAGATTAATCCAAGGGAGTTGTTTTGAAATTCACTTTACAATCAGTACAGTATGTATATGAAACAATTTAACATAAAAAATTCAGGGTGTTCGATGAAATATCTCTACTGTTTAACAAAGGAGTAAACATCATAATTGGAGAAAACAACTCAGGTAAAACAACAATCATTGATGCATTAAGGATATGTCCGGACTATGGAAAATCAGATACAAATATCTATATTCAAGAATCCGATTTGCATCTCAATCCGTCTTCAAGCGTATCGGGCAGAATACACGAGTTGTGCGGAGCGAGTTCCGAAAACAAAAAAAGCGACTTTTTCAAGTCGCTTTTTGCGGTATGGACGGGACTCGAACCCGCGACCCCCTGCGTGACAGGCAGGTATTCTAACCAGCTGAACTACCACACCGGGTAAGCAAATCATCATTTGCGGGCACAAAGTTAAGCAGATAAAATCAATCTGCAAGCAAAGGATGGGATTTTTTGCATTTTTATTTCCGGGCTAATTGCTATACCTTTGTCCATCCCGATCAGGGAAAGAACGATAGACACCTACAACCCCGACATTCAAGCATTAAAGCATTCAGGCAAATGAGTCAACAGCGAGATACCCCCATCGATTCTGTCATAGTACAGAATATTCTGGACGAATATAATCTACCCGATTTCGGCAAAGCCACTATACGAGAGGTCGTTTCTATGGTGAACCAAGCCGAAAAACGCAGCGGCAAGCGCTACGTCCGTATGGAAATGGGCGTGCCCGGCCTTCCACCCTCCAAAGTAGGAGTCGAAGCCGAAATAGCAGCCTTGCAAAAAGGCGTAGCTTCCATCTACCCCATGCTCGACGGACATCCGGAGCTCAAGGCGGAAGCCGCCCGTTTTGTTAAGGCATTTATAGATGTGGATGTGCCCGCCGAATGCTGTGTGCCCGTCACCGGCTCCATGCAGGGCAGCTTTACCTCCTTTATCACCTGCAGTCAGTGCAATCGCAGCAAAGACCGCCTGCTCTTTATCGACCCCGGCTTTCCGGTACAAAAGCAACAACTGGTGGTGCTCAACACCGCCTACGATTCATTCGATGTGTACCACTACCGGGGGGCAGCCCTGAGAGAAAAACTCGAAAGCATCCTGAGCCTGGGTAAAACCTCGGCCCTGATCTACTCCAACCCCAATAACCCGGCCTGGTTCTGCCTGAAAGACAGCGAATTGAAAATAATTGGGGAATTGGCCGAAAAATACGATGTCATCGTTATCGAAGACCTGGCCTATTTTGCCATGGACTTCCGCCAGGATTTGGGGCGACCTTTTGAACCGCCCTTCCAGCCCAGCGTAGCAAAATACACCGACAATTACATATTACTGATCTCCGCTTCCAAAGCCTTCAGCTACGCCGGACAACGCATAGGCGTAGCCGTCCTCTCCGAAAAACTGTATAAGCGCCCTTACGCAGACCTGAAAAAGCAATACGGCGTGTGCGAATTCGGCAACGTTTTCGTCAACCGGGTACTCTATTCGCTGTCGTCGGGCACCAGTCATTCGGCCCAATACGCTATGGCTGCCATGATGAAGGCGGCTTCCGACGGTGAATATCGCTTCTTGGACGAAGTGAGGGAATACGGCCGACGCGCCGAAAAAGTAAAAAAACTCCTGCTCGGGAATCAATTCGAAATTGTCTACGACAACGACCTGGGCGAAGCCCTGGCCGACGGGTTTTATTTTACGGTGCGCTACCCGGGCATGAGCGGTGCAGAGTTGATGAAAGAATTGCTTTTTTACGGCATCAGTGCCATCTCGCTCGAAACCACCGGCAGTGACCAGCAAGGCCTCAGGATTTGTACCTCGTTTATCAAAGACGATCAATACGAAGAATTGGAATCCCGGCTTAAAAAATTCCGGGCAGACCATCCGCTGAACTAAGAAAAAGATTCAAGTCATGCGTATCCAGGACCTTATCATCAAACACAACGCACTGAAGCCCGAAAAAGGACGCATCCTGATAGCGGAACCCTTTCTGGCCGGAGAACCTTTTGAACGTTCCGTGGTGCTGATGTGCGAAAGTGGGCCGAACGGACACTTGGGCTTTGTACTGAACAAACCTATAGGATTCAATCTGGACGAAGTGGTCAGCACCAACGAGAGAATCCCCAACATTCCTATTTACCTGGGAGGCCCGGTGGCAGCCAAACGCTTGTTTTACGTTCACTCGCTGGGCAGCGAAATCAAGGGATCGATCGCGGTCAGCGACGAGTTGTATATGGACGGAGATTTAAATCAATTGCTGAGCCTGTTGGCCCTGGACGAAGAAGCCAAAAACAAGATCCGTTTCTTTGTGGGTTATTCCGGCTGGGTCGAAGGGCAGCTCGAAGCCGAAATCAGGGACGATTCTTGGCTGGTGGGCAAAATCGGCCTCAAAGAAATCTTCCAATCGAGGAGCTCCACGCTGTGGAAAAAATGCTTGCGGCAATTGGGCGAAAAATACAAGGTCTGGAGCATGTATCCCCTCATTCCTTCACTGAATTGATCTTATCCAGGACAACGTTGTTATAGCTCGGCTTGCCGTCGATTGCTCATTCCTTCACTGAATTGATCCTATCCCCCCCCCCGACTGAACGCTGAGTTTGTAGGCGAAACTTGATTTTTTATCTTTAACCCGGCCAAGCAAGCATCGGCGCCGGATTTTATTTTCTGAAAGGAAGCTTAACCACTTTGACTTTGAGGTCGCGATTGCGAACGCGCACAAAAACCTCCGTCCCGGGCTGTGTAAAGGGCGTTTTCACATAAGCCAGCGCTATGCCTGTTTTAAGCATGGGCGATATGGTACCCGAGGTCACCCGTCCTATGACTTCACCCTGAGCATCAACCACTTCATAGCCTTGCCTGGCAATCCCCTTATCGATCATTTCCAGACCGCAGAGTTTTTGATTTACTCCTTCTTGCTTTTGTTTTTCCAAAATCGCCCTACCGGGGAAGTTTTTGCCGGGCAAAAATTTGGTAATCCAACCCAAACCGGCTTCGAACGGACTGGTGGTATCGTCGATTTCGTTGCCGTACAGGCAAAAACCCATTTCGAGCCTCAGGGTGTCGCGTGCGCCCAGACCAATGGGCTGAATGCCGTATTCGGCTCCGGCTTCAAAAATGGCTTCCCAGAGTTTCAATCCGTCTTCGGGCTTGAAATAGAGTTCAAAACCGCCGGCGCCCGTATAGCCTGTATTGGATATCAAGACCTGATCTATACCGGCCATCTTGCCATAAGTAAAATGATAATAAGGAATGGCTTTGAGATCGACCGGACTTAATTTTTGCAACACATCCAATGCTTTTGGGCCTTGGATGGCCAGCTGGGCAGTGCGGTTGGAGAGGTTTTCGAGTTTGGCGCCGCTCTGATTGTGCGAACAACACCAATCCCAGTCCTTTTCGATGTTGGAGGCATTCACCACCAGCAGGTATTCGTTCTTGTTTATGCGATACACCAACAAGTCATCCACTATGCCGCCTTGCTCGTTGGGGAAATAATTGTACTGAGCCTGGCCATCGGTCAATACCGACACGTCGTTGGAGCAAACTTGCTGAAGGAAGTCCAGTGCCCTGGGCCCGCTGACGGCGAATTCTCCCATATGGGAAACATCGAACACGCCCACACCCTCGCAAACACAAAGATGTTCGGGCAGGATACCGGTATATTCAATGGGCATATTGTAACCGGCAAATTCATGCATTTTGGCTTTGAGCCCCAGGTGGATGTCTGTAAAAGGAGTTGTTTTCATGCTGAGAAAAAAATTAGTTGCAATTGATTTCGGCAATTTTAACCACCACTTCCATAGCTTTGCGCATGGAGGGGATGGGGATAAATTCGTAGCGACCGTGGAAATTCAGACCGCCGGCAAAAATATTGGGACAAGGCAAGCCCATATAAGACAAGCGGGCTCCGTCGGTGCCTCCCCGTATGGGTTTAATCTTAGGTTCCACGCCCACTGCCTTCATGGCGTCTATGGCCAACTGCACCACATGCATATTGTCGGGATCGATCTTTTCGCGCATGTTGTAGTATTGGTCTTTGAGCGTCAGAGTAGCAGTACCTTCACCAAATTCCTGATTGATTTTATTGACCAGGTGCTGCATTTCCTTTTTCCTGCGTTCAAAACGGTCGCGGTCGTGGTCACGTATGATGTAGTCCAGAGTGGCCTCTTCCACGGTGCCCTGCATGGCGGTAAGGTGGTAAAAACCTTCGTAACCCTCGGTATGTTCGGGAGTTTCGTGCCGGGGCAACATGGATACAAATTGCTGGGCTATGCGACAGGCATTGCGCATTTTGTGTTTAGCATAACCCGGATGCACGTTTAAGCCCTTGATCCGGACTTTGGCAGAAGCCGCGTTGAAATTTTCGAATTCCAACTCTCCTATTTCTCCCCCATCGAGGGTGTAAGCAAAATCGGCGCCGAAAGCTTTCACGTCAAAATGATCGGCACCCCGGCCTATTTCTTCGTCGGGAGTAAAGCCCAGTCGGATTTTACCGTGTTTAATTTCGGGATGTGCCAGCAAATACTCCATAGCCGTGACGATTTCGGCAATGCCGGCCTTGTCGTCCGCTCCAAGCAAAGTAAGTCCGTTAGTGCAGATGAGATCCTGACCGATGTAATGGAGAAGCTCGGGAAATTGTTGCGGAGACAACACAATGTTTTCTTTAGCATTAAGGACAATGTCCTGGCCGTTGTATTTTCGAACGATCTGAGGTTGCACCTTGCGCCCCGGCATATCGGGACTGGTATCCATATGGGCAATGAAACCGATCACCGGGCGGACTTTATCGGTATTGGCCGGCAAGGTGGCCATTACATAGGCATTTTTGTCGAGGCTGACCTCTTGCAAACCGATTTGACGGAGTTCTTCGGCCAGTTTTTTTGCAAATTCCATTTGTGAAGGGGTACTGGGAACCAAATTGGTAGCGTCGTCAGACTGGGTATCCATCTTGACGTAACGCAGAAATCGATCTATCAATTGCATAATACTCTTTTTTGCGATGAGCAAAAATAGTCAAAATTTCCCGATGCTCTCCCTGTTTTGTATGTCTATGTATATAAATTCGCTTTTTAATTATCTTTGCGACAGATTTTATCTTTCACAAAGACCATGGTATGTTTTTATAACGACGCCACCGGCCGGGGACTCATTGCCGGGAAAACCTTGCTCTGTCTTGTTTTTATCCTTCTTTTCCTGCCGGGCACATTGGCTCAACGCAGAGTGGACTCTCCGGATCGCGGTATCGTGGCCATACCCAAATCGGCCAACACTATTTATCTGTCATGGCGGCATTTTGCTACCGATCCCGACGAAATAGCCTACAACCTTTACTACAAAACCTCGGCCGAAGGGGCATTGACCAAACTCAACAGCAACCCGGTTACCGGAAGCACCAACTATACGGCTAATCTGTCTACAAGTGCGTCCGCCTATACTTTTGTAGTCAAATCCGTCCTCGAGGGAGTGGAAAAAGACGAAGCGGGCAGCTTCACTCTGCCTCAAAACAGTGGAATACACCGCATCGTCCGGGATTT
>Ga0123335_1009082_pt1 | contig 10422 bp, 7 predicted proteins | sample BiotimSIPDNA_2_FD_89707 | JGI IMG/M metagenome (GOLD analysis project Ga0123335, IMG submission 89707) | Anaerobic biogas reactor microbial communites from Washington, USA - Biogas_R2 time_0 SIP DNA | ecosystem: Engineered > Bioreactor > Anaerobic > Unclassified | place: Washington, USA... | reverse complement strand
CGTTCTTTTCGAACATGCGCCGCGAAGGTGTGTTACTCTCACGCACCTCGGCGCATGTTTTTTTCATGCCACATTTTCTGAACCAGCGTTCGATTTCGCGAACCAGTGCCGAACCGACACCGCGCCTGGCAAAATCAGGACGCACGCCGATCTTATAAACACGCCCCGATGGAACAAGAAAATGGCGCAACAGACCAATTACAGCAGCGCTGATCTTGCCATTCTCATCGCGAATGATGATGGTGCGGCTGGTCGGCGCGGTGATCAGATGTGTCAGACTTCGTTTCGAAAAGCGGTCTGGCTCATGTTCGAAACAGATCTTCTCGAACTCCATCAATTCACCAACAATATCTTTTGTCGCAACGATAAATTTGAATTCTTCCATAACTTCTGATACCAGTCCTTAACGCTACCAGCCCTTCTGTATTTCGTCATTCCCGCGAAAGCGGGAATCTGGTTCTAAACTTCTGGATACCCGCTTTCGCGGGTATGACGTAAAAAATCAGACGCCGTGACAGGCGATTACGATTACGATTACGATTACGATTACGATTACGATTACGATTACGATTACGATTACGATTACGATTACGATTACGATTACGATTACGATTACGAAAATGATACCAGCTTCAGGCTGATAACTGAAAGATTTTTGCCAAAAAAGTCAGATGGGGGCTTGCGGGTACCCCTGCTCGTCATTAGAATCATAGATATCCGGCCCTAAGCATTCCCGGATAAGTTTATAAGTTCAGGGAGACCGAGAATGAAGCGAGTAACCAGTATCATCACCCTAACCACCCTGTTTCTGTTCGCCATTTTGCTGCCAGTCGCGGCCCAGACCAAAGACTGGACAGTCGCTGTTTTCCTCAATGCCGACAATAACCTCGACCCCTTTGGAGTAGAAGATCAGCAGGAAATGGCCCGCGTCGGTTCGAACGCCAATCTCAATATTGTAACGCTGATCGACCGCGAGCGTGGCCCGGCCCAGATCAACTTCATCGAAAAGAACAATATCAAAAAGATCAAAGACATGGGCGAACTCGACATGGGCGACTATCGCGAACTCGTTAAATTTGCCCGCTTCGTCAAAGAAAATTATCCGGCAAAACATTACTGCTTCACCATCTGGAACCACGGTTCAGGCTGGAAAAACAAGAAGGTCAACAGCATTTTCCGTGGGATTTCTTATGATGACTCTTCCAACAACCACATCACCAACGCTCAGCTCGGTCAGGCAACTGCCGAAATAGCCAATATCCTTGGCCAGAAGGTTGACATTCTGAACATGGACGCCTGTCTCATGCAGATGGTCGAAGTCGGTCATGCGGTAAAAGACAACGTCAGATTCATAGTCGCCTCTGAAGAACTCGAACCCGGCAAGGGTGCCCCCTACGATGACATTCTCAAGGGTGTCAGCAAGGGTATGGCTCCGGCAGCATTCGCCAACAACTGGGTAAACGCTTTCGCCCGCTCATACACCGGCGGCAGCCAGGGTCATGATGAATCAACCCAGTCAGCCGTAGACATGAGCAAATTCGGCGCCATGCTCGACGCTATCGACGGTCTCGCCAAAGCTGTGATGAGCGGCAAATATTCAGCTGATGTCAAAGCCGCTCTGGCCACCACCCAGAAGTTCGACTCTCCCGAAAACATCGACATGATTCACTTCGTTGAACAGCTCAAGGCTCGCCTCGGCACCAACGAATCGATCAAGACCGCCTGCGACAAACTCCTGGCAGCTGGCAAAGCCGCAGTAATCAATTTCAAAAACACCGGTTACTCTACCAAGAATGCAAAGGGCATAGCAATTTATCTGCCCGCCAGCTTCAGAATTGAAGCCAAATACCGCACTCTCAGCTTTGCCAAAGACAGCATGTGGGACGAAATGATCGACACCCTGCTCAAGCGTGACATGGCCGACAATATCGTCAGCAACATCAGAGCCGGCAGCCTCGACGAACTGCGCCACCTGGTAGCAGCTGCGGCCGACAGCCCCGAGAGCGCCGATCTTTATCGTTACATTGTGCGCGAACTCAATTACGAAATGTATACCGAAAACGCTCTGCCCAAAGAACTGGCTGATGAATTCAAAGTTCTCTTCACTCAGCTCACCGCAGCAGCAAGACGCTAAGATCAACAAAGACCAACATTGGCGGGCAACCGGCAACAAACCGGTTGCCCGCCAAATTTTTGCCGAGGCACCAACAGACGTCTGCACATTTTCCCCAAAAAAATGTTTTAGAATCCGTTGACACTGTACTTTTCGATGATTATAATGAAGGAACGTAGTATCCGTATCGAGTATTTTTTAGTTGTATAAGCGTATAAGAGTATAAGGAGTATCGATAATGAAACGTGTAATCAGTGTATTTGCGATTTTCCTCATCACCTGTTGTCTTTGTACCCCGGCCAGTGCCGCTGCTGCCAAAGAATGGACATTCATGGTTTTTTTGAATGCCGACAACAACCTTGATTCATTTGGTGTGGGCGACATGCAGGAAATGGCTGCCGGCGGCGGCTCCAACGATTATCTCAACATCGTCTGCCTGATCGACCGCGAACATGGCCCGGCCACTCTCAATTACATCACCAAAGACGGCCCCCAGGTCGTTAAAGAAATGGGCGAACTCGACATGGGCGATTATCGCGAATATGTCAGATTCGTAACCGACGTTGCCAAAGCTTACCCGGCAAAAAATTACTGCTCAATCATCTGGAACCATGGTTCTGGCTGGAAAAACGCCAACGGCGAAATCATCAAGGGCATTTCTTATGATGATTCTTCGAGCAACCATATCACCACCAATCAGCTGACCGTTGCCATGAAGGAAATCAATGCAGTCCTCGGCAAGAAAATTGAAGTATTCAGCTTCGACGCCTGCCTCATGCAGATGATGGAAGTTGCCTATGCTCTCAAAGATGGCTGTGACTACCTCGTAGCCTCTGAAGAAACTGAACCCGGCGAAGGTTATCCTTACCGCGAAATCATTCAGAACTTCAAAAAAGGCATGACTCCAGAGCAGGTAGCCACCATGATCGTAAAACAGTATGCGGCTTCCTATAACGGTGGCAGTGCCGGCAGTTCTTCTACTACCCAGTCTGCAATCAAATGCAGCGAACTCGACAATCTGACCGATGCCATCAACGGTTTCGCCAAAGCCTCGATGGCCGGCGACTTCGCAGCTGAATTCAAGTCGGCCCTCAACCGCGTTCAGAAGTTCTACTACAGAACCAACATCGATCTTGGCCACTTCGTAACCCTGACCAAAGCCAGCATCAATGACGAAGGCTTCCAGACCGCCGCCAAAAAATTCGAAGCAGCCTATGCCAAAGCCATCGTTTATAACGGACTTAGCGGCTACAACACCAAAAATGCTACCGGCCTGGCTATTTATTTCCCGACTTCTTCTTACAGCTTCTCAGCTGAATACAAAGATCTTGCCTTCGCCAAGAACTGCATGTGGGAAGCCATGGTTAAAGATTACTACAAGAAGGCCGCTGTTAAGACTCTGGTTGCCGATGTCAGCCGCGGCGACATGTCGAGCCTGATGGACTACGTTGCTACTGCCAACGAAAAGAACCGCGAAGTCAGCGCCCACGTTATCGCCAAGCTGAACTTCAGCGTGTTTGCCGAAGGCAATCTCGATGAATCAACAAAGACCAATGTCAGCAACCTGCTGAGCGAACTCAAAACCAGATAAGAATCATTAAAAAAGCCGCGGAGATTTAGGTCTCTGCGGTTTTTCTTCTTTTAGAGAGAAAAGCTTTTAAAAAGAGGTATGAGTTCCATGCAATTGATCAAACAGCTGGTTATCTGGATTGTTGTAATGACTGTCATCAGCATTGTCGGAGTGGTGGCCTTCCATATCGTTCAGGATAAAATGATAAAAGAAATGCCAATGATTATGGCTGCCATAAACGGATTAGTAATGGGCTTCGCGATCGGGCTGGTAAGATATCTCAAACAGCGCCGCGCCGAAGCGGCAAAGAGCGAACAGGCGGCGTAAAACCAACTGTGGTTCGCGAATGCTATTACTTTTTCTGCAGGAAAACGGCGCGGGGTTCGAGGTGAATTTCGCTGAAAAGATTGCCGAGATCACCAGCGGTTTCAGTCGAGCCGATAAGAAGATAGCCGTGCGGTTGCAGATGCCGGGAAACCCGGTTAAACAATTCAGTCCGCGGTTCCGATGCGAAATAGATAGCCACGTTGCGGCAGACGATGAGATCGAAAGAGTCAGGCAGCATAAATGGCCGATGTAACGGCATCTGTACGAAAGAAAGTGACTCTTTCAAGCTGTCTTTAACCTTCCAGTTCCTGGAATTGGTTTCAAAAAAGCGCTCAAGCAGGGCGGGCGGAACTCCGCGTTCGACCTCGAACCGGTTATAAGAACCCTGTCTGGCAGATTCTATAGCCATCCGTGAAATGTCTGTGCCCATGATCTGGTATTCTTTCGGCGATACCCCCATTTCCTGGAGAACCATCGCCAGGCTGTAAGCCTCCTGGCCGGTAGAGCAGGCAGCGCTCCAGATTTTCAACCGGCGCTTTTCAGCGCTGCGCCGACATTGTTCAAGCAGGTGCGGAAAAACGGTTTTGCGCAAAGCCTCAAATGGCGCCAAATCACGAAAGAACGAGGTTTCCTTTGTCGTTATGTGATCGATGAGTTCTTCTCTGAGATCGTTTCGTTCCGGCTCGCGCGCCATAAAATAGAGATGGCTGTAATTCGAACACTTGAATTTTTTGAGAAGCCCGTGAAATCTTTCAATAATCAGATATTCTTTGTCTTCAGTCAAACTGATGCCGGTCAGTTCTGACAAAAACTGACTCCACAGAGCAAATTCGTTGCTGTCCAGTTTATCTTTCAAATTTTCACACGACCCTTTTGGGCAGACGTTGAATTGCTGAGGCAATTCCGCTCAAAGACAGCACTTCATCGGCCAGCCCGGCTTCAACTACCGCGCGAGGCATACCATATACCACGCAGGACTGAGCATCCTGCGCCACGATATAACCGCCAGCAGAGCGAACCAGACGAGCGCCGGCAAGACCGTCGGTGCCCATTCCTGTCATCATGAACAGCCCGACACGCCCTGAGAAATTGGCTACAACCGATCTTAGAAGGTAATCAACCGATGGTCGGCAGTTATTCTCCGGCGGGTCATCAGTCAGGCGCAACACAAAACTGCCGGGGTTACTTCCTCTGATCAGCTTCAGATGTTCACCTCCCGGCGCCAGATAGATATGCCCCGGCTCCAGCGGCATCCAGTCTTTAGCCTCTTCTACCCACAAACCGGAGCGCTCTCTGATACTGGCTGCCAATGCTTCAGAAAAAAACCTGGGAATGTGCTGAACAATTATAACGGGCACGGACAAAGGCTCTTTGATCACCGAAAACACTTCGGCAAGAGCCGGCGGGCCACCAGTGGAAATGCCGATGACTATCAGCTCGATGCTTCTGCCAGAAGGACTCTTTACGGTCGCGCCAACCGTGATATTATGAGCAGCAGACTTTGCCGCGGAGGCCGAAGAATCAGCAGCACCACCAATATTCATACTGCTGCGAATACGCAGGCTTTCGATAAGAGCCTGAACAGCCAGTTTAAAGTCTGATTCCAGTCGCTGTCTGGTTTCTTCTATCGTTTCAGCCTCAGGCTTGAGGACAAACTCAAAGGCGCCGGCGCTGAGGGCTTTCATAGTCAACAGACTCATATTGGGAGAAGCTGCGCTGACAACGATAACCCGGCAGGCGAGTTTAAGTTCGCGCAACTGTCTGAGAACTTCGAGACCGCTCATATCCTGCAGTTTCATGTCGAGAATCATCAGATCGGGCCCAAGAGCCTGAGCTTTCTGAATGGCGATCTTACCGTTAGGAGCCTGGCCAACAAGTTCAACTCCTTCGATTTCGAGCAACAGATCACCGATTATCTTGCGAAAAACCAGCGAACTATCGACAACCATGGTGCGCAAAACCTTATGAGCTTTCATTACAGGTCTCCAGCCACATCACGCGAACCCAGCAATTCATCGAGTTTCAGCAAGCCGGTCATTTTGCCATCAAGAAAGAAAAAACCGGTTACTACCCTCGAAAAAGCTTTTGGCAGATTTTCGGGACTGGCAGTCATCTGGTCTGGCGAAAACGGAAAAATACCGATCAGGTTGTCAACCAGCATTCCCACAAGCTCTGTACCTGATTGAACAACAAGAATACGAGTATCGGCATCGAGTATCTGAGCGTTCAGCCCAAGTTTAACCGCGGGATCGATAACTGCGATAACCCGGCCACGCAGGTTGAACACGCCTCTGACATAATCGGGAGCATGATGAACCGGTCTTATTTCTGGTGGGGCCAGAACTTCCTGAATCGGGCCGGCGGGAATGCCGAGCATGTTTCCGCCTATACTGCAGATGACGACGAGCTGGCCCTCGTCCTCGAGAAGGCTTCCTGACGCCAGTTTCATGAAGGAAGTCATCAGATTTTGAACTTTCCTACCATCGAGCGCAGCTGTTCAGCCAGTTTTGACAGTTCGCGGGCACTGGCGAAGACCTGCTGGCTCGAATTGGTAACCTCGTTAGAAGCAGAATTGACACGGGCAACGTCTTTGGCCACTTCCTGCGTACCAAGGGCTATTTCGGCCATGCGCACGTTCACGCCCCGGATTCCACTGGAAGCATCTGAAATACTGCTCGAAATACTGCGAGTCACGCTTGCCTGCTGTTCGATACTGCTGGCAATGGCTGCAATGATGTCGCTGACTTCTTTGATAATCTTGCCGATGTTCTCGATATCGCCAATGGCGTTTACCGTTACATCCTGAATTCCCGCAATTTTTTTGCGAATGTCAATAGTAGCGGTAGCGGTCTGTTGAGCCAGTTCTTTAACTTCGTTGGCGACAACCGCAAAGCCTTTGCCGGCTGTGCCGGCACGGGCAGCCTCGATGGTGGCGTTGAGCGCCAGCAGATTAGTCTGCGATGAAATGCTGGTAATGGTTTCGGTCACCTGACCGATTTCCTGTGCTGACTTTTCCATGGCTTTGATTATCTCAGAGACCCCACTCGCCTGATTACTGGCGTTCTGCGCGATGCGCCGCGCTTTTTCAGAGTTGGCGGCAATATCGCTGATAGTAACGCTCATCTCTTCGGTAGCAGTGGCGACGGTAGTAAGATTCATGGTTGTCTGCTCCATGCTCGATGCCACCGAGACCGTGTTCGAGCTCATCTGCTCGACTGCTGACGCTACCAGCGCTGAGCGATCAGAAGAATCGCGCGAACTTGAGGCAAGCTGCTCAGAAATTGTCGACAGCTCGGTCGATGAAGATGCCAGAGTATGAACACCGTCGTTCAGCTGCCTGAACATCTGTATAAGCTGATTCACCATCATTGCAATTGCCTGCATCTGCTGATCCTGGGCCGAACGCTCGCGCACTTCGACAAGCAGATCGCCCGCAGCTATTCTCTGGGCAACCGCAGTGACTCCACAAAGCGACTCGATCAGGTTGTTGATGCTGTCTTTGAGCACATTGAACTGACCGTGAAAGTCTTCGCTGACTTTTGCTGGAATCTCGCCACGACTGAGTCTTTCGATATTGCTCGAAACCATTACTACCGGGCGTGATATCGCTTCGAGAATGTTGTTCATCTCCTGCACCAGTCTGGCGAATTCGCCACGGTTTCGGCTGATATCGCAGCGCACCGTCAGATTGCCTTCGAGCGCGGCCCGGGTGAGAGTGCGACTATCTTTGATCAGGCTCTCGATCGAATGTTTGACCTCATCCAGATTCTTGAATATTTTCTGAAAGAGCTCATAAACGGGGCGGGCAGCCTGATCCGGTTCGGCTATATCCCAGTTCCAGTCGATATTGCCTTCGGCCAGAGTCTGCAGGCAACCGGCAAGTTTGCCGAGTTCCTGGTTCTGATACTGGAACACCCGGTTCGAATCGTGAGTAAGCGCTTCGATTTCGCCGCGCGCCTGCTCAGCTTTTTTCAGCAAATAATGATGACAGTTCTCAACCCGGTTCAGGTTGTTATAAATAGCTGTAGCCATCATTTCGCATTTGCCATAGCCGCATGAATTGCAGTTAAACAAGTCTTTTTCGTCGTGTTTTTCCATCTGACGATAGATATTCTGCAGCTCTGACTCGCTCGGAGTGCGAATAATGTTGGTCTTAGTGCGATTTTCATAGTTGCGCGCATAGAGTCCCGGCTTCCAGAAACGGTTCACCAGCTTTTCAATGCCTTTGCGGGTTCGATAGCTGGACATCGGACCACGACGACGGTGTTTCTGCTGCATTCTCTGGCTGCGTTCTTCAACGAGACGTTCGATCTGGTCAGGCGAGCTGTTTTTGGCATCAGTGCCAGTGCCGCCATTGCAGCCCAGTTCGCAGTTAAGACAATCAACCAGCAGTGGCGCTTTCTTTTCGAGCCGCAGACGATCAAGGTTGCCAAGATAATCATAAATCAGATGCGGGCCTTCGATTTTACGGGTAATCTTGTTGACATCAGGGTTCCAGCGTTCGGCCGTCCTAAGCAGCCCACCCGGGGTTGAAAAGAGAACAGCACGCTCAGCTGGCGGATTGTCATAATCGACTTCGGGGAAAGTGGCGAGGCGAATATTCTCATTCTCGAGCCATTCGCGCAAGTTCGCCATGGTAATGTTGTAATCGCCAAGACCGGTCTGTGCAAATTCACGCTTCTTGGCGATACAGGGCGAAAGCACTGCTATCTTATGACCGGCAAACTGCGGCCAGTATTCACGAATGAGTTTTATCGTATGCAGCATCGGGCTGTCAGCCGGAGCCAGCGAAGGAATCAGTTCGGGATGATAAATTTCGGCATAATTGACAAGCGCCGGACAAGGCTGGGCGATGACCAGATCCGGCTTGTTCTTTTCGATATGGTCGAGATACGATTTTATAGTAAGCTCAGCACCAAAACTGACGTCGAATATAGCCGCAACACCGCGAGCCTTAAGCCAGCCATTAAGACGCAGATATTCATTAGGAAAAGATACAGCGACTGCTGGAGCGACAATCGCGATCATCGGTTCGCGCCGGGACAGAGCTTCGACAAAACAGACAGTATCATCAACCGGCCTACGCGCATCATGAGAACAGGCTTTCAGGCACTGACCACAGCCGATACACATCTCACTGTTGATCTCGACGGTATCACCGGAAGCGTCGTTACAGAACTTTACCGGGCAAGCAGCAATGCAGGCATGGCAATTGACACATTTATCCTTGATGACTTCAACAACTTTCGGCAATGGGCGTAACATCAGATTTTCTCCCGGTAGTTAGATTCTCTTATCGGCTCGTGGCCGGCTGGCAAAGCTGAATTCAGCCATTCAGCCAGATTCTGGTTTTCAAGTTTCTGAAATACTTCGACTATTCCTTCTGTGGTCAGATCGTTACCGCAGTCTTTAAAGCTGTTGCGAAGGGCAACCACCCTGGTGCCATTGAGCTTTTTCTCTGCCCACAACCGACGGATGTTGGCAAAATTATCGCGCTGCAAAACTCTGGCGTCGGCCATCAAAGCTTTGTAACCAACCTCTGCTGCCAGACAGTCATCGATTTCCCGCCACGATCGCACCAGCTTCACGGCATAGCCATGATTTTCCAACTGTAAACGCAGCTGGTTACTGAAATAATCAGAGGGCTCCAGTACCAGTAATTCAGGTGCTCTTTCATTTGTATAAGCTGACTCGTGACTGAAATCGAGCAGCTCAGGCCTTTGTCTGGCCAGAATTTCCCATATATCGACAAACAATACCGATTTGCTGCCCCATGCCATCGAACCGCCAATGCCGGGCTGACGTAAAACCGTATTATCGACAGCCGGGTTGAGTTCTATCACCTGTATGGGCAGAGCGGCAATCAGACCGATTTCGCGAGCGCGCACGCGAATGACAATGACACCGCATTCCTGATCTTTACGCAACGGTTCAATATCAGTGATATCGCTGACCATGAAAACCGGCAGGATCTTATCGCCATGCTGAATTGCCTTCCAGCCGCCACATGCCACGATTTCCCGCAACTGCACTTTTTCGAGACGGTCAACCAGAAACAGAGGCAAAACCAGAGTTTGCGGGCCACCATAACGGAACGCCAGAAAAGGCACAGTATCTGCATCCAGACGACTGTCGACAGTTGTTTCGACCATGGCAGTACTTATGGTATGCTGCTGCCCCATTATATTGGCCCGGGTTGCCAGTCCAAATACATCAATAATAAGAGCGATGCGGCCGTCGCCCATAATAGTGGCGCCAGAATATTCAGCCAGCCCCTTTAGATCGCTGCCAAGCTGTTTTACGACAATTTCTTCGGTAAATAGAGGCTTATCGACAACAATACCGTATGAAAAGCTGCCGGTAGTTACGATAACCACGTTAATATCACTGGCAGCGTGGTAACGCCGACCGT
>Ga0123335_1009081_pt1 | contig 10422 bp, 5 predicted proteins | sample BiotimSIPDNA_2_FD_89707 | JGI IMG/M metagenome (GOLD analysis project Ga0123335, IMG submission 89707) | Anaerobic biogas reactor microbial communites from Washington, USA - Biogas_R2 time_0 SIP DNA | ecosystem: Engineered > Bioreactor > Anaerobic > Unclassified | place: Washington, USA... | reverse complement strand
AGTCCGTCCACGGCAGCAAGTAGCCCCGATTGGGCGACAAGTAGCCCGTTTGGGGAAGAAAAGACCCTACCTTATATACAGACACTCTTAGACACTCCAAAGACACTCCCATCATCAGACACACACACGCCGTGCGCGCCTAGCACAGACGACGTGAAAACGGGTGATGATGCTGAAGTTGCCCTGCCCGAAGATATTCAGCAGCGGTTAGCACAGATCGGCTTTCACCGTACCCGCAAAGCCTGGCGCGAAGTCCAGGCCGTGTATGGTGCAGACCCGGCTTACGTCCGGCAATGGCTACAACACCTGGTCCATACGCGGGCCGGCGATCCGCGTGCTGCTGGGTTCTTCCGGCAAGTAGTGCTGCGCGAGCGCGTGCCGTTGCCCGGGACGGGCAGGGAACCAGGGCGTGCCGACTGCCCGGTATGTCACGGGGCTGGCGTGGTGCTGGATGACCGTGGGGAGCGCGCGGTGCGCTGTCCGGTGTGTCAACCGGGGAGTGGGTGAGGGTTAGCGTCAATGGGGGAGTAAGACGGGATAGGCATTCGCCGCCAGGCCGCCGATGGCCTGGTTGACCTGGCCCCCCCCCCGCACTCGAAGTAGGTATTTGTAGTTGTCGTTGAACACAGCGACACAATTCACATCACACATCATCAAGGAGGAAAAAATGCACAAACAGTTTTCAAGTATCGGTTTACAGTGGTCGTCAACTGTGTTTCAGGACGACAAAGCCATTCATCTCACCATCTACACTGGAGGTTCACAATGTTGACATCACGCTTGATGCAGCAAGCCCTGGCCGACCGCCTGGCCGGATACCCGGTTCAGACCCCGAATCTGGCCCAGTGGAGCGAACCCTGGCTTACCTGTTGGCGCGCACTGGACGCCGACCCGGACAGTCCGCCGCACGAGACGGTGTTGCGCGCGCTGAAAGATCACCCTGATCGCGACCAACTTATCAGCACGCTGTTTAGCCTTGTGCCCGGCGCGCCGCTGCAATATCCGACGCTACACGACCTCGCCCAGGATTTGCCGCCGATCACGTGGGTGTGGCCCGGTTGGATCCCGCAGGGGATGTTGACCCTGTTCGGCGCGGTCCCCGGCGCGGGCAAGTCGCTCGTGGCTTTGGATTTGTGCCGGCGCATCATCCACGGTGAACCGTTCCCGGACGCCACACCTGTCACGACTCCTGGCGCACCGGTGCTCTATGTGGACGCCGACGCTGTGCCGCAAATCACCATTACGCGCGCCAGGGTAGGGTCAAGGAACTCACACAGCGGGACACCCCCCGTCAAACACGGGGGTATGTCCCGGTCTGGCTCTGATTTTGTATAGGTCTTAAGAAAAATATCGTGAAAGGAATAGCTTGATATGGACAAATCAGCATCTTCGACCGACCTGGTGGCCCAGGTCAAGGCCCGGCTCAACCTGGCCGAACACGTCATCATCCCGGACATCGGTACGCCGCAGCGGCAGGGGCACCGCCTGGTCTGGCGCTGCCCGTTCCACGAGGATCATCATCCGTCGCTGTTTCTCAATCCGGATGGGCAATCGTATCGCTGCTTTGGCTGTGGAGCGCGCGGCGATGCCCTGACGTGGGTGATGGCGCGCAATGGGTGGGCCTTTCGAGAGGCGTTGGCGTACCTGGCTAACCTCGTGGGTGTGCCGATGACGACAGGCGCTGCGCGTCCGGTGCATATCCGAGGACGGACATCACGACCTACCCCGCCAGCGCCGCCGGTTGTGCCCCCTGACGCGACGTGGCAGGCACGGGCCAGGTTAATCTTGGGACGTGCTCAAGAAGTGCTGTGGTCGGACGCAGGTGACGTGGGACGAGCGTATTTGCAGGAGCGGGGATTGCAGGAAAACACGTTGCGCGCCTGGGGCTTGGGCTGGTGTCCGCGCGATGTGTTTGATCCGCCGGAACGGTGGGGCCTCACGGGCAAGCGCATTTACGTGCCGCGTTGCGTGGTGATCCCGCATTGGGTCGGCGATGAGCTATGGGCGCTGAAGGTGCGGCGTTTCGTGGGCGATGCTACGGCCACGGCTGACAGTGGGGGCAAGTACGGCGGTCCGCGCGGTGGGCAGATCACGCTGTACGGCGCGGAGAAACTACAAGGTGACCGCCCGCTGTTCATCGCGGAAGCGGAGTTGGACGCACTGCTCCTGTGGCAGGCAGCGGGTGATCTGGTGGACGTCGTGGCCTTGGCCGGGGCGGACGTTGCCGGCGCACTTCATCACCGCCAGGATGACGTGAAAGACGCACAACTGATGCTCCGCTTCTGGCAGGATATCGAGCAGGGCGAACAGGATCGTGCGGTCGTTGATCGGGTCTACGGCCACGATCAGGTACGGCTTTTCGCCATTCGCGTCGTGCAGGTGTATTTTATCGAGGCCCACCACGCCGCTGAAGCGCGCCGCCGCCCAATGGGTGTATTCCGCTGCTCCCAGGTCGCTTTCCGCGTCTGCGTGCACCCACTCGTACACGGTGGACTTGGTTAACCGCACGTGAAAGTCGCGCCACCTGCGTTGCAGCACACGCTCCAGCAGTACTCGGCCCACACCGCTGCCCCAGTGACAACTGTCGGGCCTGGTGGACGACGGCGCCCGCTAATCCTCCACATGCACCCAGGCCGTGCTCGAAGAATCCAACCTCCGCTCCCGTCAGCGCAAGCGACAAGCGACATAGACCACTTGCGCAATCCACCCCACCAGGAGTATAATGGTACTAAGACGACCAGGAATAGCAGGCTCCTCGTGCAAAGGTTGTGCCCGCTAGTTTGGTCGCTCTTGGCTAATACGTGGGCACGCCGATCCAGACGCCGCTGGCCGTAGCCGAAAAGGATGCTATCACCGGCGGCTTCCTGGCGCAAGCGCTCGACACGGGCGACCCCGACTACGCCGCGCTCAAAATCTACCCGCGTGACGAGGCCCCTGCTGGCCGACCCCGAAGCGAAAGCGGCGCTGTTGCGGCTGATGAGCGCCAGCGAGTGGGCGCTGATTCACTAGGTCATCCTGGAGCAAGGGAACTGGCTCTTGCGGCTGTACCGCAACAAGGGGCTGTTCCGCTACGAAATCGCGCCGGAAGAGACACGGCAGTGGAGAGATTGCCCTTTCATATACCAAACCGGGAGCAAAGAGAGCAGCGTCGCTAATCTTTGCGCGGTCACGGCGCTGCTTGACTTGGCTGAAACTATTGAGCAAGTGAGGTAGTAGGCTCACGAGAGCTATTTTATTAGCGCTATTCAAGAAAGGGGAAATGGCAATGTCCACTCTATTTGTGCGCTTATGGCATCGCGTCGTGGCAATCATCTCAGTCGGGGCATTACTGGTTTTCGACGGCTTAGCGGCCGCCGCTCCGGTTTCCACAGGAATGGCGCGGCCTGTCGCCCTCGCTGTGCAGGCCGCTCAACGGGGGAACCCGTGGGGCAACCTGCTCGACGGGCGCGAGTTGACCACGAGTTACTCTGCAGCCGGCGGCAAGGCGTTGACTTTCCAGCGCGCGCTTGCCAGCCAGTCCCTCGCGCCTCGCGCGCTCGTCGCTGCCGATTTTGACCGAGACGGCTTGCCCGACCTGGTCAGCGGCTATGGCGGATTATCGGGCGGCTATCTGACGCTGCATCTTGGCGCTCAACCCTCTCGCACAGTCTTTGCGCAGAACCAGACCAATCTCTCGACTGCTTTTGGCGAAAGGGCGTTCGAGGCGCTGGGCGTGTCCGCCCGGGTTCTCGACGTGCCCATATCGCTTGACCTGATGGGCGCGGGCGATTTCGACGCCGACGGATTCGAGGACATTATTGCCGCAACCAGGGGCGGCGTCGCGCTCTACCTGCTGCGCGGGAATGGCGCTGGCGGCTTTTACCCCGCGGAGGCGCTCCAACTGCCGGGCAGCGTCACAGCACTGACGACGGGCGACCTCAACCGGCGCGATGGACTGGAAGATGTGGTGGTCGCCATCGCCTCACCTCAGGGCGCGCAGGCGCTCGTGTTTGAATGGCCCGAGGGCGCGCTCGAAGGCGAGCCGGAAATCTTTGACCTGCCCGCGCCGGCGACGGCGTTGGCTATCGGCCAACTGGACGACCACTATGCTTTCGATTTGGCCATCACCGCCGGAAGCGACGTGCTCATCATCTCCGGGCGCGATCGCAATCTCGGACTCGACGCGAGCCGGCAGGCGACTGTTTCACCCGCGATCATTCAACGCCACGCGCTCGGATTCGACATTGTTTCGATGGCGTTGGGCAATTTCATCTGGGATGAAGCGGCCGCGCTCGAAATTGCGTTGCTCGCGCCCGATGGTGGAATCCACATTCTCGATAGTTCCGGCGCGACGCGCTCCACGCTCTCCGCTCCGCCCACTGCGCAACTGGTTCGCGCCAAAGTCTCCAACTTTCCCACCGACGACCTGATCGCGCTCGACCCTGTCAACCGGCAGGTGCACATTCTGAACGCCGACAGCCACCAGCCGGACGGCATCAGCGGACTGCTGGCATCGTTGGACGCGGACGGAGCGCCGGTGGCCGTGCTGCCGATGCGATTGAATGGCGATGCGCTCTCTGACCTGGTCATCCTGGCCGAAGGCGCGAGCGCGCCCATTGTCGCGCCGACGGCTCCGATGACGACGTTTGTCGTCAATAGTAGTTATGATGGCGCATACGCTTATGATGATGACCACAACGATGGGGTCTGTCACAGTCAAGCAGGTGGGTGCACTTTGCGCGCTGCGATCGAACAGGCGAATGCCGCCGCGTGTCCGGGCGCGGATTTGATACAGTTCAATATTGGCGCGCCCGGTTCAGTCGCCAGGATATCTCCCGTCCAAACGCTGAAAATCACTGACATGCTGACGATTGACGCGACGACCGACCCGGCCGGTCAGGTGGAACTCAGAGGAAACGCCAGTCCAGAGGGTCAGTTCGGATTGTGGATTACGGCCGGAAACAGCACCGTGCGGGGAATGGTCATCAATGGCTTTAGAGCGCCGGGCATATTTATCGAAACAAACGGCGGCAACGTGATCGAAAACAATGTTATCGGCGCGACCGTGCTCGGCTTATCGGGTCACGGCAACTCGTACGGCGTCCGAGCCCACACGGGCAATAACACCATCCAACTCAATACCATCTCGGGCAACAATGAGACCGGCATCTTTCTGACCGATGGCAGCGGCAACAAGGTTCTGGGCAATCTCATCGGCGCGTTCCCGATGACAGGATGGGACAAGCCCCTGTTCAACTATGGCGATGGCATCCTGGTGCATAACTCGTCCAATACGGAAATCGGCAGCGAAACGATGCGCAACACAATCGTTTACAGCGCCCGGAGCGGCATTCGCATCTCTTCCAGTAGCGGCACATTGGTCGTCAATAATCACATCGGTATTGACCGGGCCGGCACAACTGCGGAAGGCAACGAGCAATACGGCGTGTTTGTGAATGGCAGCGCCAGCAACACGATTGGGGGCAATGTCGCTGCCAGGCGCAACGTGATATCAGGCAACACGATTGGGGTGGTTATCACAGGCACAACATCCAGTAACAACGTGGTGATGGGTAATTACATCGGCCTGAGCGCCAATGGCGCAACGGCCGTACCGAATCTGCTGGATGGCGTGCGAATCAGCGGGCGCGCACGCGACAATTCTGTGGGAGGGGGAGCTGACCGTCGCAACGTGATTTCGGGCAATAGCGGTAATGGCGTTATGCTGAGTGAGTCAGATGATAACTATATAGCCTCCAACTATATCGGCACAGATGCTGGCGGGCTGGGCGGCCTGGGCAATGCCGGGCATGGGGTGTATGTTTATGGCGGACGCCTCAACGATGTTTGGCTCAATCTGATTTCCGATAATGACGGCGACGGCATCCGAATCCAGCCATCGCCGGCTTTCGATGTGGATGATACAGATATTCTTGGCAATATTATCGGACTGGACGCTTTGGGCGCGGCCCCGTTGGGGAACGCTGGGCACGGGATTTTGATAGAGGGCGCCGTGGATACGACTATTGGGTATACAGAGACGGCGTACATTAACGTTATCTCGGCCAATGGTGGTTACGGCCTCTATTTACTGGATGCCCACTCGGCCTCGGTGCAGAACAATTATATCGGCACGGACCAGACCGGGATGCTGGACCGGGGGAACGCGGGAGGGGGTATTTATCTTGACTCCTTCTCAGACTATAACCTGATTGGCGGCGCGGCGTCCGGGACGGGCAACCTGATTTCCGGCAACGACTCGGACGGGGTGCTGGTGTATGGCAACCATAACGTCTTGCAAGGCAACCTGATTGGGACCAACATCAGCGGCGCCGCCAAGTTGGGCAACAGCAAGGCGGGCGTCAGGCTGCTCACTGGCGCGGACAACACCATTGGCGGAACCACCGCGGCGGCGCGCAACCTGATTTCAGGCAATGGTCAAGAGGGCGTGCGAATCGAGTACGCGTCCGATAGTGTGGTGGCGGGCAACTATATCGGCACAGACCTGGCCGGCGCGGCGAGCCTGGGCAACGGCTATAGCGGCATCCACATCAACGGTGGAACGGACAACACCATCGGAGGCGCGACGGCCGGCGAACGCAACATCATCTCCGGCAACGGCATGCAGGGCATCGAGCTCACCGGCGCCAGCGCAACGCGCAACGTCATCCGCAACAACACCATCGGCCAGAGCGCCACAGGCGGCACGCTGGGCAATTCGGCTAACGGCGTTTACGTGAACGATGCGCACCACAATACCATCGGCGCGGCCAACATTATTGCCTACAACGGCGCGTCCGGGGTTAGAGTGTTTTCCGGGGTGGGTAACCAGATTCTGTCCAACACAATTCACTCGAATCAATCCCTCGGAATTGACCTCGCTCCGCTGGGCGTGACGGCCAACGATAACGGCGATGGCGACACCGGCCCCAATCAACGCCAAAACTTTCCCGTGCTCTCGTCGGTGGTTGTGAGCGCCAGCACCTACATCCAGGGGGCGCTCGACAGTACCACCCACACAACCTTTACGCTCCAGTTCTTTATGAACACGGTTTATGATTCTTCCCTTTATGGCGAGGGTGAGACCTGGATTACGACGACCCAGGTGACGACCAACAAATACGGCAAGGCGGGGTTCAGCCTCACTCTGCCCACCACATCCCCGGCTGGCAAATATATCGCGGTGACTGCCACCGACCCGGACGGCAACACTTCCGAGTTTTCGCGGTGCGCTCTGGGCGTGGTTTCGAGCGGGGCGCCCATCGAAGTGAACCAGATTGCTGATACCGCCGACCCCAACCCGGCTGACGGCGTGTGCGACGCAGACCCCGGCCTGGCGGGCCAGCAGTGTACGTTGCGCGCCGCCATCCAGACCGCTAACGCCATCATGGGAACCAACACCATCATCCTGCCGGCGGCGACGTACGTGCTCACGCGTACCGGAGCGGTCGAGAACAATGCTGCCACAGGCGACCTGGACATCAGAGATGACCTGGTGCTCCTGGGCGCGGGCGCTAACACGACCGTAATCAGCATGACGGGTAGCACGCTATTCGACCGGGTGTTTCACATCACCGGCGGCAGCGCGGTCTCGGTCACCATTTCCGGCGTGACAATCCAGGACGGCTGGGAATTGATTGATGGCGGCGGCGGCATCTATAACCAGCAGGGGAACTTGACGCTGAATGCCGTCACGGTTCGAGACAACACTGCCCCGTCTGGCGGCGGCATTCTCAACACGGGCGTGCTGACCATCACCAACAGCGCCATCATCAGCAACACGGCGTTGAGCGGCAACGGCGGCGGCCTGTATCAACATGTGGGCGGCGCGTTGCACCTCGCCAACACCACGGTCAGCCGCAACCAGGCTCAAGACAACGGCGGCGGCATTGCCAGTGTCGCCGGAACGGTCAGGCTCAACAATGTCACGGTCGCCTACAACACGGCCGACACTGACAGTAGTGGCGACGATGGCGGCGGGCTGTATTATAGCGGCGGCATCACTTTCACGGCCAAAAACTCGATCCTGGCCAACAATGTGGACACCAGTCACGGCATCTATGAGTATGGAATGGCCGACTGCGCCGGGACGTTTGGCTCGGAAGGCTATAATCTGATCGGCGACAGCGCCAACCGGACCGGATGTTTGGGTTTTAGCTCTTCAACCCATGATGATGTCGGCGGCGTTGACTTTTTTGGATACTTGCGGTACGAAGCTGGACTGAGTCCACTTGCCGACAACGGCGGCGCAACGCCCAGCCATGCGCTGTTTTCTCCCTACTATGGCATGTCGGTTGACGCAGCCAACCCGGCCACGCCGGGCAGCGGCGGCAGCGCCTGCGAGCCTTTCGACCAGCGCGGCCAGTCGCGCCCGGTTGACGGGGACACGGATGGCACGGCTCGCTGCGACCGGGGCGCGTTCGAGTACGTTCCTGTCACCGTTGACATCGGCAACGCAACCGTTGTTGAGGGCGCAAGCGCCGTCTTTGCCGTGACGCTCTTGCAGCCCGCCGCTGTCACGGTGACGGTCAAATACTCGACCACGGCCCAGACGGCCAGCGCCGGCGTGGATTACGTCACGGCCTCTGGCACGGTGACTTTTCCCATCGGCAGCGCGATGCAAGCCATCACGGTCACAACGTCGAGCGACACGCTCAAAGAGGACGACGAGACGTTCCTGGTCAATCTGTACGATCCATCCTTTGTTTTCCTGGCCCAATATCAGGGAACGGGAACAATTATTGACGACGATTCCAAACCGGTGCTCACAATCGGCGATGTGACTGTGATGGAAGGCGCCCCTTTCAGCGTTACCCAGGCTGTCTTTGTGGTCACGCTTTCTGTGCCGAGCGGCGTTCAAGTCACAGTGAACTATAGTACGACTCAGGGCACTGCCACGCCGGATGTGGATTATGCGCAGCGTACTGGCTGGGTGACCTTCCCGCCAGGCGCCACGACTCAATCTATCTCTATTCCGGTCTTGGGCGATAACCTGGACGAGAGCCATGAAACGTTCATGGTCAATCTCGGCAATGCAACTGGCGCAACGCTGGGCGATAACCAGGCTGTGGGAACAATTACTGATGATGACACGCCCGCGCTGTCCATCTCCGATGCATCGGCTATGGAAGGGGATAGCGAGCCCACCTACATGTATTTTGATGTGCGATTGTCTGTACCCAGCGTCCAAAACGTGACTGTACAGTATGCCACATTGAACGGCACGGCCACCGCGGGGAGCGACTATATGGCCAAGAGCGGAAGTTTGAGCATCCCGGCCGGCCAAATCATGGGAACGATTGCCATAACCATCACCGGCGATACGGTCAGAGAATTCAACGAGACATTCACAGTGACGCTGACCAGCCCGGTCAATGCTACGATTGCTAACAGCGTGGGCATCGGCACGATCATGGACGACGAAATTTATCGCGTCTTTTTGCCAGTCGTGATACGACAGTAAAGCCCTGACCATCAATCCGGCAAAATTGGGCCTGAATTAAGGCCGGGCTCAATTTTGCCGGACAAGCGGCCTTGCTGACGATGCTGGCAAAAGCCTCCACCGACCGATTTCCGATAGCGAGCGCGTTTGTGGCGCGGCTGCGGGAGGCCCAGGATGCCGAACGACAGCGGCAGGCGCGCGAAAAACAACTGGCAGGGCACTATCAACAGCTCCAGGCCGCCCTAAAGCAAGAGGCTTGGGAGGATGCTATACGGTTAGGGCAGCGCATCCGGCAAACTGCGCCAGACTACGCCAATGGACAGCGGATTGGTACAGCGCTTAAAACGTACCACCCCGGTCCTACTACCACTTCTACATCATCGAACGCAAAAAGCGCAAGATCAGCGTCCCTCCGTTCCGCGACCGGGTTGTGCATCACGCGCTGCCCGGTCAGCCAGCTAGTCCAGACGAGATTGGTCAACTGCGACCAAATCAACTCCAGTAAGAGGGAAAGACCAATGTTGAGCGGTTACACCTTGGGTACGCAATGACTACCATCAGAAGTCCACGTCTGGCCCGTTTGTGCCCCGATCAATTACAGTGGATTTCCCGTCAAAATCACAGAAACATCCTGACATCAACTAGGATTCATCAAAGCACAAACCTCGTATTGCGAGTTCACTACATTGCTACTTCCTCACCCCGCCACCGCCAACACCCGCTCTCCCACCACGCCACACACCCGGCCCTGCCATTGCAACGTCCCTTCCACGACCGCGAACTGGCCCCTTAACACCTCGCGATACGCTGTAAACACCTCCGGGCGCAGGATCACATTGACCACGCCGCCCTCGTCTTCCAACGCGATGAACGTCGTACCCCGCGCCGTCGGCGGACGCTGCCGGGCAATGATCACCCCGCCCACGCGCAGCTTCGTCCCGCCATACTAACATAGGATAGCCCCCGCAAGGCATTGCACAGTCCTCGCACTTCCTATATTT
>Ga0123335_1009077_pt1 | contig 10428 bp, 9 predicted proteins | sample BiotimSIPDNA_2_FD_89707 | JGI IMG/M metagenome (GOLD analysis project Ga0123335, IMG submission 89707) | Anaerobic biogas reactor microbial communites from Washington, USA - Biogas_R2 time_0 SIP DNA | ecosystem: Engineered > Bioreactor > Anaerobic > Unclassified | place: Washington, USA... | reverse complement strand
CACGAATGGGTTGCAATCAGAATTCAAAGACGGAATCGGCTAGACGACGCTTGACTTCGTCCAAAACCTTCTTCTCTTCTTCCAAGGTCGGGGCGACGAATACCGCGCCGAAACGGACAAAGTGACCGACGTCATCCCATGGGACCGTGCTGATCAGCTTCTCGGTGATCAGCCATTGGCTGAACTCCTCGGCGGAATTGAACCTGATTCCATTCTTGACGCCTTTTGGGATTTCGACAAAGAGGTAGAACGAGCCTTCTGGCATCTTGGCGTCAAAGCCCAATTCATTGAGCATGTTGGTGAGCGCCTGAAGCCTTCGGCTGTACTTCTTGCTGATTGCGGGCGTGATTTTGGCTTGGTTTTCCAATGCCTTGATTGATGCCTTCTGAATGGCTAGGAACTGCCCTGAGTCGGCATTGTCCTTGACTGTCGCAAAAGCTTTGACTGCATCCTTGTTTCCGCAGACCCAGCCGAGGCGCCAACCGGTCATGTTGAAGCCCTTGGACATGCTGTGAAGCTCGATGGCCACATCTTTTCCGCCGGGGCGGGAGAAGATCGAGAGGGGTTTGCCGACGAAGTTCAGCGGGGCGTAGGCGGCATCGATGACCAAGAGAATATTGTTTTTCTTGGCGAACGCGATTGCCTTGTCATAGAATTCCGGCGTTGCGGAAGCGCCCGTTGGGTTGTTTGGGTAGTTGAGGTAGAGGAGTTTTGCGCGTTTTTTCTGGTCGTCGGTTATGGCATTCAGGTCTGGGAGGAAGTTGTTTTCCTTGAGGAGCGGGAGGTTGACGACTTCTCCTCCGAGGTACTTGGTCCATGTTCCAAGGACTGGGTATCCAGGGATGGTCATGAGGGTGATGTCTCCTGGATTGATGAAGCATGTAGGTATGAGTGTCAATGCTGATTTGCTTCCGATGCTGTGCACGATTTCCGTGTCGGCATCCAGTTCGACTCCGTAGAGTTCCTTCATGTATTTTTTTACTGCGTCTTTGAATTCCTGGCATCCATTGTCGGAGTAGAAGCGGTTTTCGATTTTCCGTGCTTCGACATTAAGCGCCTCGATGACTTCTGGGAATGCCTTGTCATCGGGTTCTCCGACTCCCATGTCGATCAGGGGGATGTCAGGATGTGCCGCCATTGCGGCTCTTTTTGCGCGCTTGATCTTTTCGAATTTGTAGATTGTGGTGTCTTTTCCGAATTTGTTTCCGCCGATTCTTTGGGCGAACATTTCCTGGAGGTATGAATCTGCCATTGTGTTTGTTCTCCTGTTGGGTTGTGGTTAGATTCCCTTGTGTGGCTCATCTTATTGTCCGCAGCATTTCTTGTATTTTTTCCCGCTTCCGCATGGGCAAGGATCGTTACGTCCGATTTTTGGGTCTTCCCTTACGATTGGCTTGCCGCGTTCAGGCATTTCGCCTGTTTCCTCTACGGGTTCCGCAAGGAGCGCCTCGACTTCCTCCTGCGGATTCGTGAACAATCCCTTGTGCTCTTTCTTCAGCATTTCGCGGAATCTGTGTGAGCCGCCGCCGAAAAGCCCGGTGACTGCTTTGCGTACGAATGAGGTCTGCTCGCCCATGACGCCATTGTCCAAGATATCAATGACATATGGCTTGAGTTTTGCGCCGCCGATGACGGATGCATTGACGACGAGTGCCATCCAAAGCTTCCAGTCGTCGTCTGGCGGCAATCCTCTTTCAAGGAGCTGCCTATATTCTTCGATGAGGTCTTTTTCGGGTATGATTTCTTCGAGCAGGAGGAAATGGAATGTCAGGAGCGCCTGTTCTCTGATGGTGCTGTTGACGTCTGGATCCAGGATCATGTCGCCAATCATGGGGAGGTCGTCAGAAACCGAGAGCGAGCCGATGATTCTATGGAATTCCCTGAAGAACCAATGTCCTGTCGGGAGCGTGGCGATGAAGTCTGAGTTTCTTGCGATTCTGTAGATGTCTCCGAAGGAGGACTTGTCTTGGTTGAAGGCAAGGAGCATTATGGTCGCGAAGAGCTTTCGCAACTCGGCTTCGTCCTTGAAATCCTCAGGGTGAGAAGCGGCTTTAGCAATGGTGGCACGCAAATCGTTCGCCAATTCGCCGAAAGGCTCTTCTTTCAGCTTTTGGACTGCACTCTCAATGCAGGCGACCAACGAAGTTTGGTCGGTGCTTGACAAGGCAGCCAGAATTTCCAACTTATCCATCGATGTATCCAGGGTTCATGCTTGACTTGATTGTCCCGACTTGATCCGGATTTTATGCGGGAACAAAAACATAAACCAATTAAGATAATTATATAAGGTGTAAAAGCAAGTAGGAGCAGAAATCAAAATCCTAACGGACAAGACAATAATGCTTGGTAATACCATCAGGCGGATTAGGAGTTTGGTGGAACTGGCAAACTTGCCTGCTGCAGGGCAAGACATGCTAAGGTAGGTTTTCCCAGACGTGGCTGGGGTTGGGGGTGGAAAAGGCAAAAAAATCGCCCCTGGTTCGATTTGGAGCCAGGGGCGATTTGAGTGCTGAATTAAGCCTTCGTCGGGAACGGTTCCTTATCTGATTTCATACCATGATTTGGGATGTGTGTTTGACGGAGCCTTCTTGACGGAGGAAACGTGTCCGTCAACCCAGACTACGTTTGAGTAGTCGTTGTGGCGGAAATACTCGCGTACGAAGTTGGCGTTGTTCTTGTGCTGGTCATAGCAGGAGAGCGTGTCGTTGTGTCCCCAGACACCTGTATCGGTGTTGTAGTTGACGTCCATTTTCTGTTCGGGGGAGTCGTTTGAGTAAACTGCTTCGGAAGGGGTCCTGACGATCGAGTCAGTGCGGGACATCAGGTTGTGCGTTGTTCCGTATGAGGCGAATTTGTTGGCTTCATCCTTTGTAGCCAAGGCATCGTCATTCCAGTTGTCCACATAGACTGCGCTTGGGCAACCGTAGACCTTCCTGTCACCAATGTATGAGTAGTAAGCGATACCCCAGTAGTGGTTGTCGTTAATCTTGGAAATGTCTGGGTTGGTGTAGTCGAAGCCGTTGTGCTTCCAGCTCATTCCATTGACGTATCTCCTGTTGATGCATCCGCCGAAGTAGCCATCGTTGTCGTCCTGGTACATTCTCACTGCCAGTCCGATTTGCTTCATGTTGGATGTGCAGCTGGCTTGGCGCGCCTTGTCGCGTGCCTTTGACAGTGCGGGCAACAGCATCGCTGCCAAAATGGCGATGATGGCGATGACGACGAGCAGTTCGATCAATGTAAACGATTTCCTTTTTTGCATGTTAATTTTCCCTTTCATCTAATAATTCTACGACTCGAAATTACTTAAATTTTAGCTTTTCTTATCATAATTTGCAAAATGATGAGAAGCATTACTGTATAGGGCAATTCTGGAAATGCAAGGAAATGCGTGAATTTTTTGTCTTGTTTTGATGGAATTATTCAAGAAAGACAATGATTACAGGGAATCGAAGACTTGTTTTGGCGACATTTCAGGGGTGATGTTTTCAAGTTGGTTTTTCGCTGTGATTCCCGAGAGTACCAGGATTGTGTGCATGCCGACAGCGTTGCCGCCCTTGATGTCGCTACCAAGTGAATCTCCGACCATGGCGATTTTGCCTATGTCGAGCGATGGTCCGATTAATTTTTCCAGGATTTTTGCGGTGTAGTTGTAGATGGTCGGGTATGGTTTTCCCAGGTAGAAGACGGTTGGTTCGATTCCTTTTTCCCGTAGCAGTTGGAAAATGAACCTGGCTTGTGCTCCGGCTCCTATTCCCAGTTCTCCCTTTCCGTCAGAGAGCGGCCAGTAGCTGTCGGGATTGGGAACAATGCATGGGACATGCGGTTTTGCGATCAGCGTGTTGAAGATGGTTTCGAGCCTGAATTTCCACTCGTATTCACCTTCTCCGAAGATGATTGCGTCAGCCGTGCGGATATGTTCCGGGTTGTCCGACCAGTTGATTTCGGCGAGGTCGGCGTAGCTTGGTTTTCCCAGCGATCCATTGACGAAGAAATTGAGGTTTTGCCAGCCCTTTTCACGGATGAAGTTTTTGAGCGTATGTGCGCAGGAGACGATGTCTTCGGGTTGGATTTGTATTCCGATGTCACGTAGCCTTTTGCTTTTGATCTCGGGCGAGTTGCAGGAGTCGTTGGTAAGCAGGAAAAATGGGAATTTGTCCTTTTTAAGCAAGTCAATCAGTTCTGCGGCGTTTGGGAGCGGTCGTTTCCCTGATGCGATAGTTCCGTCAACGTCAAAGAGTATTGCCTGAAGTTGGTGTTTCCCAGAAGTCTTGTAGTAGTCGATGAAGCAATTTGGCATGTTGTTAGCGAGGTAGATGTGATTTTGGGCTTGCGGGAAGAAGCTAGACAATAATGCCGAAATTCGTCTAGTCAAGTTCAGAGGTGAATAACGGGCGTTTATGTGGACTCTTCGGGATTTTTTATGGGAGTTTGTGCGTTGGTTATGTTTTTCTTTTGTGAAAGGTGGACTATAGTTTATGAATTTGCTTTCATTGATTTGTCCATGTGCTGTTTCAACTTTAAGGAGTTCAACGATGAGCGGAATGAAGTCGTGGATTTTGACCGATGTAGAGGAACGGATCTACGTTGAGAATTGGAACATGACGGCGGAGCTGTCGGGGATAGGGAAGGGCTGGTCGGTGACGAAGACACGCTTGAAAGGCGGCTTGTCTGATGGCATCGACTTGATCGAAGTGAACAATGGTCGCCTGTCCTTTACGGTTGTCCCGACTCGCGGGATGGGATTTTGGCGCGGATCTTGTGACGGGGACTTTATCGGCTGGGAATCTCCCGCCCGTCTTCCCGTCAACCCTGCGTTTGTGAAACTTTTGGAGCAGGGCGGCCTGGGCTGGCTGAAGGGATTCAACGAGTGCGTTGTCCGCTGTGGCTTGAACTCCAACGGCGCGCCTGGAATCGATCGCGTTCGTGACAACAACGGCAACATCGCCGAAGTGATGCTCAACCTGCACGGGTATATCGCGAACATACCGGCTTTCCGGGTTGAAGTCCAGGTCATCCCCGGAGATCCCGCGGAAATCGTGGTGATCGGGGTGATGGAGGAATCAAGGTGCTTCTGCCCGCAGTATCGCTTGACCACGAGGTACTCGACGCTCGTCGGATCCAATGAGTTCAAATTCAAGGATCAGGTGTTGAATTTTGCTGACAGCCCGACTGAGTTCATGATGCTTTACCACTGCAACTTTGGTCGTCCGTACTTGGGTTCAGACTCTAAGCTTGTCTGCCCGGCCCTGGAAGTCGCTCCCCGCGATCCACGTGCCGCCGAGGACATTGACACATGGGATTTGTATCGCGCTCCCGAGGCCGGCTATGTCGAGCAGGGGAATTACCTTGATTTGGCGAGTCGTGCAGATGGTTCGACGCTTGCGATGCTTCGGAATTCAGCAGGCGACAAGGGTGTGGTGGTACGTTGGGACAAGACTCAGCTGCCGTGTTTTTGCCAATGGAAGCACACGGCTGGCTTGAACGAGGGTTATGTGACGGGCTTGGAGCCTGCTACGAACTATCCGAATCCCAAGCGATTCGAGCGTGAGCGTGGTCGTGTTGTCACGTTGCAGGCAGGTCAGACTTATACGATTGACATGGGCTTCCAGTTCATTTCCGATGCCTCCGGCGTTTCGGAGATCGAACGTGAGGTGGCGGAGGTTTTGGGTGGTCGTGGCACGAAGGTCTATCCCGAAGCCGTCGGCAAATGGAGTCAGCTTGATTGACGACTAGAAGGCAAATAGCATCGAGAGAACGTGGCGATGATTCAGGTGGCTAGGTCAATGGGTAGGCGTATGGCAATTCTGTTGTTGGCGGTTTTGTCTGTTTGTTTCTGTGTTCGCGGTCAGACAACGGTTCGTCGTTGGGTGACTACGTACGAGTTTAAGGGCGCAGGGCGTGTGCAGACAGAGCCGATACGCTTCTGGGATACCAAGTGGCGTGTCAATTACCAGCCCAAGGGCGATGGTCCGTTCGAGATCTTGATCAGGGACTTGTCCACGAACAAGTATCACAAGATCACCCACCAGCGTAGCGGGAAGCCCATCGGCGGCCAAGTCGGCGGCTCCGGTGCGATCAAGGACGCTTGCCTGGTGGTTCGCGGTTCGGACGAGGGCTGGCACATTGTCATCAGTCAGGATCTTGATCGTGTTGACGAGTGGGAGTATCGACAGCGGAAGCGCCCGGCTTCTTTGACGCTTCCTTTCGGGAGCTGGTCGGGCGCGGCAGGCGACCACGAATTTTCCTTTGAGTTGTCAGATGCACGTAGCTGTGTACGCGCTGTTCAGCGTAGGGTAGGATATCTTCGGGTGGAAATCGAGGATGCCAACGGGGCGACCGTGTCTCGAACCGTATCGACTAAAGTCGGCGAAAGCGAGTCTTGGCTGTATGCCCCGGGGACCTACAAGGCGAGGATTAGCGCCGTTGGAACGGAATGGAATCTGCACGTAGAGACGCTTGACGAAGGAACGAAGCCGGAGGTCAAAGATGGAAAGTGAGCAACCACGGATACAACATGCACAGACACTAGTCGAAATGAACCATTGCGTGGGTACGGCTCGTCGCGACGCCGCCTTCTCATGCATGGAGGACTTTGCCAACTCAGGCCTTGACCTGACCAATGTTGACGAGCGGATCAAGCAATACTGCATGTGCGTCCATTTGATCAACGAGGCGATGGAGGCAACGAAGCGTTCGTCTCTGGTGAATGACCGGCAGTGGATTTGGGATCGTCCCGCGATGCACTTCCTGACCTTGCTGTCCGAGTTGATCCATACCACCTTGTCATTGGCAAGGCACGTTTACATGGTCGATCAGGAGGCGGAGATATTGAGCGAGCCATTGGGCGAGGCGACCCATGAGCTTCTGGTGACGACGTGCCGTCAGTTCATTACGACAGAGAGGGCTGCGTACCGTTCTTTCATGCGAATGTTGACCGTCGGCCGTGCCTTGTTGGAATCGAGCACGGCGAAGCACAGCGAGCATTTTACCGCTGACCAAAAGCGCCGATACGACATTGCGTATGGCGAGTTCAAGCGGCACTACGAGTCTGAAATCGAGCGTGGGGTCGACTTGCAGTCGGAGTTGCCTGGTTTGCGCGGTTCAGTTTCGTTTGGTCATTATTTCTCAGGGTTGAGTGACGAGGACGATTCTAAAACCGATTTCCCTTGACCTGAGTCCCTGGTCAGCAGCTCCCCTGAAAGCGGCTCTGCAATGGACGGGTTGTGACAGGAACGAGCCTCCTCGGTAGATTTTCCTGACGATTTTGACGGAAGGTTCCGGTGGTGGTTCTTCCTTTTTTGTTCGTTTCTTTGATTTGTCCAGGTCTTCGGGATTGTACCTGTAGTAGTCGTCATGGCACCATTCATGTACGTTTCCGTGCATGTCATGGATTCCCCAGGCATTAGGGGCTTTTTTCCCGACGGGGTGTGTTTTATTGAAGCGTCCGTTTTTTCCGCCTGAATTGTTTCTGAATACTGCTATATCGTTGAGTTCGGGGCATTTCCTTGGGTCTTTGATCGCGAAGTTTTTTCCATTGTTGAACGCTGTAGTGGTTCCGGCCCTGCATGCGTATTCCCATTCTGCTTCAGTCGGCAGTCTGAAGAGGGCGTTTTCCGGGATTTTCTTTGCTTTTCGTTCGATTGCTGTGAGTTGTCTGCAGAATTCGTCAGCATCGAACCAGGATATGTTTTCGATTGGGAGGTTTGGGTCGTAGAACCATGCTGAATTGGGGCTGTTTGGGGCTGCCATAATGGCGTCCCATTGTTGCTGTGAAACCTCGGTCTTTCCAATCCAGAATGGCTTTTCAAAGGTGATTTCGCGCTGGATTTCGTCAGGATACCTGCCCAGCTCATTTTCAGGGCTGCCGATGGTGAACGTTCCGGGTTTGCACATCACCAATTCGAGCGTGACGTTGTCTCCGTACTTTGCGACGTAGGGGCCGTTTGGGAGTTGCTGGGCCATGGTGATGGCGGTCATTGCGATCAAGAGGCAGGCGAGGATGAATGAGTTCGTTCGTATCATATTCTTAAGTCTCCAATGGGAATGGGGAAGCAAAAAGTCAATTTTGAAATATCGTTGTATTTTGCGGGAAATTCAAGTGAAATGATTTGACCAAATGAATAAAAGGCATACTTTGTTATAGTCAACAATCCGGATCGTTTTTTTGAAATTGGAATAAGGAATAATTGTGATGAAAGACAGGATAAAATCCCTTTGCCGCCAGCGGAATGCTGTGATCTTGGCACATACATACCAACCAGCTGAAATTCAGGACATTGCCGACTATGTCGGCGATTCCTATGGTTTGAGCGTGAAGGCTAGAGAAGTAACGGATGCCGAGGTGATAATATTTTGCGGTGTCACGTTTATGGCCGAGACTGCTTCGATTTTGAACCCTGGAAAGATCGTTTTGATTCCGGAGCCTTCTGCCGGTTGCCCGATGGCGGATACGATTACCGCCGAGCAGCTGCGCGAGTTCAAGGCGAAGCATCCCGGGGCGCCGGTCGTGTGCTACGTGAACTCAACTGCGGAAGTCAAGGCGGAGAGCGACATTTGCTGCACGTCTGCCAATGCGCTGAAGGTGGTCGCCTCGCTGGGTGACGTTCCCGAGATCCTGTTTGTTCCAGATCGCCATCTTGGTCGCTTCGTGGAGCGTCGGTTGGGACGGAAGCTGATCTGCTGGGACGGGTGCTGCCCAGTGCACGACAAGATACCGGTTCAGCTTGTCAAGGACATGAAGGCAAAGTATCCCGGGCATATTCTGATGGTTCATCCAGAGACTCCTGCGGACATCCAAGATGAGGCTTCGCACGTGCTTGCCACCGGACCTATGATCGAATTGGCGCGAAAATCCTCCGATGACAAATACCTTGTGGGTACGGAGGATGGGATCATGCATGCCCTGAGGCGCGCGACTCCCAAGAAGGATTTCATTCATCTTTGGGACGGCTTGCGTTGCCCGGAGATGAAACTTACGACCTTGGGGTCAGTTTTGCGCAGCCTTGAGCGAATGGAGACCCGGATTCAGGTTCCTGAAGAGATTGCCGTGAAGGCGCGTAGGGCGATTGAGGCGATGTTGCGCGTGAGTTAAGGGAAACGACTCCTAAGGAGGCGAAAAATGAAGTTCTGGAGTTTCTGCATTTCGTTGTGTTTTGTCGCGGTGTCCTCAATTGGCGCTGACGCAGGGAAAGTTGCTCGTGTTGCCGCCGGCGAATTGGACGAGGCATACGCGAGCTGGTGGGGTTACGATGGTGTTGACGACACGGAAGCGTTGCAGGCGGCACTGAATTCGCGTGCGTCTCGCATTGTGATTGACCGTCAGGCGGGCAGTTGGGTTGCTCGTCCCCTGGAGGTGCCGAGCAACAAGGAAATCGTCTTCCAGGAAGGCGTCGAGTTGTTGGCGAAGCGCGGTGAGTTCAAGGGGATAACGGATACGCTGATGAGGATCCGTTCGGCGGAGAACGTGACCTTGCGTGGCGAGGGCAAGGGGGCGATGCTGAGGATGCATAAGGCGGACTACCATACGGATGAGTACCAGAAAGCCGAGTGGCGGCATGGAATCAGCATTCTGAGTTCCAAGAACATCCGCATCGAAAACCTTACGATCAAGGAAACGGGAGGAGACGGAATCTATCTTGGCATCGCCAAGCGTGGCGTTCCTCCAACCGATATCGTCATCAAGAAGGTGATTTGCGACGGCAACAACCGTCAGGGGATCAGCGTGATCTCAGCCGTCAATATGCTTATCGAAGACACGCATATGATCAACACGGAAGGAACCGCTCCGCAGGCGGGAATCGATTTCGAGCCAAACCGGGATGACGAACCCCTGAGGGATATCGTGATGCGGAATTGCCTCACCGCAAACAACAAGGGCGGTGGATATATGTTCTACCTCCCCAATATGCGCCCATCAGGAGGAAAGCTAGGGATAACCCTGGAAAAATGCGTTGCGCGTGACGAGGTTCGGGCTGGTTTTAACTTTACGACCCGTAACGAAGACGGGACGTCTCTTGAGGGCTATCTTCGCGTTGTGGACTGCCTGTTTGAGCGTTGCGAAGGGGGACTTTGGGTTGCGAGCAATTCCCCGAAAGGCGTCGATGTGTCTTTCGAAAACACGGTTGTGCGTGATTGCGATGGGAGGAATGCCGGGCAGTCGCCCTTTGTCGCAAATCCCGGGAGATTCTCAGAAGCTCCCATGGGTGGGATTCGCTTCAGGAATGTGGTCGTCGAGCAAGCCAGCTTGCTGAGTGCGTCGGAGTTTGTTCCGATTCGCTACGAATGCGGGTTCGACGACTATGGTGTTAGGAATGTGACCGGAGACATAACGTTTTCCGCTGGAGGAGAACGCAGGCGCTTCGACTTGGCGCAGGATTGGGCCGCCAAAACCTATCCTGGTGCGATAGCGTCCAATATCAAGGTTTG
>Ga0123335_1009075_pt1 | contig 10430 bp, 8 predicted proteins | sample BiotimSIPDNA_2_FD_89707 | JGI IMG/M metagenome (GOLD analysis project Ga0123335, IMG submission 89707) | Anaerobic biogas reactor microbial communites from Washington, USA - Biogas_R2 time_0 SIP DNA | ecosystem: Engineered > Bioreactor > Anaerobic > Unclassified | place: Washington, USA... | reverse complement strand
ATACCCCATCTTTTTAAGCGACGCGACGCAGGCTTCATAGCTTGGTACGGGATTCGGATCCTCCTGTGATTTCGGCCCATGAAGATTCAGAGTCGCAATATCTATCGGATCCTTGCCAAGCTTATCTGCAATCAGGTAGAGCCCCACCATCAGGGAATCCCAGCCCATCGGGTTGTGCTGTCCGCTGACGTACATCTTTCCGCGGTTGCTGTCGACGATCTCCATGCTCTGTTTGATGTTCTGACACCTGGTCGTGAAATAGGGCCCGTAGGTCTGGTCCATGGTGTTCCCGAAATTGGAACTACCCGGAACTCCACCATCGGCAATGGAGAAGTCGTCTATGGCGGTAATCAGGCCGTTGCTCTTGAATCCTATCTTCATATGCACGTGGCGCTGATTAAGGCTGAAATCGTACATGTCATAGCGGCTGTTCATGCATCGCACGGGCCTGCCGGTCCGTTTTGCCAGCATGGGAGTGACCTGTTGGGATTTCCGTATGCCCCAGTCGCAATATCTGCCGCCTACGAACATGCAACTCTGGAAGACTTTGTCCGGGGACACCCGGTTCATGCCCGCCACCTGGTCGTGCCCCCACGGAACACCCTCGATCTGCAGATTCTTCCCTTCACCTCGGAGCGGATCATCAAACCACCAGGCAACTGTACCAAGCGGGACCGAGATATGGCCGGAAAAGGCGGAGGTGTTCACGTTGTATTCGATAATGTGATCGGCCTCTTTGAAACCTTTTTCTATATCGCCGTCATTGGTGTTTGAATAAGAGACGTTCCCCTTCTTTGGAGGATTCTTGGTGTTCCCTCCTCCGAAGGTCGGAGTAAAGACGCCGCTATTGTCTGCCGAAGCCGCAGGCCGTATCGTCGGCGCATTCGGCGCCCTCCCTTTGAGCAGGTCAACAACGAATGGAAGTTCCTCCCATTCCACGACGAGGGCCCGCAATGCTTCCTCGCAGATGTCTGCGTTCTCAGCAACCACGATAACCCCCACCTCTTCCCCTTCCTGATCGGCAATATTACTCAGAAAGCCCGGAGAAGGCCCCCTCCTGCCGCCGCCACTCAGGTTCTTAATGTCCTCATCCTCCCATGTGACAATGTCGACGACTCCGGGGATCGCCCGGGCTTTCGCAGTATCAATCGATTTGATCCGCGCATGTGCATAAGGACTGCGGAGAAATCTGGCTTCGAGCATGTCCGGAACGACGTAGTCTATGCCGAATTTTGCCACGCCGGTCGCTTGCGCCCAGGACAACACCCCTGGAAGGTTCGCTTTTCCGACAACCCTGAACTCTTTTCTGGTTCCGTTTACTCCTGCAAGATCCGCCATGTCTATAGCTCCTTTTCGTTTGCAGGTTGCGAAATCCTGCTCCGACAGTTGCCTTATTGTGCAGTGAGGTAAAGAGCAATTCCTTGATCTGGGTCAAGTTTCCAGAAACGAAAGCGGGTCCGCAGCAGAGGGTTAAAGGGATTGGCGCCGCGAGAAGAGAACCCGGCCGCGACTATATTGTCTCTTTGCCGATCCCTGGGCGGTCAGGTACTGAAGATAGGCAAAAGAGTGCCTAGTGTGGATGAACCGCATTGCAGATGACAAAGCATCGAGTGGATCCCGGTCGGGGAGTAGCCCGTCCAGCGCGACTGTCACCTCGTAAGCATCTTTGCCGTCTTCCGACAGAGCCCCGTAAACGGCTTCCACCCTTCCCTGATGGTGGGCACGCAACTGATCGATCCTCTTTCTGTGGTCGCCGTGCGGTGATCCGTGACCGGGAAGCGTCAGACTCACATCCATCGCCCTGAGTCGGTCGAGGCTGAGGAAATGGTCTGCCAGCGGATTGACACGGTCCCGCAGAAACTGCACCCCTGCGGTGATCTGATCGCCTGATATCAGGATACCGGCGCCTGTTTCGTACAGGCAGCAGTGTCCTATCGTGTGCCCGGGTGCAATCACGCAGGCGAAGTTGTATCCGCCTCGAACCATGACATCTCCATCATCTAGGTGCACAAAAGGCCAGGGGCGCTGTGGCCTGAACTCGTCGCCATAAAACTTGGATATCAGATTCCCTGGATCTTTGTCTGGGAAACCGAGCATCTCGAGGAACTCTCCCATTTCGGCCTCGACTTCTCCCGAGGCCACCTTCGCGATGAACTCAGCCTCAAGCCTGCCAATGTAGATGCGCGAGGTGCGGCTGAGAAACCTGCTGACTGCACCGAAATGGTCGAGATGGTGATGTGTGATGAAGAAGTCGGTTCGCCCCAGGTCAATGCCCAGGACTTCCATCGCATTGGCCATCGCCTCGCAGCACTCAGGGTGAGACATTCCCGGATCGACAATGAGGGTCCGTTCGCCTCCGACTACGGCGTAGGAATTCATGAATCCTACCTCCGGGATCGGTACCGGAACGACAATTCTGAAAATTCCCCGAGCGACTTCGGTGATCGCCTTGGCGATTCCTACGGCTTGACCTGACATAGAATCTCTCTGTTTACCTCCCGCGGGCAACGCCATAACCTAACACATCATCGTAGCAGCGCAAGTGGTAAGAAACGGGCATGTTTGTGGACAGCTCACAGCATGATGATCAACTTGACACTCTTTCAGTATTTCAATAGCCTATCAAACCTTGCATGAGAGAACGCGGTGCGATTTAGGCCGAATGCGCCAGGACCGGCAAGGCTACTGCTGAAAGGCTGGATGATGAATCTGACGATCTCGTTGCAGTTCTGGGCTCAATACAGCGCGACAGGCTGTTTTCTGCTCTCGAGCATCTGCTATTTGTCGGTGAAGCGGAAATGGGCAAGCCCGCTCTTTCTCCTCCTTGGTTTTGGCCTCCATTCCTGGTTTCTTTGGAGCGTGGGCAACGCCACAGGGATGTTCCTGCCCAACACCATGGTCTCACTTGAAGCGTTTCTGCCCTGGGGCTTCTCCGCAACGGTTCTGCTGCATCTCCTGCTGACGCACAAGAAGCGCACCGTGAACTCAGCGGTAATCCTGATCCTGGTTTTCGCGGTTGCCATCGCTTTTCAGACACGTCTGCTTGCATCAAAAGATGCTCTCATCTATCCTCCCGGCCCCATCCATCCGGTCGGCTGGGTAACATCTTTCTTTCTAATCGAAAGCCTGGCATACGTCACATTTTTCCTCGCCTGCTGGTATGCGCTTCTCTATGCCAGGGGAAATGAGGAAGCCGCTTTCTTTCACAATTACGTGATAGCGGCCTTCGTTCTCTTCAGTGTCTCTCAGGTTGTTGGAGCAGTCTGGAGTTATCTGGGCTGGGCCGTGCCCTTTCATCTCTCTTCCGACCGGCACTTTATTTCGGCCGCCTTCTGGCTGTTCCTCGCCCTGTATCTCCATCTGAAGTTCCTGCCCGGGTGGACTATGCGGAAACGCGCTATTCTTGTTTTCACTTCTTCCTTTGCAGTGTTCTATTTTCGCTATATCCCTTATTTCGTCGACAATATCAAAGGATAGGCCAGGGATGAAACGGGTCTGGAAATTCGCATCCGGTGTAACGCTCACGGTATGGCTCACGCTGGCGGCCATTCTGCTGCTGCTTGCCGGCAGCTTTTATGTCAAATCCCATCCGAGAGGATTCAACCCGCTGAATCATTCGCTCCTGCAGGACTGGCTCCGCGAGTGGGGATTGCCGAACCTGGATAAGACTTGGTGGTTCATGGCACTGATCGGGGTTCTTTTTCTGCTGGGCATCAACACCACCTGCTGCGTGCTGGACCGGCTGGGATTCCATTGGAACCGCCGCCGACAGACAGGAACGAAGCTCTTCCTTGTGAGGATAGCGCCGACGTTTATTCATGCAACTTTCGCATTCATGCTGGCCGGCCATCTTGCCTCTATGGGCATCGGCTACAGGAGCCAGGAGATGGATTTCGTCAGCCGACCGGGCACGACCGCTCATTACAGTCTTCCCGGAAACGTGGAAATGAATGTGGGCCCGCCGGAGTGCGAGTTCTATTCCGGACCTTTCGCGGGCAGTATCCGGCAGTGTCGGATCGCTCTGCAATTCTCAGTCAACGGCGTTTCTGAAACAAAGGAAGTGGCTCTGGCCAGGCCACTGTTGTGGAACGGCTATCAGGTCCACATGAGTCAGGTGTTCGGGGAGGAGCAATCCACTCCTTTCCGGACTCCCGTTTTCCAGCTCCTTGTGAAACGCGATCCGGGCCTGCGCATCATAATGATCTGTTTCCCGGTTCTGATTTTCCTTACGCTTTTCTACTACATTGGAGAAAAAGCAGTCGGAAATTCAATCCTGAGCACGCGAATGCACCCACAATAGTCCGTCGCGGGTTCATGCCACCGCACGTCAGTAGAGATCCTCGAGTGCAAGCGATTTCACGGTAACAGGATCCTTGAACCTGTAGTAGACCCAGGACTGGTAAGCGATCACCACCGGCACCATGACAAGCGCCACTCCAAGCATAATCGATAGTGTCAGCGGACTGGACTGCGTGTTGAACGCCGTTCTCGAATAAGACGGATCGAGACTTGAAGGAAGCAGCGCCGGGTAGAGTCCTGCGACTCCAAAGAGAGTGCTTCCCACAATCGTCGCGCACGATGCAAACCATGCCTTCCATAATTCCCGGCGCGCGACAAAGAGTCTCGTTCCGAGCAGTCCGGCAACTGCGACAGCAGGAAGCAGCAACAGAAAAGGTCTGGCCAGCAGATTCTGCCAGAGACTGGTGGCAAACCAGGTGAATGCCAAAAACGCGACCGCCACAATGGTGAGTGCTATCCACAAGACCCTGATCGTGTGCTGCGCTCTTTCCCGCAATGCCCCTTCGGCTTTGTTTGCAAGCCACAGAGCACCGTGCACCGAAAACAGCAGCACAAAGAAAACGCCGCCTGCGAGTCCATACGGATTCAGAAGCGTTAGCAGATTCCCGTGGAAGATTCCTTCCCTGTCGATCGGGATGCCGGCGAAGATGTTTGCAAACGCTACTCCAAGCAGCAGCGCAGGAAGAAGACTCCCCACGAAATGGGAGGTGTCCCAGGTTTTCCGCCACCATCCGACATCCTCTTTCTCCCGGAATTCATACGATATGCCTCGCAGGATCAGGGCGAACAGGAGCAGCATGAGAGGCGTGTATAAAGCGGAAAACATTACGGCGTAGGTTCCCGGGAAGGCAGCAAATGTCGCTCCCCCTGCAGTGAGCAGCCACACCTCGTTACCATCCCAGAACGGTCCCATCGTGTTCATCACGATCCTGTGCTCCTCCTCATTTCTGGCGAGGAACGGCTTGAGGATGCCCAGCCCCAGATCGAATCCGTCGAGCATGAAATAGACAGCCCACAATACGCCCCACAATACAAACCAGGTAGTTTCAAGCATGGATCACCTCCCTGCCCGCTGCTGCGGGAGCCAAGATCGGCACGGGTCCTTTTCGAGCATATTTGAAGAGAAGGTAGAAGTCGGCCGCGCCGAGGAGGCCGTAAACCAGGATAAAGGCTATGAGTGACAAACCAACCTGCGTGGCGGCGATCGGAGAAACGGCGTCGGTCGTCTTCATCACTCCGTAGACGATCCACGGTTGTCTGCCCACCTCGGCAAGAGTCCATCCCAGCTGACACGCAATGTACGGAAGCGGAATAGACCATACGAGAATCTTCAGCAGCACGGGCGAGTTCATGATTCTCTCGCGTCTGAACCAGGCCCATGCGGTGACGGCGACGAAAAAGAATCCCAGACCGACCATGGCCCGGAATGAGAGAAAGCTCGGCAGGACCGGCGGACGTTCGTCAGGTGGAAATTCCCTCAGCCCTCTTATCTCCGCATTCGGATCGTAGAACCCGAGCAGCGAAAGGAGTCTTGGTATCGGCATGGCCTGGATGCTGTTGCGTTCATTCGCGGCATCGGGCCACTGTATCAGATTCAGTGCAACTCCACGGCCGGTTTCCCAGTGCGACTCCATTGCCGCCAGTTTTGCCGGCTGCGTGGTACCGAGAATCTCTGCATTCATGTGTCCCTGTAGAATCTCGAAGATTGAAAACACAAGGGCGAAAGCCAGAGCCACCCGGAACGATTTCTGAAATAACTGAACCTCGTTCTTGCGCAGCAGGTGCCACGCCGAGATGCCGACAACGAAGAAGCCGGCCAGGATGTAGGCGCCTCCTATCGTGTGTATGAATTCAAGGATCGCGAATTTCTGGGTGACGACCGCCATGAAATCTGTGAGCTCGGCACGGCCATTGCGGATCGTATAGCCCACAGGGTGCTGCATCCAGGCATTGGCGGTAAGAATCCAGAACGCCGACATGTTCGATGCCAGCGCAACAAGCCATATGCAGGACACGTGTGCTTTTGGAGACAGCTTCTTCCACCCGAAAACCCACACCGCAATGAAAGTTGATTCGAGGAAGAACGCAACTGTGGCCTCGATTGCCAGAAGCGATCCGAAGACATCTCCGACAAACGCCGAATATCGCGACCAGTTGGTGCCGAACTGAAACTCAAGCGTTATTCCCGTTACAATACCGATGGCAAAGTTGATGACAAACAGCTTCCCCCAGAATTTGGCGGCTCTCTTGTAGTCCTCGTCTCCGTTCCTGACATAGATCGTTTCCATGATGGCGACGAGAATTGAGAGTCCGAGGGTAAGAGGAACAAAAAGAAAGTGGAAGTATGTCGCTACTGCAAACTGCAGCCGCGACAGGCTAACTACGTCCACGTCTGCCTCCTTTCGCGGATTTCCTGCCGGCTCCCGCGGAGGGGGGACCCGTGTAACCGGCCTTGGCGGATTTGGGTTCGATGGCATTCGCAAGCTGATCAAATCGAATGCCGGAAAGGGTTGTCTGGAGTTGTTTCGTCACGCCTTCCCAGGCGCGATTGACCGGACACGAGACCGAAAGCGGACAAAACAACGGATGATCGACGCACGGATTAAGCGTCACTTCCCGCTCCATGGCGACGACGACCTCAAACATGCTTATCTCCGAGGCGGGACGGGCAAGCATGATTCCGCCACCGGCGCCGCGGACGGTACGAAGGATCTTTGCTTCCGCCAGCCGGACGATTATCCGGCGCATGAATGCGCGCGGCAGAAGCCGTTTCCTCGCGATTTCGTCTGCAGTGACCTGGGTGCTCTCCGGCAGAGCCGAAAGGTGAAGGACGATGCGCATGGCATAGTCCGTGTGACGGCTGATCCCGATCATTGGCGGAATTCCCAATAGATTACCAATTCAGTCATCTTTGTTATCACACGTATGCCGGTTGTCAAGGGAGGGTGAACAGGAAAGTATCCTGTTCCCAGGGTTGAGGCGGCCCTCAACCCTGGGAACAACGGGATGCGTTGTCTTGCGGAGCTACCTTCTGGATGCGTTGGCCGACGCGGTCTGAGCATTCAGCCAGTCGATAACCGTGCTTTCTACATAATCGTACGGATCAGACATCGTAAGGCCGTTTGCGTAGAGCCGTCCGTCCGTAAAATACGGGTTGACCATGTTGTTGCACACCGCAACATACTCCAGGTGCGCTCCCAAATAGTAAACCGGGTGTAAGAGAGTCAGCCGGCTGTCTGTGCCCGCAGCCGTGGCCAATGGAATAATCGCGTTCATCACCGGGCGTGAACCCCAGGGGATATTCGGCGTCACCTGCGTGTCGACGTCAACCCGCACGATGGTATCCTCCACGCTGTGAACCGTCCAGATCGGCAGCGAAACGAAGTTGTAGATTTCTGGACTGCTCGGATCCGGCATGAAGCGTCCTGGAGCCGCCACCGGCAAAGCTGCAGCGAAGAAGTCCGGACGTTCGCGAATCACCGACCAAACCATTCCGCCGCCGATGGAGAAGCCTCCAACGTAAATCCTGTCGCGGTCGATTTCAAGATTCTTCGCGAGGAAGTCGTCGACTGCCGCAAAGAACGCACCCAACTGAAGCGTATTCCAGCGCATCCCATGTCCTTCGGCGAAATCCTCGTTGGATCGCGGAATCATGATGTACGCCCCGCCTCCGTGAAACAGCGGCTGGTATATGTCAGCGAACTTGGTTATCCCACGTCCATAAAAAGGACTGTAATCGTTGATCAGAGGAGTCCAGGCGTTCGCGCCCTGGCCCGACCCGTGCAGCCAGATAAACAGCGGGAACTTGCCATTATCGCTCGTACTGGAATTCTCGGGCTTGAAGTACACGTACTCAGTCGTAAGCCCTGTCTCAGGGTCGGCGGGCCCGACAGCCGGGTTAAACTTCTGAATGGTATTGACCAGATCGGGATTGGGAGAAGTTCCATCAGTGTACGAGATGAAGAGATAGCGGATTTCTCCCCACGAATTCAGCAACATCCAGTACCGTCCATTCCAGCTGTAAGGAATGTCTTCAATCCTAATCTCAAATCCCGCACCGGCGGCCGGCACGTCAAGCCGATAGATCCTGGCGTCCTCTGCAAACTCATACTCTGTAGCTTTCACCCCGAGTCTGATTGTGCTGCCGACTGCAGGATTGAGTCCGTATCCATCAATGATGCCAGGATAGGCGACTACTTTTTCAGTGACAGAAGATCCCTCGGCGTATTCCGGAGTCTGTCTATATACACCGGTAGAGGCGGTCAGAAACACTCCATCAAACGTATATGCGGAAGGGTGGATTCTGACAACCCGTTCCTGACCGTCTATAAGTACTGACCAGTCATAGAAATCGACAACATATGGAGCCTTGTATACGGCGGTGCGCTTTGCCGTGAATACGACTCCGGTGAACGGTTTTTCGACGACAGTGATCGTGACTGGATTTGACGTCCTGAGAAGCTTTCCTTCGTCCCAAACTTGTACGAAAAACCGGTAGGTATTTGATTTCGAGAAAGCCACTCCCAAGTCATCCGACGCAAAAGTTGCGGAATCAGACTTCGGGACATTACCCATGCCCTTGAGTCCGGTGATGCCGGTAAGGAATCTGCCGCCGATGACTGCTTCCACAGATTCTCCCGTTTTCCCATCCTCTGCAATCACCATGGGCACAACGTAAATTTTGGGATACGAACTACGGCTTACCGTCACATCCAGACGGAATTGTACGGGGTCGCCTGGGGTGATTACGATACTCTTATCCGTTTCACCGCCAACAATGGTAAGCTCCGCCGAACTGAAGTGATTGGCACTGCCGGCAAATGCAGAAGCTACCAACACGATCGCGAGCATGACCAAACTACCTGAAATGATCCTTATCTTCATGCAAGCCCTTTCTGCTGCACTACGGTTACCATCGCGGCCAGGAGCCGGATTTAACGGGCCTCGGCGGTAGTCAACGTTTCCCGTGCTGACAGAAAACGCCGGCTTCGCTGGAGGAGATCAGCTCCCGCCAATCGCTGCCCCAAGCCAGTTATTTTGCAATTTGCTATTCCATATTAATTGCTCCCGATACCTTGTCAAGCACGGGGTGATCGCGCCTGCAAAGGCAGGAGCATAGCCTTGCCACGCGTTCATCGTGCGTCAGATTTCGGAAGTCACTTTATTCCGTAAAGTACTTGACACTGAATTCGGAGCGGTATTAGGATTCGAGGGCGGAGGGCAGCGGAGAGATGACAGAACAGCACAGTCTGGAAACGGCTCGGGAGAATCTGCTCTACATCAGAAGGACTCTGGAGGCGGCAGGCCAGCTGACGGCCCTCTCCGGCAAATCGCTGATCGCTACAGGACTGATCGCGATTGGAGGAACTGCGCTCAATCACTACGTCACTCAGGTCCCGTGGCGTGCGGATGATCCTTACCCGGCTCTCTCGGTCTGGTTTGTCGTCCTGGTCATCTCAATTACCGTCGTACTCAGGGGATTCTACAAAAAGAGCCTGCGGATGGGGGCCCCGATACAGGCACCGCTGGTAAGAAAGCTGCTCTGGAGCCTGTGTCCCGCTCTTTTTCTCGGCGCAGTCCTCACCTATCTTGCGATCCGCTCGACTGATCTCGAATGGCTGCCCGTTATCTGGCTGGGGTGCTACGGAGCGGCTGTAAGTAGTGGAGCTCAGGTCTCGGTTGCGCCGGTGCGCTACATGGGATTGTCTTTCCTGATTGCGGCAGCAGGAGCGGCCTTGAGCCCCACAGAAGCCGGCCTTGCGTGGCTTGCTCTCGGGTTCGGCTGGCTCCATATCGTTTACGGAGCTTACATCGTCCGGAGGTATCATGGCTAAGAAGCGCAAAGCGTCTCCCCCTTCTCCAAATGAACTCGATCCCATCATCCACGAGCGCCTGCGTCTCGGGATTCTTTCCGTACTTGCTGTCCAGGAATCGATTTCATTTACCGAATTGCGCGACCTCTTGCAGACGACCGACGGAAATCTGAGCGTACAGGCGCGGCGGCTGGAATCCGCCGGCTACATCATATGCGATAAGCAATTCGAAGATAGAAAACCAAGAAGCACTTACCGGCTCAGCCCCGTGGGACGGGCGGCGCTCGAAGAGTACCTCGAGAAACTGACGAGTCTCCT
>Ga0123335_1009074_pt1 | contig 10431 bp, 6 predicted proteins | sample BiotimSIPDNA_2_FD_89707 | JGI IMG/M metagenome (GOLD analysis project Ga0123335, IMG submission 89707) | Anaerobic biogas reactor microbial communites from Washington, USA - Biogas_R2 time_0 SIP DNA | ecosystem: Engineered > Bioreactor > Anaerobic > Unclassified | place: Washington, USA... | reverse complement strand
GTATGCGAGTTTTCACGGAAATGACACGTTGGGATTGCTTCGCATATTATTAATGCCATTGTACATATAATCTGTGTCCATCTGTGTCCATCTGTGGCTAATTAATAAAATCCTTGCTGCACATCTTTATTCAACTGCGACATTTGAATATTTAAGAATTAAAAGAGGATTATTTCGAATAGTGTTGAAAAGAAAATATTTATAGTCGGAAATAATAGAGATAATTTGGGGGGAGGTTCCGGCTGTTTATGGCTTTTAAGCATGATATGGAAGACCTGATCGAAGTTGTAGGCTTTAAGGAAGAGAATTGCGTCAATTGCCACCAGTGTATTGCAGTTTGCCCGGTCAAGATATGTAGCGATGGCAGTGGGGATGTCGTAAAATTCAATAATCATCTCTGTATTGGCTGTGGCCGTTGTATCGAGGCGTGTATAAAAAGCCACGGTGGGATCAGTGAAAAAAGTGCTCGTTTCCCGATAGATGACGTTGATGATTTTATTAAAGACCTATCTCAGAAAAATATAGTTGCCTTGGTTGCTCCTTCGGCGGGGGGTAATTTTGTTCTGCCCAAATTGATTACTGCCCTTCGCTTGCTGGGAGTTTCAGCTGTTTATGATGTTTCCCTCGGTGCCGAGATAACCGTAGACTGTTATCACAAATTACTGGAATCAGGCGAAATAGAGTATCCTTTGATCGCCCAGCCCTGCCCGGCCATCGTCAAGTATATCGAACTGATTTACCCTAACCTGATAAAGCATCTGGCACCTACTGGAAGTCCGGTTCACAATCTGGCAGTCTACATCAAGACGCTGCATCCCGATGCTGAACTGGCCTTTATTTCGCCATGCCTGGCTAAACGGCGCGAATTCCGGGACAGCGGCATGGTTCGCTACAATGTAATTTTCCAATCACTTAACAATCTCTTTTCTAAGCAGGGTATCAAGCTGGCTGATTTGGTTGATGGCACTTTTGACCATCCCGTGCAGGCCGGCAAGGCAGTTACTTTCTCTATGCCGGGCGGACTTAAGGAAGCTTACATCCACCTTTATCCAGATACCGCCCCCAGTTCTATTACGCAGATAGAAGGCCAAATAGTATTTGAAAAATACTTGCCCCAATTGGAAAAGGCCGTTCGCAAAGGGCTTTCCAATCTGCCTATGATCATCGACATCCTGAGCTGTAAACACGGCTGCAATATGGGAGCTGGTTGCATTAATCATTTTAAACCGCTTCACTCTGTTGAACGGCCTATCGCATTACGTTCAGAGCAGATACTGCAGGACGATGCCATGACTGCTGCCCGTCAGGCCTTTCTGGATGAGGTGATCCGAGATCATGATTTCTCTTACACTTCCTATCAGGACCTCTCTTCCCGTTTTGAGTTGACCATACCTAATGCCCAGGAATTAGACGATATCTTTATGAAAATGCATAAAACCGAGGAGAAAGACTTCAGAAACTGCGCGGCCTGTGGCTACAACTCATGTTTTTTCATGGCCATCGCCATCCATAACGGTCTGAACAAAGGTGAGAACTGTCATCTGTATCGGGAAAAGGAACTGCGCTACGAACAGGACATGCTGAGTAATATGGTAGCCAGACTCGAAGTACTCAACCAGGAATTGCAGCAGGAATTCAACGAACGTAAAAACCAGGAGCAGTTATTGGTACAGAATTCCAAGCTGGCAGCCATGGGTGAGATGATTGGGATGATAGCCCACCAGTGGCGGCAGCCCCTGTCTTCGATCAGCACGGTTGCCGGCAACTTGCAGGTATATATTGATCTGGATATGTATGATAAGGATCAATTCATGGCTCTGCTAAGCGAGATAAACAACCACTCACAGTATCTTTCCAATACCATCAATGACTTTCGCCATTTCTTCAAGCCAGATAATCCTCAAGACGAGATCATGTTGCACGAGGTCATTGATTCAACCATGGGTATAATCGGTAAGTCACTAGAATATAAAAATGTTTGCGTTATCAACGACTGCAACTTTCAGAACCCCATACTGACCTATCCCAATGAACTCATGCAGGTATTCCTGAACATTCTCAAAAATGCCTCTGACGCCTTTGTTGATAACGAAACCATAGAACCACGGATACTTATCAAGGGTTATGAGGAAGAACCGTACCATATAATAGAGATCAGTGATAATGCCGGCGGCATAAATGACGAGGTCATCGAAAGGATATTCGATCCCTATTTTTCCACCAAGGGGCCGGGCATAGGTACCGGGTTGGGCCTGTATATGTCCAAAATGATCGTCGAAGAGCATTGTGGGGGGCAACTCCTGGTACGGAACAATGATGAAGGCGCCTGTTTCATCATAAAATTGCCGATTGCCGTTTAGGAGAGAATGCTGCCATGATAAATGCCAAAGAAATCAAAGAGAATGCCCAGGGACTGAGCCTGTTGTATGTGGAGGATGATCACGAACTTCGTCTGAATACCGCACGTCTGCTCGGCAGTTTTTTTGAAGATATCACTACAGCGAATAATGGGATAGAGGCTCTGAACAAATACCGAGAACAAGCCTATGATCTTATTCTCACCGATATAAATATGCCTCAAATGAACGGTGTCAAGCTAGCCCAACAGATCAAAATGGACAATCCTCAACAAGTCATTATGGTGATCTCGGCGCACGACGAAGCTAGCTATATGTTAGAGTTGATCAACATCGGCGTCGACTATTTTGTATTGAAACCTTTGGATCTCAAGCAGTTTCTGCTCGTCCTGGACAAGGCTATCCGCCTGACTAATTTTCATCGATTGGAACAGGACTACAAGAATACCCTGGAACAGACCGTGGCTGCCCGTACCCGCGAGCTTTCCGAGGCTCTGAGGGCATTGCATGATTTAAATAATGAGATGGCTTCGCGACTGTCAGCAGCTGCTGAGTTGCGTGATCTGGATACCGGGATGCATAATAAGCGGCTGGGGATATACGCTCCGCGGCTGGCCCGCGAGTTGGGAATGCCGAACAAATTCGTAGAGAGTATCGCCTTTGCCGCTCCCCTGCATGATATAGGAAAGATCGGGATCGTCGATCAGATACTCTTAAAACCCGGACCACTCAGCGAAGAAGAATTCGAAATTATGAAAAACCATACTCTGACTGGAGCCAATATTCTGGCCAATTCTAAATACGAGCAGATCCGCATGATCGAATCCATTTCTCTTACCCATCACGAAAGGTGGGATGGATCTGGCTACCCCCGCGGTCTTAAAGGAGAGGAAATCCCCATTGAAGGCCGTATAGTAGCCATCTGTGATCAATATGACGCGCTGCGCAGTAAGCGTCCATATAAACCAAGTTTCACTCACTTTCGAACCCTGGAAATCATTACCCAGGGAGATGGACGAACCATGCCCGAATACTTCGATCCTTCAGTACTCAATGCCTTCATCACCATTGCCGACGAGTTTGACGAGATATTCCGCACCAACAGTAATAACGAATAGCCCAATAACAGTCCACCGCTTGCCAAATGTGCGTTAAGCACTCATGGCACCTTTTTTGTCGCTACATATTTAAATCGGCAAGATGCTCCTCCAACTCGCGATCCAGGGGAACATTCGGTTTTCTAAGCCTGGCATAGCGCGCCTCAGTTATCTTCGCCTGCCTGGCCAGATTGGCATTGAAGCTAGTGATTTCTTTACTATAAAGAGGGTGTCTAATCAGCTCGTTCCTGATTTCTGCTGAAAAGGGGCAATACTTAAGCATAATACTGCGGGCTACCTTATTTAATCGAACCAACCCCTTGGATTCATAGTTGATCCAGGTCTGATAATCAGCAGCAAAAATCTCCGCCACATTATTGCGGTACTTGTCGACCTGGGTTTTAACCTTTTCGCGGGCTTCTGTAGAGAGATCACGATTCTTCTTATAGAATTGCAGGTAATCATAATAATCAGTAAAAAGATTGTGCGTTTGAGTGTCCTGCCGGATAAATCCGACCATACTCTTGGATAGGCTCCAACGAAACTTGGCAACTACTTCCGCCATCATATCATCCAAGTCCTCCGTGGTGAAAAGCGGAAATAGAATACGTCCAGGAGTATTTTTAGCCTTTCCGGTCAATTCCTGCCACATGACCGCTCGGGTCCCAAAGGTTGGCATTAGAATGATATCCGGTCTGACCGGCATCATAACCAGCTCATTCTTGATATTCTTGCCGCTGTTACTATAGACTATTTCTCGATGGAATGCAGAGTAATCGACATCCAGAATCTTTCTAAGACTCTTTGCCAGCTTCTCCGGGGTAACCAGAGCCTGCTGCAGACTGCTGCTGATCATCCCACTATGCAGTATAGGTAAATAACCGTGCATTTGTCCGTAACATAAGCGTTGACCCAGTTTAAATAAATTTTCTATCTCGTGTTTGAGTCGTGCATCCCGGTCTCCTTCATAGGAGATACGGTCCTTTTCCGTGACCTCACCGCGCTTCTTCTTTTCGCGGAATACCTCGAAATAATCCTGTCCGAACTCGTTGACCGATGGGTCCTTTTCACTTGTATAGATCTTCTCCAACCATTCGTTTAAGGTATATATACCCTCCTTGCTTGCACCCAGCGGCGTGGTGACCAAAGAATTTAGCTCCCGGTCCTGTTCGGGGGTGAGTAAATCCTTATCAATGTGACAGGTAGTCAGGAAACAACGATAGGCTTCCGAGTTGTCATCCAAATGGGTGAGGGTCTTTTTGAATACTGTCTCGTATATATCGAAGAAGATGCTGCTGATGCTATCTCTGACCTTGCGGGAGTCGCTATCAAACAGATCTTTTTTTTGGTTTTTCATAAATGTTGCGAGATTGGTCTGAAGGATCTCTGCCTGCTGCTCTGGAATATCCGACTGTCGAAGGAAGATATCGATCGTTACCCCTGTTTCACCTGGGGATGACGGATTTTTGGCTCTCGTCTGGGTCGCTCCTGATTCCATATTAACATCACCTCGTTGGTTCTTTTATTAACTGACAAACACAGACTATATTCTTATTTTACCATATTTATTTATTATGACATTTTATTTCTTTATATTCCTTTATGCGACAATTGTCCTAGCTTATCTGTTGCAGAAGTCCGGTCCCCTCTTCCCATAAGTCCTAGTGTATAATTGTATAAAAAATCACCTGGTCCAAGCTATTACTGCCGACCAGGTGATCAGTTCTATTCAGGCTAATTAATACTCTGTTTGCGCATGCGGATCGACTGCGGGGTAACCTCCACCAGTTCATCATCGGTAATGAATTCCAGACACTGTTCCAGACTCATAGCCCGCGGAGGAGTAAGCTTGATAGCCATATCCGAACTGGAACTGCGAATATTAGTAAGGTGTTTCTTCTTGCAGACATTGACCACTATATCATTCGGACGGGAGTTCTCGCCGACAATCATGCCACGGTAAACCGCCAGACCAGGCCCGACAAACAACTCCCCACGTTCCTGAGCGTTTTCCAGACCATAAGCGGTGGTATCACCGGGTTCATGGGCTACCAGGGAGCCCTTCTGCCGTGTCATGATCTCACCGCGATGTGGTGCATAGGAATGAAATAGATGGTGCATGGTTCCCATGCCCCGGGTATCAGTCATAAAATCCGAACGAAAGCCAAACAGCCCACGGGTAGGCGCCAGAAACTCCAGGTACATCATCCCATCACTCTTCTGAGTCATATTTACCATCTCACAGCGGCGGGGTCCCAGGCGCTCCATCACGATGCCCACATATTCCTCCGGTACTTCAATAGTCAGCTCTTCAATAGGCTCGCAGATTTTACCGTCAATAATACGTTCAATTACCTGTGGACGAGATACTTCGAACTCATAGCCTTCCCGCCGCATAGTCTCTATCAATATGGATATATGCAATTCACCCCGACCGGCTACGGCGAAGGTGTCCGGCGAGTCAGTGCTATCCACCCGTAAACTGACGTCGGACTCCAGTTCTCGGATCAAGCGTTCCCCAAGTTTGCGCGAAGTAACATAAGTGCCTTCCCGGCCGGCAAAAGGACTTTTATTGACCTGGATGGCTACCGCCACGGTGGGTTCGTCGATAGCCACAAAATCAAGCATTACTGCCGAATCGGGTTCACATACCGTATCACCGACATTGAAACCATCCAAACCGGTAATAACAACGATTTCGCCAACGCTGGCTTCTTCCACCGCCACTTTTTTCAGACCGTCAAAAACAAACAGTCCGCTGATGCGCTGGCGATTACTAGTCCCGTTGCTGCTGGCCAATACTACCTCCTGGCGCAGGCGCAGGGTGCCATTATGGATCCTGCCTACCGCCTGACGTCCCACATAGGTATCATAATCGATCATGCTTACCCCTACCTGCAGGGGCTGATCTGGTTCCCCGGTCGGTGCAGGAATCTTTTCGATGATCATTTCAAACAAAGGTTTCAGATTCTGACCATTAACATCCGGTTCCAGCGAAGCAATACCGGTACGGGCATTGGTATAGATAACCGGAAAATCCAGCTGCTCGTCATTCGCTTCCAACTCCATAAACAATTCCAATACCTCATCCAATACCTCTTCCGGGCGAGCCTGTGGACGATCGATTTTATTGATTACCACAATAGGATAAAGCCCTGCGGCCAAAGCCTTCTTTAAGACAAAGCGGGTCTGCGGCATAGGCCCTTCCAGGGCATCTACCAGCAGTAAAACCCCGTCGACCATCTGAACGATGCGTTCCACTTCCCCGCCGAAATCGGAATGTCCAGGGGTATCCACGATATTCAAGCGATAATCATTATAGATGATCGCAGTATTCTTGGCCATAATGGTGATGCCCCGCTCACGTTCCAGGTCGTTACGGTCCATGACCCGTTCCTCAACCACCTGGCGCTCATGAAACACACCGCTTTGCCTGAGCATGCCATCTACCAGGGTGGTCTTGCCATGGTCAACATGAGCGATGATGGCTAGATTTCTGATTTGTTCCCGTTTCATATTGTTCCTTCCCTTGTTTAAAATCCGGATACCGGACCCGATCTCAATATTGAATTAGACAACTTCTTTATTATAGTCAGGCACAACACATAATACCAGAAGAAAGTGAGTTAATCTTCCTTATTTTGTGCTTAGCTGCTCTAATCTACTATTGCATAGGCCTACAAATGCAATTATAATTCGTTCTGTACAGAACAATTTTAATAATAACATTGCTCCACCTTATCCGAAGGAGTTGGCAAAGTTGGATTTTCCTCACGAACAGCTAATCGACTTGCTACGCGAGGTAAACCGCGATATGAGCAAGTATGTCAAGGAAATATTGAATGCCCATGATATTCCGGTATCCTCCATGATTATTGCCAGGGAACTGAGAAACGAACCCGGTATTACCATCAGCGAGCTATCGCGGCGAATCGATATGGCCAAGTCGCATATTTCCAATCTGGTGCGGGATCTTGAGGAACGCGGATGGGTGGAAAAACAGCCTGATAAAACCGATCAGAGAATACTTCGGCTATACTTGACTCCGGCCATTGGCGGCTTCCTAGCTGAATTACGCCAGGAAATCCGGGCGGCGATCGGTGAGCTGGTAGCAGATATACCCGCTGACAGAGCGCACAGTCTGGTAGAGGGACTGGAAGACATAAAACTGGCATTGGCCGATCGGCCTCGGAGGAATATTGATGCTTAAACTGTACAGGTATCTTAAGCCATTCACGTTTTCCATCGTGTCTATAGTCATGCTGGTGTTTATGCTGGTTATGTCCGAGTTATACCTGCCGACTCTGATGTCTGATATCGTTGATATCGGTATCGTTAAAGGGGACACTGCCTATATCATCCGCACCGGCGCCTATATGCTGCTTATAACTGCCTTGGGAACGCTGTGCTCTATCGGCGTCAGCTTCCTAGCCTCGAAAACTGCGGTTGGCTTCGGCCATCTGCTGCGTCAGCAGGTCTTTGCCCGCGTAGAGAGCTTTTCTCTGCAGGAATTCAATCAATTCGGTGCCGCTACCCTAATTAACCGGACTACCAACGATATCACCCAGATGCAAACGCTAACCTTCATGATCATGCGTATGATGTTTATGGCGCCATTGATGTGCATCGGCGGCATTATTATGGCCGTCTCCAAAGACCCTCCCTTATCCCTGGTGATGGCAGTTGCGGTTCCTTTGATAGCTGGCCTGATCTTTCTTATTCTCAACCAGGCTATCCCGCTATTTAGACTGATGCAGATTAAACTGGATAAGGTCAACCTGGTCTTGCGGGAAAACTTAATGGGAATTCGAGTGATTCGAGCCTTCGACCGCATAGAATGGGAACAGCGGCGCTTTGATCTGGCTAATAGCGACCTCACTGAGAATGCTATTCGAGTAAATAAACTGATGGCAGGCATGATGCCCTCCATGATGCTGGTGATGAACTTTACCCTGATCGCCATCATCTGGTTTGGCAGTATTCGTATAGACAACGGCGGCATGCAGGTGGGATCTCTGATGGCCTTCATCCAGTATGCCATGCAGATCATGATCTCGCTGCTCATCTTCTCCATGATGTTCATCATGGTTCCCCGGGCTTCTGCTTCAGCCGTCAGGATAAATGAGATATTGGAGACTACACCCCGAATAATCGATCCTATACCTGCAAAATCGCCGCCAACCCGGCGGGGACACCTAGAATTCAACGATGTAACCTTCAGTTTTCCCGGTGCTGAGGAACCGGCCATAAGCCATATCTGTTTCCAAGCCAACCCTGGTGAGGTTACGGCTATTATTGGCAGTACCGGTTCAGGCAAGACTGCACTGGTCAGCCTTATCCCTCGTTTTTATGATGTCGACTCCGGAGCTGTAAAAGTCGACGGGATAGATGTCCGAGATCTTACTCAGGAGGATCTGCGCTCCCGCATCGGCTTTGTACCCCAAAAATCCGTCTTGTTTTCCGGTACCATTGCCGAAAACATCCGCTTCGGAAAACAGAATGCCAGTGATGAAGAAATCCTCCAGGCGGCATTAACTGCTCAGGCTGCGGAGTTCATCAGTGAGATGCAGGACGGTCTTGCTTCTCAGATAGAGCAGGGAGGTATCAACGTTTCTGGCGGTCAGAAACAGCGTTTATCCATTGCCCGTGCTCTGGTAAGGCAACCGGAAATTCTGATCTTTGATGATAGTTTCTCTGCCCTTGATTTCAAGACAGATGCCAAATTACGAGCCGCCCTGCGTAAGAATACCATCAATTCAACAGTCCTGATCATTGCCCAAAGGGTGAGTACTGTGATGGACGCCGACCAGATAATAGTAATGAACGATGGTCAGATAGCCGGGATGGGAACTCACCAGGAGTTAATGGGCTCCCGCAGTGTTTACCGGGAGATCGTTTTATCCCAGCTTTCCGAGGAGGAACTGGCATGAGTGAAAAACGCAGAGAAACCAACCAGCATGAATCGGGGCATATGAGAGGTGGACCCATGGGGCCGATGACCCGGCCAGCCGAGAAGGCAAAGGATTTCCGGGGCACCTTCCGCCGCCTCCTGGCCTACCTGGCCCCCAGAAAATACCGATTATTGATGGTATTGCTGCTGGCCATGGCGAGCACGGTCTTCAGCATTTTTAGTCCCAAAATAATGGGTATGGCCACCACCAGGCTTTTTGAAAACCTGCTGGCTAAATTACGCCATTTACCGGGTGCCAGCGTAGATTTCACTTACATTGGTCATATCCTGCTTATACTGGCCGCCCTGTATATAAGCAGTGCAGTTTTCGCCTATATTCAGCAATATATTATGGCGGGCGTGGCGCAGCAGACGGTCTATGCCATGCGCCGTGATATAAACGATAGACTGGCTCGCTTGCCCTTGCAGTTTTATGATGCTCGTACTCATGGCGATATCCTGAGTCGAGTGACCAATGATATAGACAACATCGCCACGACTCTCCAGCAGAGCCTTACCCAACTGATCACCTCAGTGGTGACTTTGGTCGGAGTAGTGATTATGATGCTGACGATCAGCCCATGGCTGACCCTGATCTACCTGATGGTTTTGCCTTTATCAGCCTTGGTCACCAAAGCCGCGGCAAAACGATCACAACAGTACTTTATTGGCCAGCAGAAATCTCTGGGCGAGCTTAGCGGACATGTGGAAGAGATGTACACCGGACACCAGATAGTCAAGGCCTTCGGTCATGAGAAGGAAGCCCTGGCCAAGTTCGCCGGTGTTAATGATGAGCTCTATGAAGCAGGCTGGAAGGCTCAATTTATCTCCGGGGTCATCATGCCTTTGCTCTCCCTGATCAATAATATAGGATATGTTCTGGTCAGTGTGGCAGGCGGCATTTTCGTCACCCACCGAACCCTGGCTATCGGTGATCTCCAGGCTTTCATGCAGTATTCGCGGCAATTCACTCAACCCATCGTGCAAACCGCCAATATCATTAATATCATTCAATCTACTATCGCTT
>Ga0123335_1009069_pt1 | contig 10437 bp, 6 predicted proteins | sample BiotimSIPDNA_2_FD_89707 | JGI IMG/M metagenome (GOLD analysis project Ga0123335, IMG submission 89707) | Anaerobic biogas reactor microbial communites from Washington, USA - Biogas_R2 time_0 SIP DNA | ecosystem: Engineered > Bioreactor > Anaerobic > Unclassified | place: Washington, USA... | reverse complement strand
TGAAGGGCCTCTACCGGCGCGCGCGTGCCGGCGAGATACCGTCCTTTACCGGCGTGTCCGCGCCCTACGAGGCACCGGAGCATCCCGACGTGCGGATCGACACGTCGGCGCTGACCGTGGAGACCGCCGTGGCGGAGATCCTCGGGCGGCTTGACGGCGGCCACGCCTAGGCCCGGCGCGCGCCGTCACCGTCCAGGATCCGGAAGACCCCCTCAGGACTCCTCGTCGTCGACATCCAGGACGCTGCTGGCCGGGGTTGCGGCCGGGGTGCCCTGGCCGCCGTCAACCGGCTCCGCGCGCCCGGCATCCTCCGCGATCCCGCGGTGGTAGTACCCGTATCCGTAGCCATACCGCCCATACCGGCCATTCTTGCCGTAGTAGTTGTAGCCGTAGTTGCGCGCGTAATGGTAGCTGCCGAAGCTGCCGCCGCCTTTGAAGTCCACGTCGTTGACGATCACCCCGAGCACACGCGAGCCGGACTCCAGCAGGCTCCGCAGGGCGTGGCGGATGGCGCGGTAGCGGCTCCGCTCGGGCCGGCAGACGAGGATGACCGAGTCGCTCAGGGCGCCGAGCGCCACGGCGTCGCTGACGAGCCCGAAGGGCGGCGAGTCGATCACCACATGCTCGTAGTGTTCGCGCGCCCACGCGAAAAACTGGCGCAGGGCATCGGATCCCATGACTGTCGAGGGGCTGATCTGCGTGCTGGAGCGCGAAATGACGAGATCCAGGTTGTCATACCCCGAGGGAACCGGCAGGGCGTCGAACGACGCTGGCCCCTCGGCGCCCAGGACATCCACCAGGCTGCGTGACCGGTCCGTGTCCGAAATGACGCCGAACATGCGCCCCAGACGCGGGCGGCGCAGGTCGAAATCCACCAGCAGCGTCCTCTTCCCGGACATCGCATAGGTCATGGCCAGATTGCTGGAACAGATGGTCTTGCCCTCCTCCGGCTGCGTGCTGACGATGAGGATGACCTGCGTCAGGTCGCTGTAGCGCGGCGAGCCCAGCACCCCCCGCAGGCCGGCGAAGGCCTCGGCGAAGCTGCTGAACTTCTTGTCCGCGCAGAGCTTCACAAGCTGGTCGCGCTTGATGCGGGGCACGCGCGGGATCATGGCAAGGACCTTGGTCGACATGTGCCGTTCGATGTCGGCGACGCCGGTGACCCGGTCCTCCAGGCGGTCGAGCACCAGGATGAAGAGGAAGCCGACCAGCAGCCCGAGCATGGGGCCGGAGGTGAAGGCCACGCGCGGATCCGGCGAGATCTGGCGCTTCGGCAGCCCGGCCTCCTCCATGATCCGGATGCTGGCCGAGGACTCGTCCGTCGCGAGGCGCGTCTCCTCGATGCGCATGAGGATCGAGCGGTAGGTGATCCCGGCCGCCTCGCGGTCGCGCTCGAGCTGCTCCAGGCGCGCCTTCGCGGCGATCAGCTTCAGCTCCAGCTCGGAACTCAGCTTCTCGTTGACGCGCGTGCGCTCGCGCAGCGAGGAGGTCTGCTTGCCCATCAGGTCGAGATTGGCGGCGGCCGTCTCGCGCGCGCGGAAGACCGACTCGATGAACTGCTTCCGCAGGACTTCGACCTTGTTGTTGGCCTGCACGACCTCGGGATGCTTGTCCGTGAAGCGCGTCAGCAGGGCGTCGCGCTCGGTGATGGCGTTCTGCAGGGCCGTCTGCGCCGCGCCGATCTCCTGTCCCCGCGGCACGACTTCCGGCAGGGAGCTGATCTTCTCGGGATCCTTCTGGATCTCGTTCAGGACGGCGAGCAGATCGGCGGCGCGCGACTGGTCCACCTCGGCGCGGGCCAGGTCGTTGTTCAACTGGACCAGCACCGAATCCACGGCCCGCTTCTGGCTCTCCATCACGTCGATCTGGTTCTCCACGCGGAAGTTGAGCACCTCGCTGTCGGCCTTCTCGATGATCCGGCGCTGCTCCTCCCCGGTCGCCTTGAGCCATTTCACGCCGTCGTCGGAGGCGCCCTTGTTCTCGTCCATCGAGTAGACCTGGGCGGTGATGGCGTAGGCGTTGGCGATGCCCTGCGCGATTTCCGGGCGCGAGTGGCGGGCGGTGATATCGACCAGGCGCGTCATGCGCCGCGGCTTCAGGTCGACGCTCCAGACGAGCAGATTGTACAGTTCCTCCTCCTTCATCTCCTTCAGGTTCGGGAAGTCCGCGCGCACGCGCTCGGCCACCTGGATGATGACCTCCCGACTGCGCAGTTTCACGAGGCGCGTGTTGATGATCTCGCTGAGCGTGCCGACACTGTTGGGATCGTTCAGGAGCACCGGCCGCATATCGAGAACCTTCGGCGGACGGGGCAGCACCTCGATCACGCTGATGGCCCGATAGGACACGGTGGCCGTCTTGTAGTACGCGAAGCCGACGCCCAGACCGAGCAGGACGGCCACGATCAGCGAGGGCCATTTCTGCACCACGACGCGGATGACGCGCCCGATGGACATGGGGCCCAGAAACGAGTCGCCCTCGCTCAGGCCTCCCTCGCCACCACCATAGTAAGCGCCTTCGCCATACCCGCCGCCCCCATAGCCGTAGCCGCCGCCATAGCCATAGCCGCCCGCGCCCGGAGCCCGTCCATAATAGTAGGCCGGCGAGGACTGGCCCTCCACCCGCCGGGCATGATGGGAACGTTCGGCGGGGCGCTCCGCCGGCTGCCCGTCCGATGCATCGGGCGCGTCGGGCATCGCGTCTGTGTTCGGGTGATCATTCATAGCGGATATCCAGGGGATCAGACGTCGCGTCGGGAGTGGTGGTGGCGGCGGCGCCGGGCAACGGGATTCCAACGGTGCGCGCCCTTCTGCCGATCCTCGCGCGGCGCAGCCGGGGTGTCATTTTTCGCCAGCCGTTCACGGGGAACCGGCAGCAGGCCCGGCAGCAGAGCCAGCAGCATGAACCAGACCAGAACGACCAGCGGATCGCGGAAGGGCATGTCGTAACACCCCATGGCCGCGGCGCCCACCACGGCGGCCAGGCTCGCAACAGCCACGGGCGGGAGCCGGTCCAGGCGTGGCTCCGCAAGGGATGAGACCTGCGAGGGGTTCGCCGACAGCAGGAGATAGAGGCGGCGGCAGAAGGGCGCCAGCAGCAGCAGGATCGCCAGCAGCAGCCCGCCGGTGCCCACCAGGCCGAGTTCACAGAGGAACTGCAGCGGATCGCAGCAGCAGGTGATCGGGTTCTGGGTGCCCGAGACGATCCGCTCCCAGTCCGCATCCGACAGAAAACGGCCCGCCTCGTGCCGGAAGCCCCAAGTGCCGGTTCCATACGCCGGATAGGCCTCGAAGATCCGCCACGCCGCGCGGCACAGCACCTGGCGTTCCCCAAACCAGCCGCTCCGCAGCGCCTGCCCGGAGAGGAGCGCCTGGAACCGGGCGTGGAGGGCATTCTCCGGATAGGCGACGAAATGCAGGAAGGCCAGCGCCGCCAGCGTGATGAGCAGCATGGCCAGATAGCGGATCTTCTGTGCCTGGGCCACGCGGCGCCGCAGATGGGCGAACCCATAGACGAGCACCGCAAGCCCGCCGCACCCCACCAGCAGCAGCGCACCGTGCTCGCGCGTGAAGGCGGCGGCGACCACGTTCAGCAGCATCGCCGCGAACAGCAACCGGCGGCGGCTTAAGGAGACGCCGTCCTCGAGCGCCGTGATGAGCAGACCGGATGTGACCAGGAACATCATGCCGAAGAAGGCGGCGGCAAAACCGCGGTAGGCAAAGATGCCGTAGTGATCCGGGGTAACCGCCTGGCCCCAGAGCCGCCAGGCAGCGCCGCCTCCGTACTGGATCAGGCTGAACAGGGCCAGCAGCGCCGAAAGCGCGGCCAGGACATTCAGCAGCCGCAGCCGCCCACGCCGCGTGAGGCCATGGCGGATGGCGAGAACCGCCGTCCAGGCCGGCAGCAGCCAGAAGAAGGCCTGGAACGCCTGGCTCCGGTCAAGGCAGGAGGGCAGGCCGGCCAGCGGCGGGGGGCCAACCCGCCAGGCCAGCGCGGTGCCGTCGTATCCGACGGGACGCGGCCCGTTCAGCGTCTGGCACAGGATGAACACGAGGCCCGCGATCCCCGTGAAGAACAACGGATCGCGGAACAGGCCGCGTGCCGCCCGTCGCCGGCTCGCCTCGGTGGTCTCGCCCTTCACCGCCGGCGGGAAGAGCAGGAGCATCTCGAGGGTCGCGAGCGCGAGCCAGACGAGCGGCAGGTAGGTTCCAAGGGCGGAGGCGCGGCAAGCCCCCGAGGCCAGGAAGATCGCCAGCAGCGCCAGGTGGATCAGGACCGCCGACTTTGAAAGCGCGAACCGCATGCAGCCCTTGGCAAATTAGTACTGAAGCGCCACGCCCGCGCTGATGCGGTAGCGGTCGTAGTCGAAATCGTCAATGGTCGAATCCGTCACCGTGTAGAGGCCGTTGACGTAGAAGGACGCGTAGCGCGTCAGACCGAACGTCAGGCCCGCAAACAGATTGTACTGGTCGTCCTGGCGCGATTTTCCCCTGACATCGGTTCCCCTGAAGAGATCCACCTCGTCCTCCTCGACATTCCGCAGGTAGTCCTCGTAGCGGTAGGCCACGCCCCCGCTGAGCAGGACACGGGTGAAGAAGCGGTAGTTGGCGCTGCCGACAAGCGAGTAGGCGAGCAGCGAGTTGTTCCGGACATCCTCGGAGGACTCGTAGCCTGAGTTGCCCGAGAGATCCAGCGTGAAGCGCTCGGTAGGCGTCCACGTCAGCCCCATGTCGTAGCTGAAGCTGTACTCCGTGTCCGCCTCGTTCTCGAACACCTGTCCCTGCTCGATGTATTCCCTCGCCTCCGGATACTCATATTCGAAATCATCGAAGGCCGTCAGGCCGACCAGGGCCCGGTAGGCGAGCCGCTCCGTCGTGCGCGAGCCGAGGCCGACACTCCCGGTGACGTAGGTGGCGTCCTTGATGTCAACATCGAGCCGCCGGCGTGATCCGGTTTCAGGATGGATGTCGCTGCCCACCTCGTCGAAATCCGCTCCGTTGATGCCGTAGGCCAGGGAGAGCAGGCCATCCGTCTTCTCCGATAGCTGGTGCTTGAAGGTAAGCGAGTAGACTTGGTTGTCCGAATCATACAAGTAGTCGTCTTCGTAGTCGACGAGCCGGTAGCCCGCGCCCACCGACAGGCCGCTCTTGTCCGTGATCTGCCGGCCCAGCATGCCGTCGACGCCGAATCCGAAGCGGTCGTCCTGGCTGAACTCGTCGTACTGCTGGTAGCTGAGCTGCTGGGCGGACTGCCCCAGCGCCCAGGACGTGCCGCCATCCGTCTCGCCGTCGAACTTCAGCGTCTCCCGCCAATCCTCGGGGGAACGCGAGTAGTCCGTATTGTCATCCTCGTAGGTGTAGACCAGGCGTCCGGAGAGCTTCCACTGGTTTCCCGGCAGGAGCAGGTTCAAGCCCGGCTGGATGTTGAAACCTTCGGTCGAGTCGTAGCGATTCTCGTCCGCGGCCTCCATCAGCTCTTTCCGGTTCTCGTTCACCTCGTCCGGATTGCTCTCGTAGAAGACCCCGATGTTCAACGTGGGCGAGAGGTTGACCGGCCCGAGCCAGATACCGCCCTCGTCCTCCACCGCTGCGCGGCCAACGGCCGCCACGAGACCTATGGCCACCAACACACACCCGGAACGCCGGAAACTCACCAGTTGCATCGTGTTCATGTCAGATCCTTTTCTCGCCTGATCCATTCACTTCGCACTAGAACTGCGCCTTGTACGGTTCGGGGATAACGGGCTTGGGCGTGGTGCTCGGAGGCGCGGGCGTCGGATCCCCGAGATCGGTGCGGATCAGAGGCGCGGGACGGTTCACGTCATGCACCAGCAGGTCGGGCTGCGTGGCGACGCCGCCCAGGACTTCGGCCAGGTTGACCGGGCGTTCGCCCTGCTTGGCCTCCGGAATGACCAGGCGCATGCGGCCGGCGTCCGGTCCGAGAACCAGGGTATAATCGCCCGCCAGCGCCGCCGGGGTCGCCGCGGCGACCTGATCGCGGTAGGCTCCCGGCAGGAGGGGGAACAGGCGGTTGGCAAAGGCCAGCGACTCGTCCGGATCCTTTCCGCGCGCCAGCAGGACGATGGCAAACGTGGTGAAAATGGTCTTGTCCTCGTCCGTGAGTGCCTCGGCTCCCTCGATCTCCTTGAGCACCGCGGCCGCGAGCTTGTCGTAGGCGGCATCGTCGACCGGCTTGAGCTGCTCGGCCAGCGGCGGCTTGAACGCCTCGACCCAGCCCGGCAGCATCTGGAATGGCGTGTTCATGACGAGCCGGGCCAGCAGAGCGGGCCGTTCCGCGGGGGCGGTCGCCCCCGCAAACTCGACCGCGACCTCGCTCAACTGCCGGAGACGATGTTTGGGAGAGGTCGGCATCTTGGCAACCGCTTGCATCACCCGGCCGGCAAAGGCGGGAACTTCCTTGGCGTCCATCTGGCCGACAAGCTCCGCAATCTGCCGCGGATCGGAAGCGGCCAGACCCAGTGGCTCGTCGGCCGCCACGGCAACCCGTGTCCAGCAGAGGCAGGCCGCGATGACGGCGGCGCAGACATATCGTTTCTTACTCATGGCGCTTCCCTTTCCCGTTTCTCTTCCACCCCTCGAAAGTCAAACCTAGATCTTCCTTTCCGGCACATAGACGACATCCCCGGGCTGCAGACGGATGTCCCGTTCGATCTCCCCTTTCCGGCCGACGCGCTCCAGATCCACCCGCAGCACCTCCTTGCGCCCGCCGGGCTTGCGCCGGGTGACGATGATCGCGCTCTTCTTGGCGCTGGAGGCATAGCCGCCGGACACCTGGATCGCCCGGCTCACGGTCAGATCGCGCGTGGGGGGGATGTTGACCCATCCCTCCCCGGCCACGCGTCCCTGGACCAGCACGCGTCCCCAGGGGGAGGCGGCCGTGGGCTCGTAGAGGAATTCCAGCGAGATCTGGGGCTCCCGGTAGAACGCCCCGTAACGCGCCTCCAGCAGCCGCTTCAACTGCTGCAGCGTCAGTCCGTCGCAGGCCACCGTGCCGATCATCGGAAAGGCGACCTCCCCCTTGTCCAGGATCTGCAGGCGCAGGGGCTCCACTTCCAGGCGGTCGCCCACCCGCAGGGAGAAGCCCAGCACCAGACCCGTGCGCAACAGCGGATCGCCCGCCTCGTTGAACTGGTTCAGGTCCTCCTCGCCCACCGCGGCCACAGCCGCGCTGGCCGCCTCAAGATCCGCGTGGTCGGACGCGCTCAGGGAACCGGGCGTGTCGAACGGCAGGGGAACCAGGCCGGACAGCGCCCCCTCCAGCGAGCCGTCATCGGACGCGCCCGACTGCGGAGAGGAGCGGAAAAGCGAGCAGCCGGAACCGACAAGCATGAGCGTGATCACGGCCCAGCTCCGCAGAAGGAACAAGTGCTCCCTGCCGGACTCAGCCCGGTCTTTCGGATAACGTTTCAACCCGTGCTCCAAACGCTTAAAAATCTGGCCCCAGAGGAGACCAGCGCCATGGCGACAGCCAACCCGTGCCTTCTGGGGCATGTCAAGTTTCAATGACACTCATTTTACGCTTTTCCAGCCACCACGGCAAGCACCATGTCGGCAAGATCGACCCGCCCTGCCACCCCACCCCACCCCCTGCCATGGTCAGAAGGTCTTGAGCCGTTCCAGATCCAGCGTGGCAAAGTAGTCCTGAACTGTCTCCGCCCGACGAATCAGGGTGACACGTCCGTCCAGACGGCGCAAGTACTCCGCGGAACGGAGCTTGCCGTTGTACTGGAACCCCATGGCATGCCCGTGCGCGCCCGCGTCGTGGATCGCCAGCAGGTCGCCGGGCTCCAGGGCCGGCAGGCGCCGGTCGATGGCGAACTTGTCGTTGTTCTCGCAGAGCGAGCCCGTCACGTCGTAGACCTGGTCGCATGGAGCCTCCTCCTTGCCGAGCACCGTGATGTGGTGGTAGGCGCCATAGAGCGCCGGGCGCATCAGATTGGCCATGCAGGCGTCGAGCCCCGCGTACTGCCTGTACGTGCGTTTGATGTGCCGCACGCGCGTGACCAGGCACCCGTAGGGGCCCGTGACCACGCGCCCGCACTCCATGCTGAGCTTCACCGGCGGGTGCCCGGCAGCCACCAGGATCCGCTCGTAGGCGTCGCGGATGCCTTCCCCCACCCGTTCCAGGTCGACCGCCGGCTGCTCCGGCCGGTACGGAATGCCGATCCCGCCGCCCAGGTTGATCAGCTCGAAGACAATCCCCAGCTCGCGCGCGAGCTCCGCCGCCAGCGTGAAGAGCAGTTCGGCCGTGTCGATGAAGTACTGCGGATTCAGCTCGTTCGAGGCCACCATCGTGTGCAGGCCGAACCGCCGGACCCCGCAGTCGCGGAGCATCCGGTAGCCCTCGAAGAGCTGCCCGCGGGTGAAGCCGTACTTGGCCTCCTCGGGCTTGCCGATGATGGCGTTGCCGCCCTTGAGCGGGCCCGGGTTGTAGCGCAGGCAGAGCCGGTCGGGCAGGCCGGCCACCTGCCGCAGGAAGTCGATGTGCGTGATGTCGTCCAGATTGATCACCGCCCCCAGCTGCCGCGCCTTGACGAATTCGTCGGCCGGCGTGTCGTTGGAGGTGAACATCACCGCCTCGCCCTTGATGCCCGTGGCCTCGGCCAGCAGGAGCTCGGGCAGCGAGCTGCAGTCGGCGCCGAAACCCTCCTCCATGAGGATCTTCATGATGAAGGGGTTGGGGCACGCCTTCAAGGCGAAGAAGTTCTGGAAGGGGGGATTCCACGCGAAGGCGCGGTTCAGGCGCCGTGCGTTGGCCCGGATGCCCGCCTCGTCGTACAGGTGGAACGGCGTCGGATAGCGCTCGGCAATGGCGCGGATCTCGGCGGCGGGTATCGGCAGGGGTTTGATCGGGTCACTCATGCGGCTTCGGCTCCAGTGCTTGTAGGTCTCCAGTGCGGGGCTGGCGTCATCCTTCCGTCACCGGATCGAACCGCCAGGCGAAGCGGAAGGGCCCCGGCATCAGGCGGTGCTGCGGCAGCACCTCGGGGCCGCAACTGTTGCTGCCGATGCCGTTCTGCGCGACATCGAGGTTCAGCGTCATGAACGGGCGCTCCTGCAGCTCGTGGGGATGCATCGCCTGCTCGAGATCCAGCGTGTCGTAGCGGTGCAGGCTGAAGTTGAAGGGCGTTTCCGCGCCGATCCGCAGCCCCGCGCCCGCGCGGTCCGTCGCCTCGACCCAGCGCGTCCCGCTCCGGTTGCCGTTCTCCTGCGGCACGACATACGGGGTCTCCAGATCATCCACCCCGGCACGCCATTCGCCGATTCGCACCCCGGAACAGGTGTCGGCATACGACTCGCCGGGCCCCAGCCCGTACCAGCGGGCCCGGTCGACCTGCCGCGGCAGGCGCACCTGCACGCCGAGGCGCGGCCAGGCCACCGACCATTCGCCGGTCGGCGCGCCGGCGATGGTCAGCACGAGCCGGCCGCCGGCATCCACCGCATAGCGGTACTCGGCCTCGATCCCGCAGGCCACCACGGGGCCGCCCAGACGCACCGGCACCACCAGCTCGCGGAGACCACCGGCCCCCTGCTCCCACCGTGTCGCGCCCAGGCGCGGCATGAACTGGTGCAGGCCGTGCCGGCGCCAGGCTGCCTGCACGCGCCCGCCAATGCCCTTGCCGTCGTTGCTGGTCGGCGCGCGCCAGAAGTTGAAGCACGGGCCGCGCACCAGGCGCGCGCGCCCCTGGCTGATCCAGCGGCTGAGCGCGCCGGCCGCCTTGTCGAAGACGATCTCGAAGTCGTTCCCCCGCCAGACCACCTCGCGCGCATCCTCCGCCGGACGGGGCGCGGCGGCGCCGCGGACGCGCCGCGCGGGACGCGCCGGCCGCCGTGCCTCCGCCAGCCGGAACTCCGCGAAGGCCACCTCGTGGCCGGCCTCGGCCCACGCCGTCGGCTGGGCCAGCCGGTAGCTGATTTGCAGCCAGTGCTCGCACCCGTCGTCCGCGACCGGAGCGAAGGGAATCGTCAGCAGGCCCGTGCCGCCGGGCGCCACCGCGGGCAGCTCCACCGCCCCCGCCTGCGCCTCGCGGCCGTCCGCCAGCACCTGCCACGAGGCCGTGTAGCCCTCGAGCCCGAGGAAGGCCTGGCGGTTGTGCAGAACGAGCCGGCCGTTCGCCAGGTCCAGCGCCTCCGTGTGGATCGGCGCGAGCGCCTGCTTCAACTCGGCCATGCCCGGCGACGGCGTCCGGTCGGGAAAGAGCAGTCCGTCGCAGACGAAGGAGCCGTCGTTGGGCACGTCCCCGAAATCCCCGCCGTAGGCGAAGTAGTCCCGGCCGTCGGCCGTCCGCGCGCGGATGCCGTGGTCGAGCCACTCCCAGACAAAGGCGCCGCAGAGGCGCGGGTGCTTCCAGATGATCTCCCAGTACTCCTTGACCCCGCCCGGGCCGTTGCCCATCGCGTGCGCGTACTCGCAGAG
>Ga0123335_1009067_pt1 | contig 10439 bp, 7 predicted proteins | sample BiotimSIPDNA_2_FD_89707 | JGI IMG/M metagenome (GOLD analysis project Ga0123335, IMG submission 89707) | Anaerobic biogas reactor microbial communites from Washington, USA - Biogas_R2 time_0 SIP DNA | ecosystem: Engineered > Bioreactor > Anaerobic > Unclassified | place: Washington, USA... | reverse complement strand
TATTGTTTTTCATACATCGATTCTACCAAAAAACAGAGCCCGTGTCACCGCTTTCGCAGTGCACCGGCTCTGTTTTTTCCTTTGGGTTGGGATGCTGTTTTGCTACAGCCCCTTCCTGCCTTATGCAGTTCGTTCCTGATGGGTCCCGGGCGACCCAATTACCGTATATTTACGGGGAGAGTGCCGGTGGGGCGGAATGCGCCAAACACCGCGCCCAGCAAGGCAGGAAGATTGGGGCCGTATTTTCCTGTGATGATGCCGCTTGCCGCGTCCGCATCGCTCATCCCCACACAGCCAAAGGAAAGAAGTTCCGCAGGACAGTCTGTGTAGTTTACGATATCAAACGGCGCGCCGATGCTGGCGTGCACAAAACGGTCCTCCTTCCCCGCCGCCTGGACGTTTTGCCACACGGCTTTGGGAAGATCGGTCAGCCAGTGCCCGGGCAGCAGCGAGGCAGTGCCGCTCATTTCCGTCTGCAGGATAATATAGTCCGCTCTCTCCAACGCTGCGCTGAGGTCTTCCTCCATGAGGCTCTTTCCCCGATAGACATAGGTTTCCAGGGAAACATCCTCCGGCACCGTGCCCTCGGCCTTCAGCCGGTTCATGGCAAAGAGTGCGCTGGCCGTTTCGTTGGCGTAGGGAGTTACCACAAGCACCACCTCGCCGCCCTTGGGCCGAAAGGGTAATACGGAGTGCTCATCCCGCACCAGCGTGATGGCGGCCTCAGCAATTTCGCGCTCCTTGGCACGGTGGGCCGCGCCTCCCACAACCTCCAGCGCGCTGCGGACGGCCGCATCGTCGCTTTCCGCGTCAACCTTTACGTCCATCAGCCCGGTTTTGATCTTCAGCCGCACCACCCGTTCCACGGACTGATCCAGCTCGGCCTGGGACAGGTAACCCTGCTGCAGCGCATCCACAACAGCCAGGATGATTTCTTCTATCCTGGCAGCATCGGAGGGGCTGCGCAGTTCCACCGGCATGCAGATCATGTCCGCACCGGCAGCCAGCGCCCGAACCACAGCATCCGCAGGTGTGATGTTCTTTGCGATGGCATCCATGTTCATCGCGTCGGTGATGATGACGCCGTCAAAGCCCATCTCCCCGCGCAGCAGGTCTCTGAGGATGGCTCTGGAGAATGTGGCGGGCACAACCGCTTCCTGTCCGTCGGAAATGGAGCGGAAGGTCGTGCTGTCCAAAGCCGGAAACTGGATGTGGGCGCACATCAGCATTTGGATGCCCGCATCAATCAGCGCCTGAAACGGTTTAAGTTCAATTTCCCGCAGCACGTCCAGATCCTTCTCCACCCGCGGCAGGCTGGTATGGGAATCACTGGAGGTGTTGCCATGCCCCGGAAAATGCTTGCCCACCGGCACGACGCCCGCGCTTTCAATGCCTCTGGCCATGGATACCGCCATTTGTGAAACCTTGTCCGGGTCCGAACCGAAGGAGCGAAGATTGATGATGGGATTTTCCGGATTGTCATTCACATCGGCAACCGGGCTGAAATTGACATTCAGCCCCACGGCATGCAGCTCCCGCCCGGTAACCGCACCCGCTTCATAGGCATACTCCGTGCTGCCGGCAGCTCCGATGGCCATATTACCGGGAAGGCAGGTGCCCTGCCCAAGACGTGTAATGTTTCCGCCCTCCTGGTCCGCGCCGATGAAAAGCGGCAGGCCGCCTTTCAATGCCGCAGCGCGCTGAATCCCTCGCACCAGCCGCACAGCATCCGCGGTGTTCTTCAGGTTCTCGCTGAACAAAATCACACCGCCAAAGCGATACTCCTGAAGCATTGCTGCTATTTCACCATTGATCTCCGTCACGGGCTCGCCGCCGTACTGGGGATCTTCCACAAACCTGGCAATGGTTTCTTCGCCGCTGAGCGTCATCCATCTGCGGAAATCCATGAACAGGAGCTGCGTAATTTTGTCCCGAAGAGACATGCCGGTGACAATAGTTTGGGCTTCGTCCCGGGCATTTGTTTGCGCCGCGTAGGCCAGGGGACATGACAGAAGAACTACCAGCGCACAGAATCCGGCAAACATTCGTTGAGGGCCATTCATCACGGAATCCTCCTCCTTGGAACAAAATGTTACCATTTGCGCCGGAAATCGTCAATGCAGCAAAAAGCGGCGTGACCACCACATGAAGGCAAACCCGCCGCTTCTTTTTCCGGTTTACGCGCCCTTGGGCGACCATGACGGACCCTGGAGACCAAATTGCCGGATGATCCCGCAAGCCATCACCTCGGCCATCTTGAGCGCCTGCGCCTGGATGGCATCAAACTCTTCGATGCTCTTTTCATATTGACCGGTCAAAATGGCCACAGCCTCGTCCTCAGTCATTCGCAAATGGTCAAACAGCAGTTCCCGCCAGAGGCTTTCGCTCCAGCACGGATTGATGCAGGCCAAAAAATCCGCGATTTCCTTGGCATTTTGATACCACAGCTTTCTCAGTCTGTTCACTTCCTCCGCATTGCCGGCTTTGGCCGCCACGACCAAATCCGCCGCAATCACGAGATGTTCGGTGAGAAGCACCTCAAAGCGCATGGCAATTTGATCCCCATACAATGGGCGTAGCTCGTTTGCAAAATCCATCGGGTTTCTCAGCAGCCGCGCCGTTATAAGCGGCAAATCCGGCAGGCCAAACGCGATGCTCACAATCACAAACCGCGTCCAAACCACGTGCTCCGTCCAAAGCCGACGGTACGTGTTCATAATCTCTATCTGTTCACAGGACATACAACCCGTCGGACAGTTCATCTTCTGATGTTTCACCCCTACCCCTCCTTTGGCCCGTTTGAGGCGATGTTGTTCAGGGCACAAGACAATAGGGAAAAGAAACGCATCCGTTTCAAAATCCCTTCATCACTGCAGTTTATGAAACAACGCCCCAGCGGTGCATGGGTCAAGGTGAATATCAGGTCACGTCCCTGCTATCTACCCGTCATACCGAACAGCCCGGTAGATGGTTTCCCCCAGGTCAGCAAGCAGGGCGAAAAGCACAATTGCAGCAACCATTGAGTTGCCATGACCCAGCGCCCGGCCGATTTTGGCAGCGCTGCCGCCCTGAAACAATGCCCCGATCTTTTGGACAAAAACAGGGTTCATGATCCTGTTGTCCAGAAAGAATACCGCGGCCGTAAAGCCGGTCACGAGATGCGTGACAGCCGTTATCAGCGCCAATCGCTTGCTGTATCTGCGCTCCATCAGTTTGGCTATCTCGCAGGCGATCTCGGAAACCGACCATAAAACAACCAGGTACCAGGATGCGCGGATATAGCCTTCATCAAATACCGGAATCCATCCCGTGCTTTTGGAATAGATGCCAATGAGATACGGAAAGCCCAAAATCAAAACGGCAGCGGCAATGTGCCATAAGATACCGATGATGGGCTGATGAAATTTGATTTGCGCCTGTTTATGGGGGACGGGAGGAAGATCGGACAGAAAATCACTGTTGCTGAAGTTGACTTTTTTGCGTTCCAGGATGATAAAGATCACCGTAATCCACAGGAATGCCTGGACGGCCGCGTTTGCCGCTCCGGAGATGATGGTTGCAATCGCCTGGGATACATAGGGAACTGCTTCCCGGGGCGGCTGCCATTTGACAAACACCGACAGCAGCAGTGCAAACGCGACGCACGCCGCTGCAATGGGCAAAACAATCCTGAGGATTTTCTTGTACCAAATCAGATAGATCCCGCTGATGAGCGCTTTGTTCTCATCGCCGCTGTACCGGACTGCCATCTCTTCCGGCGAACCCAGTTCCGTCAGTACGGCGCGGATGTCCTCGTCGCCGGGCTGGACATCGCCGCACCGGGCATCCAGCAGTTCCTCAATCATGCTTTCCAGCTCTTTTTCAATCTCCGGCTGTGCTTTTGCCGGCAGATTGCTGGTGACGGCATACATATACCGCTTGATCATCTCGTTGTTCACCGGTCGGACACCTCCAAAATTTCGTTCATGCTCCGCACCATGCCATGCCAATGTGTTTTCAGTTCGCCCAGCACTTCTTCCCCGAGGCCGGTCAGGTTGTAATATTTTCGGGGTTTTGCACCTTCCGTGTTCCATGTGCTTGCCAGCAGCCCCTGCCCTTCCAACCGCCTCAGCAAAGGATACAATGTGTTTGCTTCAATGGAAATTCCCGTTTTGGACAGCATCTCAATCAGGCCGTATCCGTAGGTCGGTTCTTTGAGATTGGCAAGCACACACAAAATCAGCGTTCCGCGCCGCAGTTCCTGAGAGAAATTTGCCACCAGCTCTGCCCGATCCAATCACTCATCACCTCGCTTATTGCGTATCAACATTATATTGTGTATCGCACAGTATGTCAATAGAAACAGCAAAAAATGCGGGAACAACTCCCGCAAGGCCCATTGATTACTCCGGCTTTGTTACTTCGGATGATCCTCAATGACCGCTGTAATACCGGCGCATACAATGATGATTACAACAGTCCCAAGCATGACATACAGCAAGAATTGTGCGCCAAAACGAGCTATTGATTGCAACAAAACACATCCTCCTTGTGTTTTTCAATCACGAAACGCCATTTTCGGCGGGAACCTCTCCAGCCGTCCCAGTGTCATGCAAGCATCATGATCACTTCCGCTGTTTCCATGCAGATTTTTGGCAACACGAGAAACTACTGCATCGCCTTTGCAGATGAGAACTTCTTTTGAATGCAACACATATGCGCTTATTCCACAGCGCATCGCGTTTCATCATTTTTCAACGAGTGTCGAATCCGGATCAAGAGAATGAAGTTCTCATAAACGATCGCTATGATTATACCACATAACGGAAGCTGTCACAAGAAAGCGTAAAATAAATACAATATAAAACCACTGTGCCGGGACGCGAAGGGTTGAAATGCCGCTTTCATGACCCGCCCATGCAACCGGTTATGGATCGGCCGGCATCTCAAAGATCGCCCCTTCGATGCTGATGATATCGTCCATGGGGATCCCTGTCCCATCGGTGAGCGTCACAATCCGCCTGTACTCGTCCATCTTTTTCACCACGCCGGCAGCTGTCACATACGTGCCGCCGCATTTGCTGCGATCCGGCTGAAAGTAGGTAATGGTGATGCTGGGATGCTCCGCCAGTCGCACGGCGATAACATGCAATCGCTCACTCAACGCGCTGATTGCCGATTCGTCCAGTTCCATCCTCTCCTCCGTCCATCGGGCCGTTTCCCTGATGGCGGCGTCGTAGCCTGTGAGCGCGGCAAAGGGAGAAAACTGAGCCGCCCGGTCCATGGCAGCCATCGGAGGGTGCACGGCTGATACAGGGTGCGGCAGATTAAGGATGTCGTCATAGGGCCCCGTCATGCCTTGTGTCCCCCAATCTGCCTGTTTCGCTGTATGGTGGTTGCGCCTTCCTCCAGATTGATTCCCTTCAGGATCGCATTTTTCCCATGCTTCTTTTTGATAGACAGCATGGCCAGCTGCATTCGCTTTTCCCGTGCCAGGGCAGCTTCCTCGGCTTCCCTCCGGGCCCAAGCAGCCGAGGCATCGGTAAAGAAATCAAGCTGCTCCACCGCCTGCTTCTTTTGCTCGGACGCTTCGTCGGCCACGCGGCTGGCCGTAATGTTCACCCGTCTGACCAGGAGATTCTTGTCAACGATGCGCTCAAACAGCGCATTGGCGGCATCCATCAGCAGCCTGGCAGAGGAGGTCTGCCTGTCCAGGTTGACCGAGCCATGGGCTGATTTGGGAACGGCGCGGCCGTACCCGTCCGTGGTAATCGCGCCGCGATACACTTTTTTGATCATCGGGTCCGTCAGATTTTCGATATCATACCCAACCGTCAACACAAGCTGGTCCGTCACCAGATTTTTATCCACCAGATCCAGCGCCAGCAGATCGGTCATTTCGCAAACCACCAGTTTTGCTTTGTCATAGGGGTAGGCGCAGTGCAGAACCTGCCCCGACCCGATGCTGCTGGAACTTGGCTTGTACGCCTTGATGTCGGCCATGGTGCAAGGCTCCCATCCCCAGGCGTGGTCAATCAACAGCTCCGCGTTGATGCCAAAGAGCTTGTAGAGAAAATCCTTGTTGTAACGGTCAGTGGGTTTCCCAAGGGAGCAGCGCGCGATGTCACCCATGGTATATAGGCCATGTTCCTCCAGCTTCTTCGCATATCCCCTGCCCACGCGCCAGAAGTCTGTCAAAGGCCGGTGCGACCACAGCAAACGGCGATAGCTCATTTCGTCCAGCTCGGCAATCCGCAGGCCGTTGGCATCCGCCGGGATGTGCTTGGCCTGAATGTCCATGGCCACCTTGCTGAGATACAGGTTTGTGCCGATGCCCGCCGCCGCTGTAATACCGACCGTTTTATATACATCCTGTATCATTTCCGAGGCAAGCTCCCGGGCCGTAAGCCTATAGGTGTTCAGGTAAGCGGTGGCGTCAATCAGCACCTCGTCGATGGAGTAAACATGGATATCTTCCGGCGCGATGTACTTCAAATAAATGTTGTAGATCCGCGTGCTATACTCGATATACAGCGCCATTCTCGGCGGCGCAACGATGTAGTCCAGCGCAAGGCCCGGTGTTGCTCTTACATCAGGGTCATGACGGGAAGAACCGCAGAAGGTGCGTCCCGGCGCTTTGCATCGCCGCTGCGCGTTTATCTCACTCACCTTTTGCACCACCTCAAACAGCCGCGCTCTGCCGGAGATTCCGTATGCCTTGAGGGATGGGGTGACGGCCAGGCAGATGGTCTTCTCGGTGCGGCCGGCATCGGCCACAACCAGGTTGGTGGTCATCGGATCCAGCTGCCGCTGGACACATTCCACCGACGCATAGAAGGATTTCAGATCAATGGCGATATAGGCTCTGTCCTTCATGGCTTATCCGGTGACACCTCCATCAACGTTCAGCCTTCTGTAAAGCAGAGGGCCAGCAGGGCTTCGTCTCATCCACAGTCCGGGCGCATTCTCTCCATGCGATCATGGAGATATGGCACAGGATTCCCCGTTTTCATCACTTACTGCACCATTCGCACAATAAGAACATATGTTCTACTGCAGTATAACTTGTATTTCCTTCTCTGTCAACAGCGGCGGATTTGCTTTTACCGGGCAGCTTGGAGCAAAACTGCCTGGCGTGTTTATGGTATGAAAGGGCGCATTATGCCTTTCATCCCCAGGGGCCTTAAGCAAATGCGGGGCACTTCCAAAATGTGCACTTTTCTATACTTCCCTGTTGGGAAGACGCTGTTTGAGATTGTATTGTCGATTTGCTATGCCATCAGATTTCCCAGATGGAAATTCATCTTGATCTATCAGGATATCCGCCTATCCAGTATGAACAACTCATCATACACCTCGTGTTGATTGATTGATGCAGGTATACTTCAACCTTACTATATACAGTTTCCTGCCCCCGGGCGTAAGAGAAAAAGCAAACAGAAGCCAACCCGTCTCAAGCGTGCGCCAACCAGGTATATCTGTCAAAGAGGCCATTGATGGCGCGCCAACTCCGCAACATGTCCCGCAAACTGCTCGTCAAACAGCTTCTGGGCATAGTTCATGGCTTCCAGTGGGTTTTGCGCGCCGCTATAGGCATTTTTCACCGCCATTCCAATGATGCTCATAAATCGCCGCTCATCAAATGGCAGGTTGCACTGGCGTGGAATGCGGCTGCCCTTGGCTGCCGCAAAGCTCTTGGCAACCAGCTTAAACCATGGGAAATTGTTGATGATCTCGTAATTGTCGTAGGAGAGCTTGCAGGGAGATACCCCGCCCAGCAGGGTGCTTGCGGAAGCGATGGGCTCGCTGCAGTTCCAGCGGATAAAGCGCAGCGCCTGCTCCGGCTGCGTAGAAAAGCGTGATATGCCCAGCGTGCCGCCGCCGATCACCGGCCTACCGCCCGGCGGCAGCGCATAGCCGATGCTGTCCGCCACGCGTGAAGAATGGCTGAGCATTCCGGAAGCAAAGTTATAATAGAGGATGGCCATTGCCACATCCCCGCGTGCAAATTCAGCTGCGGTGTGCGTCCACCAATTGCAGTACTGCGGGTTGGTAAAGCGCTTCAGCTCCATGATCTGCTCCAGCGCACGAATGGCGTTGGGTGAGTTGAGGACGATGCGGCCGGAGTCATCATACAGGTTTTCCTGCAGGGCAAAAAGGCGCGCAAGGTACTCCGCTCCTGCAACACCTGTGGAGCCCAGGGTGAGCGTCGCGCCATACTCCACCGGAGAAGCGGGATTCACCGCGCGCGTAAAAAAAGCCGCAACACGGTTGTACTCCTCAAAGGTACGGGGTACCACCAGCGCGGTTTTGTACTGCTCCTGGTACATACGGCGGTACATGGAGTTTTCAAACAGATCGCGCCTGTAAAACAGCAGCTGCGTGCTTGGCGTGCTGGGCATGGCATAAAGCTTGCCGTTGATGTAGGAATACTTGTCCGTTATGCCGGCCAGCAGCCCGGAGAAATCATCTGCCACATGGGGGTCTACCTCGTCCATGGGCAGGAGTATCTTTTCTGCAAACCATGAAAGCCAGGTCACATCCAGGCGCAGCACATCAAAGATGGAATCCTCCCGCAGGTTGTTGAAGGCTTCGTAAATCTCATCATAGGAATAAATGGTGATGTTCACCGGCACACCCGTATGCTTGGTGTATAGCTGGGCCATGTTGCGCATGATGTAGGCGGTGGGGCTGTCCAGTGTGAGGACATTGATGGGGCGCGGTTTGGCAGGCGTTATGATATGGGCATACCAGTTTCTGAAACCCACATTCTCCAGCAGCGTTTGGCGCGCCTGCCCCGACGCTTCCCCATCCTGTGCCTGGCGGATCAGGCTCTTGGCAGCGGTGTTGCCCATGAGACGGTAGTTGAGCTCATACTTTTGATAATCCTTCTCAGGCATGGTGAACATAGGCGAAAGGGTATAGATGACCGGGCGCGCCGTGGGCGAGAAGGTGTCCAATACGTTTTTAGCGGACTGGGCAAACTCCAGATGACTGACGAAAAGCGCCTGACATTTGGAAAAATCGAATGCCTGCAGGATGTTCTGGTATTTGCGATAATCATCCGTCTGAATCGGCAGTACGGTGCAGCTCGACCCTTCCATGGTTTTCATGAATGCCTGATAAAACTCTGCCTCGTGGCTCTGGTTCAAATTGCCCGTAAGCAGGCCAATCGTTGAAAATCCCTTTTCCAGAGCCTTTTGCGCCATCTCGCTGCCTGCCTGTGAATAAGAAAAGCCCAGGTAATCGGCCTCAAAGTGGGGCTTGCGCTCCACAAAAAGCATCTTTGGATCACTGCTCTGCGTGTGCTGGAACGGATTGAAACCTTTCAAATGAAGACAGCTGGAGAAAATGGCCATGCCCATCACCCGATCGGAGCGGGCTTCCTGAACGGCCTGTTCCTCCGCTTCGGGGCTCCCCTGTCTGGGAAGGTACAGGCGTACGGTGTAACCATGATCTTCCGCGTATGTTTTGAAACTTAAGAAAAAATCACTGTAGCCCTTGGCGTCCAGGCTGGGCAGCAGCACGCCCAGTACATTGGTATGCCCTTTGCGCAGAAGCTTGGCCCTTTCGTTGGGTATGTAGCCAAGTTTCTCGCTCACAGTCAGTACATGGCGTATCTTTTCACTGGAAACATTGCCACGGCCGTTCAATACATTGGATACGGTCCCCTGAGCAACGCCGGCTGCTTTGGCAATGTCCTTGATGGTGACCATTTTTGTTCAACTCCCATTGATTGGATGCTTGATGCCAGTGTGTCACGAAATAACACCAAGCGTCAGAACATCCTTGTCATTTGCAACGATTCATTTCCGGATTCGCCGCATGCAAGTGTTAATCCTATTATATATGCCTTTTATGTCAATGTCCACCACTTTTGAAATTTATTATTGACACGATTCAATATACATGCTATCATCAGGCAAACAGATATCCAACACATGAAGGAGGGTTATCTATGAAACGGATCCTTGGTTTGCTGTGTGCCGTGATCATCCTGGTAGGTTTGCTGAGCACCTCGGCTATGGCAGCATCCAGCCCACTGGAACTGACGATGTATTTTCCTGTGAACGTCGGTGGCGCAGTGGCGGAATTGATTGAAAAAATGACGCAGGAATTTAATGAGCAGAATCCCGATGTAGTTGTCAGCGCTGTGTATACCGGCAACTACGATGAAACCGTAACCAAAATTCAGACGGCTATCCAGGGCGGCAACCCGCCGGACCTGTTTGTAAGTCTGGCGACCCAGCGCTTTACGATGGCGGATACCCAGATGGCCATGCCGCTGGACGATTTGATCGCAGCTGATCCGGATGGTCAGGAATATATCGATGACTTTATTGACGGATTCATGCTGGACAGTTATGTGGACGGCAAAATCTATTCCATCCCCTTCCAGCGCTCCACCATGGTGATGTACTATAACAAAGATGCCTTTAAAGAAGTGGGCCTTGACCCCG
>Ga0123335_1009060_pt1 | contig 10443 bp, 14 predicted proteins | sample BiotimSIPDNA_2_FD_89707 | JGI IMG/M metagenome (GOLD analysis project Ga0123335, IMG submission 89707) | Anaerobic biogas reactor microbial communites from Washington, USA - Biogas_R2 time_0 SIP DNA | ecosystem: Engineered > Bioreactor > Anaerobic > Unclassified | place: Washington, USA... | reverse complement strand
GTCGCTGCTCTCCACGTCCCCGCTCAATCGGTTGTACTTGGTGTATTTTTGGATGATGCGGTTTCGCTTAGCCCATGTTATCTCGGCAAAGCTGTAGGTGCCTTGGTATTCTTCGCCGAAGCGGCCATCGATTTCTAATTTTTCTGTTTTCATGGTTTGTCCTCCGTGACTATAAGATGCTGAGCGGTCCTCTAGCCGTGAAAGGAACCTTAGCGTAGATCAGGTCCTCTGATTTGCCGCTCAACGAAAAATTATCCCATTTGGTGTGCTCAACGCTAACCTTGTTAGCGCCGCCAAGCCCAAATTCAAGGCTGGATTGCTCTGTGTCGGCTAAGATGTCGTCGGCTTCTTGCTTGCTTTCAAACTCGAAGCTGAGTTCTCCCGTCAAAAGCCGTTTGCCCCATGTTAGGTACTTGGCTAAGTGCCCGTTTGTTGACCGTATGACCGGGACAGCTTTGCATGAGTTGTCAATTTGCAGTTTCCAAGAAGTAATCCGCTCACAAGCTACGCCGCCGATTTTCACGTAGCTCTCGCTGCCTGAGACAGCGCCTGCATACTCGGTGTAGGTGGCGTTTGCAATCTTGGCGGTTGTGACCTCTACGTCTTGGCTGGGAAATTCTGCTTCGCATTCCAAGATGCCGTCTATGTCGCATGTTAGGGTGGCTTTGTTGAAGCGGGCGCCTTTGTAGAGCAGGCTTATGATATCGGTTGCTGTGATGAAGATGTCTTTGTAGTAAAGCACCTGTAAGGAAAGGCTGGTGTTGAGTTCTTGTTTGACGTACTGCAAAAGGTTGATGGGTGCATCAGATGGGATTGGGTACTTGAGTTTTAACAGCGGTTGTCTTAGCCCACGCTTTAGGGAGACCACATCAACTGAGCCTGTGCCTGCTACTTTGATGTTGTTTGGGTTTATGTCTGGGTCTAGGTTGCTGCAGGAGTGCCCCAGCATCGCTGGACTAGCTGGAACAGCGCCAAAAGAGCCTTCGGTAACATAGTAGAACTTTTCTTGGTCACTATGGTATGTGTCAACCATATTTTTCACCTGTAACTATGAAATGGCTATGGACTCGAAAAGCCAGGCTACGATTTGGATTTCTTCTTTGAAGAGGAAGGGTTTGACATCGACCACGTCAACGTCTCTGTAACTGTGAACATCGCAAAACGTGATGCCTTTCACGTCAATTGTTGCTTGGACAAAATCGCAGTTCAAAACGGCAGAGGAAACCCCATTTGACGGATTGGTTGTCCGTGCCATCAGGTATAGGAAGCCGTCATCGTTGACGTAGTTCGTGAGGCTCGCCGTTAGAGTGATAGTCAGGGTTTCGTCTGTTCCCAAAACTCCAGTTTGTGTATTGCTCCAAACGCCCGCCAAGTTATCCCAAACTTTTAGAGTAACGCCGTTTCCCTGTGGAGCAAGCCCAAAACCCTCAAACGCCAAAACTACACGCTTTAAACACTGTTTTCGTGGCTCATTGCAGATTTCCCCTGATTTAGAGCCGATTTTGAAGCGGAACAGCATAAATGGGTACTCGCCGTTGCCGTTTGCGCTTTTTGAGTGCCTAGCGTCATCGCTGCCCCAGAGGTTCGCATATTCCACACTTGACAATTCTGCCCATGAAGCATTAGAGGGTTCAGGTTCGCTTATGGCTGCTACATCACAGGCTTTATGGGTTGTTGAGGTTGCGTCCAGTGGGTAAAAGTTGTAGGTGGTTCGGTTGGGTAGGTTGCGGTTTTCTGGGATGATTAGCAGAAGTTGCTCAAGGACTTTATCCCGCATGACCTTGCCTGTGTCGGCGTTTGGGGTGGGCTTGTCTGTGGTTGTTATGGTTGCTCGAAGTGAGTAAATGCGCCGTCTTAGTTTGCCGTCGAGGGTGTGTTTTTGCTGCTGGCATGGGTCGCTGGTTTTGGAAACTGTGATTTGGGCGTCGTAGTCTTTGAGGAGTTCCCGGTCATAGTTTGCCTGAGAGCACAGTACACGGGCTAAGCCGCCATCATCCTTGACGACTCTTAGCCGAGACTCGATAAGCCTTAGAATGGTGACAACTGGGTTTTCAAGCTCGCTCAACTTGTAATAAGCCTCCTTGCCGCGCTTTTAAAATAGAAGCGCTGATTCGCAAACGTGAAGGGCGTTACGGTTTGGATTTCGTAATCTTCGCCTTGACGCCTAACCTTGTCATGCACTCGGACGGGAAGGAACGTGTAAAACGCTAAGTAGTCGTTGAGGTAATAGCCCGCCTCTAACATCACCTGTTCAGCTTTGAGAGCAGAAACAACAGCGGACAAATCCAACGGCTCGCCATATTCCACAGTTGCAGACGCCTCTCGAACGGGATAAAGCGTTACAGTTTCGCCTTTGCTTTTTAGAATCCGTGTGAACTGGGTTGTGGGTTCCTCATAGTGGAGGAAAAGTTGGGCTAGCCAGCAAACAGTGACCATTGCCTGCTTGTTTTCAACATAGCTAAAGTCGGCATGTTTGGCACCCCAAAACATGAATTCTTCCGCATGTTTGCCGATGATTTCTACGCTTAGTTTGAGGCTGGTTTGGTCGTGGTTTTGGCGGATTTTCCACAGAATCCCGCTTGTGACGGCATCGTAGTAGTCACATGCGGAGAACCTGCTGAGCACGTCTATGTAGCCAGCCCAACAAACCGCAGGGTTATAGGCTGGGTACTTTGCGTTTGCCCTGATGCTGTTTAGGAAACTATAGACTTTTTGGCAACTGACGCTCCAGCCTTCAACCTCGTATAAGCCTATTAGGGCGTAGGCGAGCGGGTCATCGTAAACCTCATTTTCGCTTAAGCCAACTCTGTGCCATTTGCCATCTGCGGGGTCGAAGTCTAACCAAAGATTCTCAAAACCGTATCGGAGAAAGCCTATTGCTTTGCTCATAATGCCCTGATAGACCGAAGCGTTTGGGGTGTCGTGTTTTTCGGCTAGCATCTTTAAGCCGATTAAGCCATAGAGGCATTCAACGTCCAGTTGCAAAAGCCAAGCATCCCCAATCGTGACGGCTCTCGCAAAGCCGCCGTAGGCCTGCTGATCCTGCATTGTTTTAAGGAAAGTTCCACCCGCCAGCTTAGCAGAATCCAAATATCGGGAATCACCCGTGAGTTCATAGGCTCTTAGCAGCGAAGGTATGGCTCGGCAGGCGTCTACACTGTAATAGTAGGTGCTGACCTCTGCGCTTTGAAACCCGCCATATGTCTTACGTGCTGGGTCAAGGCACTGCTGAGTTAGAACCCAATCGGCTAAGCTCACGATTTTGGCGTAGATGTCGGCTTTTCTTTCCTCAAACTGTGGGGCAGAGTAGGCTTCACACAGAAAGTCGATGGCAAAGCTAGCCGCTAAAATACCTTTACCAAAAGCAGGGTCTGGTGTGCTGGGCGGGATAACGTAAACGTTGGGGGCGTAGTCCATGACGAATTGGTAGTAGGTTTCAGGTACGGTTCCCATGGCTAAGCGCTCCCCACGTAAGGCTCTTTTAGGCTGGCAAGAATGCGCTCGAATTCATTTTGCAGAACTGTTAAGCTGGGCAGTGACGAGTTGGAACTGGTCAGGTCGCCGACGCTAAAGTTTAACCCAATAGCTGAGCCGCCAGTCAAATAGCAGACGGCGTAAATGGCTGCCAAAAGTGTTATGGCTTCTTTTTGGGCGTCGGTGCAGTTTTGGTAGTCGATATCAGCGGATAATTCAAGCTCTAAAGTGACCTCTGCACGCTTAATCATCTTTAGAACTTTAGCATCAGAAATGTCCGAATCCTTCAGATTGAGGGCGTCTCTGACGTCTTCCGCTGATACGATACTCATTTTCTATGCAGCTCCTGCGCTTTGTTGAGGTTTGCCGCCGAGCAGCTCTTTGATGCCCGCGATTATTCCACCCACCATTGAACTGCCCAGGATGCCGAGTTCGACGTTTCCAACAGGAAAGCCAAGCCCCATCCAAGTAGCCAGTGGCGGCAGAACGAAAGCGGCAAACATCAAAAGCGCCTGCTGTTTGTCTGACAACTTCATTTCTATTTTACCTCCTTACCTTGAACACCCGTCTGCTCTGGTGTGCTTTCGGGTTGGGCGTCCCAGAGTTCCCAGCCAAACTTGACAGCGTTCTTGCGGAACTCTTCAGCCCTAACTAGTCCAAGTTCAGCGGCTTTGATTAGATCGGCAGGGTTTAGTTCAGGGGTTTCGGGGCTGCCAAAATTCAGCCTAACCTTTGCTTTAACAGGGTCAAACCCAGCTTGGGCAACGGTTACAGCAAAAATTTCCTTTTCGACCTGACGCTTGATGTAGCGCTGGACAGGTTTTATGAGCATGTCTTGTAAGTCTAAGGCTGCCCTTGCGCTTGCCTCAGTGAAGCCTGGCGTGCTAAACAGCCGTGGCAGAGGCGTTTCACAGCCCAAATAGAATTGGTTGACCATGTGGTCGATGTAGTACTCGAAGCGTGCCCTCGGGTCAATCGTTACTGGAAAAACACCTACAGACTTGGCACCGCTGAAAAGCCATTGGCCTTCCTCAGGTCGGTTTTTAATCGCAGATTCATACTTTTTGATGGTGTCCTCTTTTTGTCCCTCAAGCTGCACAACGACGTCGGGTCCAGCGTACTTGACAAAGATGTTTGGCAGGATTTTCTCTATCTTGGCTTTCATCCAAGCGTAGGACGGGCGCTTGTCGGTGTCAACTGTTAAGGTGTGCAGGAGAACTTGCAGCAAGCCGACGCCAAAACCAGACGGTACGTCACTGTTAAGATGCCAATGGATAACCGCTTCAGGTTTAAGCTCGTTTCCAGCATTGCCACTGTAAGTGCCTGAAAGCTGGTAACCCGTAACCTTGTAAGGAATTTTCAAATCGGGAACAGTGCTTAACCCAATACGCTGGACCGCATCGATGGGCATGCGAAGCGCATCAGCTAGCCGTTCAGGCGTGAGTTTGAGCCAGAAATCGTTGCCGCATCCAATCAAAGGCTTTGCCATTTCGTTGAGCAAGCCATCCAAGTTGATGTCTTCGCAGAATTTGTCCACGGCTGCTTTGGCTTCTGTGGCTTTCTCGTATTTTTCGTCTGCCGTGGTGTAGAAGCCCATGCCAACTGTTGAAGCCGCCAGTAGATCCACGCTGCTTTTGCAGGTTGGGTCTCGGTCATAGAGCTTCATGACATCGGCTAGCGGGATGCTGAATGTGTCAAAGAAGACTCTGCCGTTTGGAGCTGCCACTCCTGAAGCAGGCGCATAGGAAAGGACTTCCTTGATTTTCTTGATGACTTTGCTCATGACGTTTTGACCTTGAAGTTTTGTTTAGCCCAAAAAAGAGGGAAAAGAGAGCAGTGTTTGCCATGGCGTTTTAGGTCATGGTTTGTTTTACGTTGGTCATGCGCGCGATAGCTTTGGAGCGAAGAATACCAGCGCCAAACCGTGTGGTTCCACGAACACCGTACTTGCCAGTTTGGACCTCTTCCCAGTCTTCCACAGTTACGTCTCGGCGAAGAAGCATAACTGAAGCCACGCGAGTATCAATTGCGTACATCGTTCCGTTAGGAACCAAAGTACTAGACTGCACATTCATGCCAAGAACGCTACCGATAGTGCCCTGTGCAATGTCTGTTTCGCTGCTTGGCAAGTAGACGGATTTCACGAATTTGTCATCATTGAGCAGCTGGTGCAGTTGCATCTCGTTAACCGCCAAAACGTTAGGATGCCACTTTTCTCTTCGGACAGCTTCATGCAAACTCAAAAGTGACGCCCAGCTTGCCACGGCACCGCCGCCAGCTAATTCAGCGCCAGTTGCTAAGTCAGCAGCCAGAACCCCAGCGTATAAGGCGAGAATGGTTTCAGTTTCTTTTTGTCCTAAAGCTCTGCCTACGTTGTCAACTGCTTTGCTCATAACGTTCCATGTTGCGTCTTCGAGGTATTCGCGGGTCCACTGGTCTGATGATTCGGCTAGCTGGTTAGTGTAGATGTCCACGGTTGAAGGTTTCTTTGCGCTCAGCCTTGTAACGGCGCCTTCAGCATAGCGGTAACCGACTGCCCCTTCATCAAGCGGGAAACGCTCCATCGTCTCGGTTGTCGGCATTACGGTTATGATGTTTCTGCCAATCAACTCTGGCCATGCAGCATCCACCATGGTGTCGTGCATTCTGCCAAGGGCGCCTGCCATGTCGCTGAAGAAGGCTTCTTTGACGCCCATCTGAACAAAACGTTTGAGGAATGGGTGATCGGCTTTTTGCTTTAGTTTCTCGTAGAGTTCGCGTTGGTCGTTTGGCTTAGCCATCAAGGTTTCAAAAAGTCTAGGTTTCATTTTGGGTCACTTTCCAACGGTTATGAAAATTAGGTCGCCGTCGTTGACTGCGGATTCGAGGGCTGTGCCTAGTTTGCGGTTGTAGAATATGGTGTAGGTTGCTGCTCCGTTTTCGTTGACTGCTTGGTCTACGAGTTGGGTGACTTTGCCGTCTGCTGCGCTGCATACGGCTTTTCCTCTTGTTATGGCTCCGTTTGCTACGACTTTGACTTTGCCTTTCCTGAGAACGGGACACATTTGGGTGGCAAGAACGGTTTTGGTTGCTATGCCTATGGCGTCATCTCCGCCTGGGCTTGGTGAAACCTTGTCGTCAGCGCTCAGATAGACTGGTGAGCCTTTGGTGATGCCAGCTGCGGCTTCAAAAGATTCGACAAGAACTGTTGGGTCGTCTGTTTCTCCTGCGGCCATCGAAGCATTGTCTGTTCTATCGACCATTCAAAATCAATTCAGTTTTAGGTTTTGAATTTCCCAAAGTTCGTCCTTTGGTACTCTTCCCCACAAAAGTGAGCAAAAACACAGCTAGCTGCCTCCCGCTTTATGCTCTAGCTGCTGGACTACTCGGCGCAGTTCTTGGCACATGCGTTGAGGTCCAAGACCCCAACTACGCTGAACCATAGACGAAGGCAGAATGGCTTCAACCATTTTAGCGGCTTCAGAAACCGCTATCATCTTAGGAGGATTCTTTAGCAATCCCGCACCGGGCACTTGCTTACGCAAATCTTCAATGGTTTTTTGCGCTTCAGTTAGCTTACCCTCTGTTTGAGAGAGCTTTTCTTGAAGCTGCTTATCTTCCAGCTTTTCTAAAACTTGCACGTTGGTTTCGGGGATACCTGGAACCGCCACCAAGCTTAACTCAGCATTATGCAGTCCATGGGGAACCTTGCCATCCACAACATCAACCACCTCGTAATCTGCGCCAACACTCACATGCTGGACTAAGCCTTTGCGGATTTTCTCAGCTGTTTCCCCATCGTAAATCTCTGCCTCATACCAGAGGTTGTGCCCGTCCCAATCAGTTTTTGTTACTTTGCCGACTGCGTTAGGGACAGCAACGTGTTCAATGTAGACTGGTGCAGTGGATAGCTTGCTTGAGAAGTTTTGCAACTCCTCAGAAGTGTAGATGTTGAGGTTTCGGCTCATGCCCGTGCACATAGCCACGCCTCGAATACGCAAGGGCTTATCCGACATAGCTTCAAGAACTTTGAAAGGAAGAAGTGAAGCCACATGTTCCCGAAAACGTTTACAATCCTTACAGCCAGAGCTTTCTTGGGACATCGCTAAATCGCCAAGAAACAATCCTCAAACTAAGCATTAATGGCTTGAGAGCCTAAACAGGATAATATCAAAAACATGATAATGTTGGAATACCTGTTATATCAGCGTTTGAAAGCAATTGCTTGCATATGTCCAGCTAGCGCAAGCGATTCTGGCTTTTCACACAAAGCAAACTCAAACTTCAAAACTGAACTAAGTAAATCTTCTGAAAACGTGGTTTTTGAGTAAACCTCTTCTTTGATTCTTAGAGGCATAGTAATGCATTTACCCACAATCTTTTCTACATGTAACCCGTTTCGCTCCAACATTTCTCTAAACTCGAAAGGACTCCAAGTATAAACTCTAACCTGATTGTCTCTAGTCATCGACGTGAATTTTTGGCGCTTTAAATACTCTAATGCTTGGTTTAGCTCGTTTGGATGTGGCTTGTCTGGGATGGAAGATAAAGCGTGGACATAGCGGTTTTGAGCCGAAATTATCAAAGGTGCATTTGGCTTTAGGACTCTCTTCAGTTCCCGCATCAAAATATCTGGCTCTTCAAAGAGAAAGAGCGCATGTTCACAAACCACCATTTCAAAGCTGTTATCGGGAAAATCCATCTTTGTTATATCGCTCTTTTTCAATGCAATTTTTGATTGTAGGTTTCTTTCTTTTATTTTCTTATCAGCTATAGCAAGCATTCCTTCTGAAATATCCACTGATGTAACATTGCAGCCCTTCTCCGCCATGCGGATAGACCAACGTCCTGTTCCACAAGCAGCATCGAGCACCAGCCCATCTGCAGAAACATACGGCTCTAAATATTTCCAAGTGACTGCGTCATACACCTTAAAATAAAATGTATCAAATACTTCATCATAGTTTCTTGATTTTTTATCGTAGTGACTGGCTATGTTTTCCATAATATAGTCTTTTACTGGTAAACAGTTTTTAAGACTTATGTCCACTCGCTTGCTAAGTTATAGTTTGAGACCTAAACATGATAAGGCTCAGCCAGCTCTTTATCAGATAAACGTTATTTTAGTTCGAAATATGCTTTGTTCTTCTTAAATGGTAGGAACCAAATAACGACAAAGAGGATAACATAGCTAGTAATTGTGCTTATGTAATAGACGTATAGGGAGCTATACGTTATTTGAAATGCTAATGAAATATTGAAAATGTTACAAACCCCGTGAAATAGAAAGACGCTCCAAATATCCCCCGTTTTGAAAAATAAATAACCTGCTATGATGCTAAGGAACAAAACGTTAATGAATTGCCCTTGAAAGAAGCTTGCAATCCAAGGTAATTGAAAGATATGTATGTGCTGAAGTGAAAAGAAAATGGTGGCAACCAAAATTCCTATTACAATGCCGTATTTGGCGGAAATTCTTGCTTGGATATATCCTCTGTAGGTAACCTCTTCTGCAAATGCCCCAAAGACGGAAAAAACCGCATATAGAGCAAACACAATAGGAATCGAAAAGTAAGCGTAAGTCTCATAGCCTCTTAAGCTTGGAAAAGATAAAAAATCCAATTTTGTGCCCGTGGCAACGGTTATTCCGTACCATAATGCTTGAAATAACAGGGCAAGCCCTAACCCAATTAAGACGGACCGCCAACCGTGAAAGCCAAAAAAGCTTGATAGTGACGTTTTCATATCGGTCTTCAAGAGAATTAGGGCAACAATCAAGACCGCGAGATAAGATAGAATTAAAACAGTGAAGATAGACTCAAGGCTTGTCCAACTCCAAATCGGATAACGTAAAAAATAGATTGCATAGCTAACCGCCAGAAGAATAAATGAGCCAAGAAAAACTTTCCATCCTCTCTGCTCAGCAGTATTATTCATCGGTGTTACATTTCCGTTAATAGTCAGTTTAGCTAACGATTAGAAGCATGCTAAAAATAGATTTTATGGTACGATTACTTACTAGCTTACAGCAGTTTCATTTACGTTGCTTAAGAGTATCAACAAATGACAAATCAGCCCTAGCCCGATCGATCTTTCTAAGAGCAGTCTTCCGAGCACGGTAAACGTTTGGCGTCTCTATTTTCAGCTTCTTGGCAATTTGATAATCACTTAAGCCCTCTGCGTTTAACCGCAGAATCTTTCGCTCACGCTCCGTCAACACCAAACTAAGAGCCTCCCAGCTTTGGGCGTGAACAGTTAATGCAAACGAATTGAATTTTAGCATCCTTGCTTGTTAGCAGTTGATATTCGGGCGTAATCTCCAGCCAAACTTCTTTTTTACAAGAACCGCAAACGACCTTTTTAATGGGATAGCGTGGAGGACCAAAAGGCCACTCGCTAACCAAAGGCAAAATAAAACACAAACGCTTCATTTCTCAGCCTCCCTACGAGCAGGCCAAGGCAACTTGTCCAGTTGCTCTATATCAACCTCAAAAATACACTTACCCGTCTTCGTGCGGGACTCCAAACAAGCCTCAGCAATTAAGTCGCCTTTTTTGCAGCCCTTACATTCAAGCCAAGAACTTCGCAAATATAATTCCTGAGCGATCAGAACAGCAAATCGCATTTTCCATTCGTGCTCAACATCCAAACGCAGTATCTCCAACTCTGTTTCAGCCAAAGCAATCTTGGCATCCAAAAGCCTAAGCATCGCTTCACGATTCAACGCCAGAACCCTCCCAGCCTTTACGACCATTACCCCGTTCAGCTATTATGCCTTCAGAGCGCAAATCCCTCTCCGATGCCCTGTAGGCGTCCACGCCAAAACTGGTCATAGCCCAACACCAACCACGCCGCTCAACAACAGTTGAATCCAATTCCTTAGCCAGCCGCTTGTTCATCCGAACAATCCTGCGGCTAACCTGATGGCGGGCAACCTTGAATTCAGCCAACTTGGCAGCTATGTCTTTAGGCAGTAGCCCAGGAGCGCCT
>Ga0123335_1009055_pt1 | contig 10448 bp, 5 predicted proteins | sample BiotimSIPDNA_2_FD_89707 | JGI IMG/M metagenome (GOLD analysis project Ga0123335, IMG submission 89707) | Anaerobic biogas reactor microbial communites from Washington, USA - Biogas_R2 time_0 SIP DNA | ecosystem: Engineered > Bioreactor > Anaerobic > Unclassified | place: Washington, USA... | reverse complement strand
CGATAATATTAACGGACAACCAACAAAAGTTCTTCGGATATTGCAGCCTGCTGGTATTCTGAGCAGCGGATTCGAAATGGCAGTTGACCTGGGTGCTGACTATCATGAAATATACTTAAGTTATAACTGGAAATTCAGCGAAGAATATAATTCTACCTTAGGAGGGAAAATGCCAGGGTTTGCCGGTATGCCCATCCCTCCTCCAAATCATTATCCTTTAAGCGGTGAAGGTTTCTGGGCTACAATGCTTTTTAAACGGGCAGGGTTCCTTTCGTCCTATCATTACGACCGTACCAATCCTCCTGAGGCACCATGGGGGACCGATGAAAACTGCAATATTAAATATCTGTCCAACGGGACCTGGTACAATATAACCCAAAGGCTGGTAATGAATACATTCACCAATGGAATCGCCAATGGAGATGGTATCAACGAAGTGTGGGTGGATGGCGTTATGGTTATTCAGGAATCAAACCTGAAACTGATGGAAAATGAGTCCGCTAACATGAAAATTGATGCTTTTTTCATCTCGAATTTTTATGGCGGCAGCAGCTTTGAGCATACTCCTCAGTATGAGTGTTATGGATATATAGACAATATCGTTCTTTTCAGGCCGGATCATGAACCTGTTAGTGGTAATCAGATTCACTTACCTTCTGAAATATTTGAGACACCAAATCCTATTACAGACCGCCGTATGTATTTCGATTCCCTGAGGACGACACCCGGAAATCTGAGTAATTCACAGTACGGAAGTACGTATGGAGCCTGCCTTGATGAAGCCTACCTTGTCGATGCCGGCGAAGGAAATACAATAACTTTTACATGGGACCATGCCTTAAACCACGGAGATTATCTTCTTATTTATGATGGTAATACAACCGATGCTCCTTTCCGGAGAATAGTCTCAGGATCATCCAGTCAGTCCAATCAATCTGTTACAAGCTCTGGCAGGTATTTATTCATCAGGTTTTCTACAGATAAAGTTAATCATAGTACAGGATGGTCCGGCGCGCTGGCCTTTTCAGGATCCCCTGCAAAACCCACCTCCCTCCATCTTATCGAAATGGATACCACCAGGATAACTTTTGGCTGGAGTGATAATTCAGACAACGAAATTGGTTTTGAGATACAACGATCTGCAGCAGGGTCGGGATTTGTTACTCTTGGGACTGTAAGTAATAATGTTGATTTGTTTACTGATTTTACAATTGAAACTGAGGTTGATTATATTTATAGGGTAAGAGCTTTTAATAATAGTGGTCAGTCATCCTTTTCCGATTCCCTTCATGTATTAGTACCTTTTATTGAGGCCATCCCTTTACATCCGACTAACCTGAGGGCCGTGAATGTTAGTTTCGACAGGGTACAAATCGAATGGACCGATAATTCAAATGTTGAATCAGGATTTGAATTGTTCAGATCTGATGAAAGTCTTGATTTCGATGTACTCGAGTTTTTCATGCCGGATGTTACATCGCATTTGGACTTATTTAATATCCGGCCGGGAAAAACCTATTTTTACAAAGCCCGGGCTTTCAATAGTCATGGTTTTTCTGAATACTCTAATATACTGCAGGTGACAATCCCCCCTGAAGGACCTGTTGATGTACCTGTTCTGAAAGTTGTAGATGTAACCAGCAATAGTGTCGAATTAACATGGGGCCTATCCGGAAACCCAAATGAAGTGTACATCCTATCCAGAAAAAATGATGCCGGTGAATCAATTACATTTAATAACCTGACCGAAGGTAACTATGTTGACCAGTATCTTGATCCTAACTCAACGTATTCCTATCAGGTTCATGCAATAAGAGCCAATTCCAGAAGCAATTCATTAAATGTAAGTACATTGCCATCCTATGCTTCGGAAAGAACTGCTGATGGTCTTATAGCATTATACATTTTTAACGGCAAAAATCCAGATACGATTTCTGATCAGTCATGGTTTGGCCAGCCTGCCGATCTGGTAATGAAAAATGGCACCCTGTCTACCCTGAAAAGGAATGATTATATCAGCATTGTTGAAGATAATGTTCTTGTCGCAGAAGAGGTTGGTAAAATATCGGAGGCATGCAGAACAACAAACGAAATAACCATTGAATGCTGGATTAAAACAGCCAATGATATTGCATCAACTCCATCAAAAATATTCAGTATGGAAGATGACGGATCAGTTGCTTTTTCATTAAGTTGCAGCAGAGATATCCAGTCAGAGGATCAGGTACGTTATTTTGTCAACCTGACAACAAATGCTACGGTACAAAACGGAAAACCTGATTTCTTTACTGAAAAAACAACCCATGCCAGTGTACTGCAGCATATCATCTATACCCGGAATGAGAGTGGTGATGAATACATCTATGTAAATAATGAACTCATTGCCTCCAGTTTCAGACCATCAGATTTCAATACCTGGCTTGAAAAATATGATATTACTGTAGCGAATAATATGGATGAAAATGCTCCATGGCACGGGGATATTTATATGCTGGCTTTGTATAATAAATCACTTTCTGCCGGAGAAATTGCCAGTAACTATCTGGCATCTCCCTTTATTAATGATAGTTGTATATTAAATTCTGATGATTATCAGATTATTGCATATCCGAACCCAGCCAGCAATATTTTTCTTGTCAGTATCAGCAATAATGGTATTTACGGTGAAATAACCCAATGCTACACATTATCGGTTTTTAATCAGCAAGGCTTTCTTGTCGATGAGTTTAATGTCTCCGAAATAATTAACGGTGAGAGCTTTATGCAGATTCCCATAGCTTCATATAAATCAGGGATTTATACTCTGGTACTTTCGAGCACAGGTGGTTTGATCGACCGGAAAAAAGTCATTGTTTTACCCCATTAAAACTTAAAATTCACAGCTATTTTTTGATTATATCTTTAAAAAATGAACACTGGTCAAATACTGTGTGTTATTGGCTAATATTCTCATCATTGCGCTTGAAAGTTGATTAATTTTGTCTCGTAACAAACCCTTATTGAATGAAACGTTTATATGACATTAAGTGGATTACAAAAATCGTTACCAACACAAAACTTAAAACACTACTCCCTATTTTCGATATACAAATAGTGATCTTCTCTTTTTTTCTTGGATATTTCATTGCCAATCTTATTGAGACCGATTATTTTAAATTTTCTATCGATTATGTTTATATGCTCATCCTGATTGTACCAACATGGGCAATCATACTGCGCAACTCCAATCTTGCAACTGTACCGAGGACCAGAACAACGCTATCTATCTTTTTTAACATTTTAAATCTGAGTTTTATAGGTTTCATTCTGATGTTTACCTATAAACACCTCTTTGGACTTCGTATATTCAGCCATTATGTAATCATTTCGTTTGCAGTTATCAATATGATCTGCCTGTTCACATTACGAATGGTCACATACAGGGTATTCAAATATTTCAGGGTGAACGGCCATAATATCCACAATGTTATCATTTTCGCTGATGACAAGTCGAAGAACCTCATTTCCGATATCATTTTACATAAAGAATGGGGATTCAGGATCCTCATGATTATCACAGATTCAGAACTGATCAGAAAAAAATTCGGTAAAACCACAAGAATACTCCCCGATAAAATATCAATCCGTGATCTGGTCAAGATTGATATTATTGATGAAGTGATATATAGTAAAAGTGAGTTGAATAATGCTCAGGTACATGATCTGATAGGTATCTGCGAAGAAATAGGTGTTATTTTCAGATTGCAGTCCAATCTTTCACCTATGACCTATACCAATGCATACCTGGCTCATTTCAATGATGTATCATTCCTGACCTTCAACCATTCCCAGAAAAATTACCTGGCACTAAGCTGGAAAACATTTATGGATTTCTGGATTTCTTTCATGCTGATCTTTATTCTTTCACCTTTTATGCTGGCAATAGCTATTCTAATTAAAACAACATCAAAAGGCCCGGTCATTTTCAAACAGGAAAGAGTAGGTCTGCGTGGCAGAAAATTCTATATCTATAAATTCCGCACTATGGTGCAGGATGCTGAAAAATTGAAGAAAAAACTGATGCAGTTCAATGAGAGTGACGGACCTGCCTTTAAAATTAAGAGAGACCCGCGTATTACCCTTATCGGCCGCATTATCAGGAAAACAGGGCTTGACGAGCTTCCACAACTGTTTAATGTGCTTAAGGGCGAAATGTCACTCATCGGGCCACGTCCTCCTTTGCCTGAAGAAGTTGAAAAATATGAACGCTGGCAACTTAGGAGGCTTTCTGTTAAACCGGGTATAACCTGCACCTGGCAGATCATTCCTAACAGAAACGATGTGATATTTGAAAAGTGGATGAAGCTGGATATGCAATATATCGACAACTGGTCGCTAAAGGCAGACTTTGTTCTGTTTTTCAGGACCATACTTAGTGTTTTTAAAGCAGGCGGCCACTAGTTTTTTCCTGATCTTTTATAACTTTACCTTCTAAATCCGTTATAATTATGCAAAAAACAGGACTTTACCTTATTATTGTGCTTTTTCTGGCAGGCTGCACTCCCGTAAGGAAACTTCGTTATACAATAGATTCGGAAAACACTAAAAACTCCTATGAGAACAACCGTTCTGAGAAAACCATTCAGCCCTACGATTACTTATACATCAGGTTATATAGTCTGGACCAAACCACTACAGAAATATTTAATGGCAGGGAGTATATATCCAACGATGAGCAGCTTAATTCATACGAAGTAAATGATGAAGGATTTATTACCTTCCCTTTTATTGGTAAAATAAAGGTAAAAGACATGACCATCGATGAAGCTCAAAAAAAGATGGAATCAGAACTCAATAAGTATCTTACAAATATTTCCTTGCGGGTGAGGTTTGTCGGCAATAAAATTACCGTTTTGGGTGAAGTTAATGTTCCCGGAAATCATATTTTCTACGACGAAAAAATAACCGTTTTTCAGGCGCTGGGGCTAGCTGGAGATATTGCCAGTTATGGCGATAAATCCAAAGTTACCCTGCTAAGGGAAAAAGATGATGTTATTAAATACTACTATATTGACCTTACAAGCAAAGATATTGTTCAGTCAGATTATTATTACCTTCTTCCGAACGATATCATTATTATCGATCCGATAAGGGCAAAATACAGGACCTTACAGGACAGGTCTTTAATACCATTGATCGTATCAACACTCAGTATCATTACTGCAACCATAGTAAATATCATTACAATACAACAAGGATCTTAACTTCCAGATAATGAACTTCAACGACCAGGAATCCAGACAAGACATTAATCACAAAAAGATTGTTCAGAGGTTTTTAGACTACAAAAGACTCTATATTGTTGTAGGTCTGCTCGCCCTGTTAATTGCCTTTGTTTATAACCGCACAGCAAGTATTCTTTATCAAAACTACACCACGGTAATTATCTCAGAAAGAGAAAGAAGCATTCTGCCAGGTTCTTTGGAATTTATGTCTGGAATGAACCTGATAGCCGGGCAAAACAATATCGACAACGAAGTAGAAATTCTTAGTTCTTTTTCCATCGTAAAAGAGGCCATTCAAAGAATGGATATCAAATCATCCACATACAGTTACGAGAAAAAGTTTTATTCAGAAATTCTGGAGAAAACCAAATTTGTTAAAAAAACTGAGCAATACGAGCGTTCACCCATAAAGATTGTTGTTGATCCGACTCACGACCAGGTGGTAAGTTTACCGTTTTATGTTGAATTTATTGATGATAATTCTTTCAACATATACACCAAACCGACAAAGGATGATGTAGTGTTATTCAATTACATCGACGACAATATCACCGGGATTAAACCCTACAAACATTTCAGGTACAAATATAATTTCGGACAAGAGATAAAAACAGAATATGGCAGTTTCCAGATCCTGAAAACCGAATGGTTTAACAAAAATTTTACAACCAACCATGTTTTGTTTTTCGTGATGCACAATACGAATAACCTTACTTTTCAGTACCAGGCCAGTCTGAATGTTCAACCCATCAGCCCTACAGCTTCGATTGTGAAACTGACCCTGAAAGGGGGTAACTATTATCGTGTGAGTGATTTTCTTAATTCGCTGACTTACGTTTTTCTCGACCGTAACCTTCAGAAAAAGAACAACTCCGCAGCCAGTACTGTATCGTTTATCGATGATCAGATATCGGAGTTCAAGGATTCTCTGACCACAGCCGAGGCTAGCCTGAAAAGTTTCCGGACTTCACACCAGGTAATGGATCTTAGTTACCAGGGTCAGCAGGTATTTTCCAAATTAAACGAGCTGGAAACTGAAAAAGCCACGTTAAAAGAGCAACAGAGATATTATATCTATCTAAGGGAATATTTTAAAAAGAACAGGGATGTATCAGATATGGTAGCTCCTGCCTCAATGAAGGTGGTGGATCCGATCCTTACAAATCTTGTTACTGAATTGCTTACTGTAAGCGCAGAAAGAGCTAACCATTTAGGGGCAGGATCATCAGCCGATAACATCCTGCTGAGAAACCTTAATTTAAGAATCGAAAATCTTAAAAATACAATATCTGAAAATGTATCCAGCTCTCTCGAAACAATAAATTCTTCAATTAATGAAATTGATTACAGGATTAACAAGTTATCAGGTCAGATCTCAAATATGCCTAAAACAGAACTTCAGCTGCGTGGAATTGAGAGGAAATTCGATCTGAATAGTACAATTTATACTTTTCTTTTGCAGAAACGTGCAGAAGCCCAGATTTCTAAAGCTTCGAGCATGCCTGATTATGAAATTATTGAACCTGCACGGGCAATTTTGCCCAAGCCTGTTTCACCTAAAAAGAAGGTAAATTATGCCATTGCCTTGTTCATAGCCCTATTGCTGCCCACAGTTTACGTGCTTGCTATCGATTTCTTCAATAACAGGATCAATGATATTGAAGAAATAGAATTTTTATCCAGCCAGCCTGTGCTTGGAAAAATATTCCATAATTTCAGAAAGACAAGACTTATTGTTGCACAACGTCCCAATTCGTCAGTTTCTGAATCGTTCAGGAGCGTTCGTACAAATTTTCAGTTTTTCGATCACAGCGGAAAAAAACAGGTAGTATTGTTTACTTCCTCCACAAGTGGTGATGGTAAAACTTTCTGTGCTATCAATTTTGCCTCAGTACTGGCGCTGAACGGACACAAAACAGCCCTTCTGGAATATGACCTTCGCCGGCCGAGAATCCACCAGGAGTTCGGGGCCAGCAATATGATAGGTATCAGTTCATTTCTTATAGACAAAGCGGTTATCGATGATATTATTCTGCCCACTGAAATTGAAAATCTCGATCTTATTTCAGCGGGTCCTGCAGCTCCAAATCCTGCAGAACTTATTTCATCTGACAAGACGACAGAATTCCTTGAAACTCTTAAGGAAATGTACGATTATATTGTTATAGACTCTGCCCCGGTTGGTATTGTATCCGAAACTTTCCTGCTGATGAAGCATTCTGATGTCAATATTTTCGTTGTCAGACTCGAACACACCGTTCGGGATGCATTTAAAAACGCTCTCAAAGGAATGAAAAATAACGGTTTCACAAATTTCAGTATCATGATCAATGATATTAATATCAGGAAGGAATCGTACAAATATGGTTACGATACAAAATATTATACTGAAGAATCGAGGGGGTTTTTCAAAAGACTTTTTCAGCCAAATTAAAAACTAACAGGCTGGTTTAAGTGGCTGGCTTATAAGTAAATAAAGGAAGTTAACAATTATGTTATTGAATATTTGGTAAAATGTGTTCAATAAGTGATAATTAACGCTATTTTTGTTTTTGTTTTCATGGTTTTGGTTTTTTGGGAACAATGCCGGTTTTCGCTTGAAATCCGGCATCTCCTTTTTTTAAACCAGTCTGTCTGAATGACAACATGTTGCCCCTTCACACTTATTTTCCCTGATATATTTTATAGCATTTCTGCTTTTTTTCATGAATACCAGTCACCGAAATATTGAAGCTGTTTACCTGACTAAACAAAACAGTTACCTAATTGAGGTTCTCATTCTACCCATCCTTCACTATTTTTGTCTCAGATTTTTTACAAATGGTAGTTTTTCTTATTATATCCGGCTTAATATTCCTTGTAATGGCTTTTGTACTTTTTACACCAGCTACACTTGCCATCAATTCATGGTCCGAAATATACCGCCTGACTTTTACACCTTTTGTAAGTGTGTGGCTTGATGCTGAAGGTAATTACAGACCAAAACTATCGTTATTCTTTTTTGGGGTAAACCTGTCCGGTAAAAAACCGGAAAAAAAACCTGCAAAATCGAAAAGAAAAACCTCAATAAAGAAAATCATCCGCCTCGGCAGGTCTCTGTTAAAGAGCTGCACCGTCAGGAAATTTTTCATTTCTTTTGATACAGACGATTATCCGCTGAATGCCATGATAATACCATTGCTTCAGACAGTGAGGCGGGAAAATTTCTCAATTCAGGTCAACTATCAAGGGGAAATCCATTATGATATCCTTTTAACAGTGAGAATTTACAGGATACTTATAAATTATTTTTTTTAAACAAATACTCAAAATCATGGAAAACAACAGTGAAGTATTGCTTGATAAAATCATCGGGCAGTTGAAAGAAATGGCAAAAACAGAAACAATTATTGGTGATGAATTCACCATGGGAGATTTTAAGTGCAAACCTGTGATCAGAATAGGAGCTGGTTATGGCTCCGGGAGCGGCACTGGTGAAAATGTAAAGGGGAAAGGCGCAGGTACAGGTACGGGTGCCGGTGCCGGCATAGGAATATCTCCTGTTGGATTTCTGATCACACGCGGCGACGAAATATCCTTTATCCCAACCGATAAGAAAAGAGGACTTAGCAGTGTTATCGATAAACTTCCCGATCTGATTGATAAAATCTCAGAAAAATATCAGGAAAATGAGAAAAGAAAAGGAAGTAAAGACAAAGATTAGATTAGTATATAGTTGAAGGTTAAAGAAAGGAGGTTATCTCAAAAGTTTCTCTGCATTCAGTCAGTTACAAATTACACAGAGGTCACAGCGTTACACAGATTAGCTTTTGAGGCAGCCTCTTATCTTTTATACCAAGAAACTAAGGTTTATAGACAATCTTACCATTATAAAGATGATTCTCAGACTGAACTGACAATATGTAAATACCAGCTTTCATATTCAGTTCGTCCAGTTCTAACTGCATTTTATCGTTTACAAAGGTTTCATAGACCAGCAAACCATTCATAGAGAATATTCTCAGATTATATTGTCTCTCAATGGCTCCCTGATCATAAATTTCAATATTCAGGTAGGTTCCGGACGGATTAGGATAAGTAATCACTTTGAAAGGTATGCTGCCTGCCGTGACAGGTTCTGTTGCTGTCGGGAACATGATGTCGTCGGCAAACGGAGATCCGCCGGGATGGTAAGAAGCCCTCCAGTAAGCCGGGTTACCGGGATCACCGGTTGGATTAAAACTAACAGATACCAGCGACGGTCCGTCGCCATCGGGACGTTTTGGCCAGCTCAGTGTGTCGTCATAACTAAACCTTATGATGTCTGTAATACCTTTCCTTACCGCGATTTCCTCACCACTGTTTGCCAGATTACCCTGGAAATTACCTGATGCTACTTTCCCCTGCTGATTGTAAAATATCGATGGTTTGGAAGCAACAACATAAAACTGCCCGGGACCCAGAATAGTATTTGCCGGAAACTCATATGTAACACCGTAATCTATAAATACACCTGAAAGGTTCAAAGAGGTTGGTCCCGTATTTTTAAATTCCATGAACTCTAAATCGGCACCAAAAGTAGTATCAATACCTTCAATTATATCCTGAGGATGATAGTGTAATTCAGTGATTTTCAGATTCGACAGATCATCTTCATCTGAAAATAAATTAATGTGCCTGAGCCCGCTCCAGACGCCTTCATCATAAATACGGGCCTTTATTATTGTTGAATAGGAAATATCAATGATGTGTCCATTTTCACCCTCAATTGCCGAAGCAGAGATGCCTCCCCCCAATTTCCTCGGATCAGTATTATCAAGCGTATAATAAATGGTACCCAGGTCATTGGGATTGGACATACTAACCTGCCATGTGCCGGACACCTGATAAACATCATCTTCAAGGAGAGAGCTGTTCCTTTTTAATTCAGGAGCATCGAGCTCAGGAAACAATCCTTCATCCCGCAACTGATTGATCACTATGTTGGTCCTGACCGGGATGAATGATTTGGTTATTCTGTTTATTTCAGGCACCCAGGTATCATCTTTTGTATACGGACTTGCCCAATCTCTTTTCCCATCCCCCCAGCGCGCAGATTCAGCAATCACAGCCGTTTGTATCTGCTGTACCCTCGCATTTAATCTTTCAGTACACCTGTCACGGGTATATACACCATTATTAGTGAGATGTTTTACCGCCCTGTCT
>Ga0123335_1009050_pt1 | contig 10451 bp, 4 predicted proteins | sample BiotimSIPDNA_2_FD_89707 | JGI IMG/M metagenome (GOLD analysis project Ga0123335, IMG submission 89707) | Anaerobic biogas reactor microbial communites from Washington, USA - Biogas_R2 time_0 SIP DNA | ecosystem: Engineered > Bioreactor > Anaerobic > Unclassified | place: Washington, USA... | reverse complement strand
CACAGCTAATGCTTTTCTACAAGCATGACCCGCTGCCCGAAGAGCTGAAGAACACACAAATGGGCTACATTACCACCTATCTTCTGAATGCTGCATCCTCCATGATGAACCAGCGTTTCGAGGAGATCACGCAGAAGCCTGATGCACCCTTCACAACGGCCTATGCCTACGACGATGACTATTTCGTAGCCAAGACGAAGGACGCCTGGACGGTTGTGGCTCAGAGTGCGGAGGATAAGATTGACGACGCGCTGGCAGCGATGATACGCGAGACTGAAAGGGTGAAGAAATTTGGCTTCACTGCTTCTGAGTATGAGGTGGCCCGCACAAATATTCTGAAGAGCTTGGAAAACAGCTACAACAACCGCGACAAACAACGCAACTCCTCCTATTCAGAGGAGTACGTGAGGGCATTCACCGACGGGGAACCAATACCGGGCATCGAATTCGAATATCAGTTCATGCAGGCACTCGTCCCCAACATCCCTGTGGAAGCAATCAACATGACGCTGCAACAGTTGATCAGCGATGAGAACATCGTGATTGCGGTCACGGGTCCGGAAAAAGAGGGATTGGTATACCCCTCTGAAGAAGAATTGCTCGCAGTGGTTAGCAGCGTGAAAGCGGAAGAGATTGAGGCATACGCGGAACAGGTAATTGATGAACCGTTGATCGCAACACCTCCCGCACCTGGTAAGATCGTGAAAGAGGAACAAAACGAAGCGATGGATGCCACCATCTGGACCCTGCAGAACGGTATAAAAGTGATCCTGAAGAACACCGACTTCAAGGATGATGAAATATTGATGACTGCTACCAGCACGGGGGGATACTCCCAATATGCGGTACAGGACCCCGTAAACAGCCGGATAATGGGTTCAGTGATGAACCTGGGCGGTGTGGGTAACTTCAGTGCCACCGATCTGCCAAAGGTACTGGCCGGTAAAACGGCGTCTGTGCGTCCCAGCATCAGCCTTACCACGCAGGACTTCAACGGCTCCTCATCCATCAAGGACTTCGAGACCATGATGCAGCTGGTTTACCTTTACTTCACTGCACCACGTAAAGACGCTGATGCCTTCAAGTCTTTCATTCAGAGGATGGAGACACAGCTTAAAAACCAGGAAGCAGAACCGATGGTGGCCTTCAGTGACAGCATCAACAATGCCATCTATGGCAACAACCCGCTGACAAACAGAATCAAACTATCTGATCTCGCCAAGGTTGATTACGACCGAATCATGGAGATGTTCAAACAGCAGTTCCGCAATCCGGGTAGCTTCACCTTCACCTTTGTTGGCAATGTAGATGCCGAAAAAGTTCGTCCCGTCGTGGAACAGTACCTGGCCTCTCTGCCGGGTGAAGAAGTGAAGGGTGAGTTTATCAAGGTACCAATGTCATTCAACGAGGGCAAAACAGAGAATGTTTTCAATCGGGAGATGCAGAACCCTAAGGCTTCTGTCTTCAATGCTGTTACCGGCAACATGGAGCGTAACTTGAAGAACCAGATCCTGATGAGCATGTTCGACCAGATCCTTGACATCGTCTACACCGAAAAGGTTCGGGAAGAAGAAGGTGGCACCTATGGTGTTTCCACTGGGGGAGCCATCTCCCGTTACCCGGAAGGACAGACAGTGCTCCAGATCATGTTCGATACCGACCCCGAAAAGAAAGATCACCTGAATGAAATCATCTTGAAGGAACTGGAAGGTATTGCAATCAATGGTCCCCGTGAATCGGACTTCATCAAGGTGAAGGAGTACATGAACAAGAGCTTCAACGAGAACCTGAAGGAGAACGGTTACTGGAGAAACATCCTGGATCAGCTCTACTTCTACGGAGAAGACATGCACACCGGATACATTGATGCCGTCAACGCCATGACACCGAAAGATGTGCAGCTCTTCGTCTCCGAACTGCTCAAACAGGGCAACCTGAAAACCATTATCATGATTCCATAAAGGCAGTTGGATCATACAGTGATCCGACAAGACCAACTAATAAAAGAGGCCGTCTCATCGTACTACATGAGATGGCCTTTTTGTGTTTATACGTTACAGTTTGAGTAGCCCTATTTCAGGAAGAGACAGCCTACCTTCTTCGTTACAGGTTCTAATCTCGTTCTAATCTCGTTCTAATATGGTTCTAATATGGTTCTAATAGATTCGAACCAGATTAGAGTCAGTTACGACTGAATTGATACGCAGTAAAAAGCCATATAAGGCGAATCTTAGTGGGTGGGATAAAAAAAAGCCATCTCATTTGTATATTGAAACGGCCTCTTTTTTTTGAACTCTACTTAACTGTTTTTCATTCTACTAACTTGATTGTTTGTGGCTGACCGGTGTAGACCACTTCGATTCCCGTCGCATCGAGGTTTACACCCTGAGGTCTGTTTTTATCGACATAGACAAGTTGGAAAGTGCGCTCCTGCAACATGCCGTCGAACGACCCCTGCCGCTCTCCAATTTCAAGTGTGCGGGAGGCATCGTTATAATTGAAGTCGATGGTGGTATAGGCTCCTTGCTCGTAGTTGTAGTTCACCCCTTCGTCTTCGTAGAGCGTGAATTTTCCGTTCTTACCGGCATAGAGATAAAGGGTGATCTGTTCCGGCTTTTTCTCGTCGCTGTACTGAATCTCCGGTCCAAACGGAACAATCGCTCCCTCTTTCACGAAAAGTGGCATGCGGCTGTAGGGAGCTTCGACCCTTATTTTTTGGCCCCCCTCCACAAATGCTCCGGTATAGAAATCATACCAGTCTGTGGTTGTGGGGAAATAGACTTCCCGATCGGTGGCCTGGTAGGTGTAGACAGGACAAACCATCAGTGCATCGCCAAACATATACTGGTCACCGATGTCATTTACTTTCGGATCTTTACCGAAATCCATCACCAGGGCACGCATCATGGTGTAATCGTTGAAATAGGTCATCCCGGCCATTGAATAGATATAGGGCATCAACCGATAACGGAGTTTGTTATAATAAAGCATGGACTGATAGGCAGGATGATCCTCCGGTGCGACATGAAAGATCTCTCTGTATGGGAACTGCCCATGGGAGCGGAACAGCGGCACAAAAGCACCGAACTGGGTCCAGCGACTGTTCAGCTCACGCCACTCCTTGAGATCCTCATTTTCCACACCGGTAGCATCGTAGATACGTTGTGCCTGCTCGTATCGTTTTTCGACACAAAAACCGCCGATATCCATTGTCCAGTAGGGGATCCCAGACAAGGCAAAGTTGAGTCCTGCAGAGATCTGTGCTTTCATATCTTCCCACCGGGTACCGATGTCGCCGCTCCAGACAGCGGTGGAATAGCGCTGGATGCCGGTGAATCCTGATCGTGTCAACAGGAACACCCGTTCATCGGGATTGACGCCCCGCTGACCTTCATAAATTCCTTCGGCATTGACCAGGGCATAGGCATTGAAATACTTTGTGGAGGGACCCAGGGCTGTGGGTCCGGACAGTTTCTTCCGGTACGCGATGTCGGTATTGTCCTGTATGTTGGGTTCAGAAGCATCCATCCACCAGGCATCCACACCGTAGGAGTAGAGATTTTCTTCGAGCTGTTCCCAGAATAGTTGGCGGGCACCCTCGGAATAGGCATCATAGAATGAGCCGATATAACCCTCTCCAATCCAGTCACGGATGCTGTCTTTCACCGCCTGCTGATACATCCACCCATTTTTGTCGAACTCCTTGTAGTGATCGGTGTTGAGATAGAACTTGGGCCACACGGATATCATGATCCGGGCATTCATTGCATGGATCCGGTCTACCATTCCCTGAGGGTCGGGGAATCGTGTGGTGTCGAACTTGTGGCTGCCCCACTCCTTTTCGGGCCAGTAACTCCAGTCCTGCACGATGTTGTCGATCGGTATTTCTCTTTTCCTGAATTCGGCGAGTGTGCCCACAATCTCATCCTGCGTTTTATATCGTTCGCGGCTTTGCCAGAAACCCATTGCCCATTTGGGCATGATCTGTGATTTCCCGGTGAGGGTCCTGTAGCCGCTGATCACATCATCCATGCTGTTACCCGCCACGAAATAGTAATCGATGCCATTGCCCATCTCACTCCAAAGTGATAGTTTGTTCTGCATCGCATCGGGAACAGGGCTCAATGCTTTCAACGCGATATAGGAGACATCCCCATCGGGCTCCCACTCGATACGCAGGGGGACTCTTTCTCCCTTTTTAAGTGGATAGTCGAACTTATAGCTGTTGGGATTCCAGGCAGTACGCCAACGCTCCTCCACCACCGGATCGTTGTTGAGGAAAACCTTTGTGTAACCGGCATAATGGAGGAAGAAACGGTATAAACCGCTTTCAGGCGCTTCTATCTCACCGCTCCAGACCACCCGCGAGTCGTTCAGGTCGAAATTCTCCGGAAAATTGTGCAGCAGCGACATAAACTGATAATCGAGCTTTGGCTCTTTCCGTTCAATCATTACTGAGGGATCATCCTTTTTCGCATAGACCGCCGTAAGTCCTCCCTCCGAACCGTCGCTGCCGTAAAGCCTGAACTGATCGAGATCGGCATAATCACGCACATCGCCAAACTTGCTCAACGAATAATTATCCCATACGATTCCGTAATTTTTGTTGGAGACGACGAAGGGCACCGATACTTTGGTATTGTACTGAAACAGCGACTCGTTTTTTCCCTTGTAATTGAAATCGTCCGCCTGATGTTGTCCCAAACCGTAGAAGGCCTCATCATCGGGCGACTCGAACAACTGGTGAATTGTATAGCCTTTGGTCCCTTCCACTTCGATGGGGGTCAGCGTTTTCCCGCCACCTTTTTGTTCCTGCAGGAAGGGTTCCCCTTTTTTGTTCAGGAAAGCGATTTCTCCTGTTTCCAGTAGAACGACTGCATCGAGGGAATCGGTGGAGAGGATGACCCTATCCTCTTTCTCTTCAACCGTGAATTTGTCCGAATAGGTCAGTCCCGGTTTGGTGATCAGACTTTTCTCGGTTGAAAAACTTTTATCACCGGTAGCCGAAACATGAATAATCTTCTCGTTGACAACCTGCAGCCGTATGTTGCGTACCCCCCTGCTGTTTTGCGGTTGTAAACGGACAATGATTCCATGATCTGTATTTTCAATGCCGGTAGAGGTGCATGAGACAAACAAGAGGATTCCCAATGCGATTGATAAGATGCGTTTCATGTATTACAATTTAATTTCTGTAAAATTAATCATTTAAGTTCAACAAACAAAAATTCGCAAAACCAATATGATCAACAGGTTGAACAGGATTTATTTATGAATGAGTTCGTTCGTGCTTGTAACGGAAGAGTACGGCAAAGAAGATGGTGACCAGCAAGGCATACCCTGCGAAGATAAACCATACGGAAGACCATTCGCCCAGCATCAGCGATTTGGTTTCACCTCCCACCATCACCTCTTGCCAGGAGGTAAACTGATTCACAACCCATTGCGCTCCAAGCGTGCCGATGGTGGCACCGATGCCATTGGTCATCAGCATGAACATACCCTGTGCGCTGGAACGGATGTGGTGAGGGGTTTCCTTATCCACAAAGAGAGAGCCTGAGACGTTGAAGAAGTCGAAAGCAACACCATAGACCATCATGGATAGTACCAGCAACCAAACGCCACTGCCGGGGTTGCCCAATCCGAAGAATCCGAAGCGCATCACCCAGGCCAGCATGGCAATGATCATCACCCGCTTGATGCCATAACGCCGCAGGAAAAATGGGATCAACAGAATGCAGAGTGCTTCTGATATTTGTGACAGTGAGATCAGCATATTTGAATGCTGAACACCGAATGTATCGGCAAAAATAGGGTTGGCTTCGAAGCTGGCGATGAAGGGATTGGCAAAACCATTGGTGATCTGCAGGGATACACCCAGCAGCATGGAAAAGATGAAGAAAAGTGCCATCTTACGCTGTTTGAACAGCTTGAATGCATCCAGTCCAAGTGCCTGGGCCAGTGTCTTGTCGGTGGTGTCGGTACTTACAGGGCAATTGGGAAGAGTAAAGGAGTAGAGTCCCAGCATCAGGCCGATCACGGCACTCACCACGAACTGCATCGATGAGGTCTGGTAGCCGACAAGATCGACAAACCACATGGTGAAGATAAATCCCACGGTGCCAAACACACGGATGGGAGGAAATGCCTTTACCGTATCCATACCACCCCGCTCCAGGATGGTGTAGGCGACAGAGTTGGAGAGTGCCAGCGTGGGCATATAAAAAGCGACACTCAATGTGTAGAGTGTGAAGAGGAGGGGGAATGAGACATCCGGTCCGGCTTGTAGACCGTAAAGACCTGTAGATATCATGAAGAGTGCAGCCAGCAGGTGTGATGCACCCAGTAGTTTCTGTGCCGGCACCCAACGATCAGCAATGATTCCCATAATGGCCGGCATGAATATGGAAACGATTCCCTGAACGGAATAGAAGATGCCGATATGTGCTCCCAGACCGGCAGGTCCAAGGTAACGGGACATCGAAGTGAGATAGGCCCCCCAGACGGCAAACTGGAGGAAGTTCATGATAATGAGTCGTAATTTGAGCGACATAATGTTAACTTATATGGTTGTGGTTTATTATCTGCTGAGCCAAGGTGAGGGATTGAGCTTGGTGGTCTTCTGCCACAACTGGAAATGCATGGTGGCAATACCGGTATCAGGGTCGGTAAAGATGCGTCCCAGCGACTGGCCAGTCTTCACCCTGTCACCTTGCTTCACAAAGAGATCGTAGATATTGGCATAGAAGGTGTAATATTCACCGTGACGCACAATGACACAGGTGTTAGAGCCCGGGAAAGAGAATACTTTCGACACCTCACCGTCGAACACTGAACGGATACTGGCGCCCTTCTGCGCCTGGATATCGACACCATTGCTGTTGGTGGTCACATTCCACTCATTGTGCTTCTTGGTACCGAACCCGCCAACAATCGTAGCTGTTCCAGTCACCGGCATGGGCAACTTACCCTTATTGGCAGCAAAATTCTTGGAAAGCCGGAAAGTCTCTGTAGTGGCACTACCCCCAGCCTCTATCCTGGGACCGCTCTCAACAGGTTTCTTCGGTGCGGCCTCTTCCTTTGAAACAGGCTCTTCCTTAGTTGCAGTCTCTTCTTTGCTTTCACTCTTGCTTCTACGGGCTTCACGCTCAGCCGCTTCGGCCGCTTTCTTACGTAAAGCCTCCTGCTCTGCCCTGCGGCGTGCTTCCGCCTCACGCTCCTGACGAGCTACCTCCTCAGCAATCAACTGTTCAATCTGAGCATTCAGCTGGTTCACCCGTCGCTGTTTCTGTTGCAATGTCTTCTGCAGTTCTTGCTCCTTACCCCTTGCAGCAGTGATCTCCTGCTGTCTTGACTTCTCCTCCCTTTGCAGTTTCTGCTGCTCCTGCTCCAGGGTTGCGAGCACCTTTTCCCGGTCTGCTCTCGCCTTGGTAAGCAACTCCTTCCTTTCGGCTATCGCACGGTTTTGTTTTTTAATCTCATCAGCTTGCGACTGTTGCCAGCGGGAATAATCCTTCAGATATTGCATCCTGCGAATCGATTCCCCAAAGGAGCGGCCCGAAAGGATGAAGAGCAGTTTGTTCTGACTCACATTGTGGCGTAACATTCCACGAATCGCATTGGCATATTTCTCTTTTGTCTCAACCATCTCCTTGTTGAGTCGTTGAATCTCCCCCTCCAGTTTTGTCTCCTCCCTACGCAATGCGGCAACCTCTTCACGCTGTACACTGATCAGTTCCTTTCTGGAGTTGATCTGCTTATTAATTAGATTAATCCTGTCAAGGATGGTGCTGGTCTGTTTCTTCACATCGAGATAGAGCCGGTTGGCATTGCGAATCTCCTCCTGCAGAGCCTGCTGCTGTTGCTGCAAGCTCTCTATCTGAGGAGTCTGCGCCATGAGCCGACTAAACAAGAGGAGGAAGAATAATAACAGAACTACCGTTTTTCTCATGATCGTTTCATCAATTTGTAGCGAGAATTTTCATGATCTCACCGATTGTAGTTCTGGAATAACCATTCGGCACACTTTTCGTGAGTTCAATGGGCAGATTGGTGACCACATCTGAAAAAAGCAACTCCGCATCCACTTTCTTACTGTTGGAACTGAGCGATATATTCATCTTGTGCGGAAAGCTGATCTCATTCAGTAGTGCGAAATTATTGTAACCCCATTGAAGTGAGTGACTACCGTTCGGTTGTAACAAATGGGTGAAAGTAATCCGATCGTCACCGTTAACTGTGAATGCATAATCGATACCCGAGGTTTTATCTTTCGCCGTGAGGTAATAGTTGTGGTCTGATGTGCGTGTAAAGTTGAACTTCCTATAATCGGCAACCTCAACACCATTTTTGCCCGAGATAAACAGAGCATTTGTAAATACCGACTGCATGGTATAAAAATCGAACCCTACCGGATATTGCGTTTTCAGCTCGGCGATAGGCTCCATCACATACCGTTTGTTCATCCTGTCAAGAAAAATCAGGGTATCGGGATTGATGTAGAGACGAAACATCTCTACACCGAACAACGGTTGAATAGAAATCTGCAAAGCATTGTCTTTCACTATCCGGATATTGGCCTTGGAGCTGAGTGATCGTGTCCCGGAAGTCAGGTTCATGTTCAGTTTTGCAGAGAATGTCTGAAATGAGAATTCACTTTCAATGATGTCATGAAACAGTTCATTGAATTCTTTATCTTCAACCGGAGTGGTTGAATAGATATATTGTTGGCGCGATTTACAGGCTGTCAACAAAAGTATGGTCGATATGAAAAACAAAAAAAATATCCTGTAGGTCGAACGTTTCATCGTGTTGGGTTGGTTAAAATATTGATTTTTCGTTCCAGCGCTTCAGTATCACCTCCCAGCTCCTTTGCTCTGATCCACTGCTGCACTGCTTTTTCTTCTTCTCCGGTTTTGATCAGCAGGTCACCATAATGTTCAAGCACCTCTGCTGAAGGATTCTCACCGCTATATTCAACAGCTTTCTCAAGATAGATTTTCGCCATGATGTAGGATCCCTGTTCAAAAAGAATCCATCCGTAGGTATCCAAATAGGTGGGGTTCATCGGTTCAGCTTTGATGGTGATGCCGCTCATCATCTCCGCTTTGTCAAGATCCCTCTTGTCGAGAGAGAGGTAATAGCTATAATTGTTCAACACAGGCAGGTTCTGCGGGTTGAGTTGCAGTGCTTTCTCATAGCTCTCAAATGCCTCTTCCTTGCGTCCAAGAAAAAAATTGAGATCACCTATCTGTCCATGAAAGTCTGATTCCAGCAGGGGATTCTCAATCACAGCATGCTCCAGTCCCTCTTTGAAAACACTAAGAGCTTCTTCGTAGTTTTCTTGCTGGTAATGGGCTGCCCCAAGGTAAAAATAGAACTGAGGCTCATGCGGAATATTCTTGATTCCCTCCTCGGTAATTGATTTGAGTGTCTCCATATCTTCATCGGCTAATGTGATGCGTATGATCTGCTCGTATCCGGACGGATCATCCGGTTGCGCCGTGATATAATCCCGAAACTGCTTCAGGGCCTCTTTTTGATCATTCTGCATCATCAGCACATTTCCATAAATCATTCTCAGACGTGAATAGTTAGGGTATTGCCTGAAGAGAGACTCGAAAAGAGGATTGGCCTGAGCCATATTCTGCTTCTCCTGCTGCAGGATACCAAGGTAACGGGTAAGAAATTGCACTTTTGTTTCTACTTCCATTGAACTGCCAGCGATAGCCGTTACCAGTTCCTCTTGTGCCTCACTTTTTCGGTTTTGCTTCTCGTAATAATTTATTCTGGAAAGAATGAGTGCCGGAAATGAGGAGTCGATCTTTTTAGCCCGTTCATAATAGTCCCATGCTTTTTCAGACTGATTGTCCTCCAGGTATAGATCTCCCATCAGCACCAGATATGCAGGATTGGAGGGATTCTTTTCGATGATCTGCTCTATCTCTCCAAAGGCCTCCTCCTTTTGTTCCAACATCGAGTAATATCGAAACTTGCTCATGGTAACAGCCTCGGTGATTCCTGTACTTTTCTCCAGCCCGTCCAACATTTCAATCGCCTTCTTCAGTTCCCCATTGTCGGCAAAAGCCGTAGCCAGCTCATACATCAGATCCAGTTTATCTGGATAGTGTTCATGCAGTGCACTGTATATCTCCACCACATCCTGTTTTAGTCCCAGTTCCTTGCTGAGTCCTGCCAGCATCATATTGTAATAGTAGTTCTCCGGATCGTGAGAGACAGCTTCCTGCAGGTATGAGAGTGCTTTGTCTTTCTCCTGCAGGACATTGTAAAAAGTGCCCAGTTCCACCAGAACATTGGCATTGGTAGAATCGAGAGCATGGCAGTAACGAAAAAGATCCATCGCTACGTCATACTTTCCCTGCGCCTTGGCATTCAAAGCCTCGTAAAAGAAATGATCAAATTTCCGCCTCTCTTGCTGCGTCAATGACACT
>Ga0123335_1009048_pt1 | contig 10452 bp, 9 predicted proteins | sample BiotimSIPDNA_2_FD_89707 | JGI IMG/M metagenome (GOLD analysis project Ga0123335, IMG submission 89707) | Anaerobic biogas reactor microbial communites from Washington, USA - Biogas_R2 time_0 SIP DNA | ecosystem: Engineered > Bioreactor > Anaerobic > Unclassified | place: Washington, USA... | reverse complement strand
TACACCGTCGCCATTGGTAGCCTGATCGCCGCAGTGATCAGCCCTGTGCTGGGCGCCATCGCTGATTTCCGCGGGTCAAAGAAGAGGTTTATGGCGTTCTTCATCGCGCTGGGCGTGATCAGTACCGCTTTGATGTTCCTGATTGACCAGCCTGGAGATCAGTTACTGGCATCGATCCTCTACATTTTGGGGACGATTGGGTTTGCGGGATCCCTCGTGTTCTATGATGCTCTCCTGCCCCATGTGGCACCAGAAGACGAGATGGACCAGGTCTCCTCCCGAGGGTATGCCATGGGGTATATCGGCGGCGGCTTGCTCCTCCTGATCAACGTTGCCATGATCTTTCTTGGACCATCCCTGCTGCCCAATATGGATGAAACGGAAGCCACCAAGTTGATGATGCGCCTCAGCCTTGCCAGCGTGGCGATCTGGTGGGCGGTCTTCTCCATCCCGATCTTCCGACGGGTGAAGGAACCACCCCGGATGGCTGAAGCCAGTGAGATCGGACAGAATGTGCTGTCGGTCGGTTTCAGGCGCTTTTTCAAGGCGCTCAAAGACATTGCCAAGTTTCGTGACCTGTTCTGGTTCCTGCTGACTTTCTTTGTTTATGCCAACGGCATCGGCACGATCATCACGATGGCGGTTGCCTTTGGAACGGATTTGGGTTTTGGCACGATGATATTAATTGGTACACTCCTGATGGTGCAGTTTGTTGCTGCGCCGTTTGCGATCCTGTTTGGGAAGCTCTCCAAGAAACTCGGGATCAAGAAATCGATCACTCTCAGCTTGCTGGTTTATACCCTGGTCGCGATTGTTGGGTATTTCATGAGCAAGGAATGGCATTTTCTCTTGCTGGGCTTTGGGGTCGCCATGGTCCAGGGCGGCAGCCAGGCGCTCAGCCGCTCGCTGGTGGGTCAGCTGATGCCCAAGAGCAAGACGGCTGAGTTTTATGGGTTTTTCAGTGTTTCTGAGAAGTTCAATACAGTCGTTGGCCCTTTTGTGATGGCGCTGGTCACACAACTTACAGGCGATGGACGCTGGGGCATTGTCTCGCTCGTGATCTTCTTTGTTGTCGGTATCATCATGCTGCGCGGTGTGGATATCGAACGCGGCATCAAGCAAGCCCAGGATGAAGATGCCAAAATGGTCAGGGTCGAATAACGCCGATAGCGGCACCCCTGTTATTGTCATTGCGACGAGCCCACAGGGCGAGGTGGCAATCTTTGGCAGAACCTCCAGGTTAAGTGAAGTTGGTGAACCAATCGACAAGAGAGGATTCGTAAAACACGAGACTGCCACGTCGCTTGCTTCGTAAGCTCCTCGCAGTGACGGTTAAGCTTTAGGTCATTGCGACGAGCCCACAGGGCGAGGTGGCAATCTCATGTAGAATCATCAGGATGATTGAAGTTGGTGATTGGAATGACTCTTTATTGTCTGTAAAACATAAGACTGCCACGTTGCTTACTTCGTAAGCTCCTCGCAGTGACGGTTAAGCTTTAGGTCATTGCGACGAGCCCGCAGGGCGAGGTGGCAATCTCATGTAGAATCACCAGGATGATTGAAGTTGGTGATTGGAATGACTCTTTATTGTCCGTAGTAAACGCGACTGCCACGGTGCTTACTTTGTAAGCTCCTCGCAGTGACGGTTTTGCATAAGATCAATGGCGGTCAGAAGACCGCCATTTTCATGTCATTGAAATAGGAGTGATATTTATAAACCACGCTATCAATGCTATAATAACAAGGACTATTTCCCTTACGATGGAGAGACCAAGATTAGATTATGAAACAATTTCGTGTTGCCCTGCTCGCAAACTTAAAAACCAACGCCCCCCATTGGGACGGCATGCCCGAAGACCAATGGGATGACCTCGACGGTGAAAAGACGATCAACGCTCTGGTGGATGCCATCCGTTCGGGCGGCCATGTGTGCGAATTTCTTGAGGGGGATATCACCCTTGTGGATACCGTTCGCAAGTTCAAGCCGAATATTTGTTTCAATATCTGTGAAAGTCACTTCGGTGATGCCCGTGAAGCCCAGGTGCCGGCAATTTTAGAAAAGCTGCAAATCCCCTATACGGGATCCAAGGTTCTGTGCCTTGCCCTGGCGCTTGACAAGCCCATGACCAAGCGGGTGCTGACTTATCACGAACTGCCTACACCTGATTTTCAGACCTTCGAGCGTGTCGATGAGCCCCTCGATGAGAAAATGCAGTTCCCTTTGTTCGTCAAACCCAGCCGAGAGGGTACGGGCATGGGCGTCTCTGCAAAGTCGATCGTAAAGGACGAGAATGAGCTGCGTGAACAGGTTGGATTCATGATCAATCGTTATCAACAGCCTGCATTGGTAGAAACATTTATCGAGGGACGTGAGGTGACGGTGGGCATGGTTGGTAACCTGGTTGGTCCGGTAGCGCGGCGTCTGCCCCATGATGAGAACTTGCCCCGTATGCAGGCAGGTCTGCGCTTTTTCCCGCCCATGGAAGTTGATCTTACACCCTATTTGGAGACGGACGTTGTCTATGCTAATCGACTCAAGGTTGCGCTGGCGGATCAGCTCACCTATCTTTGCCCGGCACCCTTGGATGAGGAGATGGTGGACGAACTCAACTGGCTGGCAGCGGCGGTATTCCGTGTAACCGGTGCGTTGGATGTTGCCCGTGTCGATTTCCGCTTAAATGTCAATGAAAATTGGAAGCCGTATATTTTGGAGATCAATCCCCTGCCGGGCTTATCACCAGGCATTTCGGATATTGTGATCGAAGCGGCGGCTGAGGGGGTTGAACATGTGGAATTGGTCAATATGATCCTGGATTCAGCGTTAAGGCGATACGGGATGATTGAGTAAGACGGTAGGGGCGCGGCATACCGCGCCCGAGGAAATCATTTTATCTTCCCTTGTGGAATGAAATATGCCGTAACGTTATGTGTGAGCGAATAAGGAAGCATCAATCCCTCATCCGTCGCCCCATTGAGGTGCCACCTTCCCCCAAGGGAAGGCTTATAATTGCTTATCCAGCACCTGAGGTGTTTCGCTGCACTCCAGGAAAAGCAATCAGCAACAGCTGACGGATTGGAGGATAAGAAGGTTTCTATCCCGCATCACAAGCGAGTGATCGTCTTTGGCAAACTTACGTTATACTTCCTGGTTGGACGGCAGAACGGCTTTATTAAAACATGCCCATCTTTGGATCAGGCTTGCGATGAAGAATAGCACAGAGAGTATTGATGGGATACCAAGCAAGCTGAATAGACGTGAGCCTAATACGGCTCATCTGGTCCCGCCCAACCAAAGCGGCCGAAATCCACTACCCCATTGCGGTTGAACTGAACGCCTTCATCTTCCAGCAAGACCTGCTGCATCGCGTTCCCGATTCCGTCACCATGCACAGAGACCTTGCCCTTGGCATTGATTACCCTATGCCAGGGTACATCAGGCGCCTTGCCGCTTTTCAAGGCAGCCATGGCATAGCCGACGATGCGGGCAGTGCACCCACCCACTAATTCGGCAATCCGACCATAGGTGGTCACCTTGCCGTGTGGGATCCGTCGGACCATGTCATAAATGCGTTCGTAAAGTTTTTCACCGTCACTCATCATGACCTGCTTCAAACCTCCTTGCGCGCTTTAAGCGAAAAAATGATGGGCAGCGGGACGGGCATATTCGGAAAGGAATACAAACCATCCTCTCGGAGAACCATTTCCGGGTAGACCTGATCCCTCATCGCCTCAAACTCATTAAAAAATTCAATCCTCAGACCTGCGCCGATTAGGGTATTAATAATGTCGCTGACAGACCATTGCCACTCGTAGCTGGCTGATTTCGTGATATAAGTTGGATCCATATAATCCGGACCCTCATCGTCCCACTTGGTGGGTGTATCGTTATGAAAATAGGATAGATTGAATTGCCAATTCCCTTCATCATCAAAGGTATAAAGGAGCGGATGACCTTCCATGATGTAGAAAAAGCCGCCCGGTTTGAGAAATTGGGCAATGATTTCTGCCCATCGCTTCAGATCATTCAACCAGACCAGAACGCCAATCGAGGTAAACACAATATCGAACTGTCCTTCCAGATTCTGCGACAGGTTATAAATATCGGAACATAGAAATCTTGCCGGGAGATGGGCTTTTTCCGAAAGTTCACGGGCAGCTTTAACCGCCGAAGGTGAAAAATCGACGCCTGTCAAGATAGCACCCTCACGAGCCCAGGCAAGACTATCCAGTCCAAAATGGCATTGCAGGTGAAGTAAAGTGCGCCCTTTGACGTCCCCCACCTCTTCCAGAATCTTTTCGGGCAGCCAGCGCTCACCAGCGAGGAACCGGTCTACCCCGTATGACTTGATATGGACAGGTGTGATTTCTTCCCAGAGCTGGCGGTTGCCATCCCTGGCTTCTTCATAAGAAATGGATTGAGGTTCTGACATGGATATCGCTTTCCGTGTTTAGGGGAGGAATTCCCGCAGGTCACTGCTGTGGCTGGGGTGGCGCAATTTGCGTAACGCCTTGGATTCGATTTGGCGGATACGCTCCCGGGTCACATCGAAATATTCACTGACCTCTTCGAGGGTGTGATCTTTGCCATCCACCAATCCAAAACGCAATTCAAGGACCTGGCGTTCGCGTTCACTCAGACGATCAAGTGAAGCTCGGATCTGTTCCCTCAAGATCTGCCTGGCGGCGGCATCCATTGGAGCGGATGCTTCCTGATCTTCGATAAAATCCGCCAGAGTGCTGTTTTCATCATCACCCACCGGGAGCTCCAAGGAAATGGGTTCCTGGGCGATCTTGAGAATGTTTTGGACTTTCTCCGTGGCAGCCTGCCACGCTGTAGCAAGCTCCGGATCCAGGGCTTGGTTGTTCTTCAGCGCTGTGTGGATCCTTGTGGCAATTTCCTGATCCATAAATTCAGATTCAAGCGCCACTTCTTCCAGGTTTGGTTCACGACCCAACTCCTGTGTGAGCGTTCGCTGAATGCGGACGATGCGTGATATGGATTCGTACATGTGGACAGGAATGCGGATGGTGCGGGCATTTTCAGCGATGTGTCGGCTGATAGACTGGCGGATCCACCAGGTGGCATAGGTGCTGAACTTATAACCCAGTGTAGGATCGAATTTCATCACCGCCCTAAGCAATCCCATGTTGCCTTCCTGGATCAGGTCGAGGAAGGCGATCCCGCGGTTGACATAGCGCTTTGCCACACTGACTACCAATCGTAAATTCGCCCGGATCAGGGTTTGATTCGATCTTTCGCTTAACAGTTGGATTTCGATAAAATTTGCTTCAGCGATTTCCTCAGGTGAGAGGTGCTTCTCAAAGAACTGCTCTTCCGGCAAAGTGCCTGTTTCCTGGACGTATTTTAAAAGCTTATCCGCTAACTCGATAGGTAAAAGGTAAAAACAAAGGTAGATTCTGAAGATGATTTTGACGATGTCGTTTAACCGATCAGGGTTTGCCCAAAATTCATGTTCGAGAAAGGCACGCAGATAAGAAGGTTGATCAGCTTGCCAGGTTTCCCGTAACATTTGTGCTTCACTTAACAAAAGAGTGATGTCTGGCAGGGAAATCTCTGTATTTTTACTCGATGCTTCCAGGGTAACATTCATTGCCTGCAATTTCTGAAAGATTGCTGTAAGCAGAGCTTGATTTGGATATTCGGTCGTTTTTTCGAGACCAGCCTTGATTTCATTCGCCAGCGCCTGACCCCTCATTCGGGAAGCCAACCAGAACTCCTCATCCGTATCAAGGAGCTCAATCCGCCCGATCTCTCGCAGATAGAGTTTAACAGGGTCATCCGTCATCGCGAGGATCGCAGGAATCTCGGAAGAACTGGATGAGGAAGAATCATCTTCCTGATCAAAATCCTGTTCCTGTTCATATTTTGGATCTTCTGACTCTGAATTCATTTCACCCATGTTCTGGAATGTCTAAAAAATTTCCCTGTGCGATGCTCATTTATTTTAATCCAAACCTGGTCTATCTGGCACCTGCGATTAAGATCATTCGTGTGTCGAGGATTGTCGCAATGCCTGGTCAAGCCTTGCACGAATCCGGACATATTCCAACGCCAGCTCTTTGATGTCAAAACTTGTATCCTCGCCCTGTTCCATGTGTTGTGATTGCAAAAATACGAGGTGGTCCAATCCTTCGTCAATCCGTACCCGCCGCAGGCGGATGAAGGTCTTTTGAAGGGCTTCAAGAATGGGCGCATTAGGCTGCATGCGCCAATCTGGGTAAGTCTCCGTGCTTGTACCCTCGATGATTGTGTCAACCAGCTCTTCTGGGATCCGCTTATGGACATAATCGATGGGACTTTCGCTCTCCTGGTCATTGGCTTTCTGGATGAGTTTGAAGATTTCTTTGAAATCCGTATTTGAAAAATCATCCTCGTGCAGGGTCGCCAATTCAAAATGACGAAAGGCACGGTCAATAAAATAGATCAAAGTTGGATCCGACACCAGGGCTTTGATGCAGCTTTCTTCCAGTTGCCGGTTGGTCATTCCCCTGGCTGGGCGGGTGGCTGGCGGTAATTCCGGCTTGGCGTGATACGGTCTGCGATAACGAGAGCCGCTGCCAGCAGCTCGACGTACCAGGGCGCGTTCATCAACCTTCAAAATGCGAGCAAGACGCTGCCGGTAGGCTTCCCGTTCAACACTGCCGCCCACATCTTCGATTAGTGGGAGCACCTGGCTGGCAACTTCCTCTTTAACCTTGGGGTCGTCGATGTCCTCACGCGCAGCCAGGGTCTCCATCACATGAATCACCACAGGTTTGGCGCTTGCCACCAGTTGAGCCCAGTGTTCCGGGTCTTCCAGGGCAATTTCGTCCGGGTCAAGCCCGTCGGGCAGGGTGGTCACACGGATATCTGCCTTGAGCCTGCCCTCCACCTGCATCAAGCCGCGGGCATCAAACGCCACATCTCCCTCACGATCAAGTGTCTGGCGTGCGGTTTGCAAGCCGCGCAGGGTCGCTTTTTGCCCGGCGGCATCAGGATCGAGGGCGAGGACGATCTTGCGTGTGTAACGTTTGATCAGGCGGAATTGGTCTTCCGTCAGGGCGGTACCCATCGGTGAGACGCAATTCTTAAAGCCCGCCTGGTAGGGACCGATCACATCCAGGTAGCCTTCCACAATCACTACCTGGTCTTTGGCACGGATTTCACGGCGTGCCATATCCAATCCATACAGCAGTCTCCCCTTATCAAAGATATCGGTCTTGGGCGAATTGAGATATTTCGGGACGTCATCCTCCCGCAAAATCCGTCCGCCAAACCCTGCCATCTTCCCATTCTGATCTCGAATAGGGATCACCAGGCGGTGGCGAAAGCGGTCATAGACCCCGCCGCCCTCGCGTTCGGAAACCAACCCGGCAGCCAGCATATCCGCTTCGCTGATCTCCCGAGAAGCAAAATAGTTGGCGAGGGCATCCCATGAATCAGGTGCGTAGCCCAGCGCAAACTCGTTGATGGTTGAGTCGGTCAGCTTACGCTTGTAGAGATAAGCAAGGGCTTCTTTACCGGCATCGCTGTTGCGCAGTTGATGCTGGAAGAAGGTTACTGCCATGCCGAGGATTTCGCGCAGGCGCTCGTTCTCCTCCACCTGTTCCTGCTGCTCAGGTGTGAATTCTTGCAGGGTGACGCCTGCCCGGTCTGCCAGCCGGCGCAGGGTCTCGGCGAAATCCCACCCTTCGCGCTTCATCACGAAGCTGAACAGGTCACCACCCTCGTTACACTGCCCAAAACAGCGCCAGGTTTGCGTATCGGGGAAGACCACAAACGCCGGTGTTTTCGTATTGGGATGGAAGGGGCAGAACCCCGTGTAGTTTTTACCGGTATGGCGCAGGTTCACCGTTTCTGAGACGATATCCACAATATCCAGTCTGGCTTTTATTTCATCAACAGCTGTCATGGGTTAAATTATACGGGATAATCGGGAGTAGGGAGTAGGAAATAGTAAATAGTGAATAGGGAGTAGGGAGTAGGGAACAGTGAATATTGAGTGGAGATTATATTCTTTTCAGCTATTGCCGAGGGCATGTGCGGGTGCTCATTCATTTTTTTGTATTTGCGAGCGAAGCGTGGCAATCTCAGATTTGTTGCGATCCACCCTCACCTTTATCCTCTCCCTCAACGAGGGAGAGGAGGAAAAAAAGTACTGGCGTTTTGTTACAGGAGTAGGTTATTTGGTTTTTCACGCACCTGAAGGTGTTCTGCTGCACTCTAGGAGAAGCTGTCAGCGTAAGCTGACTGATGAGGAAAGATCCCTCGCCCTTACCAAGGGAGAGGGCAGGGTGAGGGTTGTTTTTTATTACTGTGAGGAAACAAAACAATCTCTTGTCCGACATGATGAGACTGTTTCGACCCGCAAGGGGTCTCGCAGCGAAAAAATAGGCACCTGATACGGCATCAAGCCGCTCGCACTACCACCTCTGGTGCACATGGGCCTGGATGTAACGGTCATAGACTGAACGGATTTTATCCATCGTTTCCCCATCCAGGACGGGCATAGCAGAAGCAGCTGCGTTGTCCGTTGCCTGCCGGGGGTTCTTGGCACCGGGGATCGCCAGGCTGACGGCGTCGAAGGTCAGGATCCAGCGCAGGGCAAACTGCGCCATGCTGAATCCCACCGGCACGAGCGGACGCAGTTCGTCCACCGCTTCCAGCCCGGTCTCAAAGGGGACGCCGGAGAATGTTTCGCCCACATCAAAGGATTCACCGTGGCGGTTGTAGTTGCGATGGTCGCTCTTGGCAAAGGTAGTGTCCTTGGTCATCTTGCCGGTCAGCAGTCCGCTTGCAAGAGGCACCCGCGCCAGGATCCCCACCTGCTTCTTTTGAGCGAGGGGGAAGAACAGCTCAGCCGGACGTTGACGGAAGATGTTGAAGATGATCTGCACGCTTTGCACGTCGGGATATTCGATTGCTTTGATGGCTTCCTCCACCTTCTCCACGCTGACGCCGTAATGGAGCAGCTTGCCCGCGCGGACGAGGTCATCGAGGATGCCGAGCACCTCGGGCATGTAAAACACCTCGGTAGGCGGGCAGTGCAGCTGGACCAGATCGAGGGCATCCACACCCAGGTTCTTCAGACTGCGCTCGATGAAGGCGGTCAGGTTCTGGCGGGTGAAACCCGCTGCCACGTGGGGGTTGAGGCGGCGGCCGGCTTTGGTCGCCACGTAGATCCGGTGCCCGGGGAACTCCCTGATCACCTGCCCAACCAAGCGCTCACTGCGCCCATCGCCATAGACGTCGGCGGTGTCAATGAAGTTGACACCCTCGCCGATCGCTGTGCGGAGCGCTGCCAGAGCATCATCCTCGCTGACCTGTCCCCAATCGCCGCCGATCGCCCAGGCGCCAAAGCCGATCTCCGAGACTTGCCAGCCGGTCTTTCCAAAGGTTCGATAGTTCATAAGAGCCTCCTGTTGGTTGTGTTTGATATATTACAAGGATAACAGAAATTTGATAAGAACTGTAGGTCAGGTATGGCGGAGCCTACCTGACAAAAATATAATCTGGTCCGCTTTTTCATGATTTCTAAATTGTCTTACTCACAAAATAAGTACTGATAAGTGCATAATTACACGGTTCTCTTATCAAGCGATGTGACAAAAAACTCTGATTACGTCAAATACAGATGTTTTCATTGCTGACATCTCCTATTTCTCCCTGCCCTTATTGTAAAAATCCCCATTTTTGCTATACTATAAACAGTAAAACGCACCCCATCCCTCTTCCCATTTTCATATCATCGCGACCGCAGATCTGCCAGTCATCCTGAACGCATCGCTGAAGATGGGAAGGATGCATGATCATGCAATTTTAAACTGGGTTGATCTGTGGGGTGAGGATGGGGTACGTGAGTTGCGATCCGCAGGGGCATTAAATCAGAAAAGGTGGTGGGATGATGAAGATCAGCAAGAAGCAAGTGGTATTCCTGGTTATTTGCAGCCTGATCCCCTGGATAGTTGGAAATGGGCTGATGCCGCTGCTTCCAGTCTATGCTGAAAGGATGGGTGCAAGCGCGATCATGGTGGGGGTCTATCTTGCGGTCACTTATTTAGCCATCGCGATTGGTGCCTTTTCAGCAGGATGGATCTCAGGGACGCGTTTGCATCGGAAGATTCCCCTGTTCTCGATCTATATCTTCAGTGCTCCCCTGGCATGGATGATGGGGAGAGTGGATCATCTGTGGGCATTGACCCTCCTGACAGCCTTCCTGTGGTTTTTTGCAGGGATGGGTTTTGCATTGATCATGATCCTGACGGGCATGTCCGTCGGTGAAGATGAGCGCGGAAAAATCTTTGGCATATTGGCACTGACCAGCGGGCTTGGAGCGGTCATCGGTGGCTTTGGAACGGGCTGGTTGGTCAGGAATTGGGGGTATCCGCTGATGTTCAATGTTGTTGCGCTCACCCTTCTTTTGGGACCTTTTGCGGCGCTGTTCCTCGAAG
>Ga0123335_1009044_pt1 | contig 10453 bp, 10 predicted proteins | sample BiotimSIPDNA_2_FD_89707 | JGI IMG/M metagenome (GOLD analysis project Ga0123335, IMG submission 89707) | Anaerobic biogas reactor microbial communites from Washington, USA - Biogas_R2 time_0 SIP DNA | ecosystem: Engineered > Bioreactor > Anaerobic > Unclassified | place: Washington, USA... | reverse complement strand
TTTATGGTTTGCTCAACTGGCGAGAACAAGGCAGAAAAAGTATGCACGGATGTTGAAGGTGTGGAGAAATTGCCAAGCGGCGATGCTTCAGATGCAGGTTCTAAAGAGTCAAGTATGCTTGAGAATAATACTTACAACCTTTTAGAGCAGTTAAATGTTGAAAACAAAAGCTTGTGGCGTATAAAAAATAATTACAAAGCAGATGCTGAAGCTGATAACGAGAGCAAGCAGTTGTGGAGTTTTATTGAGAAGGACAAAGAAGAACTGGTGAAGCTCTTAACTGAACGCCTTAAAGAGCGGCTATAACAGCTCAGTCATCCTTTTTTTGCAAGACTTAAAGGCTTATATCTAAAACCGCATATAAACCGATTCATGCAAGCAACCAGCTTAGCCTCAAGTAAGCAAAAAATCACTTGGAGGCAACCAGCAGTTTTTGTTGTTGCAACCATTATCTGCACAATATTGGCTTACTGGGCAGTTGTTGAAGCCCCAACAGGTAACTCGCCGGTTGCAGGCGTCTCTGGCTTGTACATTGCAGCTGCAGTTTATGTTCCTTTGGCTCTTTGGTTTGGCATTTGGGGTTGTCTTGCTGGCTATTTAAGTTGCGTTTTTATGGGTTTAATGGTGGGTTATTCATGGGATTTCGTGCTTGTTTGGTCGCTAGCGGATTTCTTTGAAGGCTTTGTTCCACTGCTAATCTATAGGTCACTTAAGATTAAGCCTGCCATAAAACTTAAGCGTCCAAAGGTTACCGTTGGCTTAAACGTTCTTCTCGCTGCAAACTTGGTAATTTCAGCTTGGGCTCTAATTAACTCACTAACAACCGTTTTTATCGGCACTTTTGCCGCTGGAATTCTTCTCTTGCTAGTGCAAGCTGCAATTGAAGACCATAAAACATGGACTATTTGGCTTTTAGTAGGTGTTCTTTTGGCAAGCGTGGTTTCAGGCGTCTTTGGCGTTGGCGCATTGACCGCTTTCGGGTCGGTTCCAGTGGATGCTTTTTCTGTGGTTTTCTTTGGCTGGGTCTTTGGCGACATTATTGTGTTGGCAACGCTGGGAACAATACTTACTGTAACTTTAACGCCATACATTGTTAAGGCAAATTTCTATGTGCGAAAATACTTCGCTTAAGCCCCCTTCAGTTAAGTTTTTTGCGTTCACCGCTCTCAAACAAAAACACGCTGTTAATGAACGATAACTCGTCGTTGTTACTAACTAAGGCTGAACCTTTAGGCAAAGCAAAAATCTTCTCCCTGCAAGACAGCGCCTTTAAGGATTCGTCATTAGTTATTTTATAATGTGCTTTCAAGGTTACATCAACCAATCCCAATCCATCTATTACCTTGACTTCTTTATTGGACCTGCAGGTTATCACGCATCGTTTACAAAGCGCCAGCGCACCGGCACTTCGTCCGACAATCACGCGGTCAAACTTGGCAATCAAGCTGTCTACACCTGTCTTTTTTAATCGCTCAAGAAGAACGCTTGGTACGCCACCTGTCAAGTAGACGAGGTCAGCTTCAGAGATTTTTTCTTGGATAACTTTTGGGCTTGTGGAGTAGTCGATTGTGTTGATTGTTCTGGCTCCCAAGTATCGGAAGTAGTCGTGGAGAGTTTTTTGGCGGTGATATGACTTGTCAAATGACGCTCTTGCCCAAGAAAGAACCGTGACGTTTGGTGATTCGCCAGCGTCATTGAATGCTTGCTGGTTAACGTCTTGAGCATCTCGCTTGTAGATGTTTTCGCCGCCTAAAAGGTAAAATTTGGGCATACCAGAACTTGCGCACTGAAGTTAAAAAAGTAGCTTATTAGAGTTTAATCTACTATTGCCAGGTATGATTTTAGAAGGTGCTCTGAGGTTTTGTCGATTGAGTAAATCGTTTTCAAGCCCTCGTTAACTTCCAAAACGAACTCGGTGTTTTTTAACGATTTCATCTGCCACGTTAACGCCTGCGAAGAAATGCGCACTTCACTTGCCAATTTGCCGTGGGATAACTGTTTTTTGTCAAGTAAAGTTTCAAAGATGCGCTTTGCAGTCTTATGACGCAACATGATTATCGCCGCTATCTGCTTTTTAGAGAATTTCTTAGAAGCAAAGAACCGCTTGTATTTGCCGTCACGCACAAACGATACAAGTCCAGATTTAACCAGTACTCCTATGTGATACTGCGCTAACCCTACAGGCAACGTTAATCCTGCACAGATTGCCCTGAACTGGATGCCTGGGTTTTGGTTGATGTAATCATAAATTTGCATTCGCGTTAAATTAGTAGCTACTGGTAGACTGCTTACTGGGGCAGCGTTGACCGGGAAAGAGGTGGTTGCTCCAAGCAAAATTATTTTGTCTATGGTTATGGCTTTTAAGCCGGTTAAGCCTGGGAAAACTTGAAGTCCCTCTTGTGGTGAGTAAGTGTACGCGAATTTCTTCTGCTGCTCTAAGGATGCGGCAAAACAGCCTCCAACAATCAATATCAATACTAATGCAGACAACATAATTGTTGCTTGTTTGATTTTCAACTGAAACAGCCTGCCCCAAGTAACCTTTCTGTCTTCTAGTTTTTAACGTTATTTGTAAACAACTGTACTAGTCACTGCTTGTAGAGCTTGCCCTTTTTTGTTTTCCAGTTTTTCTTCACGAAAATCTTTAAGCCCCACAAACCAGACAAGACGGGTTAGGTGTTGACTTGACTGAAGCCGACGAGTATGACGAAATATTTAGCGCCCTGAAGCATCCAGTGAGACGACAGATTCTGCTTTTCATCGAAAAGAGGGGCGAAACCTCATTTACCGACATTCAGCAGGAAACAGGCATTGAAGATACTGGCTTGATGAGTTACCACTTAAAAGAGCTCTCCCCGCTACTTGAGCAGTCAAAACGTGGCAAATACTGCCTCTCCCAAGTAGGTCACGCTGGAGTGGAGCTTTTTCAAAGAGTCGAACGTGAACGCCAAAAAACCAGCACGGTTGTTCGGGATGAGATTGAGCGGTTTCTGGCTGATACCATTAAGAGGAGCGTGTTTTTGCTGGGCATTGTTGGTTTTACATTGTTGCTGCCAATGTCTATTGATATTTTGATGTCTGTTCAAGGTGTAATTGGCAATGGCTACTCAAGCCTTCAGTTAGCTGGCTTATTCATAGGCAGCAGCCTTGTAATGATTACAGGTGCAATCCTGTTTGTAGTGTACGATAGACATTATTACTCCAAAACACTCAAATCAAGCCTCGCACACTCGACAATTTTTGCTTTAGCAATTTCTGCAATGTCAATGCTTAGCTTCTATAGCATCTACAGATTTAATCAAAATGCTCTATCTGCACAATTGCATGCCACAGAAAATTTGTCTTTGCTGTTTGGGGGTTTGCGAATCGCCGTTTTCCTTGCAAGCACAATAGCCCTTGCGTATGGCTTAAACAGGTTTTACAATCGTCGACAAGGCAAACCCTAATTTCTCCTTAACCTAAAAATGCTTATATGCTTGCGTTGAAGATTAGCCCACGATGAGGAATGACTTTGGAAGGCTTTGTTGAGTATAAACGTAGAGAATTTTGCAATGACATCAAATGCCCTGTGCAAATTGAGCTGAATAAGCAAAAAGAAGGTTGTGAAGCGTACGAGCGAATTCGAAAAGCCTGCTCTACTGGCTGCTTGTTTACAACTTACCAGTTTCATCATTGGCTAATTGACAAGGGTTACTTGATTGTTAAGCCTGCAGGGGAAACGTAGGTTCTGGGTTGTACCTAAGATTTTAAGCTAACTTACTATTTACGATAAATAAGGTTTTTTCCACAAAGGAACCGCTTTTTTGGTTTTTTGTTTACTCTAAAAGTGTGTATTTTTCACGGTGTCTGCTTTTTGGCGTATGTATAGTATTTCATGTTTGATGTAAAAATAACTTATATACGCGCTAACTGTAGTGTATTGAATAAGCTTGTCGGCACTATGGCTGTGGAAAGGATGAAATGCCCCTACTGTGGATCTGAAAACTTCAAAACTCTGGAAACACGCGATTCTCCAGATAACACCACGCGCCGACGCAAAGAATGCGAAAAATGTGAAAAACGCTTCACAACCTACGAGTACGTGGAAACAGTAGAGTTGATGGTGCGCAAAAAAGACGGCAAGCTTGAACGCTTTGACGTTAACAAAATAATCCGTGGTCTACAGAAAGCCTGCGAAAAAAGACCTGTAACAATGGATCAAATCAACCAACTATCAGGCCAAGTAAGGCAAGACTTGATGATGAAAGGCGCCGAAGAAGTAACATCACAAGAAATCGGCGACTCCATCATGAAGTACCTAAAAAATATAGACCGTGTCTCGTACATTCGGTTTGCTTCTGTTTACAAGAAATTTGAGGAGCCTGAAGATTTCAGGCGATTACTTTTGGAGGTAAAAAAACAATGAAGTTTGTATTAAAACGTGATAGTAAATTAGAACCCTTTGACCAAGAACGAATAACCAGTGCCGTTTGGAAAGCCGCTAAAGCAGTGGGCGGAAAAGACAAAGAACAATCAAAACGCATAAGCGACGAAGTCGTAGCTGAACTGAATCGGCTCTATGGCGACGACGGCGTTCCCACAGTGGAGGACATTCAAGACCTCGTGGAAAAACGCTTAATCGAAAACGGACACGCCTCAACCGCTAAAGCCTACATTCTGTACCGTAAACAGCACAATGACATGCGTGAACTCGCCGCTTTGCTAAGCTCAGCTGATTTGGTAGACCAGTACCTTGAAGTCGAGGACTGGCGAGTAAAAGAAAACAGCAACATGAGCTATTCACTGCAAGGCTTAAACAATTACCTCTCATCAACAGTAATCGCAAAATACTGGATAAGCCGCATATACCCAGCCAAAATTGCGGAAGCCCACTTCTCAGGCGACCTCCACATTCACGACCTAGGCGTCTTGGGACCATACTGTGTCGGTTGGGACCTGAGCGACCTGCTTCTTTCAGGCTTCGGCGGAGTTGCAGGCAAAATCGAAAGCAAACCAGCAAAACACTTCCGAACCGCTTTGGGTCAAGTGGTAAACTTCTTCTACACTCTGCAAGGCGAAGCTGCAGGTGCACAAGCGTTCAGCAACTTTGACACTTACCTAGCCCCCTTCATACGCTACGACAACTTAACACAGAAAGATGTGGCGCAAGCGTTGCAGGAATTCTTCTTTAACATGAATGTGCCCACACGCGTCGGTTTCCAGACACCCTTCACAAACTTAACCTTGGACTTGACGGTTCCAGACTTCATGAAGAACGAGGCTGTTCTCTTCAACGGCAAAGTAACACAAGACACGTACGGCGACATGACTAAGGAAATGGACATGTTCAACATGGCGTTTGCTGAAATCATGCGTCAAGGCGACTCAAAAGGCCGCGTGTTCACCTTCCCAATCCCAACATACAACATAACAAAAGACTTCAACTGGGACTCGCCAGTGTCTCAGGCGATTTTTGAAGTAACCGCAAAATACGGCGTGCCCTACTTTAGCAACTTTGTTAACAGCGACATGAAACCTGAAGACGTACGCAGCATGTGCTGTCGACTACGCATTGATAACCGTGAGTTGCGTAAACGTGGAGGCGGATTCTTTGGCGCCAACCCGTTAACAGGCAGCATCGGCGTTGTAACCTTGAACATTCCAAGAATCGGTTACTTAGCCAAAGACGAGGACGAGTTCTTTGAGCGTTTAGCCTCTTTGATGGAAGTTGCCAAATCCAGCCTTGAGATTAAACGTAAAATCCTTGAGGCATTCACTGACAACGGTTTGTACCCGTATTCACGGCGGTACCTGCGCCTGGTTAAGGAAGGTCACGGCAAGTACTGGAAGAATCATTTCTCAACCATCGGCATAGTCGGCATCAACGAGGCTGTACTGAACCTTCTTGGCGTAAACATCGCTTCAAACGAGGGTAAAGCGTTTGCAGTTAAAACGTTGGAGTTTATTCGTAAACGTTTAGCTGATTTCCAAGAGGAAACAGGTTGCATATACAATCTTGAAGCTACTCCTGCTGAAGGCACCTCTTACCGTTTGGCTCGTATTGACAAGAAACGTTACCGTGACATCGTCTTTGCCAATCAGCAGCAAGTGTACGTGAATCATGCCGAGCCGTTTTACACGAACTCTTCACAGTTGCCTGTAGACTTTAACGGTGACCTCTTTGACGCTTTAGAGAATCAAGAATCACTTCAATCTCTGTACACGGGCGGAACAGTATTTCACATATTCCTTGGCGAGCGTTTGCACTCGTGGAAAGCCGCTGCTGAACTAATCAAGAAAGTTGCTTGGAACTCAAAACTGCCCTACTTCACATTGACGCCGACGTTTAGTATTTGCCCAAGCCACGGCTACACTGCTGGAGAGCACAAGCAGTGTCCAGTCTGTGGCGCAGCCAGCGAGGTTTACTCGCGTGTAGTCGGTTACCTGCGTCCTGTTGACCAGTGGAACGATGGGAAACAAGCAGAGTTTGCCATGCGCAAAACCTTTGACCGTTCAGCCGTCATAGCTTCAGCCCCATTGGCAGTGTCAAGGTGAAAAATGAATTGAAGTTTAGCGGGTTACAAAAAACAAGTCTTCTTGACTACCCAGACAGAATAGCTAGCGTGCTCTTTACTCCCGGCTGCAACCTGCGATGCCCATTTTGCCACAACTGGGAAATCGCTACTGACCCTCAGCCGCCGTTTCTGCAGGAAGGTGCTGCGCTGGAGATTTTGGAGAGCCGCAAGAAATATGTTGACTCAGTAGTCATCACTGGCGGGGAACCCTGTATGCACAAGGAGTTGCCCAAGTTTTTGGCTAAACTGAAAGAGCGTGGGTTCCATGTGAAGTTGGATACGAACGGGTTTTTCCCAGAGGTTCTTGAGGAATGCCTTGGCTACGTGGATTTTGTGGCGGTTGACGTTAAGACTTGCCCTGAAAAGTACAAGTTGCTTGGCGCCCAAGACACTAGCGCGCTTATGAAGACTTTGGAGATTCTTAAAATGGGAAAAGTGCCCTACGAGTTCCGAACTACCATTGTGCCTGAACTGGTTACGTTGCAGGATGCTGACCGCATCGGCGAGTTGACTAAGGGCTCTAGAGTTCATGCGTTGCAGCAGTTTGTGCCTGAGAAAACGTTGGATAAGCGGTTTCAGACGTTGCATCCTTATGCGCCTGAAACGTTGAATGAGTTTGCGGGAATCATTCGTAAGTACACAGAAAAAGTTGTACTACGTATCTAACTCTTTTTTTGCTCAGTTATATAAAGAATAACTTTTGTTTGTGTATCCATAAGGCATAAGAGCACCAACACGTTAACGGCTATTTGAGGATGCATAAAAGTGAAGAACGTCTTGGTTGCATTCATCTTGGCCTTGTTAGTGTGTGGTCTATTTTTTGTGTGTTCACCTGTTCAAGGTGCAACAGAGTTTTCTGGAGTGATAAGTTCAGATACCACTTGGACCAAAGCTAATAGTCCATATACAATTACTGCAAAGACTCTTATAAAAAATGGAGTAACCCTAACCATTGAGCCAGGAGTTACCGTGAACATGAATTTTGATTCTAATAGTCAGATTTACCTGCAAGTGGAAGGAACCTTGATTGCAAAAGGCTCCAATAGCGAAAAAATTTATTTCAACGGTGGAAAGTTCAAGTTTACAACCGACAGTGTTGATTATAATGAGCTAACTGATTCTGGTTGTATCATAGAGAATGCAGTGATTACCTCAAATATTGAAAGATGTTTAACCATTCAAGGTTGTTCGCCTAAAATAGCTAATAACGTTATTAACTGTCAGGTTCACATTGAAAATTGCTCTCCGCGGATTTTGAATAATCACGTCACAGGCGGCATCTATGTTAATGGCGGTGAGGCAGTGTTTTCCAAAAACACAATTACAAATAAAGGCATTACCGTGGGCTCTCTTACTGAATCCCAGACCATCCTGATTAGTGAAAACACAATTATGGATTGCGACACGGGCATTCAATTATATTCTGTTGGGGCTGGACCGTTTAATCCATCAGCGTTAATTATTGAAAAAAACTTGATAAAAAATAACAGAGCTGGCATAAGTATGGGCGTTATGATGAGCCCAACAATACGAAATAACACTATAATCAACAATAGAGAAGTAGGTTTAAGAATTCTAGACTTTAAGGAATCCAATTACATCATTAAATTCAACAATTTTGCCAACAACGGAAAATACAACCTCTTCTTGAGCCAGTGGAGCGCACTTGACATTGACGCTACAAATAACTGGTGGGGAACAACTGACATAGCCACAATTAGCGCGTCAATTTACGATTTCAAAAACAATTTTGATTTAGGAACCGTTAATTTCACGCCGTTTCTATCTGAACCCAACCCTAACGCGCCCGATGCAACAGATTTGCCGCCGACACCCACCTTCAATCCCACTCCAACTGTCTCTACTCCAACAAGTATGTCGCCAACGACGCCGTCAGCGACTATAGATGCAAACTACTTTAATATTGAATCAAACAGCACCGTCTCAGCTTTCTCTTTTGATGCTGGTTTGCCTCAAGTATCATTCATTGTTAGTGGACCAGACGGTACAAGCGGTTACGTCAAAATTACCATAGCAAAAGCGTTCATGCCAACCGCTGATAACATGCAAGTTTACCTTGATGGAAACCCGATAGGCTACAGTTTAGATTTGAATGCGCATTCATGGATTGTAGCGTTTACTTACCAGCATAGCAGCCATCAAGTAACCATAAATTCAGCGGCGAACGAGCAAGAGGTAGGGGTTCCAAGCTGGATTTGGGACGTGGCAACCGTCGCTGTCGCAGTAGGTTTAATTGTTGCTGCCGTCATTTTTGTTTGGCTGGCAAGAAAGAGGTCCTAAAGCCACAATTTCTAATCGTATATGTTGACCCCTCTGTTTCCCATAGAAGCACTTGTTGTAGGCATAATGCAGTCACAACGTCTAATCAACGCCGCCAGCACTGACATATTTGAGGTTAAATTTTTGAAGGTTGGAATTATCGGGAAAGGCAACGTTGGCAGCGCACTCTGTGCAGGCTTAAACGGCAAGCACGAGGTCAAATTTGGCCATCGCGACCCAGCTGAGCCTGTTTCTGAAGCCGCTAAGTGGGCTGACGTCATCGTTCTCGCGGTTCCCCATGCTCAGGCAGATAATGCTGTTGAGGAAATTAAGCCGTTTGCTGACGGCAAAGTGGTGATTGACGTTATGAACTCGTTGGGGCCAAATATGGAGTTAGCCATAAACTGCGCCACTTCCACTGCAGAAGAAAACCAGAAGAAACTGCCTAAAGCGTACATAGTGAAGGCTTTTAACACGGTTTTTGCGCCAAATCAAAGCACTGCTAAAGTGGGGGATGAGCAGTTGACGGCTTTCATTGCTGGGGATGACGTGAACGCTAAGCGAATCGTTGCCCAGTTGACTCGGGACATCGGTTTTGACCCTGTTGATTGTGGACCGCTTAAAACAGCTCGCTATTTGGAGGCTATGGCTAACGTGCTTATCAATTTAGCTTACACTTACGGCATGGGCAACAAAATCGGCTACAAACTTGTGAAAGCCTAAAATCCGCTTTATTTAGCGTTTAGTTGCCATTAATTTAGTATAACTGCCACACGAATATTATTTTATGAGTGATGAAGAAGTAGAAGGAAAAGGAAAACAAGTCAAAGGCAAACTTCGTGAGGCAGCAGGCGATTTAACGGGTGATGAAAAAGCTAAGGCTAAGGGCAGAATGGAGCAAGTTGAGGGTAAGGCAAAGGAGAAATTCGGGGAAGCAAAGCGAAAGCTTACCCGCGACGAAGATATCTGATAGCGTGTTTTAGCAATCTGGCGACGTAAAGACGCTTTTTAGGCATAAAATGGGGCAAATGCATACTGGAAAGCATGAAAATTCATATTAGATACCACTTTTTTGTGGTATCGCTCTTTTTTTGAAGGGAAAAGTTTAAGGGTATAAGTTTGTAATGGTTTCGCGTATCTTACTTTGAGGGTTTGCGGTTTGAGTACTAAAGCAACTAAAGCATTAACAATTGAAGAACGAAAAGCAGATGTTCTTATTAAATTAAGAAAGTATAAACTTGTCAAGAAGGAACCTTTTGAAGGTGCATACGCCTACATTATTGATATTCCTCAAGACAAGGAGCGCGCTATAGTCTGGTGCATTCTCGGTGAAGCCACCGTGGGTATTGCAGCCATGAATACGCTCTATAAGATAATGAAGGAGAAAGAAATCGACCGCGCCATCGTCGTTACTGAAGGACGCTACACCCACGCGGTGAAGCTTGGGGCTAAAAAGAAAAACGTGGAGTTATTGCCTAAATCGTTCCCAGTGTTTGACATTTTTGAGCATGGTTTAGTGCCGTTTCATGAAATTTTAAGTGAAAAAGAAAAGAACCAACTGCTAACCCAGTTTAAAGTGAAACCCTTTCAGATGCCACAGGTCAAGTCAGGCGACCCAG
>Ga0123335_1009039_pt1 | contig 10457 bp, 7 predicted proteins | sample BiotimSIPDNA_2_FD_89707 | JGI IMG/M metagenome (GOLD analysis project Ga0123335, IMG submission 89707) | Anaerobic biogas reactor microbial communites from Washington, USA - Biogas_R2 time_0 SIP DNA | ecosystem: Engineered > Bioreactor > Anaerobic > Unclassified | place: Washington, USA... | reverse complement strand
TTCCATAGAGTTGGTATTCCCCATCATCAGTGAAAGAAGAACCAGACATTGTTTGTTCAAATCCGCAATTCCCGGAATAAATAGTTTTCCATTCGCTGGTATTCTTAAACCGGTAAAGGAATTCATTCTGAGTTACATTTGAAAAAACAGTATCCTTTTGCATAGAAATTCCTAACAAATTACTGCGTTCGTATATTGATTCTTCCAGTAAATGAGCATTCCTGCCAGGTGAGGAATAAACATAGAGATCTTTTCCACTTTTGAATATTGCTTCACTTTCAACCTCAGGCATACGGAAAAACCTCCACGGATTATGTTGACCTTCAAAGCTGATAAGACGTGGATAATATTTTCTGAAACTATTGTAATAGATATGCTTATTTGCTACATAAGTAATTCCAAATATCAGTGAATTCTCAATAAATGGCCCGCTTAACCAGGTAGGTTCGATCAGAAGATAATCATCCTTACCGATTATTTTCTGCATAATTTGAGCTGAATACTGATGCTCCTGCAGCTTTACAGAACGGTCTGGATAAGACAACCAATATTTATATGAAGGTATGCTTAGAAATAGTAGCAGGAAAACTCCCGATATAATATTTACCAATCGGATCGGAAGTATTCCGGATATTACATTGCGAAGAGTAAAAAGTATGAACCCATTCAATGCGATAAACGGTAATATATAATCCTCTTTGTAGTGTTTTGCTACTATAATTGATCCGAGAAGGCTGATAAAAAGGGAAGAATTAATAATGCGGAATTCATTTTTTTTGTTTTTCCTGTATGCAGGTTTAATAATTAAGAGCATTACAGTAGTCAATGAAACAAAAAATAATATCAATGTTATTGGATTATGCCGTATGATTTGCGACATATTCTCAAAAAAATCCTGAATATTAATAAATTGCTGATTTCCACTGCCATACAATCCGTCATGTTTGAAAATTCCTTTGAAAAATTGAAATGAATTATTTATTTTGTTATGTATTGGTAATATGGATACAGCACCTGATAAAAGAAAAGATGCGCTGAAAATTGCAGTTCCTTTCAGTTTCCACATCAACACAGGTGGTATAATTATCAAAGGCAGGAAATTTATTTTGGTAATAAAAGCTATTCCAATACAGACCCCTGAATATATCGCAAATTTTGTTTCTGTGAATTTGCCATCATAAATGAATTTCAGACATAATCCTGTCAATATTAATACAAAGTATGGCAGAACCCTGTTTGAATCATACGATATTGCAGTTTCCATTAACCGGGGATGCAGGAATAATGAACTCTGGATGATGATCGTCCCAAAATAATTTTTAGTATTGCGAAAAGTTATTTTTCCCAGCCATATCAGTATTAAAGTCGCAATCAGAGCAAGATAAAATGACGACCATTGAAGGTACTTCTCGGGATTATTGATTACATCATCAGCTATATTCCCTTCACCTGCAATCAGGTGAGTTATCCGAATGAAAATTCCGGTAATGATCTGTAATGGAGTGCCCGGATGATCTATATGACCAATCCGGTCAAATTCGAATAAAGCACAGTTCAATCCATTCAGTAAATATGGATAATGAGGATCAATTCTGGTGAGATAAAATGGACCTTCAAGATGACTACGCATGAAAAACCATGCAAGGTAGAGTAAGGGTACTATATAAATGAATAATTTAAATTTAATTTTTTCACCAGAAGGTTTTACTGAATCCATTAATTTCATTTTTAATTGCTTTGAAACAGCCTCATTTTCTTCCTGAATTTCGACATTTTTTATCATGAAAATCTCCCAGTGACTACATAGGGTGAATTACTTAATACCGGCATAACATCAGGTAATGAATTTTATTTTCCTTGCCGCAAACAAACTCATCCTTATCAGCAGCATTCCGTGCCGGAACCTGCTTATCTGGGTAGATCCGTACTCACGGTCGCGGTAACGTACAAAGATCTCCACCATTTTAAGGTTCAGTTTGGCGGCGCCAAACAGCAGATCGAAATCGCCGAAGGGGTCGAAATCGCCAAAATAGCTTCTGTTCCTGGCGATCAGCTCATAATCCTTTTTAAACAGTACCTTGGTGCCGCAGAGGGTATCTTTCAGCCTTTGTCCAAGAAGATATGTGAAGAACCAGCTGAAAAACTTATTCCCCAGGTAATTCAGAAATCGCATTGCCTGGCGTTCCATCGGATATACCAGCCTGCAACCGTTGATGAATTCCCCATGATTTCCGGAAAGAGCTTTGTAAAATTTGGGCATGTCCTCAGGCGGTGTGGTGAGGTCGGCATCGAGGATCATCAGGATATCGCCGGTTGCAACAGCAAAAGCTTCGCGCACGGCATTGCCTTTTCCTTTTCCGCTCTGTTTTAATGCCTTAATATCCACGTTCGGATAAGCATTCTTTACACGCAAAATCTCTTCCCAGGTATTGTCGGAGGAGTTGCCTTCAATGAAGATAAATTCCTGGTGACTTCCGAAATCAGGTGTCCTTTTGATGGCATTTTCTATATTGCCCATCTCATTTCTGGCAGGTACAATGATTGATACAGAATACTCTTTTTTTATTTTGATCGCCGGCCGGGCGCTGATGATCTGGATTAGATCCAACCTGTTGATACCCGGCAGGTTGGCAAAAAAGCCGTTTATAATAGCATTGAACAAGGGAATGTATTTCGGGAAGAGAAGTTTGCGTTCAATCCTGATCACCTCAAAATTCTCCAGTTCCAGGAGATTTTTGATGTCCCCGGTAGTAAGCCAGTTCTGCAAAGGTTGTTTGTGTTTCAGTCCAAGGAATGTCCCGAACCCTAACACGGGCTCCCAGATATAGTTATAATTTGAGATGATGATCTTGGTATGATGCTGTGCATAGGAACCGATTTTCTTCATTAATGTCTGCACATCCCAGAGAGAAGACAAGAGGTCGGAGAGGATGATATAGTCGAATTTTTCTGTGGTGGTATATTCCTCCGCGTCGGCTTCAACGAAATGCAGGTGTGGGAAATTCTCCCGGGCAATGGCCAGCATTTTACCCGAAAAATCCACGCCCATGCCAAAAGAGGGTTTCACTGCATTCAGCAATTCCCCTGTGCCGCAGCCAAGTTCCAGCACCCTGGCACCTTCAGGTATAGTAAGCCTGTAGTGTTTTTCAAGGGTTTTATGATAAAACCTGTTCCTGCGTTTCCATTGTAACCTTTTTGGCGCAAGCGACTCAAAATATGTGTGGAACATGGTTTTGTCTGCCATTCTTGAAAAGGTTTGAAAGATTCAGGGGCTAAAAATAGTAACTTTTTGTTCTTTATTGATTATTTTGCTGCAAATGGCAACATATGTTCAGGTATTAAACGGAACACAATCGGCAGATCAATTTATAAAGCCACAAATTCACGAATTTTTGATAATGACAGATTTAATATTTAAAAAAGAGAGTTATGAAATTATAGGGCTTTGCATGGAAGTACATAATTGCCTTGGACCTGGTTTTCTTGAAGTAGTATATAAAGAAGCGATTGAAATTGAATTGGGTAAAGGCCATATTCCGTTTGAAAGGGAAAAAGAGTATGATGTTAATTACAAGGGATTAATTCTTCCGCATAAATTTTATATCGATTTTGTTGTATTCGGCAAGATTATTTTGGAAGTGAAAGCTGTATCATCATTAAGAGATGAACATATTGCTCAGGCAATAAACTACCTTAGTATTTCTAAGAATAAGCTGGCGCTTATAGTAAATTTCGGAGAGATGAGCCTTAATTATAAGAGAGTAGTTAAATGAGCACGAATCACGAATAAAATATTCGTGAATTCGTGGCCATCAAAAACTAAGAAAAATAAGCGTTGATAATTTTTTGCATTCTGCCATAAAAAACTACGAGGCAGATCATCAGTAAAGCTACATTCACTAATCATAAAAAAGAGTTGATAAGCCCGATCTAAAAGAGTGTGTTAAATGAACACTGATCACGAATAAAATATTCGTGAATTCGTGGCTTTCACACTTCATATTATATTGTTTTTCTTCATTCCTGAGATTAATCCGGAGTAAATAATCGTAAGTTCTTATGATAAATTGATTATTTTGCTGTAAATGGCAACTTATGTTCAGGTATAAAACGCAACACGATCTCGATTCTCCGGCAAGGACCCTTCAACACAGGGAAATTATTCTGCGGAAAGCATTTCTCAGAAAGTTGTATGATGAATGGTATGGCATATTTGAAAAGGAAGTATCAAAACTGCCAGAAGGGAAAATAGTTGAGCTGGGCTCCGGAGGCGGTTACCTGAAAGATATTTTGCCGGATGTGATTACAAGTGATATCCTTGAATTACCTCATGTTGACATGGTTTTTTCGGCCCTTGAAATGCCTTTCGGAGATAAAGAACTCAGCGGGTTATTCACGCTTGATACCTTTCATCACATCCCCGATTCACATGCTTTTCTGAAGGAAGCCGGGAGGGTGCTGAAACCGGGCGGAAAAATGATTATGATCGAGCCCGCCAATTCCTGGTGGGGGAGGCTTATCTACAAAAATTTTCATCATGAGCCTTTTGATGAAAAAGGAAGCTGGCAGATACCTTCCACAGGTCCAATGAGCGGTGCCAACGGTGCCCTTCCGTGGATTGTTTTTATGCGCGACAGGGAGAGGTTTGCAAAAGAATTTCCAGGTCTCAGGATTGAAAAAATCTCCCGGCACACACCATTAAGATATTTGTTGAGTGGTGGCGTCTCTTTCAGATCGCTGGTGCCGTCGTGGAGTTTTGGATTTTTCAGGGCAATCGATAAAATACTGGCAGGTATTTCAGGTCAGTTTTCGATGTTTATGACGGTGGTGGTTGTGAAACGCAATGTAGAGACGCCCTAATTTTCGTAATGTAGAGACACCCTAATAGTCGCAATGTAGAGACGCCCTAATAGGGCGTCTCTACATTGCCATCATTCCCTACCATTGTGGTTTCTATATGTGTCATCCCCCTCACTTCGATATCGGCGCAGCAAATGCCACCACATCCTTCCCTGTGATCTCCTTATCGCAAAGGATGATAAGCCGTTCCAAAACATTCCTGAACTGGCGGATGTTCCCGGTCCAGCTGATCTTCTTCAGTTCCTGGATAGCATCTTCCGCGATCTTCTTTTTCGGCTTGCCGTATTCATTGCATATAAGTTCGTTGAAATGGTCGGCGAGGAGGGGGATGTCTTCAAGTCTTTCATTCAGCGAAGGTACATGAATGAGGATCACGCTGAGCCTGTGGTAAAGGTCCTCCCTGAAATTCTTTGCATCGATCTCTGCCCGCATGTCCTTATTGGTGGCGGCGATAACCCGTACATTGACATTAATGTCCTTATCGCTTCCAACCCGTGTGATCTTGTTCTCCTGCAATGCCCTGAGCACTTTCGACTGGGCTGCAAGACTCATATCTCCAATTTCATCAAGAAATATCGTCCCCCCTTCGGCCTGTTCAAATTTACCTTTCCTTTGCTTGATGGCTGAAGTGAAGGCACCTTTTTCATGACCAAAGAGTTCGCTTTCAATAAGCTCCGAAGGTATGGCGGCACAGTTCACCTCAACAAAAGGTCCTGAAGCGCGTTGGCTTTTCTCGTGCAATCCTCTTGCTACCAGCTCTTTTCCCGACCCGTTACTCCCGGTGATGAGCACCCTCGCATCGGTGGCAGCAACTTTTTCAATCATATCAATAACCTTCCTGATAGCAGGTGAATTTCCTACAATGGAATATTGCTTACTGATCTTTTTCTTCAGTTGCCTGGTTTCTGTAACAAGCGATTTCCTCTCAATGGCATTTTTGATGGTAACAAGAAGACGGTTCAGGTCTAAAGGTTTTTCTATAAAATCGTAAGCTCCTTTTTTTATGGCATCGACGGCAGTATCAATATTTCCATGTCCCGATATCATGATCACAGGGATCTCAGAATTGATCTCTGCGATTTTCTCAAGCACTTCAATACCATCCATTTTAGGCATCTTAATATCGCACAGCACTGCATCATAGGTATTCTGGGTATAAAGTTCAAGGCCTGAAGGGCCATCTTCAGCGAGAGTTACATGGTGGGATTCATATTCCAGAATATCTTTAAGGGTGTTCCGGATGCCCTTTTCATCGTCAATAACCAATATGTTAGCCATTTATATCTTTTTAAATATTTGATAAACAACGCCTTCTTTCATTGAAAAATTCGACTGGTAAATATGTTCCAGTCCGAAATTTTCAAGGATAAATTTAACAAAAAGACAGGCAAGAACGATCATTTCAATACGCATAGGTTCCAGGCCTTTCATCCGTCTGCGCTCTTCTGTTGTAGACCAGATCAACCTTTCATAGAGAGCATTGAATTCTTCAGGTATGATATGTACAGATTGCGGAAAAAGGGGGGATGAGGTCTCATCGGCTATATGTTCAGCCCTGATCATCGAAACGAAGGTCTCGAAAGATCCTGAAGCACCTATCAGTGTGTTTACATTGTGCTTACTGAGATGTGCTTCAAGACCCTGAAGTTTTGAATCTATATACTTTCTGATGTCATACAATTCATTTTCTTTCAGGGGATTTGAAGGTCTGAACTGTTCAAGGAGCCGCGCCATTCCAATTTCATAGCTTTGCTTCCAGTATATTTTTTCTTTATCAGCAATGATGAATTCGTTACTGCCGCCACCGATATCCAGAATTAGATATTTACCCTGATCCATGGGATGTGTCTGACGTACACCAAAATAAATCAGCTCTGCCTCTTTTTCGCCGGCGATGGTCTCAACAGAAATACCTGTCTCCTCGAATACTGACTGCATAAACTGAGGACCATTCCTGGATGTACGCAATGCCGAGGTACCCATGGCATATGTGTAATCGATGTAGTAATTTTGCAGTGTTTTATAATGGATTCTTATGGCTTTCAATCCCCTGCTGAAAGCTTCATCTGAAATTTCACCTTTTGTGATGCCTTTTTCTCCAAGTTTTACAGGTAATTTGCTGTTATGAAGTATTTTGAAAGAGCCATCCATAGCATTCTCGGCAACAATCAGGTTGAAAGTATTGGTGCCGATATCGAGAACTGCAATTCGCATTAGGCGTGATTTGGTGTAATTGCCAAATTTATGGAAGTTTTTTAATTAGTTGCTGTCTTTGTCGTATGTTGCTGGTTGCCTGTTTTTATTCGTTATACGAAGGTTATTTTTAGCACCAAAGTTTATAGTCAGTGTCTGGAGACTGCTCATTCAAATGATACGCTGGACTTGTTTCAGCGTGGGCCATACCTTAAGAAGTAACAGCCAGAACCCAGTACCCGGTACCCAGCACCCAGTTCTGCTAACTCTTATAACTTATCCACTTAAATATTTCCCTGTAATTGATCTTCTTACCATAGATGAGAATACCTGTCCTGTATATTTTACCTGCGATCCATGTCATGCCAATGAAGGTGGCTACCAGCAAAACCATGGAAAGGATAAGTTCCCCCAGAGGGGGTTCGAAGGGTATTCTTGCCATCATAACTACCGGGGATGTAAATGGTATGATGGAAAACCAATAAACCAAATCCCCTTCCGGATTGGTAATGGCATTGATCATTACAATGATGCTCAGAATCAGAGGAATGGTAACAGGCAGCATGAATTGCTGCGTGTCTGTATCATTGTCTACCGCTGAACCAATGGCTGCAAACATCGCCGCATATAACAGGTAGCCAAAAATGAAATAAAATAAGAAAGTGCCGAGAAGGAATAAGTAATAGGATATAGGGATAGATTGTATGGTCGATAAAAACTCAGTCATCGCCGGTATGTCCTGAACATTCTGAACTTGTTCAGACGACTGAATCTGCGACACAGGCATCATCTGTTGTTGGCCGGCAACCTGTCTGAGACCAAACTGCGATATTCCAAATGTCAGGAGTATCCATACTGCAAATTGTGTCAACCCAACCAATGCAATGCCTATAATTTTCCCCATCATAATCTGGAATGGTTTTACAGAGGTTACAATAACCTCGACAATACGATTTGTCTTTTCTTCAATGACACCTCTCATCACCTGGGCTCCAAAGAAGAAAATGAAAAAGTAGATCAGAAAGCCTGCTCCATATCCGATCCCTCTTTTAAAATCCACAAGTTTCTGTTCTTTAAACTCCCCTTTTTCAAACCGTCTGGTTTTAAGACTAATATCAGGTTTGTAAGATTTAATTGCCTCGGGCGAAAGGTTCATCTTTTCAAGGTTTTTTTCAAAAAGATGATCTTCCAGGCTTTGGCTTATGTACATTTCAATGCCCAGGCTAGGTTGTTTTTTGGTGTAAAACTGGATTTCGGCATTTTTTTTATTGATAAGTTCCTGCTCAAGTATGAGCACTCCATAGTAATTGGAAACTGGCAACAAGGCTTCAGCAGTTTTCATATCAATGCCAGCCAGATAATCGAACTTAAGCTTTTCCTTCGATACAAACAGGTTCCTGAAAAGCAGGTCGTCCTGTGCCACAGGTCCATTTTCTTTCAACTCTATAACTGCCACTGTTTTCAAATCCGAATCTTCCATTGTGGCAAGATAGGTAGGGATAATTAACAAAGCAGCAAAAAGTAACGGTCCAAGGATGGTCATAATTATGAAGGCCTTTTTTCTTACCCTGGTAATGTATTCACGTCTGATAATTAGAAGTATTTTGTTCATGTTTTATCGCATTAATTTTTGCTGACAGCTTTGATAAATATTTCATTCATGGTTGGAAGTAATTCCTGGAAAGAGATTACGCTGACATGTTGCATTGCCAGGGAAAGGAACGTATTGCCATTGCTTTTCTCCGGAAGTTGGACACGCAGGATGTGGTTTCCGTCGGGAAGTGTCTGGGAGTGAATGATACTGATACTTCCATTCAACTGTTGTATCAATTTTTCATAATCGCCTGAACATACAAGTTCAAACAGATTCATCTTAAATTTTTGTTTAACGTCGGATACGCTTCCTTCCAGGATTGTTTTGGATTTGTTGATCAGGGTAATATGATCGCAAAGTTCTTCCACAGATGCCATATCGTGGGTGGAGAAAATGATGGTAGTGCCTTTTTGCTTCAGTTCAAGTACTTCTTTTTTAAGCATACCTGCATTTACAGGATCAAATCCACTGAAAGGTTCGTCGAAAATGAGCAGTTTAGGTTCGTGAAGTACCGTGATGATAAACTGTACTTTTTGGGCCATGCCCTTAGACAGTTCCTCGATTTTTTTATTCCACCATCCTGCCATTTCAAATTTCTCGAACCAGTGTCTGAGTTTTTTGTATGCATCGGCTTTTGAAAGCCCTTTAAGCTGAGCAAGATAAACAGATTGTTCACCTACTTTCATCTTTTTATACAAACCTCGTTCTTCAGGAAGATAACCTACTTTCATGAGGTCGTTATAGGTATACTTCCGGCCTTCAAGAAGTAACTCTCCCTTATCAGGTGCTGTAATCCTGTTAATAATCCTGATTAAGGTTGTTTTTCCTGCCCCGTTTGGCCCCAGAAGGCCATAAATACTGCTGTTGGGAACATGAATGGATACATCATCCAAAGCTTTGAAATTACCATAGCTTTTGTCGATGTTTAGTGCTTCAAATAATGGCATTTAATAAGATTTGAGAGTTTATTTTATTCGAAATAATTTCTGATACGTTCAAAAAAACCTTTTTCCATCTTCGAAGGGTCGGGCTTAAAATTAACAGATTCATCCATTTTCTCCAATGACTTCTGTTCCTCCTTGGTAAGATTTTTTGGGATCCATACATTGATACTTACAAGCAGATCACCACGGCCATACCCGTTAACTTCCGGAATACCTTTCCCTCTGAGCCTTAATATCTTACCAGGCTGGGTGCCCGGTTCTATCCGTATCTTTGCCCTTCCATCGATGGTAGGAATTTCAACGGTTGTGCCAACGGCAGCCTGAGGGATGCTAAGGTGAAGATAATATATCAGATCGTTACCATCTCGGATCAACTCCGGGTGGGGCTTTTCTTCGATCAAAACAAGAAGATCCCCGTTGATACCGCCGCGGCGTGCCGCATTTCCTTTTCCTGTTACATTCAGCTGCATACCTTCTCCCACACCAGCAGGAATATTCACTTTAACTATTTCCTGGTCTTTTATGATTCCTTCTCCATGACAGGTTGTGCAACGGTCGCGGATTATCTTCCCTTCCCCGTTGCAATGCGGGCATGTGGAAGTTGTTTGCATCTGACCCAGCAGGGTATTGGCAATACGTGTAACATGGCCCGATCCATGGCATGTGCTGCAAGTGGTAAATGCGTTATTTCCTTTTGCTCCTGTACCCCCGCATGTATTGCAGGTTACGAGTTTATTTACTTTGAGCTTTTTTTCAACACCGTGAGCTATCTCATCCAGGCTCAGGGTTACCTTCACCCTCAGGTTACTTCCTTTATTAACACGTTGAGAGCTGCGGCGGCCGCCAAAACCAAAACCTCCAAATCC
>Ga0123335_1009035_pt1 | contig 10459 bp, 8 predicted proteins | sample BiotimSIPDNA_2_FD_89707 | JGI IMG/M metagenome (GOLD analysis project Ga0123335, IMG submission 89707) | Anaerobic biogas reactor microbial communites from Washington, USA - Biogas_R2 time_0 SIP DNA | ecosystem: Engineered > Bioreactor > Anaerobic > Unclassified | place: Washington, USA... | reverse complement strand
TTGAGTCATTTTCAATGCAATGTACAGATTTACAAAGCAATATCAACATAATTCCGGGAAGAATATAACTGACTGTATGCATCATTTAAGGATTTTAAATAAAATGAAATTAATACGATTTAATATAGGCCATAGTTACATAAATAAAAATTGCCTGAGATATTTGGCAATTCATCAGGTGCCATGGGTTTAATTCTCAAAAACATTGTAGTTATGGATTAACCACCTGTGAATCGATGGAAGGATTTAAAAACAGTGGAGAGGGCGGATTTTTTCCCTGCCATAAAATCAGATTGGCATTTAAAAGAACTGAGTATCCGGCAAAAATATTCAGGCTTAAGTGTTCCCATGCAGATTTTGAAAAACTCTGCAGGGCATTTTTTATGAAGGAATAAAGGCTGACTGCCATTAACACAGTAAAGTTTAGAGATCCTGCAAACGGGAAATAATCAGTTATCGCCGTTTCTCTTATATATTTCTTTAAGTATATCTTTATATTTCTCGGAAAGAAATTTTCTTCTGAGTTTCAATGTTGGCGATAATTCCCCGGTATCCTGCGACCATTCCTCGTGTATAAGCCTGAACCGCTTAATATTTTCTGTCTGGCTCAGTCTTTTATTGATCTCATTTACCTCATGCTGGTACTGTTCTATAACCTGCGGTATTTTTATCAGTTCCATGTTATCGCGGTATCTCAATTGATGTTGGGTACACCAGTTATGCAGATATTGAAAGTTGGGTGATATGAGCGCACTGGCAAACTTTTGGTTTTCTCCTACAACCATTGCCTGTTCAATGAAGATAGATTCTTTTAACATGTTTTCAATGATCTGTGGCGCTACATATTTTCCGCTCGAAAGTTTAAAAATTTCCTTTTTTCTGTCAGTGATTTTTACATACTTATTATCGACAAGTACACCTACATCCCCGGTTTTCAGCCATCCCTCCTCGTTGAAAGTTTCCTTTGTCTGATCAGGGTCTTTGTAATAACCCATCATCACCGAATCGCCTTTTACCAATATTTCGCCATCATCCGAAATTTTAACCTGCATACCGGGTAAGGCAGGCCCCACAGTTCCGATCATGATTTCGCCTGTATCGTAAACATTGGCAGCTATTACCGGCGAAGTTTCTGTCATACCGTAACCTTCAACACATGGAATGCCTGCAGCATTAAAGATCCTGATCAACCGGGGCTGCAAAGCGGCACCTCCCACCACAATAATTTTAATATTATTTCCGACAGCTTTTCTCCATTTATTGAAAATCAGCTTGTCGGCCAGTTTCAGTTTCAGGTGATATAACCATCCGTTGGCATTCTTAAATTCATATTTCAGCCCCAGGTTTACCGACCAGAAAAAAATCCGCTTTTTAAACCCTTTCAGGTCCTTTCCAACAGAGATGATCTTATCATAAATTCGTTCCAGTACCCTTGGTACAGCAATGAATACTGTAGGGCATACTTCCTTCAGGTTTTCGGAGATCGTACCCATATTTTCGGCATAATAAATAGAAATGCCTCTGAGCTGAAAATAATAATTGATGGTACGCTCGAAGACATGACTGATAGGAAGGAAACTGAGGGTTTTATCTTCAACACCGAAATTAAAGATATGGGCAATACCATCAACGTTGCTCAGGACATTCCTGTGCGACAGCATGACGCCCTTTGGATTCCCCGTTGTACCGGATGTATAGATCAGTGTGGCAAGTTCATCAGGAGTAACACTATTTTTGATTTCCTCAAGAACAGGAGCATATTTTTCCTTCTGCGAACTGCCAAGGTCATGGATTTTTTTCCAGTTATTGGCATTATCGATGGGATTGATCGTATAGACATCTTTGATAGAAGGAACTTTACGGGCAAGGGGTTCCAGTCTTTGGTACAAAGTTTTGTCTGAAACTATCAATATCCCCGGCTCACAATGTTCCAGAATATAAGAATACTCCGAATCACTGATAGTAGGATAAATAGGAACGTGCACCATACCTGCCTGGCAGGTTCCCATGTCAATGAAGTTCCATTCAGGACGGTTGTTTGAAATGGTAGCGATTCTGTCGCCTTTTTTGAGGCCCAGCGCCAGTAATCCTAAACTGAAATTCAGGGCTGCTTCATGGTAATCCAAAATGGTAAAAGTTTTCCAGTTACCATTTGTTTTACAGGCTAGAATATCTTGTTTGCTGGCATATAATTGACGGCCATTCTCAAGAATGTCAAATATTCTTGTGATTTCCATATCAGAGTGTTTATCGGTGATGGAAAATTATAAAATTTCTTGTAAAGAATGAAAAACTTACTTCAGAAATGCTGCCGACTTTTCCAGGGCCCGCTCAATACCTGATATATCAGGACCTCCTGCTGTGGCAAAAAATTGCTGACCGCCGCCACCGCCTTTAATTTCCTGCGCCAGGTCTTTTATTATTTTGCCTGCATCAAGTCCTTTTTCTTTTACAAGATCTTCTGATATTACGAGTGCAATATGTGCTTTATCCTGTAATTCAGCGCCCATTACCAGGAATAGATTGTCAACCTCATTCTTTAGCTGGAATGCGAGGTCCTTGATGGCAGCAGCAGAATCTACAGATACCTTTATGGCAAGATAGTTTGAACCTGAAACTGTTTTAAACTGACTTTTGATCTCTTCTTTTAATTTTTTGATTTCAAGTTTGGTATATTCTTCAAGTTTTTTCCTGAGACTGGAATTTTGTTCTGTAAGGCTTGCAATACTTTGTTTCAGATCGGCTTTACTTTCCAGCATATTCCTGATATCCGTGAGAACATCCAGCTGGCTGTTTATATATTCTTCAGCCTTACGTGAAGTCAAGGCCTGAATTCTTCTGATTCCGGCAGCAATGGATTCCTCCCGGATAATTTTAAAAACCCCGATGGTACCGGTAGCACTTACATGTGTACCGCCACAGAGTTCAACGGAATCACCGAAACGGATTACCCGCACATGGTCGCCGTATTTTTCTCCGAATAATGCCATGGCCCCCAGTTCCCTTGCCATATCAAGCGGCATATCCCTGTATTCTTCCATACTGAAATTGCTTCTCACCAGGGTGTTTACCATCAATTCTATTTCCCTTAACTGCTCATCTGTTATTTTCTGGAAATGAGAAAAATCAAAACGCAGGTAATCGGGATGTACCAATGAGCCTTTCTGTTCTACATGTTTTCCCAGAACGCTTCTCAGGGCATAATGCAACAGATGTGTGGCAGTATGGTTATTTGCTGTTGCCTGCCGGGCTTCCTTATCTACTACAGCTTTCATAAGCTGGTCCTTATCAGCGGGCAATTTTTTGGCAATATGAATGCTCAGGTTATTTTCTTTTACGGTATCAAGAATTTCGATACGATCACCGTTTGCCTGAAGAAAACCTTTATCACCAACCTGTCCGCCCGACTCGCCATAGAAAGGTGTCCTGTCAAATACCAAATGGTAATAATCTTTACCCTTGTTGTTTACTTTCCTGTACTTTACCAGCCGAACTTCAGCTTCAAGGATGTCATATCCGATAAACTCCTGTTCTTCACTGGCTTTGAGGACTACCCAGTCAGAAGTATCGCTTTCCGAAGCTTGTCTTGAACGTGCTTTCTGCGCTTCCATTTCACTATTGAATTCCTCAATATTAACATCCATTTCATTTTCTCTCAGGATCAGTCTGGTGAGGTCGATAGGGAAGCCGAATGTATCATAAAGTTCAAAAGCTTTTTTCCCGCTGATAAATTTTGATCCCTGCGCCATGGCGGCAACCATCAACCCTTCAAGTAATTTATTCCCTGAACCGAGTGTACGGAGAAAAGCAACCTCTTCGTCATGGATCACATTCTGAATCAGCTTCTGCTGTTTACGCAGTTCAGGGAATGTGTCACCCATAGTTTCTGCCAAAATATCGACAAGTGTATGAATTACAGGTTCTTTTTGTTCAAGGTAATTGAAATTATACCTGATAGCCCTTCTCAGGATTCTTCTGATAACATATCCAGCTTTTATATTTGAAGGTAGCTGTCCATCGGCAATGGCAAAAGATACAGCCCTGAGGTGGTCGGCAATAACCCTCATAGCGGTATCTGATTTGTCCGATTTTCCATATGGAATTCCTGTAACGGATGCTATTTTGTTAATAATAGGCTGGAATATGTCGGTATCGTAATTTGAACTTTTCTCCTGTACGACCATACACAATCTTTCAAATCCCATTCCTGTATCAACGTGTTTTTTCGGTAATGAGACCAGACTGCCGTCTGATTTCCTGTTATACTGAATGAAAACAAGATTCCAGATTTCGATAACCATCGGATGGCCTTTATTGATCAGGTCAACACCATTTGTCCTCTTTCTTTCATCGTCATTTCTCAGGTCAACATGTATTTCAGAACAGGGTCCGCATGGCCCTGTATCTCCCATTTCCCAGAAATTGTCTTTTTTGGAGAATTTTAAGATACGCTCTTCAGGAAGAAATTTTTTCCAGTAATTCAGGGCTTCCGTATCTGCAGGAACATTTTCTTTTTTATCTCCCTCAAAATATGAAGTATACAATCTGTCTTTATCAATTTTCACAACTTCTGTCAGAAATTCCCAGGCCCAGGTAATGGCCTCTTCCTTAAAATAGTCACCAAACGACCAGTTACCAAGCATTTCAAACATGGTGTGATGGTAAGTATCGTGTCCTACTTCTTCGATATCGTTATGTTTGCCGGAAACACGAAGACATTTCTGCGTATTGACAATTCTTTTTTCTGCTGAAGTGCGGTTTTCAAGGAAAATATCTTTAAACTGGTTCATTCCGGCATTTGTGAACATCAGGGTGGGATCGTTCTTTACCACCATCGGGGCAGAGGGTACTATTTTATGTCCCTTCGAAGCAAAAAAGTCAAAAAATTTCTGCCGTACTAATTTTGAGTCCATGCAATTACCTTATTATTAAGAATATCTAATATTTTTTAATTAACATTGGCAAATGTTTCGAAGTTTGCAAAACTAATTTTTTTCTATAGATTTGTTGTCATCCAACAGGATACTCTTTAACATCATTACATAATTTCTTGACTTACAGACGAAAAAAATATCATTTTAATCCAGCTACCCTAACCTTCAGCGAGGTAAAAAAATCACGTATCTCAAGGGTTATAAAGTTCTTTGCTTATTTCATGTTGTTAAATTGCGGGGCTTTGGTGTTTTTCCTGTTGTTATATAAATATGTCCAACCTCCTGAAGTGATCTTTGAAAAATATCAGGAAAAAAAATACAGTTCGAGATATGCAGGGATTATTCACCGGGTCGACAGTCTGACAGGTAATCTGAAATCCACATACCTTAGTAACGATCAGATTTATCGTTGTATACTGGAAATGGATTCAATTCCTGTTAACGTCCGTTCGGCGGGTACAGGTGGATATAACCCCGATCCGGATTTTTCATCCCATAATTTTAACGCGCTGTTTCGGAAAATTGAAAGCCTGAAAAGACAGGTTTCCATCCAGGAGAAGTCATATGATGAAATACTTATTGCAGCAATTGAGAAAAATAATGAACTCAAACACTATCCCGGAATACCTCCTGTAAATCTGACGAAGGATATATTTATCAGTTCTTATTTTGGTACGCGTGATGATCCCTTCACGTTATTCAAAAAAAACCATCATGGGGTGGACTTTTGCGGACCATTTAACACAGAAATTCATACAACTGCAGATGGAGTTGTAACCTTAGCAAAACTTTCACGTAAAGGCTATGGAAATGAGGTCGTTGTTGACCATGGCTTCGGCCATTGCACGCGATACGCTCATTTAAATGAAATTCTGGTTCAGGAGGGACAGATGGTGGAGCGGGGGCAAGTAATCGGAAAGATGGGAAGTACCGGACGATCGACAGGAACACACCTGCATTACGAGGTATGGTATCGCCAGGGACCTGTTAATCCCCTGTATTTCTTCGCAGATAACATAACTCCTGAAGAATTTCAACAACTTGCAAAAAAAGACTAACAACCAATTTCAAAGTATTTCTGATGGCTAAGCAAAAATATAAATTTAACCCGGAGTCGCTAAGCTACAGCAGAGTAGTCCGCACAGGAAGGCAAAAATTCGGATATTTCCTTACCTATTTTTTTGGCAGTGTAGTACTTGCCGTACTTTATTACCTTGTTTTCTCGATATTTTTTGATTCTCCAAAGGAAAAAGGCCTTAAACGCCAGATCAGCGAACTTAAGGTGAATTATCAGATCGTAAATTCCGAACTCGATAAAATTGAAAAAGTATTGGTTGACCTGCAGGACAGGGATGATAATATCTACCGTACCATTTTTGAAGCTGAACCTGTGAATTCAACAATCAGAGAAGCTGGAACGGGAGGTAGCAACAGCTACCGTAATCTTGAGAAGATTGAAAACTCGGAGTTGGTTATCGATGTTAAATCCAGGCTGGACAAGATCATGAAAAAGATCTATGTACAGTCTGTGTCATATGATGAAGTTATTGAACTGGCAAGAAATAAGGAAGATATGCTTGCCTCTATCCCCGCCATTCAACCCATTTCAAATAAAGACCTTAAAAGAACTGCAAGCGGCTGGGGGTACAGGATTCACCCAATATATAAGATCCGCAAATTCCATTATGGTATGGATTTTACAGCTCCTACCCGTACTGAAGTATATTCTACCGGAAATGGAGTCATTGAAATAATGGAATCATCAAAAAGAGGTTATGGAAACCATATAGTGATCAATCATGGGTATGGTTATAAAACACTGTATGCACATCTTGATGATTTCAATGTCCGCAAAGGACAAACTGTAAAAAGAGGAGATGTAATCGGCTATGTTGGCAATTCAGGACTTTCTACCGCACCTCATCTGCATTACGAGGTTATGCTGAACGGAGAAAAGGTGAATCCTGTCAACTACTATTTTAACGACCTGACACCTTCCGAGTACGAGAGGATGATTGAGTTATCAATCAAATCAGGCCAGACTTTCGACTAATATTTATCCGCCATTTTATTTTTAGGAACTTCTGAAATTATCAGAATTTCGTCTTTTCTTTGCATGATATTATGCATCAATGAAAATTACTATCAGGATTTTTAGCCTGGCAATATTTCTGTTTATTATTCAGAGTTGTGGCATTTTCAGGTTCTCAGCAGGAAAAACAGAATTCAGCAAAAGAGAAGTAGGTCCTGCAGATTATGTTACTTCAGATACAGTAATAACCGATACAGCACTGCGGCAGGCCGATACACTGGCGATCATAAGGGATACAGTTGTTATGGCCGACACCATCATGAAGCCTGATTCTCTCAGCATTGTAATGATTGGTGACGTAATGCTGGGCACAAACTATCCGAAGGAAAGCTACCTTCCGCCCGACAATAACTGTCATCCCCTGTTGGAACCATTTATTCCCCTGTTGGCAGAAGCTGATATCAGCTTTTGTAACCTCGAAGGAACTTTTGCCGGTGAACATGGTGTTGCAAAGAGCTGCAAAAATCCTGAGAACTGCTATGTATTCAGAATGCCCGACGATTATGTGGAATGCATTACAGCCGCAGGTTTCGATCTGATCGGGGTGGCAAATAACCATGTCAACGATTTTGGTTTGGCCGGCAGAATTAATACTGCTAAAGTACTCGAAGAAGCAGGATTGATTTTTGCAGGGTTTATCGATAAGCCGTTCGCTATATTTGAAAAAGATGGTTTAATGCTTGGTTTTTGTGCTTTTGCCCCGCACAGTGGCGTTGCAGATATGAGGAATTATGAGCAGGCAAAGACCATTGTGGGATTCCTCAACGACACTTGTGATATTGTGATTGTATCCGTGCATGCCGGGGCGGAAGGACGCAACTACCAGCATGTGACAAGAAAAACTGAGATGTTTCTTGAGGCCAACCGTGGTAACATATACGATTTCGCCCATACAATGGTCGATGCAGGTGCTGATGTTATAATTGGCCATGGACCGCATGTTACACGGGGGATGGAAGTATACCGGAACAGATTCATTGCTTATAGCCTGGGTAATTTCGCTACTTATGCACGGTTCAACCTTTCAGGGCCAAACGGAATTGCACCACTGGTGAAAATCTATACAGACCATGAGGGAACATTTTTATCAGGGAAGATTTTTGCCGCAATGCAGACCGGCGAGGGTGGGGCAAAGCCAGATCCGCTGAACAGGGTTATCTATACCATACGTGATCTGAATTCAATTGATTTTCCGGATAACCTGCTTAACATTGATGACGAGGGAAACATTTTTCCGGCAAATTAGTTAAATCTCTGTTGTAACTCTTTAAGTACTTTAATGTAAATTATTGGTTTATATTTTTTTATTTCATAAATTTCGTATTCATCTTTGTGTAAGCGAAATATTTTGATTCTATGCCTTATAAAGAAAAGAAAATTGAAAAACTTTACTATTCTATCGGCGAAGTTGCCAGGATGTTTGATGTAAACACATCATTGATCCGTTTCTGGGAAAAGGAATTCGATATTATCAAACCACATAAAAATAAAAAAGGCAACAGGTTCTTTACCAAGCAGGATATTAATAATCTCCAGCTTATTTATCACCTTGTTAAGGAACGCGGATTGACTTTAAATGGGGCTAAAAAGAAAATAAGGGAGAATAAGGAGGATACCACCAACAATTTTGAGGTTATCCAGGCCCTTACCGAAATAAAAAACCTGCTTGTCCAGATAAAGGATAACCTGTAATTTTGTGGTTTCAGTTGTTTACCACAGGTAAAAAGTTTTAACATGAAAATTTCTGATGTAACAAAGTTCCTGGAGGAGCAGGCTCCCCTTCAGTTACAGGAAACTTACGATAATTCTGGTCTGCAGACAGGCAGTGGCGAATGGGATGCTAAAGGCATTCTGTGCACAATCGATGTAACTGAAGAAGTTATCGATGAAGCTATAAGGAATGGAGATAATTTGATCATTGCACATCATCCTGTAATTTTCAAGGACCTCAGAACACTTACCGATCGCTCATGGACTGAAAGGGTACTTGTTAAAGCCATACGCAATGAAATAGCAATCTATGTTGCCCATACAAACCTTGATAATGTTTATTCGGGAGTTAACAATATGATTTGCACTAAAATGGGACTGGCTGACTTTCAGATTCTGAAAACAGGGAAGAATGAGCTGGTAAAACTTGTCACTTTTGTCCCCTCCGGTTATGCAGATGCAGTGAGGAATGCATTGTTTGCTGCGGGTGCCGGCCATATCGGCAATTACGACTCATGCAGCTATAATGTAAAAGGCCAGGGAACATTCAGGGCAGGAGATGGATCCAATCCATTCACCGGTGAAATCGGTAAAACACATTTTGAGGAGGAGGTTAGGATCGAAACCATTGTGCCCAGGAGCAGGCTTGTGATGTGCATTGCTGCATTGACAAATTCTCATCCTTACGAGGAAGTGGCCTATGATGTATATCCTGTGGAAAACAGCTATCAGAAAGTTGGTTCAGGGATGACAGGCATTCTGCAGTCACCGTTAAACCACGATGAATTAATGATCCTTATAAAGAAGATTTTTAATACTTCATTAATTCGTTATTCCGGAAAGCAAAATACGACATATAAAAAGATAGCAGTTTGCGGCGGATCCGGTTTTTTTCTCCTGAAGGATGCCATCAGGGCAAAGGCAGACGTTTTTATTACCAGTGATGTCAAATACCATCAGTTTTTTGAAACAGAGGGGAAAATATTAATATGTGATATCGGACATTATGAAAGTGAGCAGTTTACCAAAGATATTTTTTATCATTTACTTAAGGAAAAATTCAGTACATTTGCCGTTCATTTGTCGAAAATTGTTACTAATCCGATAAAATATTTTACGTAGTATGGCATCAGAAAAATCTAAAGCTGCTGTTGTAGCCGAAATTTCAGTGGAGGAAAAATTACGGACTTTATTTCAATTGCAGGTTATCTTTTCCAATATCGATAAAATCAGGACTCTGAGAGGTGAACTTCCTCTGGAGGTGCAAGACCTGGAGGACGAAATTGTGGGCCTTGAAACCAGGATCGATAAATATCATGAAGAAGTGAAAAGCCTGGACAATAATATTTCATCAAAAAAAAATGAAATAGTACAGGCACAGACCCTTATAGCTAAATATAAGGAACAGCAGAATAATGTCAGGAACAACAGAGAATTTGATTCACTTTCAAAAGAAATTGAATATCAGACACTTGAGATTGAACTGTGTGAAAAAAGAATTCGTGAATTTTCACAGCAGATAAAAGATAAATCAAGTATTATTGAAGAATCGAAGAAACTTTTTGAAGAAAGAAAAAAGGACCTGGATCATAAGAAGTCCGAGCTTGAGGAAATCGTAGGTGATACACGTAAAGAGGAAGAAGAATACATGAAAACCTCCAGGGAACTCGAATCGAAAATTGAGGAGAGGATTCTTACAGCTTTTAAGAAAATCAGAAAGAAT
>Ga0123335_1009034_pt1 | contig 10460 bp, 4 predicted proteins | sample BiotimSIPDNA_2_FD_89707 | JGI IMG/M metagenome (GOLD analysis project Ga0123335, IMG submission 89707) | Anaerobic biogas reactor microbial communites from Washington, USA - Biogas_R2 time_0 SIP DNA | ecosystem: Engineered > Bioreactor > Anaerobic > Unclassified | place: Washington, USA... | reverse complement strand
CCCCCCATATTAATTGGCTCCTCCTGCGCCCATAACGTCACCAGGGAGTTTTTATATTTTTTCACGATTGAGCTGATCTGCTGGAAAGGAAAAGGATGCAATTGTTCGACCCTCACGATGGCAATATCACGCGCATTGAGTTTTCTCTTACGTTCCAGAAGGTCGTAATAAAACTTTCCCGAACAAAAAACCAGCCGCTTTACATCATTAGTATCGGTTTCACTGTCATCAATTACTGGATTAAAATGACCTTCCGACAGATCTTCCAGTGTGGATGTACATTCCGGATGCCGTAACAGGCTTTTTGGCGTGAAAATGATAAGAGGTACCCTGTAATTCTTTAACATCTGCTGACGGAGCACATGGTATAAATTTGCAGGTGTGGTAGGGTTCACAATCATCATGTTTTCCCTTGCAGCAAGGGAAAGGAACCTTTCGATCCTCGCACTGGAATGTTCCGGCCCCTGGCCTTCAAAACCATGGGGCAGGTAAAGCACAATTCCGTTCATAAGTCCCCATTTCTCCTCAGCCGAAGCTATGTATTGGTCTATGATAACCTGGGCCACATTATGAAAATCTCCGTATTGGGCCTCCCAGATTGTTAACCCCATGGGTGTTGCAAGTGCATACCCATATTCGAAACCAAGCACTCCATATTCATTTAGAGGGGAATTATAAATTGAAAAATCAGCTTGTTTGCTGTCGATATATTTCAACGGCGTATAAGTCTTATCCGTACTTTCAATAACATGCGTCGCATGCCTGTGGGCAAAGGTGCCGCGTACTGAATCCTGACCGCTGATCCTGACAGGATAACCTTCATACACAAGCGTACCATATGCAAGTAATTCGCACATGGCCCAGTCGAGCTTGTTTTTTTCGATCATTTCGGACCTTTCCTTTATCAGCTTATAAGTCTTTTTGATGAACGTTTCATTCTCAGGCAGGTGGCATATTTTCCTGCCGATATGCTTCAGCTGGTCACGCGTAATGCCATTAGGATAATGTCTGTAAAAGGAATCCTTTACGGAGTAAGTAAAACCTTTCCATTCTTCGTGCAGAAATTGTTGTATCCTCACTTTTTTCAATGTCCTGGATACTTCGAATTTTCCCTCCAGGAATTTTTCGTAATCATTGATGATTTGACGAACATCTTCATCAGAATATACACCTTCTTTAATCAGTTGTTTTGCATAAATATCTCTTGATCCGGGGTGCGTAGCGATAGCTTTATACAAAGTAGGTTGCGTATAGCGCGGCTCGTCGCCTTCATTATGCCCGTAACGCCTGTACGACAGAATATCGATAAATACATCGCTGTGAAAAGTTTGTCTGTATTCCATGGCTATTTTTACAGTGTGCACAATAGCTTCAGCGTCGTCGCCGTTAACGTGGAAAATAGGACACTTCGTAACTTTTCCGACATCGGTGCAATAGGTACTGCTGCGTGCATCGAGATAATTGGTGGTAAAGCCAACCTGGTTATTGATAACAATATGAATGGTGCCCCCGGTGGTATAACCCGGAAGGTTCATCATCTGCACCACCTCATACACCACTCCCTGTCCTGCAATGGCGGCATCGCCATGAATAAGAACAGGGACCAGTTTGCCGGAATCTTTATTATAATGTTTATCAATCCTCGCTCTCGAAATGCCCTGGATTACAGGAGATACCGCTTCAAGATGCGACGGATTCGGGGCCAGGTTAAGTGCTATGGTTTTTCCGTTGTCGAGAGTATAGCTGCTGCTGTAACCCAGATGGTACTTTACATCGCCCAGCTCAATTGAATCTTCATAAGCTTCAGCGTTGAATTCCTTGAAAATGTTTTCATGAGGTTTTCTGAGAATATTGGCCAGGACATTAAGCCTTCCCCTGTGTGCCATGCCAATTACGAATTCACTGATACCGAGTTCAGATCCATATTCCATGATGTAATGTAACGCCGGGATCAGGGTTTCTGCTCCTTCCAGTGAAAAGCGTTTCTGACCCGTGAAACGTTTATGGACGAATTGTTCAAATCCGCCCGCCTGACATAGCAGACCGAATATTTTCCTTTTTTCGTCTGCCGAAAACCCGGTACGGTTTCTTGTCTTCTCAAACCGCTGCATGAGCCATTCCGTTTTTTCAGGGCTACGGATAAACATAAATTCCACGCCAATGGACCCGCAATACGTCTCTTCAAGAAAGCCTACAATTTCCTTCAGGGTGGCAGGCCCAATACCAATTTCTTTTCCTGCCTGAAATTCGGTGTCACGGTCATCCTCACCAAGACCGTAATTTTCTATGGCAAGGGTTGGTGAATATTTACGCCGGCTTCTCACAGGATTGGTACGGGTGAACAGGTGCCCCCTTTTTCTGTAACCATCGATCAGATTAATTACCTTGAACTCTTTATCGATAATGGTACTACTTTCACTATTTATATTTCCCTGATATATTCTGGCAAATTCAAATCCTTTAAAAAATGCCTGCCAGGAATTATCGATAGATTGAGGATTTTGCCTGTATTTCTTATAAAGTTCTTCAACCGCCTCTGCCTCACTGTTTCCCAAGAATGAAAATACATCCATATGTTTTGATCTGTTTTGTGATACTCTTCTGAAAATGAATATTGTTCAACAACTTATGTCTTACAAATAAACAATTTGTGGGGATATTGGTTTAATAAACGACACGAGTTGGTCTTATTTCTGATTTAATTCATTAACAGCCCCAAAATGACAATAGGCGTTCTGCGAGAACCTGACCATGAAAAAAGGGTGGCCCTCACCCCTGGTACTATCCTGCAACTGATCAGATTAAACGTTAAAGTACAGGTTGAAAGCGGTGCCGGATTGAATGCCACGTTTGAGGATACAGATTACACTATGGCTGGCGCAGAGATCCTGACAAAGAAGCAGGTGCTGGACATAGCTGATATCATTGTCAAAATCAATCCGTTTACCGCGGAGGAGTTAAAAACGCTTAACCCGTCACAGGTTTTAATTGCATCGATGAACCCCTTTTTCAACATGTCAATTATTAAACTCCTGTCAGAAAAAAAATTAACATCATTCAGTATGGAACTCGTGCCACGCACCACCAAGGCACAATCCATGGATGTGCTTTCCTCTATGGCATCGGTGGCAGGATATAAAGCGGTGTTGCATGCTGCCATGCTCCTGCCAAAGTTTTTTCCGATGTTTATTTCAGCAGCCGGGACCATTAAGCCTGCAAAAGTCCTTGTACTTGGGGCTGGAGTGGCAGGGCTCTATGCTATTGCGATTGCACGGAAACTGGGTGCAGTGGTTGAGGTTTTTGACGTTCGTACGGCAGTGAAAGAGGAGGTAAAAAGTTTGGGAGGCAGGTTTATTGAAGTTATGGGCGCTTCGGAAGATCCATCTGCAGGGGGTTATGCGATTGAACAGAGTGCTGATTTCAGCCGACGCCAGGCCGAAACCATACATAACCATGCGGTCCTGGCGGATGTGATTATCTGCACAGCACAGATACCGGGTAAAAAAGCCCCTGTATTGATCAGAAAAGATACCGTTTCCGGCATGAGGAAAGGGTCTGTTATTATTGACCTGGCTGCGTCAACAGGTGGTAATTGTGAATTAACAGTTGATGGTGAGATCATCAGCTCTGAAGGAAAAACCATTGTTGGCAATTCCTCATACCCTTCTGATATGCCTCTTGATGCCAGTAACATGTATTCAAAAAACCTCTTCAATTTTATGAATATGTTGATTTCTGAAGGTAAGCTGAATCTTAACTTCAACGAGGAGATCATCCGCAGCGCATGCCTTACACATAATGGTGAAATTATTAATAAGAAAGTGAAATCCCTGCAAACAAAACCATAAGGAATGGAACAGATTCTGATATTTTTCAGTGAAAATGAAGCGATGATTTTTATTATTGTACTGGCCATATTCCTGGGCCTTGAAGTTATCTCAAACGTGCCTTCAGTGCTTCATACTCCGCTGATGTCGGGGGCCAATGCCATAAGCGGCATCATCATCATCGGGGCCATCATTTTGCTTGGCGAAGCAGACCTATCGACATTTTCAGTGAAAACGGTTATAGGGATACTCGCTATTTTTTTCAGTACCCTGAACGTAGCAGGCGGATTTGTGGTAACCGACAGGATGCTGGATATGTTTAAAAAGAAGAAAAAAAGGAATTAGCAACTAATCATAATGACCATCAGACTATTTTTCGATCCTGTTATTCTGGATTTCAGCTATCTTTTAGCAGCCATTTTTTTTGTTTACGGTTTGAAAAAGATGAGCAAACCCGAAACTTCGAGAAGAGGAAACATTTTCGCTGGCACCGGCATGTTGCTTGCCATGTTCATGACATTATTCTTTTATCACGACACTGACGGCAAAAAGATACCTGCTGAAAACATTGCCCTTATAATCCTGGTTATTACTGTGGCAGCCATTGTCGGGGCATTGATAGCCAGAAGGGTAAAAATGACAGCCATGCCCCAGTTGGTGTCATTTTTCAATGCCACAGGAGGACTGGCGTCAGCACTTGTAGCGCTGTCGGAATACACAAATCCGGAAAACAGTTCGCGGCTGGTAACCCTTCTTGGTCTGGTTATCGGCAGTATTGCCTTCAGCGGAAGTATGATCGCATATGGGAAGCTCGAAGGAAAAATCAGGGACTTGTCAGCATCCGTAATGAAATACATCAATATGCTGATGCTGCTTATCATTATATCGTTCATTGTCGCTATGATATTTTTGCCTGTTCCGTCAGCAGTGTTATTCCTGTACCTGCTTTTTATCATCTCACTTATATACGGAATATTATTCGTAATGCCTATCGGTGGTGCTGATATGCCGGTTATAATTTCCCTTCTCAATTCATTAACAGGTATTGCTGCAGCAATGGCCGGTTTTATCTATTCTAACTATGCGATGATACTTGGCGGTATCCTTGTCGGAGCTGCAGGGACCATTCTTACCATTCTGATGTGCAGAGCCATGAACAGGTCGCTTCTAAATGTAATCATCGGGGCATTCGGGGCAGGTCATGTTCATGAAGCAGGGAAAACTGAAGGCATTGTAAAGGAAATAAATCTGAGCGATGCAGCCATTATGTTGAACTACTCTCAAAAAATTGTTATCATCCCCGGCTATGGCCTTGCCGTTGCTAATGCCCAGCATGTTTGCAGCGAGCTGGATAAGATACTCACAGACAGGGGTGTTGAAGTAAAATATGCAATCCATCCTGTGGCCGGCCGAATGCCGGGCCATATGAATGTACTTCTGGCCGAAGCCGATGTACCCTACGAAAAACTTGTTGAGATGGATGATATAAACCCAGCTATGCACAATACGGATATTGCAATTGTGGTTGGCGCCAATGATGTAGTAAATCCTGCCGCTATCGATGATCCTTCAAGCCCTATTTACGGCATGCCCATTATTAACGCCCATGAAGCTAAGAATACCATTGTGCTGAAACGGGGAATGGGCAAAGGGTATGCCGCCATTGAAAATAACCTTTTTTACCACGATAAAACCCGCATGCTTTTCGGCGATGCAAAGGAAAGCCTGCAAAAGTTGCTTGCTGAAATAAAGAACCTGTAGTCCTCTCATTTTATAAAATTGACATATCCCCTAAAAACTTTTACTAAATTTATTACAGACCTGTTGTAACTATATTTCAGAACAAGCATGTCGTTTTTGTAATAAAAATTAAATGCATTGAAATCAATAATATCAATGTAAAGGAAAAATCGCAGATAACAATACCGGCCTGTAATTCGTATAAGATGATTCAGTATACGTTCTGCAAACCCCCAAACCATTAGACAATCCCATACGAAATTATAATTGTGTATTGTGCTTAATTTTAAGGATATATAAAATGTCTGAGTTCAGAATTATTAAAGTTTTATTCAGTCTCTGTCTGTTGTTGTCAGTTTTTCAGATATCCTTCAGCCAGAACCATCAGTCCTATAATAATCATACAGGTAACTGGGAAACTCCTTCCACCTGGCAAATTGGTAATGGAAACCTGGCAAATAACAATCTTGTTGTCATTTATGGTTTTGTTAAGCGCAATTCCAGCCTTACCTTAAATAATAATATTGTTCTTGAAGTGCATGATACCTTATTCATTTTCGGGAATTTGAACATCGCCCAGAATGGTACCATCAACGTTCATTCCAACGGTATGGTGGTTGTTTACGGTAATGTCACGGCATACAACAATGTTAATGTTGATCTTCAAAGTTATTTTGTTGTTTTGGGTAACCTCGATATGCGCAACGGATCAGAAATTAGCAGCCCTCCGGGGGATACCCTTCTTTATGTATCTGGCGGTGTTAGCTGTTCAGTTAGCGCTACATGTCCTCCTCCCGGATCGTATGGCGATGAAGATGATCTATTGGATAATCCGGACATTGGCGGACTGATATTGGACTATACCATAAAAATTCTACCTTCAGCACCGGTATTATGTCCGGGAAGGCCTGTGAGATTAAGTATACGCAGCGACGGGACCAATTATCAGTGGTACAGGAACAGTAGTGCAATTGCCGGTGCTACCAGCTATCACTATGATGCCACACAAACAGGTTCATACGATGTCAGCTTTACGGTCAGCGGAGTGAATTACCCTGTTGGAGGTAACCCTGCTGCTGTCATAGTTTCTGAGGGCTATGCCGCTCAGATTAATTATATCGGTTCAAACAGTCCCGTGCAGGATGGCAATACAATTAGCCTCCAGTTGGACCCCGGCGCAATATGGCCTGCAACTGTCGCCGGAATTTCCTGGACAGGCCCAAATGGGTTCTCATCGACAGCCGAAGACCCATCCTTTACGGCAACAAGTCTTTCAGGTGGAAACTATGTTGCATATGTTACGACGAATCAGGGATGTTCAACATCAGCATCAACAGATGTACAGATTACTCCTGACCCGGGTGCATGTTGTTCGGGGTTTTCATATTACAGCAGGAATAATTATACCGGAAACTGGGAAAATGCAACTTCATGGGGAAATGCCAATACCGCATGGACCCCTAACCCTCCTCCCACCAATCCTATGAATAGCCAAACTCTTTGTATCAATGGCTACATCACATTAAACGGCAGCCTAACGATATCAGGAAGTAACCATAAAATCTGCGATACCCTTGTAATTACAGGTGATTTGGATGTTCAAAGCTATCAAATGGAAATTGCTCCCGGCGGTGTACTCATTGTTCTTGGTAATTTTGATGGAGAAAACGGATCAATTATTAACAGCGGAAATGTTGTTGTAGCAGGAGAAATTGAGAACCTGATTACCAATTCGGTTTCCGGAACAGGTGATTTCTATGTGTTTGATGATGACCCTTTTATAGAGGGATTCATACCCACGGGAGGTGAAACTGAAATGCAGGCGAATGATCCCGATCTGTACGACTTCTTTATGGATGTAAGATGCGGAGAGGGCATCTCAGGCGGAACGATAGGTTATGACCAGTCACTGTGCGCCGACAGCACCGCTTCACCTATCGAAAATATAACCCTGGCCTCGCCCGGCTCAGCGTTTTCTTATTCATGGTACTTTTCAACAAACAGTGCCAACCCTTCCACCGGTACCTGGACATTAATTCCGGGATCAGTTTCAACAGAATACACTCCGGTTATCCCTGCTGTTACGACTTCTTATTACAGGAGGGCTACAGTTGGTTCCGGCTGTACGGTAAATTCAAATGCTGTTACAATCACCATTAAAGATTTGCCGGTAGTTTCCATTACGGGAAATACAGAAACATGCGAGGGTACGGAGGTAACGCTTAATGCAGGGGCAGGTCATCCGGAATATACATGGAGCCTGAATGGTACATATCTTGGAAACCAACAGCAGCAAGTTATTACAACACCATCGGTTGCAGTTCCCGATAACTTCACCGTAATTTCCTGCCAGGTTATTGTTGAAGATACTAACGGTTGTAAGAAAACAGCTGTCCATGAAATAACCGTGCATCGTTTACCGGTAACCCTTCCGGTAAATCATATCAACACGACCTGGTAATTTACCTGATTACCAGTTTTATATACGCTTTCCGGAAAAACTCCGCATATCACTGGTTTTAATCCTGTTGATAACTGCCTGATTCAATATTGTCAAAATAATAGTATTTTTCATCAAATAAATACCCAAGTACCCTAACCATCTGTAACCGTAACCTATGAATTACGTTAAAAGAAGTAATGATTTAAATCTCCTGCTACCGGAGATCATTCTCACCCTACGATCCAACGAAACAGCCTGCTCAAAAAGGAGAATATTTTGTAAATTAATGATGACATATTCGTTTGAGCTGTAATTCGGATATACGTTGGACCACAAGATGCACGGGCATGGTAACCGGAATAATTAAATGCTTATGAGTAAAGAAGAAACAAGATTTTCAGGAAATTCATACGGGCATATTATTCTCTTTGCCGCAAGCATGAAGAAAATCATACTATCAACTTTAATTGCATCAATCACTTCTGTTCTTGTGCATTCACAAAGTGTAGGTGACTATAGGAGTAATAACTCAGGAGGTTGGAATCAATTAAACTCCTGGCAAAGATTAAATGCCTTACCAAATACCTGGGCTACACCTTCAGCAGTGCAAGGTTGGCCAGGACAAAATTATTCACCAAATCTGGTAACCCTGCGTGATGGGGATGATATCAATGTTAATATTACTCCTTTCTTTCCTGTATCGGCATTAACAATAAACGCGACAAATGGAGAAGGATTTCTTACGCTTGACAATGGGGAAAACCTGCAAATAACAGGAAATCTTACACTTATACCTGACGATAACGGTGGAAACGATGCCAGGATTTATATAAATAATGGTATTCTAAGCTGTGGTACTTTGAATACAACAGTATCTAACGATAATAACAGGGATTGCATTGTATATATTGATGATAATGGTACTCTAGCAGTATCAGGTAATATTAATATGGTCAACAATGTCAACAGGGACAGAATAGAATTCATAGGATCAGGTTTGCTTCAGATCGGAGGAAATATTAATGATATCGGATACTTTAATCCGGATTTTACAGGTTGCACTGTGGACTATAATGGAACAGGTCCTCAACAAGTTGGCGCTTATACTTATTACAATCTCACCATCTCCGGTGGCAATACAAAAACCCTTTCAGGTAGTACAACCGTCAACAGCATATTAAATCTCTCTAACGGTAACCTGAGCCTGGGTGCTGGTAATAACGATCTTACCATTGGTAATGCCGGCAGCATAACCGGTCCGTTTGATAACACCCATATGATCATCTGCGACGGGACAGGTTCACTGATCAGGCAGGGTAACGACAATGCCGACTTCAATATGGTATATCCCCTGGGTACAGGTACAAGATATACTCCCATGCAACTTTCAAATTTTACCGCATCAGATGCTACCGGCTACATTGATGTAAGGGCTATTGCCCTGCCCGCAGCAGGTACCGATCCGACAGACCTTCAGAAGCACTGGGATGTTGTTACAAACGGTCTTACAATTACCACTACCGATATCAGTTTAACCTATATTAATCCTGATGAAGTAGGCCCGGGCGGCGACCAGGCATCCTATGTGCCGAATTACAATCCCGGTGCCGGGTGGACATTGCCTGCCGGCTCCAGTGCAGGCGGCATAAACCCCATGACTGTTGCAAATACCGGGGCCATAGCAGGTTTATGGACGGCACGCGAAGGCCCTGTCACTTATTACAGTTACCAGTCGGGCGACTGGGCCGCCCCCTATACCTGGACCAAAGACCCTTCAGGCACATTGTCTGTCGAACCCGGCACACCGGGAGCAGATGACAGGGTTGTGATCCTTAACGGCAGGACCATTACCACTGCAGCTGATTATTCCGTTCTCTCCACACGCATTAATGAAGGCGGTGTCCTCGACATTGGTACCAGAACAGGCCATAATTTAGGAGTGGTTACAGGACAAGGCCGCCTGAGACTACAAACCGATGTATTTCCCGGTGGTACTTTTACTGACTTCATTTCATCTGATGGCGGTACTGTGGAATATTATAATAGTTCCAGTTATAATTTCACATGGCTTACCTATAATAACCTGGTCCTCAATTTTCCAGACAATGCCTTAGTCGCTACCTTGCTCGGGAACATGACTATTAATGGCGATCTCACGGTCCTCAGGGGAAGGTTGCAGATCAATAATAACTCCACTACTGCCCGGACAGTGACTGTCGAAGGGGATGTAACAGTAGAAACAGATGGGTTTATCCAACTGGGTCCCGGCAATACGAACCACACTTTCAGGGTAAGAGGCGATTTTACCAATGAAGGAAGTGTTGATTTCTATGAAGGAAATGCTCCCGATTACCTGGGTACTAATTATGGCAATTCTGCCCATGCAGATGTGGAATTTGATAATGATTTTGCCGATCAGGACCTGATATGCAACGGATACAGTGAATTTT
>Ga0123335_1009026_pt1 | contig 10470 bp, 5 predicted proteins | sample BiotimSIPDNA_2_FD_89707 | JGI IMG/M metagenome (GOLD analysis project Ga0123335, IMG submission 89707) | Anaerobic biogas reactor microbial communites from Washington, USA - Biogas_R2 time_0 SIP DNA | ecosystem: Engineered > Bioreactor > Anaerobic > Unclassified | place: Washington, USA... | reverse complement strand
TTTCGTCCCACTACCCTGGAGGGAATTTCAATGCTATTGAGTTCGGGTCTGATTTCGAATATTGGACCTGTGCGTTCCAAAGCTATCATAGATTGTTTTGGATTATCTACGCTTACAATACTTGACAATGAACCTCAACGGTTAATTGAGGTACCTGGAATAGGAAAAAAAACTGTCAGGACAATCAAGGGTGCATGGGAAAAGCAGAAATATCTTCGTTCCCTGATGCTTTTTTTACAACCGTATAATATTTCGGTAAACCTGGCTGTCAAAATTTTCAAAAAATATGGAAATGATGCCCAACAGAAAATTAAAGATAATCCATATTGCCTTATAAGTCATATTCATGGAGTAGGATTCATAAAAGCCGACCAGATTGCCCAAAAAATGGGATTCTCTTTTGATTCTTACAAAAGAATCCGGGCTGGACTGGTGTATGTTATGCAGGAAGCAGCAAATGAGGGAAACTCTTGCCTCCCTCAGGAAAAGCTACTTGCAAAAGCCTGCGAAATTCTGGGTGTTGAAGAAAAGTTTGTGACTTATTCGTTTGATCATGCTATCAAGACCGGAATTTTGATTAATGATAACGGGGTTGTCTACCTTCCTTCTTATCATAAAGCTGAGACCGATATTACCCTGAACATACACAATCGTTTACAGAACCCTGTGCAGAAAAGGCCGGATTTTTCCACTTTGAATGAATGGATTGAAGAGTATCAGAAAAAAAGTGGGTGGCGCGGTGATTCCAGACAGCTTGATGCAATCAAAAATGCTATAGTGAATCCTGTATTTTTGCTTACAGGAGGTCCGGGAACCGGGAAAACAACTGTTTTACAGGTGATTGTTTCTCTTTTTACGCGTCTCGACTTAAAAATTGTTTTGGCGGCACCTACCGGAAGAGCTGCTCAGAGAATGGGTAACATTGCAGGAATAGAAGCCAGAACCATTCACAGATTACTGGATTATGTCCCCGGAGAAAAAGGGTTCAAATTTAAACATAACCAAAACAATCCAATAGATGCGGATGTTGTCATTGTTGATGAAATGTCGATGGTAGATTTATTGATTATGTATAATTTTCTTTGCGCCATAAAGAAAACTACATCATTAATTTTCGTTGGTGACAACAATCAGCTTCCTTCAGTGGGAGCCGGCAATGTGTTAGCCGACCTTATCTCATCTAACCTGATATCGCATGTTCACCTTACCAGAATTTTCAGACAGGCTGCTGCAAGCAGAATTGTAACATCAGCACACGAAATAATTCGCGGCATTTTGCCCCGTTTCACAAATGAAAAAACGGATAACTGTTTTTTTTTAAAGGAATCGCAGCCACAATCTTGTTTAGAAACTATAGTTGATCTTGTTTCGCACAGGCTTCCTGCCCGATATGGATTTGATCCTGTATCTGGAATACAGGTTTTATCTCCCATGCATAGAGGTGTTCTCGGTACTGATAATCTTAACACTCATCTTCAGAAAGCGCTTAACAGTAACAATACGGGTTTTTCGAGGGGACAGTATAATTATTTTAAAGGCGACAAAGTAATGCAAATCCGGAATAATTATAATATTGGTGTCTTTAATGGAGATTCAGGTATAATCAGAGATATCGATAATGATAAAACTGTTACTGTCCAGTTTTCTGAACATAATGTCGAATACGAATTCAGTGATCTCGATCAGATCATTCCTGCATACTGCATAAGTATTCACAAGAGTCAGGGAAGTGAATTTGATGCAGTTATTATTCCTTTGGTTACACAACATTATTTGATGCTTCAAAGAAATCTGCTTTATACAGCTTTGACCAGAGCAAAAAAGCTATGTGTTTTTGTAGGAACTTACAAAGCCCTTTCGATTGCAGTTAATAACAACAAAGCTCTTAAAAGATATTCAGGATTAGCAGAAAGGTTACAAAAACAGAGTAAAATCATTATGACAGAAGGAAAGTGTTGTCATTAATTCCGATTACCAATTATTTTTGTTTATATTTATATTCGTATAATATAAAATTTACTAAGAGTTTAAAAGTGCCAGTGTTGGCTGGATTTAAAACCTGTAAGAATCCGGAAGAAGAGCGGGCTTACAAGAACCAAAACAAATAAGATGTTAACGGTCTTGAAAGCACTGTAAACTTCTTTATATATTTGGATAATGAGCGCCAGTAGCTCAGCTGGATAGAGTGTCGGCCTCCGGAGCCGAAGGTCGCAGGTTCGAATCCTGCCTGGCGTACTGAAAATAAAATTATAATTAAACGCGAAACTAACGCAAACATTTGGAAAAGGAGGTTATTATTAACTTCCGTACTAAAACCCTGGGCATATTTGAGGTTATTGAACCAGTAATGGAAGAAAATGAGGTATTTGATTCCTCTCTTCTGAAAGAATGTGTTCATTCTCTTATAGCGAACGGCAAGCGGAATTTTGCTATTGACCTGACTGTTCTGGATTATTTGTATTCCGATACTATCAATGTTCTGATGGCCTTGAATAAAAGGGCATTGGAAGTAAGCGGCCGATTGTCACTTCTGTCTCCTCAGGTGGAAGTATTACAGATCCTTAAAAGGGCAGGCATTCATAACATCCTGCGCATATTTGATACCGAAGAAGATCTTCTAAAAACTTCGGAAGAGATTATTCTTCAGACAACCAGTTATAAAATTGGCGATATCAAAAATGTTCCTGATAATATCCCACAATCTGAGTTCGATCAATTAAGAAACGAAATTGGCTCTGTTTTCGACAGTTCCGATGAAGTAGAATCGGATCAGCAACAATTTATTCAAAGTTCATCTCAACAAGGTTATGAAACAGATCCATCAATTGATCAGGAGTTTGATGAAGCGTTTCAACATTTTGAATCGGATGATGATTTTCAGGATGATCAGGGAGATCAGTTCGATCAGAACCAATTTCCAAATCAATATGCACCACCTCCGACTCCACAATATAAAAAAACTTCTCATATCGGACAGTTTGGGAACAGGCAATTCATGCCGCAGCCATCACCACCGGTTCCACCTAAAATGCCTTTGCGACAGCCTCAACCAGGTACTGATACAGGATACAAGCAACAATCGCGAGGCAATATGCCTCCACCACCTCCTGATATCATGATGCGGCAGGAAACTCAAAGATTTCCTTCTGCACCGGCAGCTCCACAAAAACCATCAGTTAAACCTCCAGAAAGGCCCTCAAAGGATTCTTTTGATGAAACATTTGAGATGCCGTCTTCAAAATTAAAGACAACTAAAATAGACACTTTTGATGATGATGAGTTTGATTTTGATGAGAATAAAAAATCTGCAGTTCCGATTTTAATTGCAGTATTTATTGTAGTATTGCTAGGTGGGGCAGGGGTCTATTTTGGAATATCAAGATTTTCTACAAAAACTGAAACACCACAAACTGTTGCAACCGTAACAGAGCAAAAGGTCCAGCCTGAAATGCCGCAACTTCCAGTCGATTCTGCTGATACAGAAGTGTCTCCAGGTGAAACTGAAAAAGAGAGTGAACCGGAAACACCTAAAACTGTTATAAAAAAGGTTGAAACAAAGAAAACTGAAAGCCGTCCAGTTGCAACAAGGTCAAGGCCAGCTGCTGCAAGGAGTACCCCTTCATCCAGACCAGCACCTAAACCGGCTCCCAGGCCTGCGTCAAAACCAAGACCATCAACAGACATAAATGAAGTTGTTTTTACTTCTCAACCATCCGGTGCTTCTGTAATTATTAACGGAAAAACTATCGGAACAACTCCTTTTACCTGGGACAAACCATTTTTTGGTCAAATATCAGCAACAGCCAACAAAGATGGGTATGATTCGAAAAACATTTCATTTGAATTTACAGGTGGGAAACTGACACAATCTTTTGCATTGGATAAAAAGCCTGCACCGGCACCTGTTGCCAGAGTTGAAAGATCAACTCCACCGCCGCCACCACCGCCACCACCTCCAGCTCCAAAAGAGCCGGAAATTGATTTGCCGCCGGTACCAGAACCATCTGCACCTGCTACAGCTTCTGCAGGAGGAAATGCATCCATTTTTATTGCTTCCATACCTCCTGTAGCTGATGTTTATCTGGACGGGAAACTGATCGGGAAAACAAATGTTAATGAATTGAAACTACCGGCCGGGACACATTCATTAAAGTTTGTAAAGGGCTCAAAAGAACTGGTAAAAGCTATTACCGTAAAACCAGGTGGTAATCCTTCTCAGATGGTACGGCTTCCATAAATTAAAACAGAATGCAGTATCATATAAAATACGGATATAAGAAAAAAAAGAACCGGAAGCGGGGTTTCCCGCTTATCCGGATTGTTATTTCTTTAACTGTAATTGCTTTTTTCTGGAAATCTTTCAGGAACAACAATACAAGAGAAGAAACAATCCAGAGTGCAGCGATAGTGCCATCTTTTCAGGAAATTGGCCGGGAAAAAGCATCTGTGGTATTGGACGATTTATCAACCTATATCGTAAAATCCGGAGATACCTTTTATGGAATCATGTCCAGGCATGAAATACCACAGACTACAGCAGTTGAGGTTTATAATTCACTGAAGCTACTTGGTCTTCCTGCATTATTTCCAGGAGATTCTCTCGTTTTCAAAAAAGATTCTTCAGGAACAATCAATAAAATCAAACTTCTGAGCAGACTTCAATACTGGTATAACATATCACTTATTGGTAACCAGATAAAGGCAGAAAAGGAACCTTTATCTACTACCAGGTACATTTGTCTATTGAACGGAGCACTGGAAACATCGCTTTCTGAAGAGATTTATAAATTTGGAGTAAGCGATGTAATTACATGGAAAATTGCAGATATTTTTGCCTGGGATATTAATTTTTTTCTTGATCCCCGAAAAGGTGATACTTTTCAAATCATTTTTGAACAAAAATATGCTGAGGGCAATTTTCTGGGATATGGTGAAATCCTTGCTGCTAAATATACTAACAATGGCACGGTGTATTATGCTTTTGGTTTTCCAGATGAAGATGGTAAGATCAGATATTACGATTTAAACGGGAAATCTGTTCAAAAGCAGTTTCTTAAAGCACCGCTTCGATATTCCCGAATCTCTTCAAATTTTTCTTATAACAGAAAACATCCAATTTTAGGTATAGTACGACCTCATCTTGGTATTGATTACGCTGCCCCTACAGGAACACCTGTTTATGCAGCAGCAGACGGAAGAGTTAAATTTGCCGGGAGAAAAGGGGGATACGGTAATTTAGTAATTCTTTCACACGGAAGTGCTTATGAAACATGGTACGGTCACCTTAACGTGTTTGGCCGCGGGATTCGCACAGGTAAAACTGTCAAACAGAGTGATATAATAGGAACGGTTGGGGCAACCGGGCTTGCAACCGGTCCACACCTCGATTACCGAATGAAACGCGGCAGTGAATTTGTTAATCCACTAAAAATATCTATGCCATCAAAAGAGAGTATCGAAACTGAGAAAAAGTTTTCGTTTGATCTGGTCAAGAATTCTTACTTGTTAGCATTTGATTCCCGGCTGCCAGAACAAACCGGTAATTTCGTTCTGGATATTCAGATCAGGCAGGAGAATCCTGTTACCTACCATGCTGAAAACAGCGAATCCGATAAGAGTAAAAATGGCATCAATACAGAATCTTAATCGAATAAGAGAAGAACTTATTGAATCCGGTAAGGATGACCGGTATAAAATTGGAGGGTATGATTTTGTTCTTAACGGACTTGAGTTCTACCTAGCAAAAATTGGTGAGAAAAGACATGTATCGGGACATGAACTTTCGTTGGGGCTTTTACTTTTTGCACAAAAGCAGTTTGGTCCTTTAGCCGAAAAAGTACTTGAATATTGGAGGATTAAAAAAAGCGATGATTTTGGAAATATAGTCTACAATTTAATATCGATTGGTATAATGTCTAAAAAGCCTGAAGATAAAATTGAAGATTTTTATGATGTCGTTTCTTTTCAAGATTATTTTGAAAGACAGGAAAACTTTGATATTGATCCTGAATTTATAAAAAGAATAAAAGGTGCTTGATACCTTCGATGTAATTTACTATTTTTTTCTGACTTTATGATAATCGTGTGCCGCTTTAGCTCAGTCGGTAGAGCAAGGGACTGAAAATCCCTGTGTCCTTGGTTCGATTCCGAGAGGCGGCACCATAAATAAAAAAAAGCCTTCAGTTTATAACTGCAGGCTTTTTTTATTTAAAACCTTTTCGTTTTACATTTCCAGAGATTTATGCCATCTTTGGAAAACCGATCTTCTATGCGAAACGACTATCATTTTCTTTTCATTTATAATTTTCTTTTTCTGAATATCAAAGTCATCAACAGCTAATATTTCCTGTGAAACCTGGTAGTTACTTGTAACATAGTTGCAATGATTACATACAGTAACAAGATTTTCAGAATCATCACTTCCACCTTGTGACTTCGGAATCAAATGACCTATTGACAATTGAAGCCATTTTTCGAATGAATCCCCTTTAAAACCACAATACACGCATTTGTGTTCATCCCGACATATAATCTCATCAACAATTTCCGGGGCTAAATTCATATTGTTCTCCTGGAATTGATAATTTGAAATGAAAAATTAATGCTCTACTATATTATACTATAAAAAATGGGATTCTTTAACTAATAATTATGTTTTTTAATCCTGTATAATCATGTGCGCCAAACGCACTGTTTGCGTGTCCCCTTTTTGGCAATTTAAATTTCTTTTCATTTTTTCGCCGAGCGCACACAACCCCCGCGGTAATAATAAAAATTCGAAATAAGAAATACGAAATTCGAAACAGAACGATTAGGAAAACTCGAAACTCGAAATACGAAATAAAATCAAAGGAAAAATGAAAAAACAATCAGAACCAATAGGAAAGAATTTACAAACAATCGGAAAACAATAAGGTAGAAACTACAAACTTTCAATTTTTACTGAATTGAACAATGCTCGGCTATGCGTTCGCAACTTTCTTACCGTGGTTGCTGTTGCTGTTGGTACAATAAAAGGCTATAATATTCAAATCCCGACCTGTCGGGGGTACAAATAAGACTACAATAATCAAGTCCCGACTAACACGTCGGGGGTACAATTAAAAGCTATAATAATCAAATCCCAACATTGTCTTCAAACGTCGAGGCTTCTGCGCTCGGCAAACATTATGATCCATTCTCTAAACAATCAAAAAAAAAACAGATATTCACCAGCATCAAATTCCAATAAACAAAATTCCCGTTCGTACTGATTTATTCGACCAGTTAATGTAACTGATTCATAAACAACAAGATACGTAAATCAGATTCAGCAGTATCGCAATATTCATTCAAGTCAGCAGGAAATCGGGAGGAATCAGATGCCTGTATCCAAAAATAACACTCTGCTTCATCACATGAACGCTTTGAAAGAAAAAAAACGTGTTTTCGAAAATGCATTTCAGGGAGTTGCCCGAATGATTCTCGAAAGCCAGATTGAAAAAGTTGTTGTAAATGGTAAAACAATTTACGACTTCAGTATTTTCCGGACTGGAAGAAAACATGTGATAGGTATGTATGATGAAATCAACAGTTTTGTTTCTTACGTTAAAGATGCTGCTGAAGGAGGCTCATCATCAGAAATGGCTTTTGTTCTGGTAGGAGAACCGGGAAATGGAAAAACCTTTTTTGTAGATTTTCTCTGCAGCAGATATCGTGAGTTTCTTTCGGAAAAAATGAATCGCAAGTATACTTTCCGTTTCAACAATCTTGACAAAATAGGTAAATACGGGAAAATTCATACAATTGAATCACAAACCTATGAAGACCCTGCGATTCTTGCCATGAATCTCTTTGAAAATATCAATGACAATAAAACTTTCCTGGGAAAGACAGTTGGATTTTCAGATAAAAGTATCGAATCCCTTTTCTACTACTATCGCCCTCTTGGCGCATGCAGCGGATACATATGGAATGATATTCGTGAATATACCAATGGAAAAATCGAAGACATGTTATCTTTTGTAGAAATTGTACCGGTTCCGCTTACAGAAAGCCTTGGAACTGTTACCGGGAAATACTCGGCAAAAGATAAAATGACCTCCTCGGCAATTGATCTTTTGGGTGAAGAATCAATTCAACGACTTCTTCATATATCCGACACTAATAACCCTTACAGATTCGATTTGAGACGTGGTGCACTTGCACGAGTTGGCGGTGGAGGAATCCATTTCAGTGATGAAATTTACAAGAACAAAAAAGACCTTGTTCAGGTCTATCTTGGAGTAATCCAGAACCGAAATATTGAAATGGACGGATTCAAGTGGCCGCTTGATACCCTTATCATTGCAACAAGTAATAACTCTGAATTCAACCGGTTCCTTTCGGAAAAAGAGGAAGCCCCGATTGTAGACCGATGCAGAATCTGCTACGTTTCCCACAACACCAATTACATACTTCAAAGACAGCTTACAAATTATGCAATAGGTACTGAAGCCAGGACTACATTAACCAGAGAAGACCTTCACCAGGACCCTAACCTGAACTATGCAGCTTCAGTTGCCGTGGTGTTGACACGTCTCGCAAAATCTGAAAAACTGACGCCTGTTGAAACATTGAAACTTACTGCTGGTGAAGTTGCCGGTGAAAAAAGTATCAAAACACTGGCAGAAGTTATTGACACCTTAAATCAGGACCCTGTTATTGTCAATCGGTTCGGGCAAAAAGGACTTGGCCAGCGAAACCTCGGAAGAGCAGTTCAGCTCCTTATCGAATCCTCCGAGACCAATGAGGGTAAATGTATGTTTGCCTATGATGTCTTTAAAGCTCTTGAACGAATCGTTCTTGATTATGTTACAGATGCCAATGATCGCAAAAAATATATCGAAGATCTCAAAACTGCCAAAGGCCTGTACCGCGAACGGATAATGACAGAGATGTTCAACGCGTATATGGATGAACCACATGCAATCCGCAAGGATGTAATGAGCTATGTAAACATGATTATTGGAATTGATGCCGAAAATCTCGGCCCCGACCGGATGTGGAAATATCGTGACCCTCAAACAGGTGAACTGAAAGCATTAAAAATTGACGAGCGGTATATTGCAAGCGTTGAGGAAAGGCTTGGCCTGAAAACCAAAGAACAAAGGGATACATTTCGTACATCAATCAGAAAAATCTACGGACAAAGGATTTCCCTGAATCCTGATTATGATTTCATGGATAACCTTGAACTTGTCAAAGCTGTTACCGATGTTCGTCTGAAATCGGATATTGCAGGTGCCGGAAGTCTGGTTGGTGCTCTTGCAAACCGGACCAATGAAGAAAATCAGAAATTATACGACCGCATGATCCAGACCATGCTTCAGAAACTTAATTATTGTACAACCTGCGCACAGAAAACAATTGAATATTTCTGTACACAGGAAGATGAGAATTAAGATGAAAAAAAAGAAACAATATCACAACCGTAAAGCGCTGTCTTCAGAAAAGAAAAAACGGATGCTCAAAGAACTTGGTGAAAACAGATCGCACGAACCGATAAACGACAATTGGAATAAAACTCATTTCCCTGACAGTTTTTATATGTTCAGTGATTTTGATCTGTTTCATATGTCGCGACAGTTTAATTCCCCATTCAGCGCACTTACTTCCATGGATGAACTTCTTGAACGGGACCGTAAACGGGAACAGGATGGCTTTCCAAGAAAAATCAAGGTAGGACGTCTGATCAAACCCGGGAAAAATGCCAATGGATCTATTGTAATAGTACCTACTGTGGTTGAAGAAAAATTTATCCACGATTCCTCGTTCAATTACACAAACGGCGGTGAATCGGGTGGTACTGGTGATGGAGATGAGGGTGATATAATTGGAGAACAACCGGTTCGTCCTGAACAAGGTGAAGGGACCGGTGCCGGAAACGGTGAAGAATCTTCACATGATATCCAATCCAGTGCGTATGACCTTGGGCGGGTTCTTACAGAAAAATTTGAACTTCCCAATCTCAGAGACCGCGGTACACGACGTTCTTTGACCAAATATACTTACGACATTACCGACAAGAATCGGGGTTTCGGACAGGTACTCGAAAAAAAAGCAACCATTAAAAAAGTTCTGGAAACCAATTTCAATCTTGGAAGAATTCCTGAAAATATAGATGACCTTGATACTACAAATCTTCTGGTTTCACCAAAAGATAAAATTTATCGGGTTTTTTCCCGTGAAAAAGATTACGAATCCCAGGCACTTGTTTTTTTTGTGAGGGACTATTCTGGGTCAATGGAGGGAAAATGTACCGAGCTGGTTGTTGCGCAGCATGTTCTAATTTACAGCTGGTTGCTTTACCAGTATTCCCGAAGAGTTGAAACCCGTTTCATTCTTCATGATACAAGCGCCAGGGAGGTTCCCGATTTTTACACTTATTATAATTCAAGAGTTGCGGGTGGAACCCAGGTAGGAGCCGCTTATAATCTGGTTAACGAAATT
>Ga0123335_1009025_pt1 | contig 10471 bp, 6 predicted proteins | sample BiotimSIPDNA_2_FD_89707 | JGI IMG/M metagenome (GOLD analysis project Ga0123335, IMG submission 89707) | Anaerobic biogas reactor microbial communites from Washington, USA - Biogas_R2 time_0 SIP DNA | ecosystem: Engineered > Bioreactor > Anaerobic > Unclassified | place: Washington, USA... | reverse complement strand
GTCAACGGATCGGGCAAGACGACTTCCATTGCAAAACTGGCCCGGCGATATATGGATGAGGGGAAATCCGTACTGTTGGTGGCTGCCGATACGTTTCGCGCCGCAGCTGCGGAGCAATTGTGCGTGTGGGGCGAACGTCTTTCTGTCCCGGTGATTCGCCACAAGGAAGGCGCAGACCCTTCCGCCGTGGTGTATGACGGGATTTCCGCGGCGAAAGCCCGGAGGGTGGATGTAGTCATCTGCGATACGGCGGGTCGGCTTCAGACAAAGAAAAACCTGATGGCGGAGCTGTCAAAGATGTATCGTGTCATAGATCGTGAATTTCCGGATGCTGCGAGAGAGACCCTGTTGGTCCTGGACGCAAATACCGGGAAAAACGCAATTTCTCAAACCCGTGAGTTCCACGATGTCGCAGGACTGACCGGCATCATCCTGACGAAGATGGACGGGACGGCCAAGGGCGGGATCGTGGTGACCATCGCCGATGTCTTCGATCTGCCGGTCAAATTTATCGGCACGGGAGAAGGGCTGAAAGATCTGGAGCCCTTCGATGCAAAGACCTTTGCGGACAGTATATTCGGAGGGGAATACCGGGGGGAAGAAAATGGACGATAAGTACAGCAGAGAACACGACAAAATCGTCTTGGAGGAGTTCGACAAAATCAAGGATGATTTCTGGTCGAAAATAGAGAAGCGGGAGGAAGGCGACAAGACCGTTTCGCTGGAGGATCTCTTTGGCGAGGAAACCGGGGGTCTTCCAGGAGACGGGACGGATGGCCGCGACACGCTGTCCGGCCGCATCGAGCGGCGGCAGTCAGAAAAGAGCGTGGCCGGCGGCATGTCGATCGCCGAAAAGGCTGCGGCTTGGTTGTCTGCTGTTCGCACCGGCGTTGCGGAAACCTGGCAAAAGAGGAAGGGCAGCGTTTCTAAAAAATCTGTTTCTCCCGCAACAGGAGAAGGTCTTTCGGAAGAAGGAGCCGATACAATGACAAAGAAACAGGGATTCCGATTCGGGCAAAAAACAACGAAGCGCAGAACGAAGCAAAAGAAATTCACAATCAACTGGAAGAAACTTTTCTGCTTTGCCGCAATCGTTGCCGGCGTTGGCGTGCTGACTGTGGGCGTCCTGACCTTTCTGGCGGTCAAGGACGCTCCGGAGATCGATCCGGACAATATCTACGACATGCTGTCCGAGAACTCCGTGATTTACGATACGGAAGGCAACATTGTGGATAACGTCTATAGAGGGGATTCCCTGAGGACCAATATAGAATATCAACAGCTGCCGCAAGATCTCATCGATGCGTTTATTTCCATTGAGGACAAAACATTCGAGGATCATCACGGGTTCAACATCATTCGCATCTTCGGCGCCATCTGGGAAAGCATCAAAACAGGAGATAAGATCAGCGGAACCAGCACCATCACCCAGCAGCTGGCCAGAAACCTCTATCTGACGGACACGAAGAGCGAACGATCCATGGTCCGGAAGGTGCGGGAAGCCTATTATACCGTGATCCTGGAACGGGCGCTCTCCAAAGAGCAAATCTTGGAGGCGTATTTGAATACGATCTATCTGGGATTCAACTCCAATGGCGTTCAGGCTGCTTCTCAGGCCTATTTCTCCAAAGATGTGGAGGCATTGACGCTTGTGGAATGCGCATTGCTTGCATCCCTGCCGCAGAGTCCCAGCTATGCGCCCATCAAGCGCATGGCCACCGAAGACATCGAAGATTTCGAGGTGCTGGATATCATCGAAAAAAACGATGTGTGGACGACGTACTATAATCCCAGCGGAGAAAAGCGATTGCAGTTGACACTCCATTTCATGCACGAGCTGGGCAAAATCACCGACGAAGAGTACGAAACGGCCAAGGCGATTCCGATTCGGGACTCCATCGACCCGGGCACCAGTGTCATTAGCACGAATACGTCATCGTTCTTCTCGGATTATCTGGTCAACAAAGTAATCCAGGATCTTTCGCAGGAATTCGGAATCGACGAGGAAGAAGCAGCCGATTTGATTTACAACGGAGGACTGCAAATTTACAGCACGCAAGATTCAGTCCTTCAGGGGATCGTCGAAGAGGAATTTGCCAAGACGGGCAATTTCCCTGCCATCGGATACGCCACAAAGGATCGGGACGGTAACATCCTGGACAGCGAAGGAAACGTGCTTCTTTACCACATGGACACTTTCTTCGGCGAAAACGGAGACTTCGTGCTCAAGAATGAAGAATTCAAGTGGAACGAAGACGGCAGTCTGACTGTATATAAAGGTAATCGTCTGAATATTTACATGACCAGCGTCAAAGGGCAGACCGACTACAGCGTGGAGTTCAAGAATTTGTACGAGATAAAGGAAGGGCTTCTTTACAGCAGAGCCGGAGGAGTTTGGCTCATCCCGGCAGAGTACAAAGAAAGGGATCCTGACGGAAATCTCGTGCTGGCTGCCCGGTATTTTACCGACAAACCCGATGCATTCGCAACAAACGATAACGGAACGCTTACGCTGCGCAGCGACTATTATACGTTGAAGCAGCCCATCATGCAGCCTCAGTCGGCCATGGTGATCATGGACTACGAGACCGGCCGGATCAAAGCGATGATGGGCGGTCGAGGCATCGAAGGGAGAATGCTGTACAACCGGGCGACTGCCGCACGTCAGCCGGGATCTTCCATCAAACCGCTTTCTGTTTATTCTGTCGCACTCCAGAGTGGAGTGGACGGAACGGGGCCCTGGACAGCGGCAAGCCCGATCGACGACATCCCAATCAAATACGGCGGAGCGGCCTGGCCGAAGAACTGGTATGCAGGGTACACGGGAATCAATACGCTGCGCAGAGCGGTGGAACAATCGATCAACGCCTGTGCCGTGAACCTGTGGATGCAGCTCGATCCCCGGATGAGTGTGGATTTTTTGACCAAAATGGGTGTCACAACGGTGGTGGAATACGGTGAAGTGAATGATATCAATGCGGCAGCCCTTGCGCTCGGAGGTATGACGAAAGGGATTTCGCCCTTGGAGATGACAGCGGCATACGGGACACTCGGCAACGCCGGGACGTACATCGAGCCCGTCTGTTATACCACCGTCACGAACCGGAACGGGGATGTCCTGTTGAGCAAGGCGCCGATCACTCATGAGGTCATGGACGAATCCGTTGCCTCACTGATGACGAACATTCTTCATTCAACTGTGACGAACGGCATCGCGGGCGCCGCAAGAATAGCGGCACAGCCGGTAGCCGGCAAGACGGGAACGACTTCCGAACGCTACGACGTGTGGTTTTGCGGCCTGACGCCTCAATATTCCGCGGCGCTGTGGATCGGCAACGATGTGAATATTCCCATGAACCAGGGGAGTGGCGCCGCGGCGTCTCTCTGGAGCAAGATCATGCAGCGCGTCTGTGCCGATCTGCCCAGGGAAGAATTCCAAATGAGAGGCGATTTTGTGAACGCTACGGTAGACCGGATCTCCGGGAAACTGCCGACTTCTCTGACCGCGGCAGACCCGAGAGGAACGCTGGTTTCCGACATCTTTATCAAAGGGACCGTGCCGACCGGATCCGACGACGCCCACGTGGTGGTTACGGTGTGCGCCGATACCGGATATTTGGCGACGCCGGACTGCACCGATACCGTCAGCAAAGTGGCCGTGATCCGGCCGGCCGGCATCTCCTGGGAAAAAACATTGCTAGATTACTCCATGGGCGGTCTGGGGCTTGAATCTGTCCCCGATTCGATTTACGATGCGCCGGAATACTATTGTCAGGCGCACAATCCCAACCCTGCGATCTATCCGATCTCGCAACTGGCTCCGGTATGGGAAGAAGAAGAACCGGAGGATCCCGGCGCGGAACCCGATCCCGGCACGGAACCCGATCCCGGCGCGGAACCCGATCCCGGCACGGAACCCGATCCGCCTCTCGATGAACCGGAAGATGAGCCGGAAGATGAAAATTGAAGAAACGAAAAAAAAAGTGTCGCTGGATCCTATTATTGACGGCATTGTTGATCATGTATAACATGCAACTCAATCGAAGCGTGGGGACAACTCGATACGCCGTTTCCTCCAACGCCATTCCAAAAGCTTTTGAAGGATATACCCTCGTTCAGGTTTCGGATTTTCATTCTTCGGAAGACGAGAGGTTCTGCGAAGAAATTCTGGAGGAGATCCGAAGGGAAGAGCCGAACGGGATCTTCATCACCGGCGATTTGGTGGATTCGGGCATTTGCAGCCGGGAAGCGGAGGATCTTCGATCCGTAAGCCGGGAAGGGTTTCCCGGAGAATCCACGGCGGATTTTGTTGGGGCGTTGATTCAGATCGCACCCGTGTATTTTGTGTACGGCAACCATGAAATGATCCTGCTGGACGATCCGGAAAACAATCCCTTTAAACGGAGGCTCGAGGAAATAGGTGTTCAGTTTATGAACAATCGGGTGCTTCTCCTTGAAAGAGACGGCGACACCATTCAACTGGCAGGGATCCAGGATCCGGCCACACTGTATAAAGATCCGATTCTGGCGGGTTCCGGAGACAATACCAGAGAGCGTACCGAGGCCATGCTGGAGCAGATCGCACCGGACATGGACTCCGAACAGTTTACCGTACTGCTGGCTCATCGGCCGGAGTATGTGGCTCTCTACAAGAACTATTCCATCGATCTGGTCTTGGCCGGGCATGCTCACGGAGGTCAGATTCGACTGCCGTTTATGAGGGAAGGCCTTTACGCTCCCAATCAAGGGTTTTTTCCGCGGTACACCAACGGATCCTATCGGGAAGGCCCCTTGGAAATGATCGTGAGCCGAGGCTTGGGGAACAGCGTTTTCCCCTTCCGTTTTTTGAACAAACCTGAACTGGTGGTCGTAAAATTGACAAATCCTTCCAATCATAGTAAACTGTAAGGGGCGTCGGAGGAAGGAATATGCGAAGGCCGCTGGTCGGCTTCTGCTTCGCCGAAGCATTTGGCATACTGTTGGCTCATTACGGGCTGATTCGCTTTCAACACCTGTGCATGATATGCGCAGGTGTTTTTTTCGTCATCCGCGGCAGAGGTAAAAAGCAATGGATTCTGTGTATGACCGTGTTGTTGCTCCTGGGGTTTGCAAGAACGGAAATGCAAAGCAGAACACCGGTCTATCTGCCCGGTTGCGAAGATCGGGTCGTTCGATTGTCCGGTGTCGTCACAAAGGTCGAAGTAAAAGAATATTGTCTGGCGCTTACGTTGGCGGCGGATCAAGGCGGCCTCGTCGATGAGGTTCCCGTAGAAATCCGGGAAAAAGTATTGATTCGCCTGGATCTGAAACCGGGAGAGTACGCCGTCGCATTCCCCTACGGACTCGCCGGCCGTCGCGTGATCTGCACCGGCCGGATCTCCTGTCCGGAAAGTGTCCGCAATCCGGGCGGATTCGATTATCGTTTGTATCTCCGGGGAAAAGGGATCCACACACTGTGCAATGTATCCCGATACCGTTTTCAGGTCCTGGATGCGGAAAAACCCTTGCTGCACGGATTGTCCCTCAGAAAAGGAGCGTTTTTGAATGCTGCCGATGAACAAATGAGTCCGGAAGGTTTCTCACTGTTGGCCGGATTGCTGTTCGGAGAAAAAAGTTACATTCGGGAAGATGTGTATGAAGGATTTCGAAACAACGGGATGGGCCATATCTTTGCGGTTTCGGGACTGCACGTGGGATTGCTTTACGGCGTTTTGTTGAAACTGACACGAGGCCGGCGTCGCGACATTTCTCTTTTGCTGATGTTGACCGTCATTCTGACTTACGCAGCGCTGGCCAACTTTTCGATTTCGGTTCTTCGGGCTTCCGCAATGGCGGTGACGGCCATGTTGGCCAGTCCGCTTCGGAGGCGCTACGACCTGACTTCCGCCGCTTCCGCAGCCGCCCTGGTTCTCATGACGGCCCGTCCGCTCCAGCTATTCGATTCCGGATTTCAGTTGTCCTTCGTCGCCGCCTATTCCCTGGGGGTGGTCATGCCGTTTGTGCAACTGAAGATCAAGGAACTGGCGGATCGTCGCAGGAAAGCGTGGATCTCTTCCGTGGGGAGTGTTCTCGGCCCTTGCGCAGTCGTGCAGGTCGCGATGGCTCCGCTTCTTGCCTATCATTTCTTGCTCTTCGCCCCTGTCGGATTCTTGATCAATCCGCCGGCCCTTCTGCTTGCCGGCTTGCTTCTTCCCGTGGGGCTGCTGATGTTTCTCCTTTCCCTTGCGAGCGGCGTTGCCTGTTGGTTCGGAACCATGGGCGTGTTCTTGTCGGAGGTGATGTTTTCGGCGTTGGCAGGCATGGCAGAAGGATTGGCGTCTGTCCTGCTTCGCTTGTCGGCGCTGGCCCGGGCAATCCCCGGCGGCGGCATGTGTCCGGCGCCGCCTCTGGGACTTCTGCTGTTATTTTACGTGATCTTTTTTCTTTATTTTTCAGAGATCGGATTTATTCTGATGCGCAGAGGGAAGCGCAAGGTTTTTGCCCTGCTGGCGACTTTCTGTTTGACATCTGCCGTGGTATTGCCCTTTGCCTGCGGCCTTACAGCGTCGCTGATTCCATGGCGCTACCATACCCCCCTCGTAACCTTTCTTGACGTGGGGCAGGGAGACTGCATCCACATTCGGGACGGGAAAATCAACATACTGGTGGACGGCGGCGGCAGTTTTTACAGCAATGTGGGAACGAAGATCCTGGAACCGTATCTTCTGAAGAACGGCATCACCGGCATCGACCTGGCGTTCATCACCCATGCGGATCTGGACCACCGGAAGGGCATTCAAGAATTGTCTCAAAGGATGGCCATCGACACCCTGGTGCTGTCTGATCCATATAAAGAGGATCCGGAGGCATTTGACGATATTCTTCGCAGAGACACCGTGTATGTATCGCAGGGAGATTTTCTGGCGGTCGGAAGCCGATTGTCGTTTCGAATCCTTTCGCCGGAAAAACAGGTGCCCGAAGGGCTCAATGATAACGGGTTGAGTCTTGTCATGATGCTGAATCATTCGGGTTTGGATATCCTGCTGACAGGAGATCTGGAAAAGGCGGGGGAATCGAATCTGAAAAACATTCCGACCTGCGACATCCTGAAAGTGGCTCACCACGGCAGCGCAGGCTCGACGAGTCCCGATTTTCTGAACGCCGCCTCGCCCGCCTATGCTGCCATCTCCTGCGGGAAGAACAACATTCACGGCCACCCGGCTCCCGCGGTCATTGAATTATTGGAAAAGTCGGGTATAATATTCGGTAGGACCGACCAATGGGGCGCACTGTGCCTGCGGTCGATCTCGCCGGACCGTTTTCTGATCGAAAATGCCGCCCGGGAAGTATGCTGGGACATCAAGCGAAAGGATCCGGAATGAATCAGGAAGAGCATGCATACAAGACATTCCAAAAAATGCTGAAAGCGCGTATGATTCCTTCGGTGATGCTCCTGTACGGTCCGGAAGATTATCTGATACAGTGGGCCACAGAAGAGCTTGGCAAAGAACTGATCCATCCCGCTGCGGCCGCAATGGACCGCACCGTTTTTTCCGAAGGAAACGGATCGGCCTCGGAACTGATCGCAGCCTGTGAAACGCTGCCGCTGTTTTCCGAGCGCAGGCTGGTGATTGTCGAAGATTGCGATCTGTTTGCGGGAAAAAAGAGCAGACAATACGGACCCGACGAACAGTCACAGCTGTCGGAGTATTTCCTTAGGATGCCGGATTCCGTGCTGCTTCTTTTCAAAGGGGTCGGTGTGGATAAACGTTCCGGCACTTTCAAGGCGGTGCGGGAACACGGGATGGCGTTGGAGTTCCCGCCGATCAGCGGTCAGATCCTGAGAGGGTTTATTCGAAAAAAGCTGACGGTCATGGGGAAAAATGCATCTCCTCAGGCTGTCGGCAGTCTGATCGAGCGTACGGGGTACGGCGATAAGAATTCCGATTATACCTTGCGCCATCTGATGAACGATCTCACCAAAGCCGCCGCTTACAGCCGGGAAGATGAGATCACCGCGGCCGATTTTCAGGCAGTGACCGCATCGAGTCTTCAAAGCGATTCCTTTCAGCTGCTCGAGGCAGCTTTTTCCGGAGAAAAGGGTCAGGCGCTGAAGCTTTTCAAAAACCGTATGGCCGGTTTGCTGTCTTCGGATGCGGACCGGGAAGTGTTTCAACTGATCGCACTCCTCTGTGCCCAGCTGGAGCTGATTCTGTCTGCCAAAGAACGCATGGAAGAAGGCCTGAGCGCGCGCGATCTGCCCAAGGTCATGGGCGTCCATCCCTATCGGCTGCGCAAAGCGATGGAAGCGGCGGGGAAGCGCAGTACGCAAACACTTTCCGATCGCCTGGCTGCTGCGTATCACATGGAAAAGGAGATCAAAAGCGGCATGATGTCCGCCGATCTGGCGATGGAATTGTTTATCGCCACGATGTAGAAAGCAGGAATCCGGTGACAAATCAAAAGAAGGCAGATGCGGCATTGGTCATGGTGACGGTTTTTTGGGGCGCATCCTATGTTATGTCCGACTATGCCCTGAACTTCCTTCATCCTTTTACGTTGTGCGCAATACGATTTTTGATCGCTTTCGCCTTGGCGTACCCGGTATTTTATCGGAAAATGCGGCCGGTGAGCAGGCATACGCTCCGCTATGCGTTTTTGATCGGGAGCCTGCTTACCGGTGTGTATGCGTTCACAAATTTCGGGATCCTTCATACGAGCCTGACAAATGTAGGCTTCATTGTGGCGTTGCCGGTGATATTCACACCGCTGATCAACTTCTTTTTCCGAAAGATCCGTCCTGCGCGGAAGATGATCCTCGTCTTGATTCTGGCGACGACCGGGATGGCTATGATGACGCTCAACGAGCGATTTGTGCCGGCGCTCGGGGATCTTCTTTGCCTGGTGGCCGCACTGTGTTACGCAGGAGACATCGTTGTGACGGAGATCGCCGTCCAAAGCGGCCGGGTGAACGCTCTCCAGCTGGGGGTGTTCGTCCTGGGGACCGTGGCGGGACTCATGACGCTGCTCAGCCTGTTTTTCGGCGAGCGTGCGGAGGTGATCGACCCCGATGTCTGGCTTGTGGTGTTCCTGCTGGCCGTCTTTTCCACCGGGTTTGCGTTTATCGCGCAATCCGTGGCGCAACAGTATACGAGCTCGACGCACGTGGGATTGATCTTCACACTGGAACCGGTGTTTGCAGCGGGGGCAGCCTATTGGATCGTGGGAGAGATCCTGCAGCCGAGGGCCTACTTTGGTGCCGTGCTGATGCTGATCGCGGTGCTCTGGGCCGAAATCGACTTGACGGGCTGGGTGCAGCGCAGAAAACACCGGATGACACCGGAAGCATCTCCTGAAACGGAGCGAGACGAGGCGGGATGAACATCAAGGCATTGACAAGGAATGAACGAAAAGCGTTTCTGATGTCGCTGGGCGAGCCGGCGTACAGAGAGAAACAGCTGTTTCAATGGATCAGCAGAGGGGTCGAAAGTTTCGAAGAGATGCTGGACCTCCCCAAGGCTCTGCGGGAGAGGCTGACCCAAATCTGCTCCTTTGAAACCCTCGGGATCGCGGCGGAGCAGATCTCTTCCGTCGACGGCACACGCAAATTCCTGCTGGCTTTGCCCGAGGACAGCAAGGTCGAAGCGGTTTTCATGAAGTACGAATACGGCAACACGCTATGTCTCTCCACCCAGGTGGGATGCAATATGGACTGTGTGTTCTGCGCTTCGGGCATCGGCGGGAAAATGCGCAACGTGAACGCCTGGGAGCTGCTGGATCAGTATCTCGTCTGCCGGAATCGGGCCGGAGAGCCGGTGAATCACGTGGTGCTGATGGGCATGGGGGAGCCCTTTGACAACTATAAAGAAGTGGCGGAGTTTCTTCGAACGATCCACGATCCGGAAGGAGTGGGCATGAGCTACCGCAACTTGACAGTCTCCACCTGCGGACTGGTTCCCGGGATCCTTCGGTTCGGAAAAGATTTTCCTCAGGCCAACCTGGCCGTTTCTCTTCACGCCGCCACCCAGGAAGAGCGTGAAACGCTGATGCCGGTGGCGAGAGCCTATCCGCTGCCCCAGTTGATGGATGCCTGCAGGCAGTACACCGGGGAGACCGGACGGCGTATCACCTTCGAGTATGCTTTGATCGGAGGAAAGAACGACGGGGCAGGCGAAGCGCACCGTCTGGCCGAATTGCTTCGCGGCATGCTCTGTCACGTCAACCTGATCCCGTTGAATCCGGTGGACGAGATCGGCATGCAGGGAAGCTCCCGTAAGCAGGCCGTGCGGTTTGCGGGAATCCTGGAGGACGGTGGCATTCCGGTGAGCATCCGGCGACAGCTGGGTGCGGACATTGCGGCAGCCTGCGGACAACTCAGGCGAAATAATTCTTGAAATATGTCGGGTACTCCTTGTGGGAGATAGCAGGGTCATGTATAATAATGGAACAACCGGCGTTATAAAAAAATTGAAGATAGATCAAAAATGCAAAG
>Ga0123335_1009024_pt1 | contig 10472 bp, 9 predicted proteins | sample BiotimSIPDNA_2_FD_89707 | JGI IMG/M metagenome (GOLD analysis project Ga0123335, IMG submission 89707) | Anaerobic biogas reactor microbial communites from Washington, USA - Biogas_R2 time_0 SIP DNA | ecosystem: Engineered > Bioreactor > Anaerobic > Unclassified | place: Washington, USA... | reverse complement strand
TGCACAGCACCTATAGAGGGGGTACCTCCATTTTAGTGCTTTTTATAGGGGATAGGGGTCTCTGTGAGAGCAACAGAAGTTCATTATGCTGTCTTTTTTACAAACTTGTACAGACGCCACAACCAATAAGCAACCCAAAACCAGTCTCAGAACTAAAAAAGCGTTTTTCTGCAAAAAGTTTAGGAAGATGAAGTAGTAGGGCGGACTTTTCTTCTAATTTGAAAATTATTTCTTGAGTATCTTCTCTGCGATCTCGAAATCCTTAGTCGTGTTAACGTTTAGCACAACCTGCGTTTCCTCGGTGATTATCGCGGCCGTCTCCACTTTACCTTCGCCGAGCACTTTTGCGCCGTTAACCACGTTAACACCCGAAACCGCGTACCACACGCCCTTGTACTCGTCTGTGGAGCTAATCGATAAGCCCAGTTCCTTGCGTTTCTCGATTGGCACAAACACCGCGAGAAAGTCTTTGCCGCAGCCCTCAAACGCATCCACCACGCGGTCCAGCACTTCACCCGTAATCGCGGGCACATCAGACGGCATCGTCAGCACAGGACCCATCCAGTCCAGCTTCGAAACCGCCTGTTTTAAGTCATTGTGGTAACCTTTTGCATCCGTGCGCACATAGTTCCAGCCCATTGCTCTGCAGTGCTCCTCAGTCACTGGCGTGTTCGGGCTTGTAATCACATAGAATTGCCCTATCTTCTTGGCAGCCTGAACCGCGGCGACAACCCAATCCAGCAGCGGCTTACCGCCAAAAACCAACATGGGCTTCTCAGTTGGCAAACCCATCCTGCTGCCTCTGCCGCCAGCCATAATCAAAGCGTTAATCATAGCGCCATCACCAGTAGCACCGATGCAAACAGAATTAAAGTGATCGCTCTGGCGACTTCGTTGGTTGCGCCGATCATGTCGCCGCTGACTCCGCCGAAAACGCGGTTAGAAACATGGTTCATCAGGAAAGCCACTGGGACACTGACATAGACAAGCGCAACCGCAGCTAAACCCAGAATCGGGTAACCCGTGAAATAGAACACTGGGTAAACGATCAACGCGGAAAGAGCGTACGCGATAATGTTCTGCTTCTTTTTAGCTTTCGCAAGGAATATTGAGCCTAAGCCTTTGTGTGAGGGTTTACCGATCCACACGATTGTGACCATCGCAAGCTTCGCTGACAACTCCGCAAGCACCACAGCGGAGAATACCAGCCATAGATTCATAGAGCCCAAAACGACAAACAGCAACCCCGCCACCGCCGAAGCCTCCACAATCAACGCCAAGATTGCGCCGCCATACGTTACGGTCCACTCGTGTGCCTTCATTTTGCGGTCATGCAGGTTGCGTATGCCCACGGCGTTTCCGAGGTCAATTAAGCCGTCGAAGTGCTGCAGCCCAGTTAACACCAAAAGGAACGCCACAGTCATCGCCGCGGGAATCAGCGTCGCAAGCAAACCAACCGGAAAAGCCACATATGCGCCTGCTAAACTCAGCAGGAACCCGACGATTGCGTTTGCAGCTATAAAGTACAAGCCAGCCAGCAGCCCGATTAAGCCGCCGACCAGCGGGAAAAGGTACATGTTCTGTGCGGTTGTGAAAATAAAGTCCTCTTTTCCGCCAACTGGTATTATTGTTAGGAAGGACAGCAGGTCCCTGAAAACTTTTATAGCTTTCATCGCCGACATATACCTACCAACTCACCTATAGAACATATAGGTTTTATCGTCAGCGGGGGAAAATGCAGTGGAAGGGAAAAAAGTACTGGTTACTGGCGGCGCAGGATTCATAGGTTACCACCTGTGCAGCAAACTCTCAAGTTTTACTGATAACGTGACTATTTATGATAACCTGTCAAGCGGCACAATGCAGAACGTAAAAGATGTGCCTAAAGCAAAATTCGTAAAAGGCGACATATTAGACCTTAAAACTCTCTGTGAGCAGCCAAAACAGGACCTCATCTACCACCTTGCAGCGCAGGTCGTGGTTGGCTACTCTATGGAGAACCCGCTGGCTGACTTCGAAACGAACGCCAAAGGCACCCTCTACGTGCTCGAGAAAGCCCGAAAAGACGACGCAAAAGTCGTGTTCGCCTCATCCGCAGCAGTATACGGCAACCCAACAGTTTTCCCCACACCTGAATCATACGGTTTCCACCCGTTCAGCTGCTATGGACTAAGCAAAGTCGTAGGCGAACAATACTGTCAGATGTATAAGGAGCAATATGGACTCGAAGTCGTAATCACCAGATTCGCCAACGTATACGGGCTGCGATGCCACGGAGTAATCCATGACTTTCTAGACAAGTTGGCAAAGAACCCTGACAAGCTCGAGATGCTCGGCACAGGCCAAAACTGCCGCGACTTTGTCCACGTATCAGACGTCGTAGAAGCACTCCTTATGCTCGGCGACAGAAAAGACGTCAACGGCGAAGTCTACAACCTAGGACTCGGAAAAACAACTTCCGTACTTGAACTCGCAGATATGATCCTTAAAATACTCAACCTGCAAAACCGCACCGAAGTCACAACAACAGGCGTCTCATGGCAGGGCGACGTAACCAAAATCTGGTTCGACATCACCAAAGCCAAAAAAGAACTCGGCTGGACACCCAAAGTCACGCTGGAAGAAAGCATCAAAGAAGTCATCGCCGACAGGAAGATTAAGGTATGAGCAAACCCTCGCCAGCTAAAGGGCTAATCGCTCTTATCCGCTTGCCATACTGGATGATGACAGGCGGATTAGCGCTATTAACGGCGTTTGCAATACTAAAAGGCAACTTTACGGACATCGATACATTTCTAGGCTCAATGAATGTGGGTTTAGTTGCACTTATAACGTTCTTCTCTATGTCATTTATCGCTTCAGGCGGCTTCGCCATCAACGATGTCTATGACCGCGAAAGCGACAAAGTCATAAAACCCAAACGCCCGATCCCTTCAGGCGTGCTTACATACAAGACAGCAATCGCCGTTTCTGCAGGGTTCTTCGCGTTGGGTTTAGCAATGTCACTTCTGATTAACTGGATAGCTTTCGCCATACTTGCGGTTGACTCTGTGCTGCTTTTGATTTACTCATATTTAGTTAAACGCAAGTCAGGCTTCGCCGCAAACCTACTGATGGGCATCTTAACTGGCACCGCTTTCCTCTATGGAGAAGCAACGGTGACTGGGACAGTTAGCTTGATCTCACTAAGTCTGTATCCGATCGCTTTTGGCACAATAGGCGGCAACGTCCTGCGTGACATCTTCAGCTTGGAAGGCGACGCAAAAGTCGGTTACCCAACGCTTCCACAGAAGATCGGCAGCATAAGCGCAGCTAAAGTCGGCGGAGTATTCTTCCTCTTAACTGGCCTGCTTTCTCCTTTGCCATACTTTATCGGCGGATTCACAGTTTACTATCTGCCTTTAATTCTAATGTGGAGTGTACTGCTAATCTATTCCGCTGTCCGCTTGTTCACTTCTGCCTCAACCGTTGCTGCTATACGTAAATATGAGCGCATAGTAACCATGTCGATGATGCTGCTAATCTTCGCGCTGATAATCGAGGCAATCGCTGGAGTGCTCCTATAAGTGAGTGAAACCAAAAGCATCTGCCCAGAATGCCAAAAGAAAATCGACGCCCAACTCTCTAAGCAGAATGGCAGAATACAAATCAGCAAGCAATGCCCCGAACACGGCGAATTCAAAGCCACACACTGGCAGAGCGAACCCATCTTCGACCATATGTGCAAATACGACCAGTTCCAGTATCTAGGCGACCTCAATGCAACTAAAAACCCGGAAGGCTGCCCATACGTCTGCGAAACATGCCATAATCACGCTTCAGGAACAGTTATCGGAGTTATCGACGTAACCAAGAAATGTAACCTCCGATGCGCCGTTTGTTTCTCGACTTTTCCCAATCAGGAATCAACCGATTATGAACCCACAAAGCAAGCACTCGTTGACATGCTCGAATTCGCGGCTAAAGCAAACCCGAAACCGCCAGCAATCCTGTTTAGCGGCGGTGAACCCTGCGAACGCGAAGATATGCCTGAAATCATTGCTGAAGCGCACAGGCTCAAATTCATGACTATTCTCGCGACCAACGGCATGAAGCTGGCGGATAATCCAGCGCTTGCCAAAAGGTTCAAGGATGCAGGCTTAAACATTGTTTACTTATCGTTTGACAGCTTCCATGAAGACTTCAACAGGAAAATCCGTGGACGCGAATTATTAGCGTATAAGCTTCGGACAATCGATGTCTGCCGTAAACTAGACATGGAAGTAATCCTCGTCAACACGCTTATGAAGAGCTTAAATGACGAGGAAGTAGGCGACATGATACGTTTCGCAGCCAAAAACACTGACATCGTGCGTGGCTTAATCTTCCAGCCAATCGCCTTCACAGGACGAGCGACTGAGAATCCGTTCCGCGAGAACTTCCGCGAATGGTCTTTTGCCGAGGACGTCGAGCGTCAAACCAAAGGCGAAATTAAAGCTACAGACCTTTACCCGATGTCGGTTATGACTTCGCCGCTTAAAATCATGCGGCAATTCATGCAAAAACCTTGGCCGCTTTTCAGCTGCAGCCCACAATGCGGCATAGTCAACTGGGTATATGTTTCGCCACGGACAGGCAAAATGTACCCGATTAATCGCTTCGTAAACTTCGAGCGCTTCTTCAATACAATCCGCAAGACTGCTGAGAACGCTGAATCTAAAGGCAGAATACAGCTTCTTGCGCCGCTATTCATGGGTGCAATGATCTCGATGGATATGCTGCTGGTCACAAGGGAAGTCGGCACATTCACCTTGATCAAGAGCATAATGTCAATGCACATGAACCCCAACTACAAATCCCTTGGCAAAATACGCAGACGCATATTCCTACTGGGTTGCATGGCGTTTATGGACAGCTACAACTTCGACGTAAACAGAGTCCGCAGATGCGTAGTTCACTACATCACACCCGACAAGAAGATCATACCTTTCTGCGCCTACAACAACGTCCACAGAGTCGCAATTGAGAAGGAATACACCAAAAGGCAAAAGAAAGAGTAACTCAGCTGCGATTTTCTTCTAGACCCCCCTATTTATAGGCTAAACGTCTGCTAGGGTCTGGGTGGCTGCGTACATGCCTTTATTGAGCTTTAGCGGTGTAGGTTATGCGTTTGCTGAGTCCTGTTTGCGTTTTCTGTGCGCTTGTTTTTGAGGGCACAGCTTCTGCGGTTTTGGGAGTTCTGTTGCTCTCAAGCTACCTTCCTCCCCTTATATAAAGTGCCAATTTAGAACCTACCCGTCTCAGAATCACCTCCCCTCCCTTATTTAACAGTAGATCAAAAATTTCTCTAAGCCTGTGTAATTTTGCTCTATGATAACAACAACAGAGTTTTCTCAGAGACTGTTGTTTTTCTTTCAATCTTTCAAACCAAAACTATTAAACCAGAAACAATAAGGAAAAACCCACACGTAGAACCGCAAGAAACAAACCCATATTTTGATCTACTGTTAAAGCAGGCAACGACTGTTTGAACTATCCTTTCAGGGAATAAAGTAGCTTCCCAAAACTTGGTTGCGTTTATGCGGTTTTTTCTGTGAAGTCAGTGTGGGCTTTCTTGAGCTTCCTTTCGATTTGCAGTTCGTAGGGGCATTTAGGCATGCATTCGCCGCAGCCACTGCATTTATCTGCTTTGACTTCCAGTCCGCCGTAGAGTTTTTTAGCCCACTCTGTTAGTCCATATACTTCTTTGAAGCTTTGGAATCGCAGTATGGCAGGAATGTTAACTTTCTGAGGGCAGGGCATACAAGCGCCACAGTCACGGCAGCTATCTCCAAGGTCAAAGTCGAAGTATTTCCTCTCTTCGGCGGTTAAGCTGCTATAGTTGTCGCCTGCGTTTGCTGCAACCTCAACTTCGTTAATGGAACATAATCCCGGAATCACTGATGCGACGTCTTGCCCGAGAACGTAGTGTAGGGCACTGGTGACTTGTTGGTCGGCGTTTTCACCTAGTAAGGCTTTGAGTTCTGGCTCCTGCGACACCAGAGAAAGCGAGGGCTGGTAGAGGCAAGTGATCAAGTTAGAGGTCTTTGCTGAGAGCGGCTTCATGGCGACTACGCCCACATCAAGTGCTTTGGCGGTGGGCAGTAACTCTTCAAGCGCTTGCTGCGTGACAATGTTGATTGGGACAAGTACCGTTTCAAACTCGCCTGTCTCGATGGCTTTGGTTAAAACCCTAGGCCTATGCCCCGTTATCCCAATAAAGCTAACGAAGCCCTCCTTTTTTGCGTCCTTGCAGGTTTGAAGCGACCCATCCTCACCCATGGCTTTAGTCAATGTTTTCTCGTCGTCGATGCCATGCAACTGAATAATATCTAAATGGTTAGTTCGCAACCGCTTTAGACTGTTCTGGACATCATCGAGGGATTCCCGTTTAGTTCTTGACCCCGTTTTAGTAGCATAAACACATTCGCTGCGGACATCCTCCAAGGCAACACCGATCTTGACCTCGCTATCACCATCAAGAGGGGTAGTGTCAAAGTAGTTAATACCTAACTCAAAAGCCAATCGAACAACAGCTATTGCCTGGTCAGCCGGTAACTCACTGATCCATGTTCCGCCGAAGCCCACCTGCGAGACCTGAAGGTTTGTTCTGCCAAGCCTCCGCTTATCCAACGTAGCCGCCTCACGCTGTCCCGTTTGCTTTTCGTACGCCGCCAGTTAATCTGCGTTTAGCAAAAGTTAACGGTCCTTCGCGTTTCATGCGTTTTAGTATCTGGCGTGGCGTCATGTGGAAGCTCTTGAAAAAGCGCCACTGCACTGCTTTTAACGATTCGAAGTCGTATTCGTCGGTTTTAACGCTGAGCAGGTAATCGTCAAGTTGGGTGTATTTACCGCTTTGCAGCATCTCATTGTATAGTCTGCTGTCTGGGTAAGCGATAAAGATGTTGAACATGCAGTAGTCGGGGTCGATTTTCTTAGCGAATTTTAGCGAGACCTCCATGTCAGCGAGGGTTTCGTCTGGTAAACCGATCATGAAGCTGCAGGCGGTTTTGATACCGTGTTTCTTGCAGAGTTTGAATGTAGCTTCAACCTGCTCTGGCTTGGTGTTTCTGCCTATGCGCTGCAGTACCTTCTCGGAGCCTGATTCGACGCCGAACCAAATTACTTTGCAGCCTGCTTTACTCATAAGCTCAAGCAACTCTTCGTCCACCAAGTCAACGCGTGTATCGCAGACCCATTCCAAATCAAGCTTTTTCTCTATCATGAGGCGACAGAGCTCCTTGGTCTTCTCCTTGCGAAGGGTAAAGTTGTCGTTGATGAAGTAGATGCCCTTGGTGCCGTACTTGGCTTGGAGGTCTTCTATTTCGCCGATTACGCGCTGTGGGCTGAAGCCTCTGCAGATGTTACCCCATAGTTTGCGGGTTTCGCAGAAGCCGCAGTTGAAAACGCAGCCGCGGCTGATACTCATAACATCGGCAGGTTTGGCATCTAGGAACTCTATTGTGCGGTCATAGAGCTCAAGTGGCAGCAGATGCCTAGCGGGATAGGGGATTTCATCCATGTTCTCGATGAACTTGGGCGGATTTTGGATGTTACCGTTTTTGCCTCTGCAGGCTACACCCGCAACAGATTGAGCCTGATTAAGGTCGCCTGCTGCAAGTGCGGTTGCAAGCTGAGTAATTGCGCGCTCGCCCTCGCCCATGACTGCGTAGTCGATTTCCGGGTGGGAAAGCAGCGTTTCCGGTAGGTAAGAGGCATGCCAGCCGCCGACGGTTACAATGCAGCTGGGTTTTGCTTCTTTAACGGCCTTGGCGGTTTCGACGCATCGGGCATATGTTGCTGAGCCGCAGGTCATCCCAACCATCATGGGGTTAAGGTCTGTGATCAACTGTTTAACTTCAGATAGCGGCTTGTTCATCAAGTAGTTGTCAAGCATCTTGACGTTGAAGCCTGCTTTTTCAAGCGCCGAGGCCACATACATTAAGCCGATGGGGGGCAAACGTTTCCCGTGGTACCATGTATCTTTCTCGGGTGGGGCAGTGGTCATTACAAGTATGGTTTTGGCTTTGAGTGCTTCGTTGTTAGAATTCTGGTTTGGGGTCAAGGGTGTTGTCTCGGGGTGCTTGTTTTAGGGTTTGATGACTTGCGGGGTTTATAGCTTTAACGGAGACGGGCTGATTTCGAATATTTAGCTGCATAGTGGCAGTGTGATTAAGAGGCGTGGAGTTATCACTAAACATAATTATTTCAGGAGCAGTTGTTCCCTTTCCTTGTATAGTATTTTTAAAAATAGGCGCTCTTTTTTAAAAAATTGAACGCGTGCTAGGTAATTTATTCAAATAGTGCCTAAAAGCTTAATTAGCGTGCATACAAATAGCATAATTTAAAAATCAGGGCTCGGGTTAGGACTTGAACACGCCAAAAATTGACGCGACAGACGCAATCATTCTACAAATGCTTCTAAAAGAAGCAAGAACCAGCTTCACAGACATAGCAAAAGAATGCCACATCACCGTCGGCGCAGTAAGGATGCGTTATAAGCGCCTATGGCGGGAAGGCGTCATCAACGGCGAAGTAACACTCGTTAACCCCCACTGCCTAGGATACCGCCACATCGTCGACTTAGGCATCCTCTGCGACAGTGAACACGAGAAGGAAGTAGCTGCCTACCTTGAAAGTAAATCAAAAATCGCCCAAGTTGTAACTCACATGGGCAAATATAGCTTCTTAGCTAAGGCTGCTTTAAGCGACTTAAACAAGCTTTCCAGCATAATCGAGGACTTGGAGTCTAATCCTAAGATCAAGCATGTCGATTCGCTGATTTGGGCTGAAGCTATAAACGTGGAGTTCCAAAGCAACCTCGTAATCAAGCCGCTTCCGAGAAGCAGTGAAAAACTCACTCGGCCGGCTTTAACAAACGTTGATCAGGTACCGATTAAGCTTGATGAAATAGACCGCAAAATCTCGATGATCGTAGCCAACAACGCCAGAACCCCGTTTAGGCACATTGCCGAAGCGATCGGTATATCAACAAAAACCGTTATACAGCGCTACAGGAAGCTACGGGAAAAAGTGCTGACTAAATCCACCATAACGGTGGATATGAATAAACTCGGCTACACAGCCCTAGCTGACCTCTACATTAAAGTCATTAACCGAAGCAAACTTACAGAGATCTACGAGCAGCTGCTACAGATACCCAACGTCATCGTAATCATAAGAACGCTTGGCGACTATGACCTATACGTGGCAATAGCGCTTGAAGACCTAAGCAAAATGTTTGATGTTTCCGAGCAGATCAGCAAAATCGGCGGTATCGAAAAGCCGTACTTCTTCTTAACCCGTATGGTTCCCTGCTGGCCGTTCAACCTGTTTGCGCCTATGCTTGAATCTGAAGCTCTGCCGAAGTACTTCATTAACGGTTCAAGCAAACCCGAGGAACTAGAACCTCTGCAGTAATTCCCTTTTTATTTTTGAGCTACCCAGAAACTCATTTCGGGCTTGCATACGAGCCGATAGATAAGCGCCAGCGGGTTAGGCAGCCATGAACCATTGAGGTAGTGGTCGGTTCTCTGGTAGGATTTGAAGCTCTGCTCCCTGAAAACCCCTCGTATTGCTTGATGGTTTAGCGCGTGCTCTTTTTTAAACCAGTAATCTGAGAGCGTGTAGTCAATCATTGGTACCCTTAATCCGGTTACAATAAAGTAGATGCTGTTAAGCATCGGGTTGACGTGGAACGTGAAGCCCTTGATTATGCCTGCCAGCATGCCCCGCTCGTTTGCCCAGTAGTACGGTGAGGCTTCGTGGTCGATGTAGATTACGCCGCCCCGCTTGAGGTAGCCGCAGAGCGTTTTCAGCGTTGACACGTAGTCGGGTAGGTGATGCAGTACTGAGTAGCTGCAGATTAAGTCGAACTCCCCCTCCTTGAAGGTCAGGGCTTCGATGGGTGAATTAACGACAACGAGTTTATCTGGTAAGTATTTAGCGTATTTCTTCCTAAGGATTGCGCACATTTCAGGAGAGATGTCGGTGGCGGTAACGTGATAGCCCATCTCTAAGAGTTTGCCCGTGAGGTTGCCGGTTCCTGCCCCAACATCAAGCGCTCTTTTATTGTTACCTTCGATTTCCTGGTCTATTGCTCTAAGCTGGGTCCAGACACGTTTCTGCTCTTTTCTCCCATACACTTCGGGGTGGATTGCTTCGTAGTATTTGGCTTCGCTTCGGTGAACCTCTATGTTGGCTTTGTGAATCTGCTCCGTTAAGGTTTGGTTAGGCAACGCCTCTTTTTCTCCCGATTTATTGCATAAAGACGCTCTTCTGAATTTATATAGTTTGAGAAACCAACGCCGCAAAACGCCCTTTCCGTGAATGAGACTGTGTGAAAAGTCGTCTCTTCTCCAGCTACCTACCGCCAAGCTTATAACTAGCTTTCAACCAAACAAAAAAGCCATGAACGAGTACGTAAAAGGCCTTGACAGAAAACAAACAGCGCT
>Ga0123335_1009022_pt1 | contig 10473 bp, 14 predicted proteins | sample BiotimSIPDNA_2_FD_89707 | JGI IMG/M metagenome (GOLD analysis project Ga0123335, IMG submission 89707) | Anaerobic biogas reactor microbial communites from Washington, USA - Biogas_R2 time_0 SIP DNA | ecosystem: Engineered > Bioreactor > Anaerobic > Unclassified | place: Washington, USA... | reverse complement strand
TGTACCAGGCAAGGAGTTTGCGGCGGAGAGGATTTTTGATTTTTGCTGCGTACTTCATCATGGTTGACTATATATCCTATGCAAAAGGACATGACAACTGTGCTGTTTCCGGCGATGTTTTTTTTAATTCATCTGAAAATCCTGAAGGTTATATTCTTGACAGCGTCAAAGGGTTTTGTTAGTCCTAAAAAAACTAAAAAACAAATTACAGTTTGAAGCAAGGAGGAGGTATGTCTGATTCGTTGAAATACAGGGATGTGTATGAGCAGTCGATCAACCAGCCTGATGTTTTCTGGGGCAGGGCAGCGGACGCTGTCCAGTGGACGAAAAAATGGGACAAGGTTCTTGATGACAGCAAAAAGCCCTTTTATAGCTGGTTTACAGGCGGCGAGCTCAACACTTGCTACAATGCGCTTGACTATCATGTGGAATCAGGCAGAAAGGATCAGGTTGCGATCATTTATGACAGCCCTGTTACAAATACAGTTAATAAAATTAGCTACGGAGAGCTTCTCGACACGGTTTCCAGATTTGCGGGTGTGCTTTCCGGATTAGGCGTCACAAAAGGCGATACGGTGATCATTTATATGCCGATGATCCCGCAGGCCATGGTGGCGATGCTGGCCTGCGCCCGTATCGGTGCCGTGCATTCTGTTGTTTTCGGCGGTTTTGCCCCCAATGAGCTGGCTATCCGCATTGACGATGCCAAGCCGAAAATCATCATATCCGCCTCCTGCGGCATCGAAGGGAAAAAAACGCTGGCATACAAACCGCTTATGGACGAAGCCATCAACATTGCCGCCCATAAACCTCAAAAGACTGTTATCTATCAGCGTCCGCAGGTGAAGGCCGATTTGATTACCGGCCGTGACCTGGACTGGGAGGAACTGATGAAAACAGCGAAGGCCGTTCCCTGTGTGCCTGTTGCCGCAACCGACCCCCTCTACATTCTTTATACATCGGGAACAACCGGCAAGCCCAAAGGTGTCATGCGGGACAATGGCGGCCATGCCGTCGCTTTGAAGTGGTCCATGAAGCACATCTACGACATCAAACCCGGGGAAGTTTTCTGGGCGGCCTCCGATGTCGGCTGGGTGGTAGGACATTCCTATATTGTTTATGCGCCGCTGCTGTATGGCTGTACGACAGTTATGTATGAGGGCAAGCCTGTCGGGACACCCGATCCCGGTGCGTTCTGGCGTGTCATTTCCCAGCATGGCGTATCCGTTCTGTTTACCGCGCCGACAGCTTTCCGTGCCATTAAAAAAGAAGACCCCAATGGAGATTACCTGAAGAAATATGACATTTCATGCCTGCGATATCTTTTCCTCGCCGGCGAGCGGCTCGATCCCGACACGTATCACTGGGCCAGCGGCATGCTGAATATTCCTGTCGTTGATCACTGGTGGCAGACTGAAACAGGCTGGCCGATTGCAGCAAACTGCATGGGAATTGAACAATTCCCGATCAAAGCGGGATCACCCACGAAACCCGTGCCCGGCTATAATGTTCAGATCCAGGATATGGACGGCAAAACCCTTCCCGACGGTGAAGAAGGCGCAGTGGTGATCAAGCTGCCTCTTCCTCCCGGCTGTCTCCCCACCCTCTGGAAAGATGACAAGCGATACCTGGAATACGTCACCGAAAGACCCGGATATTATGTGACCGGCGATGGCGGCCGTTTCGATCTGGACGGTTATCTTTACATCATGGGACGCATAGACGACGTAATCAATGTTGCGGGCCACCGGCTTTCCACAGGGGCGATGGAAGAAATTGTGTCCAGGCACAAGGATGTCGCTGAATGTGCCGTGCTGGGCGCAGACGATCAGCTCAAAGGTCAGGTCCCGGTGGGCTTTGTTGTTTTAAAAGCCGGTGTGGACCGGAAACCCGAGGAGATTGTTGCGGAACTGGTGCAAATGGTAAGGCAGGAACTTGGTGCACTGGCCTGCTTTAAGGAAGCTGCTGTGGTAAAGGCATTGCCCAAAACGAGATCCGGGAAAATTCTGCGCTCCACGATGCGTAAAATCGTAGACGGCAAGGAATATGTTGTCCCTTCCACGATCGATGATCCTGCGGTCCTGCCGGCCATTGCGGAGTCGGCGAAAATGATCGGCTACGGAAAGAAGTGAAACAGGCTGGCAGGCTGTAGACTGTTAGGCTGTTAGGAAAAAGAAGGCCGGCTGCAATAAATATTGAGCCGGCCTTTGTATTTTTTCAAAGCCTTACTATTTGATCAGTTTGGCCAGACGGTCCCAGCGGACACGCTTTTCTTCTGAATCCCATGACCAGTAAAGAATGAAGGCCTTGCCCTGAACGTCCTTCAAATTGACAAAACCCCAGAAACGGCTGTCCAGACTGTGATCGCGATTGTCGCCCATCACAAAAAGAGAATTTTGCGGAACGGTTAACGGCCCAAAGTTGTCCCGTGGCTGGACCTCGGCCGGATAAACCGTAGCATCGTCATACACGCCGAATGGATCTTCGAAAGGCTGGTCGTTGATAAACAGCTTCTTGTTTTTCATTTCTATCTTGTCGCCGCCAATGCCGATCACCCGTTTGATAAAATCTTTGGATCGGTCTTCCGGGTAAATAAAAACAACAACGTCGCCTCTTTTGGGGTCGGTCACAGGGATGATCGTTTTTCTGATCAAAGGAATTTTAACGCCATAAATAAATTTATTAACGAAAAGATGATCGCCGATCAGCAGGGTTGGAATCATTGAACCGGATGGGATTTTAAAGGCCTGGACGATAAAAGATATAATGAAACCGGCAATCAAAACGGCCATCAGGACGGCTTCAACAAATTCTCTGAATTTTGATTTAATTTTTTTTGGCGGTAATTTCTTCCCCATAAACCTGAACCTCTTTTCAATGATTATTTGGATTGCAATCAACGGACAGAACGGTCTTGTCTTCAGTAAATTTCCATGGCGCATCCGCCGGCTAGCGTTCCGCCGAGTTCACGGCATTTTTCCAGGATTTCCTCGGTGATTTTCCCTTTTGCGATAACAGGGGTGAAAACATTTTTAAATTTGTAACCCAGGGCGATGCGCTCGATAGCCCTGAGGGCCCCCGATCCGTCATTGCCGGCGCTGATGAAAACGACATAGGGCTTGCGGAAAACTTTGTCCTGGGCGTCTCCGTATGTCCGGTCAAAAAAATCCTTGATCATGCCGGACATATAGCCAAAGTTTTCCGGCGTGCCGATTGCAAGACCGTCACAGGTTAAGAGGTCGTCAATGGTCGCATCTACAGCTTTTTTAAAATTGACCTCCACGCCGTCGATGACCTTTGCGCCTTCATAGACGGCTTCGGCCATTTGCCGGGTATGCCCGGTCTGGGAATGATAAACAACTAAAATTCGGGTCATAAAATAAAATGGGTAAAGGGTTAGGGGTCATAGGTTAGGGGTGATGGATAATGGGGAAGAGGTAATAGGTGAGGAGTGAGGGGAGAAGAGTCAGAAAAAAAGATTTTTCATCCCCTAACCCTTCACTACTCACTCCTGACCCCTAACCCATAACCCCTGACCTTTCTATGGCATTTTGGAAATAATGCCCAGGAAGCCATCGGCTTTCAGCGATGCCCCGCCGACCAACGCTCCGTCGATATCTTCCATCGCGATCAACTCAGTGATATTATCTTTCGTCACACTGCCGCCATAGAGAATACGAACATCAGCGGCCGCACAGCCGTATATTTCAACAAGAAGCCGGCGAATGAAGTCATGAACATCTTCAGCCTGTGGCGGTGTTGCGACCAAGCCCGTTCCGATTGCCCAGACCGGTTCATAGGCGATGACGACGTCGTCCAGCTTGTCAATTCCGTCCAGCGCGCCGCGAACCTGACGGTTCACAACTGCCTCCGTGATCCCTTTGTTTCTTTCACCGTCCGTTTCGCCGACACAGACAATAGGCTTCAAACCGGTTGCCAGCGCTTTCTTCACTTTCAAATTAACGGTTTCTTCGCTTTCGACAAAATACTTGCGGCGCTCCGAATGCCCGATGATGACGTACGTGCAACCTGCATCTTTCAGCATCAGCGGAGAAACTTCGCCGGTGTACGCTCCCTTGTCTTAGAAATACATGTTTTGAGCAGCAATCGCCACAGTTGATCCTGTTAGGATTTCTCTGACGCTCTGCAGAGCGGTAAACGGTGGAGCAACCACCACCTCTCCGTTTTTTAAACCGGCCGTTCCTTCTTTTACTGTGCGGGCCAGTGCGACGGATTCGTCAATGGTGTTATTCATCTTCCAGTTGCCGGCAACAATCCATTTTCTCATCGGCTTTCTCCCTGTTAACCGAGTGCGGCAACAGCCGGCAGTGTTTTGCCTTCAAGGAGTTCCAGAAACGCGCCGCCGCCTGTGGATATGTAAGATATTTTATCGCTCTTGCCGGTCTTGTGAACGGCCGTGTCCGTATCGCCGCCACCCACAATGGTCATCGCACCGGATTGCACAACCGCATCCACCAGTTTAAATGTTCCTGAGGAAAAAGGAGCAAGCTCAAACATGCCCAGCGGACCGTTCCAGACAATTGTTTTGGCCGTTTTCACCGCGTCTGAAAAAGCCGCAATGCTTGCAGGGCCGATGTCCAGACCCATCCAGCCGTCCGGAATGTCCTTGACGGCAACAATATTTCTTTCCGCATCCGCGGACGGTTCCTGGGCGATAACGGTATCCACCGGCAGGAGAAACTGCACGTTTTGGGCTTTGGCTTTGTCCATGATTTTTCTGGCCAGATCCAGCATGTCCGTTTCACACAGGGACTTGCCGACGTTGAAACCCTGGGCTTTCAGAAAAGTGAAAGCCATGCCGCCTCCCACGATCAGGCGGTCCACTTTGTCGATGACATTTTCCAGAACTTTAATTTTGTCGGACACTTTGGCACCGCCGATAATGGCGACGAGCGGCCTTGTAGGATTGCCCATGGCCTTGTTGAAATATTCAATTTCATTTTTCAGAAGAAAGCCCGCGGCGCAGACCGGTACATACTTTGTAATGGCCGTGTTGGATGCAGCCGCACGGTGCGACACGGCAAACGCATCGTTAACATATACGTCACACAGTTTTGCAAGTTCCTGTGCAAAGGCTTCATCATTTTTATCTTCACCCGGATGAAAACGCAGGTTCTCAAGTAAAATCAAATCACCTGCTTTCATCGCGGTCACGGCTTTTTCCGCTTTTTCGCCGATGCAGTCGTCAATAAAGGGAACGTCTGTTTTCAGCATTCCGGCAAGAACCGGGGCGACCGGTCTTAAGGAGAACTCTTCAACTCTTTTGCCCTTGGGCCGTCCTAGGTGAGATGTGACAATCACCCGGGCGCCTTTATCCCTGATAAAATTAATCGTTGCCAGACTTGCTTTGACGCGGGTAACGTCAGTGACGTTGCCTGACTTGTCCATGGGCACATTGAAATCCACCCGTACCAATACCTTCTTTCCGCTTACATCGATCTGATCCAAGTACTTCATGCGCGTTACCTCTTTTCACGTATTATTTTATTTCATGATAAAAGACAGGAGCTCCAGCATTCGATTGGAGAAGCCCCATTCGTTGTCATACCATGAAAGTATTTTTACCATTCTGCCGCCGATGACGGTAGTGTTGGGCAGATCCACAATCGATGAATGGGGATTGCCGTTAAAATCTTTGGATACCAGTTCTTCTTCGGAGCAGCATAAAATGCCTTTCATTGCCCTTTGAGAATGTTCTTTCAGTTTTTCGTTGACTTCCTGCTTGCTTGTCTCGCGGGAAAGGGTTGCCACAAAATCCACCAGGGAAACATTGGGGGTGGGTACGCGTATCGCCAGTCCGTCAAGCCTGCCTTTCATTTCCGGAATGACTTCCGCAATAGCGCGGGCCGCGCCGGTTGTTGTCGGAATCATAGAAAGGGCTGAAGCACGGGCGCGCCGCAGGTCCTTATGGGCTTCGTCAAGCACGACCTGGTCGTTGGTGAAGGAATGAATGGTCGTCATCAATCCGTATTCAACCCCGAATTCCTCATGCAGAATTTTCACAATCGGAGCCAGGCAATTTGTGGTACAGGATCCCATGGAGATGATGTGATGTTTCGAACGGTCATAGTCCTGCGAATTAACGCCGAAAACTACCGTGACATCCGCTCCCCTGGCGGGCGCGGAGATGACCACTTTTCTGGCGCCGGCTTTCAGGTGCTTTTCCGCCCCGTCCTTGTCCGTGAATCTTCCCGTACTTTCGAGCACAACATCCACGCCTAAATCTCTCCAAGGCAGTGTTTCCGGGTCTCTGACGGAAAAGGCTTTGATTTCGCGGCCGTCAACGGTGATTGCATTGGGAGTGACTTTCACTTCAGCATCAAGTGTTCCATGGGTAGAATCATATTTGAGAAGGTGAGCGATTGTTTTTGCATCGGCTAGATCATTGACTGCCACGAATTCCACATCTTTGCTTCTGTAACCGGCGCGGAATACCAGCCGCCCGATTCTTCCGAATCCGTTTATTGCAATCTTTATAGGCATTTTTTCCTCCTCAATCCTTACTTTAAAAAGATTAAACAAAAGCCTGTGGGTTGTCAATCCATTTCTCTTTTTTAAGGGGAGTCTGTCGGGCCAACAGGCGACCTAAGGCATGATGGATGCAAGGGAAATTGTTATGTTGAAGTAAGAGAGCTTATTTGCTAGAACCCAATCATGTCCGGTCGTCCACAAAATATTTTTTGCGCCGGAATGCTGCAAAAAAATCGATGGAGTGTTCGTTTGAATGAGGTGAACATTTCAATAAAAATTCCGGGGTGCAAACATCAATGAGCGATGATAAATTATACATTGTGCTGATGGGGCTCCCCGCCAGGGGAAAGTCCACGCTGGCTTTGCGCCTGCTGGAGGCATTTCGCAAAGACCACATCCGGACAAGAATATTCAACAACGGTAATCTGCGCCGAATTTACCGACCGCTTGACGAGACGTCCCGTGCCGAGTTTTATTCTCCCCGGAACTTCGCTGCCATAGCTCTGCGGGATAAGTTTGCCCGCATGAATATGGAAAGGGCCAGAAGTTATCTTCGCAATTCAGGCCAGGTGGCTATTCTGGATGCGACCAACGCCAGCCGCCGCCGCAGGGAAACAATAGAGACTTATCTCAACGATCATCCTCTTCTTTTTATCGAGTGCATTAACGATGACCAGGAGATTCTGAATTTAAGCATTCTGGAAAAAACAAGGCTGCCGGAATTCAGTCATCTGGAATACAAAAAAGCGGAAGCGGAATTTTTAAAAAGAATTGATTATTATAAGTTGATTTACACTCCCTTGAAAATGGAAAGAAATTTTGTTTGCCTGGATTCGCTTCAGAACAGGATTATCAAAGAAAAACATACAGATCCTATTTATCTTTTCGCCCGACTGCGGGATTATCTGGTGACGGACGAAGTAAAAAATCTGTTTTTGATCCGGCATACGCAGACAGAATATAATCTTGAAGACCGCATCGGAGGAAATCCGGGTTTGACCATAAAGGGCAAGGAGCAGGCTGAAGCGCTCGCGCAGTTTTTCTGCGCGAAAAAAATATCCTACATCTTTACCAGCAGCAAGATCAGGACCAAAAGGACGGCGGAAGCGATTGCATCGAAACAGGATTATTGCCGGATCATAGCGCTCAAAGAGTTTGATGAAATCAATGCCGGCATCTGTGAAGGCATGACCTATGCGGAGATTGAAAAAAAGATGCCTGATGTTTTCCGCGCCCGCGAAGCCAACAAATATGCTTATGCCTATCCGGAAGGCGAAAGTTATGCGACGATGAAGCCGAGGATTAGGAAGGAATCAAAAAAGCTTTCTTCCTGAACCGGCACTCCCACAATATTATGATTATCGGCCATCAGGCAGTCAACCGTTTGATTCTGTCGCATTTTCTTTACCGGCGGGAAGTGGACGTCCCTTACATTTACATTCCGCAGGATCGTTTCTATCATATTGTTTCCATGCAGAACAAAAAACTTTTTGAATTAAAACGTTATGATAAATATTTTTATAAAAAAACAGCATAAGGAGGCTGAATCCTATGAGCGGCATTAAAATGAATATGGATGAATTCAGCAGGCTGGCAAAGAATCCCGATGAAAAGCCTTTTGTCATGTTGAATCTGCTCAAGTTCAAAGGTGCACAGGGGCAGGCTTCTTACACCCGCTACATGAAAGAGGCCGGGGAATTTGTTGCAGGCGTCGGAGGAAAAGTTCTGTATCTTGGAAAACCTGATGAACTGCTCAACGGCAATGAAAAATGGGATCTGCTCATGCTGGTGCATTATCCATCCCGCAAAGCATTTCTTTCCATGGCCAACAATCCCGATTATCTTAAAGTACATCGTTTCCGAGAAGAGGGGGTCGAACGGGCTGTCCTTTATGCGACCGATCCGATCAGGTTCAGGGATATAGCCATTTAGACTATAGGCTATTAGGCTTTTAGCCTAATAGGAAGAGCGCACAGCGCCCAACAAATCAACCTAACAGTCTAACACGCTAACAGCCTATAGCCTGATAGCAACCCTTTTTACCCTTGCGTTCATCTATTATTGCTCATATACTTCGGCAAAAAGGAATCACGGGACCTAGGGACTGATTCAGGAGGAAATAATGAAAAAAGTTTTTGTTTTCGTAATGGCTGCAGTGATGCTGTTTATGTTTTCCGGTTTATCAAAGGCGGCGGAGCCGTCGCTAGCGGGTGTATGGTCCATGCCCGTTGTCAAGGGCAAGGATAAGGGAAAAGAAAGATTTCAGGTTGAGATATTTGAAAAAGACGGGATTTATTACGGAAAAATTGTAAAGCTCACCATGCTTCCCGCCAATGCGGTATGCAAAAAATGCAAGAAAGAGAGGCAGGACAAACCGCTGATGGGTATGCTGATGCTGATCAATCTGAAAAAAGAAGCAGGAAGATACGTTGGGGGAAAGATCTATGACGTTGACGAAGGAAAAGAATACAAATGTAACATGACACTGATTTCGCCGGACAAGCTGCAAGTGACGGCATGTGTTATGTTTATCTGTAACAGCCATTACTGGACAAGGGTTAAATAGACAGTATGTATCATCGCCAAAATAAAGACGGATATCATTCAAGGGTAAAGGGCATTGATCAGAAAACCCTGGTCTTCGGAGACAGGACACTGATGGCGGAATTCAGGCTTAAGAAAGGTGCGGTAGTGCCCCGGCACTCTCATCCTTACGAGCAGACGGGATACCTCATCAGCGGCCGCATGATTTTTATTACAGGGGAAGAGCGATTCGAAGCGCTTCCCGGAGACAGCTGGTGCATCCGTATGAATGTTGAGCATAGTGCTGAAGTCCTGGAAGATTCGTTGGCTGTGGAAATTTTTTCTCCGGTCCGTGAGGATTATCTGCCTGAGGGGACTTTTTGATTGATAAAAGGGGAAGGGGGCATTGTTGATGAGACAGTTTTCGCTTACACCGGCGGCCGGTAAAAGACTTATCGGTAAAGGCATAGCAGGCCATCCGGACGTTGTGGCTGCTCTGAAAGACAAAACAATTGTGATTATTGCGGGCACGACCAACGGTTACGTGGCCCAGGAGCTGCTTGCCTTAATCGGACAGGCGGATGAATTCCGGCAGGAACGTTTTTTCCGTGGCATTGTTTTACCTCCTTCCCAACCGACGTTGCCCTCCGGCAGGTTTCCTGACGAAAGCGGCTTTCCGGGCGATGTAGTGATTCAAAAAGGGATCTGGCAAAAAGGCAAAACCATTTTTGACGCGGTGGATGAACTGAAAGAGGGCGATGTGATTTTAAAAGGTGCCAATGCAGTTGATCTGGAGGCCAAACGGGCTGCAATTCTGATTGGACACCCGCAGGCGGGAACCATCGGTGTGTCGCTTCCTGCATATTACGGCAGGCGTGTGCGGCTGATTATTCCGGTTGGCCTGGAAAAACGCGTTTACGGAAATCTGGACGATCTGGCCTGCGAGATCAACAGGCCCGGAGCACACGGGCCCAGACTGCTGCCCGTTCCCGGTGAAGTTGTGACGGAGCTGGAAGCCATTGGTTTATTGACTGGCGCAAAAGCAAAAATAATTGCTGCAGGCGGGGTTTCCGGTGCGGAAGGCAGTGTCTGGCTGTCTGTGTGCGGCAAACCGGATCAGGAAGAAAGGGCCGCGGTGCTGCTTCAGTCTTTGGTTTCAGAGCCGGCATTTAAAATATAGGAGAATGTCATGCCAGTCGTAAATGTAAAAATCGTTAAGGGAAGAACCGTTGAACAGAAACGCAATCTGGCCAAAGCGGTAACGGACGCGGTTGCCCGAACGATCGATGTCAAACCGGATGCTGTCTGGGTTTTGATCGAAGAATACGAAAAAGAAAACTGGGCGGCAGGAGGCGGACTTTATTCCGATCGTAACGCCGGTGTTCAAAAATGATTTCGGATCATGATGAAAATTCGGCAAGGAAAGCGCTTTCCGCTTCATAGGTGCCGATGAGGATA
>Ga0123335_1009015_pt1 | contig 10478 bp, 6 predicted proteins | sample BiotimSIPDNA_2_FD_89707 | JGI IMG/M metagenome (GOLD analysis project Ga0123335, IMG submission 89707) | Anaerobic biogas reactor microbial communites from Washington, USA - Biogas_R2 time_0 SIP DNA | ecosystem: Engineered > Bioreactor > Anaerobic > Unclassified | place: Washington, USA... | reverse complement strand
GCTCCTGCGCCTGAGGGCCCCTGCCGGCAAGATGCAATGCAACGCCCGTCAGGAAACTCCGCATCAGGGCGTCGGGCCAGATGCTCGCAGCCTTGGCCAGGCTTCTATTGGCGGCCAGGGCGTTCTTCGCGGCGTCGGCGTCTTTGTCAGTTTTCTGATTCAGCAGAGCCTGGGCTTCGTTGATAAGCTCGACGTAGCTCGTGCGCGTTCTGGTGAAGACCTCCGGCTGAGCCCACTCGTTGCCCACCAGGCGTTTGTGATCGTGAGCAAATGAACGCCATATGTCGATCTGCTTTCGCACTTCATAAGATTCAGCCCCGTGCGGCAAGCCGGCGAGCTGCTGCATTTTGAGAAAGACCATGCATTCTGGCAGCGTTATCCTGCTCTGCGGCGCCTTCACGGCGGCAGGCGCTGCCGGGCCGGAGGCCGAGGGCTTCGAGGCCGGCTGGCCTTCCTCTATCGCCAGCACGTCGGCGGCATCCAGAGCAACGCGTCCCATCGCGGTTTCAACCACAACCTTGTCGCCCTGGCGGCGGGCCTTGCCGTCAAACCGCCTGCCGTCGCGCATGTGCACCACATCCGCCATCAGCGCCGAATGCAGCAACGCACAGGACAGGACGCATATGAGAATTCTGTTGAGCGTCATGGGATCATTCTAACAGCCGGACCCCTCGATATTCCAGAGATCAAAGCTTCAGTAACGGCAAAGGATCGCCGATATATATATCGCAGGCTATCCGCTTGCGGTTTCCGTGCGCGGAGGGTTGCGTGTTGCCGTTTTCCGGGTCAATGCGGCTGATGAACTTCATTGGGGTTTCGCCATCAGAACCGTGGAGTCACGAGCAGTCTGGAACCCTCGCCCGAGGGCGAGGTTATGCACAAAGGATGCAGCGTGTCTTGGGATTCACACAACCACACGAGCAGCGACTCGGCGGGCAACAGGCGGGATTCTTCATCTTCGGCGTCATGCTCCATAAATAAGCCCGACAAGGGAAGGTTCTTCACCCCCGCAGTCATAGCCACACTGGCGACGTTGTTGGTTGTGGGCAGCCTCTTCACATGGTGGACGATCAACCAGGCCGACGGGGCTATGCGGCGCGAACTGAGCCTTCAGACCCAACTTGTGGCGCGGGCCGTCAACGTCGAAGACCTTCGATCGCTGAGCGGCGCCGAAGCCGATCTTGGCTCGCCCGCGTACATGCGGATCAAGAAGCAGTTCGCCGCAATGATGAAGACCGACAACAAGTACCGCTTCATATACCTGCTGGGCAGGAACGAAGACGGTGGCCTGTTCTTCTTCGTGGACAACGAGCCTGTCGGTTCGGAAGATGAGTCCCCCGCGGGCATGCCATATGAGGATGCGCCCGAGGGCTTTCGTCGGTCGATCGAGACGAAGACCTCTGCGACGGCAGGACCGTTCTCGGACAGATGGGGTTCGTTCGTCAGCGGCTGCGTGCCGTTGGTGGACCCTCACACCGATAAAGTGCTGGCCCTTCAGGTTGTCGACTTCGACGCCAGCAGCTGGCAGTGGGACATTGCCGCACGGTGCGCCATTCCCGTTGGCCTGATGCTGATGCTGATCATTGGAGTGGTCGGAGCGCTGGCGGCGACGCGCAGAGTTGATCCGTCGCCCAAGCCGGTGATGCGGCGCCTGCTGCCATACCTCGGCGGCATGGTGTTCGTGCTGACGGCAGGGACCGGAATCATATTCTGGCAGCAGCACAAGCGCGCCCTTTTGGATGAAATCCAGAGCCGGACGTTCGACGCTTCGCAGGAACTTGAAGCTGCGATCGATAACCAGGCATATGGAATGAGCCTTGCCGCGGCCTCCATCGCTGCCGACGCGTCATTGCGCGACGGCCTGAAGAATTCGCGCATAGACGACGCCGCCCGCTGGCGGCGGGTGTTCGACGCGATGTCGCCCCAAAGCACCATCACCCGCCTGACCTTCATGGACGCCGGCAGACGAAGCGTGCTCAACGTCCACGACGGGGCCTTCTCTTGCGAGGTCATCAACACCCACCTGGCGATCAAGGCTCAACAGATGCAGGCAACCGCGTGGGGCATTCAGCTTGAACCATCGGGCGAGGTCACGCTGACGCTGGTCGAGCCCGTGAAGCAGGATGGGGCCGTGGTCGGTTTCATCGAACTGGGCAAACCCATAGATGATGTGCTTACGCAGCTACATATGCGATCTAATAACGAGATCGCCATAGCGATAGACAAGAAGCTGCTTGACCGGCGGCTCTACGGCGACGCCGGCAAGGGCTTCGACTGGCAACTCCTGCCGACGCGAGCGGTCATCTGGGCTTCCCAAGGCATTCCCGCCAAGGACCTTGCGGATCTTGCGGCCCAGGGCCAGGAAGACGGCGACCTGCACGACGGCGAAGCGTCGCATGAAGACAAGCACTGCATCCTGGCGTCGATGCCGCTGAGGGACGCATCCGGACGCGACATCGGCAGGATGATCGTTATCCGCGACATGACCGCCCGCCGGGGCGAGTTCATGCGGCTGATGTGGTCGGGCGGCGCGCTGGGCGTCACCCTGCTGACCCTGCTGCTGTCGCTCATCTACGTGCTTCTGCGGCGAACCGACGCCGCCATCAGAACCCAGCAACGCGAGCTGCGAGAAAACGAAGCCCGGCTCGACCAGCTTGCCCAGCGAAGCAGGACCATCGCATGGGAAGTTGACGAAAGGGGCCTGTTTACGTACATCAGCCACGTATGCAAGGATGTACTTGGCTATGAGCCTCAGGAATTTATCGGCCGCCACTTTTATGATCTGCACGATTCGAAGGAACCGGCGTTCACAAACGCCGCCGGCGATCTGCTGAATCTCAACAAGCCCTTCGACAGGGTGGTGCACTCCATGACCGCCAGCGACGGCAAGACCGTGTGGGTCGCCACCGACGGCATGCCCATATACGACGAAGAGGGCATGCTCAAGGGTTTCCGCGGCGGCGACACCGACATTACCGAGCACAGGCTGGCGCAGGAAACAATCATCCAGACCAACCGCCAGCTCGAGCAGGCGATAGCCCGCGCGAACGAAATGGCCTTGCAGGCCCAGATGGCCGACGCAACCAAGAGCGAGTTCCTTGCCAACATGAGCCACGAGATCCGAACGCCAATGACGGCGATTCTGGGGTTCGTGGATCTCGTTCGCGATGCGCTTGAGTCCTGCGACCCATCCGTGTGCGAGCTGAACCGAACCGAGGGTCCCGCCCGTCTCGAGCACATCAACACGATCGGCCGAAACGGCCAACACCTGCTGAGGCTGATCAACGACATACTGGACCTCTCGAAGATCGAGTCCGGAAAAATGTGCGTCGAGCAGGTGAAGTTCCAGCCCGTGCGCATAGTCGAGGAAGTGCTCTCGATGATGAGGGTGCGAGCCGCCCAGAAGAACCTCGCCCTCGAGGCCAGCTACGACCTGCCTCTGCCCAAGACCGTCATTGCCGATCCGACGCGCATGAGGCAGATACTGGTGAACCTTGTCGGAAACGCGATCAAGTTCACCAGCACGGGCAGCGTGAGCATCTCGGTTCGCCATCGCGCCGCCCAGGACGGCAAGGGAATGATTCACCTGGACGTCCACGACACGGGCATCGGCATGACCAGGCAGCAACTGGCCGGGCTTTTCTCGCCGTTCTCACAGGCGGACGCGTCCACCACCCGTCACTTCGGCGGAACGGGCCTCGGGCTTGCGATAAGCAAGAAGCTGGCTCACGCCATGGGTGGAGATATAACGATCGAAAGCACGCCCGGCGAGGGAAGCACGTTTCATCTGGTGATGGCAGCGGAAGTCTGCCCGGAAGATGGCATGATCACCGAGGTCACCTCGGCAGAGCCGGACCGCCCGGCGGACCAGAACCGCGACAAGCACATAAAGCTCACCGGCAGGATACTTCTTGCCGAGGACGGCAAGGACAACCAGCGGCTCATCAGCACGATCCTGCGCCTTGCCGGAGCGGAGGTGGACGTGGTGGAGAACGGTCTTCAGGCCGTCCAGGCCGTGCGCGACGCGCTGGAGCACAATCATCCTTACGACATCATATTAATGGATATGCAAATGCCTGAGATGGACGGCTACCAGGCGTCGTCAAGCATTCGGGACATCGGCGTCAACACGCCCATCGTCGCGCTGACCGCACACAGCATGCCCATCGACAGGCAGAAGTGCCTCAGCGCCGGGTGCTCGGAATACATCTCAAAGCCCATCGATCGCCGGCATCTGCTGACGCTGCTCCAGACCATGCTGGCGGATCACGCCGGCGTCAGGCGGTAGCGCCCGCGATAGTCCGCACGAGAACGTCGATGCAGTCGGTCATGATGCCCTGCTGGCCCCAACTGATGAGCAGGCGGTTGCGCTCGTCGGTGTTGGAATAGAAGACGCTCGACCGCAGGCCGAGCCGTCGAGCTTCCTCGCAGAGCCCGGGCGTCAGATCGCCAAACAGCGGCTGGACGTAAGTAAGCCCGAAATCCTTCATTTTTCGCAGCATGGCGGCATCAGTGCGATGCTGGCGTTCGAGCACGCATATCTCAATTTCAGGATCTATCGCCCGCACACGCTGGGCTTGTTCGAAGGTGGTCATCGTCAGGTATGCGTGCCGGAAGAGATCGAACTCCCTGTACAGGCCGCATATTTGCTCGAGGGCGTTCTGATTGACGGCGTACACCTGGATGTTCATGCAGGCCCTCTTGCCGATCAGCTCAAGCGTCTGGCGGAATGTCGGCAGGGTAAGGCCGGGCGTCGCTGCCTCGTCGCGGCGGCACTGTTGGTCGTGCGGGCCGACCCAGTACGAGAAGTTCAGCTCCTTGAGCCGCGCGTACGTCAGGTCGCAGACCTTGCCCGTGCCGTTGGAGGTTCGGTCAACAGTCTCATCGTGCAGGATCACCGGCACGTTGTCGGCGGAGGACCGAATATCGAATTCAATTATGTCGGCACCTGCCTTGATGGCGTTGTCGAACGCAGGAAGGGTGTTTTCCGGGTGCTTCCCGCAGAAACCTCTGTGGGCCGTGGCCACTGTTGTGCCGGACTCGAACAACTCCTCCAGGGTCATCAGAAGTAGCCTTTCTGATGCAGGTCGCTGACGAAATCAGCAAGGAATCGGGCCTGTTTCTGCCGCACGTCCGGGACAAAGTGAACGTGGTCACAGAAGGCAGCCTCGCCGAAAGCTTCCGTGAATCCGTGCAGATCGGCGATGGGAACGTTGAGCTGCCGCATGACCTTGTCGGCGGCGTCGTTGTACGCGTCAACGTCCTCCTTATATCGCTTGAAATCCTTGGATCGAGAGTTGTGTATATGCTCCACCACCGGCGTCGTCCTGATCCAGGCAAGCTTGACGGATTCGCCGGCGACCAGCCTGGCGATTTCCTTAAGGTTCGCGGCGTACTTGTCCAGCGGCACCTGGCAAGCGTCCGGCCGATACCTTTTGATATCGTGCAGCCCGCAGTTAAGCAGGAACACGTCGGGCTTCCATTTGCCGCCGAGCACCTTTTCCCTGACATACGCCAGGACCATCGCGGAATCTCCGCCGTTGGCGCCCTCGGGAATATCCAGGTTTTTCAACGCCTCCCCTACCCCGGTCTTGCGGGCGTAGGTGAATCTGCCTTCGAGCAGTTCCTCCAGGAATGGTCCATAGTGTATGGAAATGCTGTCGCCGACGACAAAGACAACCGGCTTCTGGTTACACATTATATATACGGTCCTGACAAAGCTAGGCTTCACGCCGCCGCCGACCGGCAGCAACACCCTCGCGATGCTACACGAACTTGTTCTCGGGTGCGAGAATTTCCCGCAGTTTTCCAAGCGCTTTTTGCTCGATCTGCCTCACCCGCTCCTTGGACAGGCCCAGGTTCTTGCCAAGCTGTTGCAGCGTCTTGACGCTGCCGTCCCTGTTGAGCCCGTAGTGATCGATGAGGATCGTCCGTTCAACGCCCGACAGCGTCGCAAGCACCGCATCGATGCTTTCTCGCAATTCGGGCACGTTCAGCTTGTCGGGGTCGTACACCCGCAGGCCTGATGCGATTTCGACGACATCGTCAACGCCCGTCGCGAAGCGGTCCAGCTGCCACTGCTCGTGGGGCACGGTGTGGGCGTAGTTGCGCATGATGGCCCACGACGCGTACGTCGAAAACCGGTGCCCGCGCGAAAAATCAAATCTCTCGACAGCCTTCATCAGCGAGACGTTGCCGTCGCTGATGAGCTCGAAAAGCGTCATCGGCCCGCTGACGTGGCGCTTGGCGATCGAGACCACCAGCCGAAGATTCGCGCGAACGATCCTGTTCTTGATGATGTTGGCCCGCAGCAGCAGGCTCTCCACTTCCTTGATGTCGCGGGCGTTGGGGCGATGAGGGTCGATGCTGCCGCGAAGCCCCGAAGCGCGATGCTTGAGATAGTTGTACCTCCGGAAAAGATCCTGCTCCTGGGCTGCCGAAAGAAGCGGCGTTTCGTACAGTTCGCGCAGATACGGCGGAAGATCACGCGGGGGCCTTGGCGTTTCGGCAACGGGCGCGTCTACGGCCTCGGCGGGGCCAAGAATCACTTCCTGCGCGTCCTCAAGGTCAAATTGAGGATTATAAATGTATTCGATTGGCCGGCTCAGCAGGTGCTCGGCGCGAACCTCGTTCATCATCCTGTAGATGCTTCCCCTGGTTCTGCCGTAGCGCTGGGCAAGGGCCACCGCCCCCTCGCCCTGAAGATACTGCTGGTACACCTCAAGCCTGATGCTCTCGCCCCTGCCCTTGCCGTCGGCGGGGAAAATCGCTGCCGACGGATTCTGCTCGTCGTGCCGGCGGATCGTCGCGCGAATCGTCTCGACGCTTCTGCCTGTGCGCGCCGCGATCCGACGTGACGTGGCAAGAAGCCCGCACCTGCCGCCCGCCGAAATGCGCCGGGCCTTGCGGATTATCTCGGCCTTGTCCCCCGCCCCAAGCCTGCTGAACCGCGACGACCGGCTGATGCGCCCGCCGTTCCCAGCCGCGAACCGCTGCACCGAACTCTCAAGAAACGACAGCCGCCTCCGCCCATCCGGAAACACCAGCCTGCGGGCGACCAACCCCGCCTGCATCCACCTTTGCACCGTCTTGGTCGATACGCCAAACCGCCCCGCCAGCGAATCCAGATCGTTGATCTGCTCGTCGTAATCGCTCGTGCGAATCGCGAAGCTGGCGCAGAGATCCAGTATGAGCAGCCTCATGTCCGAGCGAAGCTCTAGGCCCTTCATCGCTGGAATATCATCGCGCGGCGGCGGGCGGTAACCGGTCAACCGAAAGACGACGAAATCGTACGGGTACTCAACATCGTCCTGGAGAATCCCCTCAAGCGCCTCAGCCGAGTCCACGTAGCCTTTGCGCAACCTCACAAGGCCCGCGCACAGTTGAGTGCTCAGCTCTGCGATCGGCTTGTTGTGATATGTCGTCACGCCGATCTCCAGCCCGTCGCCTCCAACAGCGGGTTATCAACCCTGCACGCGAAGGGCGGCTATTGTGCTTCGAGTCCCTTTTGCATCGCCGCTACGTCGGCCAGATACGGCGACGCTTCTTTTCCGGCAAGCGCCCGGGCCATGGCGTCGCGGGCCTCCTGCAAATGCGATGCATCCTTCGTCTGGCGGTACAGCGCCATCGCGGCAACGCCGATCTGGGCCTGGTAGGCCCAGCTGTCTTCTCTTCTCGAAACCGCACTTGCCGCGCGCTTGTATGCGTCCAGTGCGGCCTGATATGCGTCCTGTGCGTCTTTGCGCTGCGACTGGGCGTCGGGCATGTACGTCTGCGCCAGAACGCCGATTGAGGCGGGCACATCGCCTGCCCTGTCGAGCTCCGTGTAGACCTGGCCGATATCGGCGGTGATCGCGGCGAGCTTGTCCGCCAGCGCCAGCCTGCGGGCATAGACATCGCCCAGCGTCATGGCCACATTTCCGCGAAGGCTGGCGCGTTGGCACATGTCGCTCGATGCGGCGCCCGAGGCGGCCGCGGTCGCGTTATTCAGTGCGTCCTTGAGGATTTCCAACGCCTGCTGCTGCGTCTTGGCGCCTGCTTCAATTTTCTGGGCAGCCTGGTCGGCAAGCTCCTGTATCTTCTGCAGCGACTCGGCCCCGGCGGCGTTCGCCGCCTGCATGCGCTGCTGTATCTCCTTTGCTTCCTGGCCCGCCTTCTGCTGCGAGTCACCCGCCACCTGCGACAGCGATTCCATCAGGCCGATGCTCCAGGTCATCTGATCCGCCTGAGCCTGCAACTTCTCGATCTCATCGCTCAGGAGGCTGACCTCCAGGGACGCTTCGCTTGCGGCAAGCTGCTTCTCCATCGCCTGGTCGGCAAGCGTCAGGATGTTCTCGCCTTGCGCGACCCTGCTTTGCAGGCTCAGGTCGCTGCCTTCCCGCGAAAGCGTTTCCACCCGCGCCAGCACCTCGCCGCGTTTGGCGGTGAGCTGTTCGATCTTCTTGTTCACTTCAGTCATGCTCGCGCGTGTCTTGGCAAGCTCTTCGGTTGGCTTCGGCCGATGCCCTGCCGCGATGCCGTCGAGCAGCAGTTTCGCATATCTTGCCTTCGCGCCGGCGCTTCGCGCGTCGATGCCAAGCAGTTGCTGCCTTGAGAGCAGATCCTGTGCCGCCGAAATGTCATCGAGCGCTTTGCCCGCGAGCAGCCACCCGTGCAGCCGACCCGCAGACGCCAACTGGGCCTTAGCCATCGCCTTCACCTGAGCATCGGCCTGGGGACAGTCGGCAAGCGCCTTGCGAACCACAGCGCATGCCTCCGTCAGCTTCACCAACGCCTGGGGATTGACCGCGCCGCTGACAACTTCGACAACCTCGCTGCCTTCCACCTTCACAGGCGGCTTGTCGGCAAGGTTCACTGCATCGTCGATCAGCTGCTGGGCCTGCGTCATCTGGCTGCGAAGCCGAATGTTGTCCGCCCTCGAGCCTTTGTCGGAGCATCCGCTTAGAACTGCCGCCGATAGGAATCCGATCAGCAGGGCTGCGACTATCTGGGTCCTGGCGCGATACTGCATTGGTTCTCCAGTCTTGGTCCTAAATACCTTTACATTTTGTATCAGTTTCGCCGCCGGTTTTCAACATCAGACCGACGCGAGGGAAATCTCCTCTTTGCCCGCCATCCGGCGGACCGTCGGAATCATCTTCCTGTACAGCCCTGCCGATCGCGCCGGCGCGAACAAGGCAATAGCGTCACCCATCCGCTGTATGCTTATCGCCTCGCCCGACAGATCCTCGCACATCGCCTCAAGCCGCCGCGCATCCTGGGGCGACCCCTGCAGAAGCCACCGTCCGATCTGCGAGCAACCAACCTGGGCCGCCGGGGGAGCGCAGTCCAGATCCGCGCTGTTCCACATCAACAGCGGTTCGAGGCCGCTTGGCGTTTCAACCACCACAACCGAATACGACCGCGTGATGCGACGGGTTCCATGTCCCGCCTCGTACCGGAAATCAAAAGCGCGAACCGGAAGCGAATCCACCCTTCCGTACGCAACGTTGCTTACCCTTCCGCTGTGGCCCGCCGAGAACAAAACAAGGTCGGGATACCGCCGCATCAGGTCAAACGGGTCTTCGGTGGAAAACAGCATGTTCATGCCGTGAGCCATGGCGCCCATCGAAACCACGCGCCTGTGCTGCACGACCGCCATGACAAGAATGGACAGCGCCGCCGCCAGTAGTATGAACGCCAGCAGGGCCTTGAAAACGATATCCATTCATCACCGCCTCTTCAGGGCAGTGCGCCCTCGCCGGTTGCAGGGGCCGATACCGGCGGCAGAAGGCCCTCGGAACGCCACTGAATCTTCATGCCGAACGGAGGCTTGTATTGAAGACGATAGTCTGGGTGTATCGTCCTGAGATCCTTTATCCAACTCAGAAGCATGTGGTATGACGGGCTTGTTCTGGAGAAGGCTGGGTTGATCTTCACCGGGTGGCGGAATTTGCCCTGGCCTTCGGGAAGAGCGTAGCTCACCAGCAGCGACATCTCCGGGTTGGCGCGGTCGATCATCCGCCGTCCCTGCGAAACGAAGCCGTCAAGAATCACGAAATTCGTGTAGTCGATCCTCTCGCTGGACACGCCCGAAACGAACAGGCGCAGGCCCCCGCGGACTTCCGATCCGCCGTGGCAGGCGGATGCGCCGCAGGTGCTCGCCACGAGCGGCCAGATCCTCTGGCGAAAGTCGATCATGAACTTTGGATCGCTTGTCACAACGATGTCGTCCTTGATGGACGTGTTGTCGCTGTCGAGCTTGTCGAGCATGTAGTGAACCTGGCGAATCGGAGGAAGGCCCCTGAACTGCTCGGCGGCGCGAGGCTTCTTGAATTCGTCCGTGCCGTCCATCATTTCGACGAAGCGATTGATGACGTTGTTCTGCAGCCGCACCGTCACCTTGTCGCCGGGGCGCAGTTCCTCAAGGCGAACCCGCTCGATGTCCTGCTGGTCTATGAGCCATTCCTGCCTGAAATCGGCGTCGGCGGCCGTGCCCT
>Ga0123335_1009006_pt1 | contig 10481 bp, 7 predicted proteins | sample BiotimSIPDNA_2_FD_89707 | JGI IMG/M metagenome (GOLD analysis project Ga0123335, IMG submission 89707) | Anaerobic biogas reactor microbial communites from Washington, USA - Biogas_R2 time_0 SIP DNA | ecosystem: Engineered > Bioreactor > Anaerobic > Unclassified | place: Washington, USA... | reverse complement strand
GCATACGGGACACTCGGACACCGGCTGAAATGCAACCCGGCCGTTAAAAAGGAAACCGACCGTCAAGCCTTGTTGCAAGCGATCCGCGAGAACCGTATCGACGTCATCGCGACCGACCACGCACCTCATACCGTGCTCGAAAAGAACCAACCTTATAAATCGGCTCCATCCGGACTCCCGCTCGTGCAACACTCGCTACCGATCCTGTTGGATCTTGTTGCGCAAGGGTCATTGGACATTCAAACCGTTGTCAGCAAGTCGAGCCACTCGGTGGCGGAACTGTTCGGCATCCCGCACAGGGGCTTCATCCGCGAAGGATATTGGGCAGATCTCGTTCTGTGCCAGATACACCCTGAAGGAGAGGGTTATTCCGACCCGGTTCTTCTGTCGAGATGCGGATGGTCTCCATTCGAACACAGGCCCCTTCGTGGCAAGGTGATGAGCACCTTTGTCGACGGTCAGCTGGTATGGGATGGTCACCGCATTTGCGGAAAACCGGATGTGCAACCGCTGCAATTTGCTCGATGAGCCTATCAGAAAGTCTCTTTCAACGAATCGCCGACTTCCTCGACGATTACCCGCCTTTCCAATATCTGGGAAAGGAAGATCTGCTTCAGATCGCGCGTCTCGTGAAAATCAAATTTCACGAAAGAGACGAAACGATTTTCGAGGAGAACACGCCCCGCCGCAACCTCTTCTACGTGATTCACAACGGAAGCGTAAGGGTCTTTAACCGCAAAGGCAAAAAGCATCAACTGCGGGATCTCAGAGTGGAAGGCGAGCTCCTTGGGATCGGGCACATCTCGGGATTGTCCAACTACACTCAGTCCGCGGTCGCCGAGAACGACACCATTCTTTACTCCATACCATGGGAGCCGTTCTCCCAACTACTTCCCGCATACCCTGACGTGATGCGCTTCCTTCGCGCGAACACGTCGCTCCACCCGGAGTCGCGCTCCTGGGGTGGCGCCGCGAGCGAAATGCTACCCGGCGATCCGGGAGCCGATACGCTTGTGGGTCACATCAACGAGACCACTTACCTTCCCCAGATCGTTCAGAAACGGTTCCTGGCCTGCCATCCGAACGACACCTTGCAGGAAGCCGCATACAAGATGCTCCAAAACGAACTTGAAGCCATCATCGTAGTGGACCAGGAAGGTTTGCCAAAGGGCATGATCACCAAAACGGACATGACCCGATGCATACAAGCCGGAAGGCTTCCGCGCAAAGCGCTCGCAAAGGAATTCATGAGCGCACCAGTCATCACGGTCGGTGAAAATCCGCGCTTGGGAGACTGCATGCGGCTGATGCTCAAAAGCGGATGCAGGTTTCTTTGCATGACAAAGGACGGAAGCTCATTCACGCCAGCCACCGGTGTGATTTCCGAACGCGATCTGATGCTCTACTACGGAAACAATCCGATGGTCATCATCCGGCAGATCGGAATTTCTGACAATTTTGAGGAGCTGACACACCTCCGCTACCGGGCCGACATGCTCATGCTGAACGAACTCCGAAGCGTGGATGCGATCCTCTGGTTCTCCGAAGTGGTGCATGACCTCAACTGTTCTTTTGCAAGAAGGGTGCTTGAACTTGCTCAGGCCGATTTGCGTGCGGAGGGATACTATCCACCGGATGTGGATATCTGTTGGATGGCCGCGGGAGCCGGTGGGCGCAAAGAGTTGTTCACCCGCACAGCAATGGACAGAGGCATGGTCTTCAAACCCTTGTCGGCTCCTGCTGAAGCCCATGCGAACGAATACCTCAATCGACTCACCGCCGCAATTTCCAATGGCTTGATCAAGTGCGGGTGGACTCCCAATACGCGACAGATGACCGAGGCGAATATTCAGTGGAACCGGTCGCTCAACGATTGGGAAGCCTACTTCCATCAATGGATCAATCACACCCTCGAAGACGAGCTTCCCGCGGTACTTCCGTGGTTCGACCTTTTACCCATCGCTGGAGATGAGTATCTGGTTGATAGTTTTCAGAGCGTGCTTGTTCGTGAGATCGCAAGCCATCCCGCATTTATCCGGCGGTTGGCCACTGTGACCATCACGTCCATTCCGAAGCCCGAATTCTATGAGTCATTTTCCACAAGAGGAAGCCGCGAGGGAGAAAGGCGTTTTGACATCGCACATTCGGTTCTTCAGCCCCTGAGTCACCTGGCCAGACTCTTTGCTTTGCGCGAGGGAATCGTCAAACACACGTCCACCATCGACCGCTTCAACAAGCTGGCAAAAATCTCACCTGCCAATCGCCCCCTCTTCGAAGATGCAGCCGAGGGCTTCAAAATCGCGCTCTTTTGCTCAGCAAAAACCGGACTTCGCGAGCAGAGCCCGGGAAACCTGATCGAACCCGCAACGCTCACAGGGATCGAGCAGCAATCCATCAAGTCCACGTTCCGGTCCATTTTCGAACTCCAGAACCTCGCCGAGTCACTGACCGCCTGATCGGGTCAGATTCACCATTCTCAGCAACCCGAGGTATGAAAAATCCAGACCAATCCATAAACGTCCCGTCAAGGTGGGTGGTGCTCGATACCGAAACCACTGGGGTCATCGCGACCCGCGACCAAATTGTATCAATTGGAGCTGTTGCCGTTGTTCAAGGGGAGATCCAACCCCAGGATTCATTTGAATGTGTCATCCGGCAACCCTATAACAGCTCGTCGGTCGTGGTGCACGGTATCACCCAGGATGAAAGTGAACGCCGCGGCACCGGCGAGACGGAAGCCCTCAAAGCATTCAGCGAATACATCGGCGACTCGTGTCTGGTCGGTCATCACGTTGAGTTTGATGTCACCATCCTCAACCACAGAATGAAGGAAAAAACCGGGCGGGGAATTCGCAATCCGTATCTCGACACCATGGAACTTGTCATCGCCATGGAAAATGCGCAACAGATCGATCCGCGGCCGTCACCGAACGACTTCGGACTCGATGCACTTTGCCGGCATTTCAACGTGAAACGAAGTGGCCGCCACACCGCGCCGGGAGATGCCTTCATCACCGCTTTGATCTTCATCCGGCTCCTGAGCATATCCGCCAACCGGGACCCGGAAATGGTCGGCAAACTGGTTCACCCCGGCATGCAGGAATAGAGCCGGAAAGAATACCCGATAAAAGCAGCAGACAAGAGCCCGGCAACGCTCACTCAGAGACACCACCCGCACGGGTCGCGGGCTCGACCTGTTTGAGCTTGAGCGTCGTCCGGACGGCTTCGCCAGAACGTTTGATTCCGAAGATCTGGGCCTGAATGGGCGCCTCGATGTGAGCCAACAATTCCATATGCCCGCGTTGATCGGCAACCACACTACGAAGCACTTCAGACAACGGCATCTTTCCGGTGAGTTCCAAGTAGTATGGAATCAGCCACTCGCCAATACCGAGCTTTCCAGCAAGGTAATGAACATAGGCCTTGGGATGAAAACTCTCGCTGAACAAAAGCATCGAAGCCTCATAAGTCGTCCACTGACCGACACTCAAATCCTCAGAATGCTTCAGGTAACTCAACACATCGGATTCCCAGCGCAAAATCTCTGAAAGCTTGGAATCCTCCATGACAACCTGCACTTCCCCTGCAGAAGGACCTGCGACAACGGTGGCCATAACCTGGGAAACTTCCTTTTCCGAGACGCCACCCTTGGCATTTCTCCATTCCATTTCCTTGCGGTAGGCAGCCTCGTAGATCTCCGCAAAACGCTCATTGGTTACCGGCACCCCGATCCGATGCATGATACGCTTGCGGATTTCGAGAACCAGATCCTGCACCCTGGCTTTTTTCAAATAGACCCGTGTCACTCCGGGACGGGCTTCCATCCCCTCTCCATGCGGAGCATCCGTCACAGTGATTTCTTCCCCGGACGGGAAAAACACACTCAATTCGACGAAGACACCCATCCCGTCATGCCGATGAAGGGCAGCCATGATGTGATCGGTCGGACAAACCAAGCCCACCAGCCTCACACCCGAAAGCTCGGATACCCTGTAACAATCTCCTTTTTCAAAACCCAAATGCTCCAAAATCCGGATGGCCGATTGAGCGCGTGGATGGCGGATCCACAATGGCTTCAAATCCTTTACCAGAGTGACTTCTGAAGGGGTGCCCTGAATCGATGCGCGGATTTTGTGCAGGTAACGGCCCTTCCACAAGAGAAAGGATCCTCCTGCTGCGGAAATGACAATCAGTCCTAAAAAGGCAATACCCAAAAGTTGAAGAAACATGACTCGCGAGGGGTTGAATTTTCGATGCAAGAAAAATCTTGCATAAATTTTTAATAAAAAAAAGCAAAAAGTGCAATTATAATGCACAATTAATGAAACCCACCAATTCAAGCTGATTTGACGCAGCTTTCACAAATCAGCACAGATTTCGATATCTCAGAATGCCGTATTTTATTTTCCGGAATAATCCATACAAGCCATTCATCCATTCAGACTCATCCCCAGAGCGGAGACGGGTAGAAGCCGGAATCCACCTTTTGCCTGATTCCATCCACCACATGCTGTCGATCCGACGGATGCGTAACACCCAGCCAGAAATCCGGAGTATCCAACAAGCGCACACTGGTCCGGCCATCGCGAATGGCCTCGTCAATCACGGCCGGGATATAACATTCCGCTTTCAAATCACGCCCGTGATTCGAAAGGAAAGAAACCAACGCCCGTTCTGTCCATTCAAAGACCTCCGGAGTGAAGCCGAACAAATTCATGGACACCGGATGATCGTGCGGGAGATGAGCCACATCAGCACCCTGACCCACGTATCCGATGCGCCCATCCGGCTGCCGTCCAATTCCGTGGACTTCAGTTATGCCCCGCAGCATCCCCTGACCATCCCGTTCGCACAAACCGCGGGATACAGTGCCACCCTCAGAGAGGGTCAGCCCAAGCCGGTATGCAACCATGGCTTGCAACGCTCCTCCATCCGGCACCTTGCGAAGAAATTCCCCGAGGCAATCAAAGCTCGCCCTGCCATACAGGTCGTCAGCGTTGATCATGGCAAATGGGCCCTTGACGGCGTTACGGGCGCACCAAACCGCATGCCCGGTTCCCCATGGCTTGGTTCTTTCCGGGAAAGCATCAAATCCCGCAGGCAATGCATCCAACTCCTGAAACACCAATTGATATGACACCCGATCAGGCAAGCGGCTGCAGACGCGATCGACAAAATCCTCACGAATCGCTTCGCGAATCACAAAAACCACCCGGTCGAAACCAGCCTCAAGAGCATCGTACAGGTTGTATTCAAGGAGGGTCTCTCCCGAAGGCCCTACACCTTCAACCTGCTTCAGACCGCCGTAGCGGCTCCCCATCCCCGCCGCCAATACCAACAAAGTCAGCTCCATAGTTGTGATCCCTTCATTTTTCATAAGCTCACTCGCATGCGAACCAACCATGAGAGGGAAGCTGCCTCAGGCAAAAACGGACAAACCCTCCTGTCAATGCCCGAGATTCTCCGATCAGTTGATATTGAAAAGCTCCTCCACTTCTGCAAACCTCGGCCCCATTTCCATGAAAATACTTCTCACATCCTACGGTTCCACCGGAGACATTTTCCCGGTCATAGCCCTTGGAGCGGCCTGCATAAGGCAAGGCCATGAAGTGGCTTTTGCGACATCTCCTCTCTACCGTAGCGAAATCGAACGTGCCGGACTGCGCTACGTGTATCTACCGCCGGATTGGGAACAATGGCAGTACAACGATGCAATGCTCAAACTGACAAGAGCCCGGACACCCATCGAGACGCTTCAAATCATTTACCGGCATAGTCTCCCCTATCTCGATGAGATTGTCAGTATTCTGGATCGGGAAATTGCACAAGCAGATCTCGTGGTGTCCTCCTATCTGGTCCCTTACTACCGGACCTTGGCCGAACGACAGGGGAAACCATTCGCAGTAGTCACATTCACCCCAAATGTTGTGCCCTGCGCGTCCGTCCCGCCTCCCCACCCACTGGCCATGATTCCTCTACCACAGTTCATCCGGCCGGCATGGAACCGTCTCTCCTGGAGAATCGCTGGCATCGCCGTCGATAGCGCGATCAACCGCGTCATCGGCAAACCCCTCCGAAAGATAGGGATTCCAAAATTCAAAAACTGGTTGCTGCACCCGGCGGATTGTGCACTGGTTTCGGTGTCTCCTGCGCTGTTTCAGCCCCCGGGAGAAATCCCGAACATATTCCGCTTTGTGGGATACATGCGTTGGCAGACATACCCGGATCCGGAAGTGCTACAAAAGGTATCCGATTTCTGTAAGGGAAAAAAGGTTCCCGTGATCACATTCGGAAGCGTCACTTTCAAAGATCGCGAGAAGGTCATGGAGCGATTTCTGCGCAACTGGCCCTCTGACCGTCAACTGATCATCCAAAAAGGCTGGGTTGATCTCGATGCACCGTCCAATCAAACCAACCTCTGCGTGGTCGGGAGCGTCTCTCATGATGCCCTTTTCAAACACGCTTCCGTTGTGATCCACCACGGCGGAGCAGGCACCACGTCCTCATGTCTCCACGCAGGAATTCCACAGATCGTAATTCCACACATCGGAGACCAATGGTTCTGGGGGCGGGAAGTCAAGCGACTCGGTGTGGGCACAAGCATTAGCCGGTCCCGCTGGCCGGAAAGACTGTGCTCTGTCCTGGATCACATTTCATCTCACGACGGATTCAGAAACCGGGCAGATCAAGTCCGGCAAACGCTGGAAGTTGAGGACGGAGCAATACAGGCAGTGGCTGAGCTCGAAGCCTACGCGGTCCGGAGCCATCATTTGATCACAGAGCGGCCCGGAAAGTCCTGAACGACTCATCCTTCAGCCAACCCCGGGTGCCGTCCGCCGCCTCCACATAAACATGTTGGTTCAGCGTTCGCAACAGACGCGCGTAGCTTCCATCTTGTAAGGTGATCAAGGATTCACTCTGGGTGGTTGGCGACACCTTCAGGTCTGCATCTCCGGCCCAAACAACGCCACGATGCGAGTCCTGCACGATTCCTACCCACGCCGTCACACAAACAATCACCGTCAACAACGTGAGAATCCCAACATCCCTGTATCTCGCGCGACGCCGCAGCAGGCCGGCATATGCACTCCAGCAAAAAACTGACAGCCAAAATGAACCAACCGCAATCCATGACCAGACATCCTCCGGCAATAGGAGCGCCAATTGCTCAAGCAATCCCAACTTGAGCTCCTCAATTCCGTTTATCTGCCTCAGATAACGCAGGGCGTTCTGGGTATCCGGATGCATGAAACCCATGCGATCCGCCCGCTCCAGATGCCAGAGCGCACGTCCCGTAGCCCCCATGCGGTAATGGGCGACCCCGAGATTGTGATGAATAGCGGCTGACTCTCCTTCCTGAAGACATATCATCCACGCATCCAGCGCATCTCGAGTGGATCCGTTCGCATACACCTGCCCCCCTTTTAGAAACGCTGCCTCAGCATCGGGAGACCAATGGAGCTCCGATGCCTGAACTCCACCCGAAACCATCAGACAGACTGCGATATAAAAACGGAGCCTGATCGAAAGCACACTGAATAGGATCGCCAATCTCATGCCCGGTTCTCCTTCCTTCGGGTTCTCAGGCTCATCTTCATCAACTCCGAGCACAAACCCGAAACCCGCTCATACTCCGGTTTGAGAGGGGGAGTATCGGCGCGGGCTCCAGAAAACCGGGACTGCTCATACTGATTCACATAGTATTCCGAGATGCGCTTGATCTCCACGCCAGCTCCACAAGTTTCCATCAAACCCACCAGCTCGTCCGATGTCATAGCCTCAACATGATGGGACCCCAACACTGCAACGGAAGCACACAAGGCGAGATACGCATCCTCGAAAAACACATCCGAATCCCCTTTGACTGCTGCAGACTTCGCGAGTCTGAGATAATGATGCATCCATCCCTTGGCCTGTTCCTCTCTAGCATAGCGCTGATTGACCTTCAACCGGATGGAATGGATCCGCCATATCGCCAATCCTCCGAGGCAGGTGAGCGGAATGAGCTGCCAGATCCAAAACCGGGCGGTCATAAACAACGGAACGTCCATTCGCGAACGGTCACCCATTTCCCATCTGAGCCGAGACACCGGGACCTCAAACGGAACCGCATTCACGCCAACAGCGGAATCCTGACTCGGGCTACGCTTCTCAGGCTGATCCGCCACGATCACTTCGGGAATCAGGCTTTTTCCGGAAACACGGATCGATACCGGATCCGAAGCCAGATCACGGAACTCTTTCGACTCAACATCGAAGTATCGGTAGGAAACCGACGGGAAACTCTCCATATCAGGCTCCAAAGGAATCAACACATACTGATATTTCACCTTGCCCCGAAACCCAAGGAAGTCCTCATCCTTGAACTGACTCAAGGGAGGGAACACACGCCACGAGTCCCCTAGCCTCAGGACCGGAGCCTCCAGCTTGCTGAAATTGCCTTGTCCGCTGATTTCGAGGGTCAGATCCACCGGCTTTTCGACCTGCATATCCGTTTCCGAAAGGGTCAAAGCCATCTCGAACTTCCCTATCCCTCCGTAGTAGGACGTCTCTGGGTCCGGCATTCCAAGGCCGGTCACCCGAACATCACGATCTTCAGTGAACACCGTAAACGAGCTCTCGGTGAAATCCTGCAGCAGCCTTTCCCTCTCCAGCAAGGAAGCCCCATTCTGATCACGTACCCACCGCAAAAAGCCATCCCGGTCGTTCGGCATCCGGAGGTTGACGCTGATCCTGAAGACAGTCCGAACCGGTCCGGATCTCAATGGAGAATAGGTAAGTGGCCAACTGTAGACCCGGTATCTCAAGTCGCCTCGCGTCACCAACCGCTCAATGGGACTCGGAGAGATCGATTCGAGTGCGACGTCGTTACCGATCTTTTCCGGCTTACCATACGTCACGTTTTGCAGTCCATCGAGAATCAAAAGATTGAGCGTGGCCCGGACACGCTGGCCGACCCAAAGCTCATCCGACGGATCCTCCAGCTCCAGCCTCACCCAATCCGCCCGGGCCTCACGTTGGACTGTGTCCGGCTCCGCCACCCGCAAAACCGATGCCGGAACCCGCAGGCTACCTCCCTGATACGGCATCATGAAAGACGGCATGATGATCCGACCCTGGAAGTTTGGATTCACCCGAAACTCGAGGCGAATGCCCCCCGGCTCCATCCCCATGGACGACATGTATTCCTCAGAGGTCTGAAACCTTCCGAAGGTCAGATGCGCATGAGCCGGCAACTCTGGCTGAGGAGGTACCGTCAACTTGCTCTCAGGATCACCTTCCCTGCGGCGGATCGTGACGATATATAGACATTCCTGACCAAGCGAGACCTCCGACGGTTCAAAGCGGGAAGTCACATCATAGTTCAGGGGTTCGCCACCATGAAGCAAGGAGCACAATCCGAACAAACCGGCAACATACATCAGACATGCCGACACAAAACGTCCGACAGATCCGCTCATGGATGGCATGTTTCGTGTTGTCCGCATCTCAGATGCCGCCAGTCTATAGCAGGTGATGATCCTTCGATCAAGGGTTTCGTTCGAACATGATCGAGTCCTCCCCCTGATTTCATCCGACCCCAGCCCCCGAAACTGCCCTTTGATTTTGTCACAATTCGTTGACAATTGGGAAGTTTGGAGTTACCGCTAGCATACTGCTTCCGTCACCAGATCATCAGTTTATATGAAATCGCATTCATTCGTAGCTCTCATCGCCTCAGCGCTCATGGCGCTGTGTCCACTGCACGCACAGAACACCATTCCGGGATCAATCTCTTTCAAAAGAATCAGCGGAGACGCCTACATCACCAACCTGAATACAGGCTCACGCGAGAAGATCACCGAAGGGACGGTGATCACCCAGGGATATTCTATTCAAACAACCGGCGATGCCTTTCTTGACATGGCATTCTCCGATGGTGTGGCGGTCAGAGTGGCACCCAACACCGGTCTCGAAATTGAGACTTTTGCGCAGAAAGACGCCAGAGCCTCAAATCAGAATGGAAGCAAAACACCGTCGCTCAAGCTCAAACTCAGTCAAGGCGATATCGTCGTCAATGCTACCCAACAACCTCAAGGCTCGTCGATTCTCCTGACGACACCTTTGGCAACTGTTCGAGCGGACCAGACCAAATTCTTTGTATCCCATGGATCATCTGCAACAGGTGACATGAAAACATCACGCGCTATTAATCTGGGAATGGCTCCTCTGAACATCGAGACATCCGGTCAAACCAATTTTGTGGCGATGGATGGACAAACATTCTACGCCACGTGGAACATGGACGGAACCCCGAGATCGAAGGCATTGGAGTCCGAAGCGACTGCCATTATCCTCCAAATCCTCGAGACCCCCGATCTGGACCCGACGGCTCCAGCCTATTCAGTGACACCATATGATTATGTCCTGACCGAAAAACTCAGTGCCACTGCAAACAATCTACTTCAGAGTGATCCCTCCGCGGGATCCAAAGCCATCGT
>Ga0123335_1009005_pt1 | contig 10482 bp, 8 predicted proteins | sample BiotimSIPDNA_2_FD_89707 | JGI IMG/M metagenome (GOLD analysis project Ga0123335, IMG submission 89707) | Anaerobic biogas reactor microbial communites from Washington, USA - Biogas_R2 time_0 SIP DNA | ecosystem: Engineered > Bioreactor > Anaerobic > Unclassified | place: Washington, USA... | reverse complement strand
CACGGCTGGAGCGACGATGGCATCTTCAATATCGAGGGCGGCTGCTATGCCAAGTGCATCAACCTGAGCAAGGAGCACGAGCCGGAGATCTACGGCGCGATCCGCTTTGGCGCTCTGGTGGAGAACGTCGTGATTGATCCTCAGACCCGTGAACTGGACTTTGACGACGATAGCCTGACAGAAAATACCCGGGTGGGATATCCTGTGGACTTCATCAGCAACGCCCTTATTCCGGGTGTGGCCGGAACCCCCAAAACCGTCATTTTCCTGACGGCAGATGCCTTTGGTGTGCTGCCCCCTGTCAGCAAACTGAGCCGGGAGGCCGCCATGTACCATTACGTGAGCGGTTACACCGCCCGCCTGGCCGGCACGGAGCGGGGCGTTACTGAGCCCGAAGCCACCTTCTCCACCTGTTTTGGCGCGCCCTTCCTGCCCCTGCACGCCTCCCGTTATGCCGAGCTCCTGGGAGAGAGGATCGACAAGAGCGGTGCCAACGTCTATCTGGTAAACACCGGCTGGAGCGGCGGTTCCTACGGCGACGGCGGCAAGCGCATGAGCCTGCCCTACACAAGGGCCATGGTCACCGCCTGCCTCAACGGCGAGCTGGAAAAGAGCGAGTTTGAGCTGGACCCCATCTTCAACGTGATGGTGCCCACCTCCTGCCCCGGCGTTCCCAGCGAAGTTCTCACTCCCAAAAAGACCTGGAAGGATCCCGCCGCTTACGACGAAACTGCCAAAAAGGTGGCCGGGTTGTTCCAAAAGAATTTTGCGAAGTATCAAAACATGGACCAGAAGATCATCGACGCAGGCCCCAAAGCGTAATCAAAGCCATGTGATGACGACCGATACGGCGCATAGATAGCAGGCCAACCGGAACTTGTCTTGGGCGGCCCCTGTAAAGGGGCCGCTTTTGTCATGTCCTTCTTTACAAAATCAGCAGAAAAGCGCCATCCCGTCAAGAGGATTCCCCCTTCGGGACGGCGTTGATTTACCCGTTTATTAGCCCTTTCTTACCAAAAAGCCGCTTTTCTCCCACATGGCGATCCAGTCCTTCAAACGGCTAAACAAGTCGGCGTTGCACTTGGTCTTGCGCATCATATCCACCAATTGCACTACAGCTTCCCGGTTGGTGGTTGAACCCAGCACCGTTCGAATAGCCCTGAGCCCCTCCTTCTCCTCATCGCTGAGCAACGAATCCTCCTTCTTGGTTCCACTGAGCTGCAAATCAATCAGGGGGAAGATGGGATCATTGGGAGCGGGAGTACACAGGCGCAGTTCCATGTTTGCTGTGCCTTTGAACTCTTCAAAAATGATATCGTCCACCCGGGAGCCGGTTTCCACGGCAATGGTGGCGATGATGGTCAGACTGCCACCTTCCCTGGTATTGCGGGCCATGCCGAAGAAGCGCTTGGGGCGGATGAGAGCAGCCGGAGTCACCGTATTGGTGAGGGCGCGGCCTCCTTGGGTTGCCGCCGCTTGATAGGCCCGGGTAAGCTTGGTAAGGCTGTCCAGGAGGATCACCACATTGCGGCCGTCCTCTACCAGGCGCTGTGCGCTTTCCAGCATGGTTTCGCTGACCCGGGTCTGGCTTTCCGGGCTCTCGGCAAAGGTAGACGCAAAGACCTCCACCTCGACGGCCTCTCGGATCTCGGTGACTTCCTCTGGGGGAGCGTCGACCATCAACATCATAACATGGGCTTGCGGATCGTTCAGTTTGATGGCCTTGCCAATCTCCTTGAGCATGATAAGACGACCGCTTTCCGGCGGAGCAATGATCATCGCCCTTTGGCCAAAGCCTATGGGTGCAATCAGGTCTACCAGCCGAATGGGCATGTTATCACCATTGTGCTCGCTTTCCAGCACAATGCGTCGGTTGGGATAGATGGGAACCAGACTGTCAAAGGTCTGGCGAAGACTGCTTTCCTCCGGCTCCATACCGTTGAGGCGCTCCACATACAGCAATGCGGCAAACTTATCGCTGTCACGCTGGGGCCGTGCCTTGCCCTCAATAAAGTCGCCGGTGCGCAGGCCATAGCGACGAATCTGCGCCACGGAAACATAGATATCCTTCTTGCCAGGCAGCAATGTATCTGCGCGGAGGAAACCGTATCCGTCGGGAAGGATCTCCAAAACGCCGCTGGCCTCCAAGGGTTCGCCTGTTCTGAGCAGGTCCGGCACAGGCATTCCGGGGCTATATGGCTCGGCAAAGGCAGGGTCACGAATCGGCCTGTACAAGGAGTCGTTGTAATACTCCATTTCATTGCCCCGAGGCGACTGATAAGGGCTTGGGGAATAGCTTCCTCTTCCGGCGCCTTGCTCGGAGCGGTAGGAGGGATAGAAATCAGACCGCGGGCCTTCCGGCCGCCGATAGGTCTGTCGCTGGGGAGCAGCCCGATATCCCAAGCGGTATCCATCGAGCCGGGGAACCGGCTCCTGCCTGGGTGTTTCAGAGGCGAGACGGGTTTCATCCTGGGAATCCAGGCTTCTTGTTACAGGAGGTGTTTGCGGATAACTGGCCGGCGGTCCGAAGCGGGAAGGGGCGCCTGCCGGACGCTGAGGCTGCTGCCAACTGGGCTGCATTCCAGGTTGACGAAACATGGCGGTACGCGCCTGCCATGCCTGCCGATAAACGGGCTGCTGACCGGTGCTGCCTGTACCTTGGGCAGGCTGTTCCACCCGAGTGGACCAGGGCTGTGCAGAAGTACCGGGCCCGACCGCTGTTACATCTGCCGCCAAAGAAGAGCCCTGCAGTTTCTCGTCAGAGGCTTCGTTTTCAGACGGCTTATCCGGTTCTGAGGCATCTGTAAAAGGAACCAAAATATTCTGATCCTTCAGCGCATTCGCCAGCCGTTCCACTATGCCATCCTTATCGATTCCCGCGCTCAACTTCACGCCATGTTCACGGGCGAGCTTGCGCAACTGTATCACTGTCAGGGCCTGCAGGTCCTTGCTTTGCAATGTAAAAAACCTCCTTGAAATCATGCCTGCCCCCGGCAGGGAACTACTCACCGTCAAGCCTGCCAATCCAATAGCAGGTAGTATGTCTTTTTGTGTTTCATTTTGCTGTTGCTGTACTAATGATGGAAACACCATGAAGGCAAACCTAGCAATTGGTCGTTAAAGATCCTTCCTTGCGAGCGACGACAAAGTCTCTATTGACAGCCTGCTCAACCCAATGAGAAAAATCATGGTAAGGCGGATGTGTTAGTACAGTAAAACCTGCGCTGCTCATCATCTCTGCAACGTCGTCCCTGGACAGGGTATAGGCATTAAAGGATAGAGCGATAGTCCCGCCTGCCTTGAGCGCTGCGTAGTATGCCGGCAATGCTTTCTCCATCAGGTCCCGCAGGGAGGAAAACGTTTTCCCATCCTTTGGACCATGCTGCACACCATAGGGCAAGTCTCCGACGATCAGATGGCAACATTCCTTACCCGCCATACGTTCGGCGTACTTTGTATCTCCCGTAAAAAGCCGAAGTGTTCTGCGTTCACCCTGGCGATAGCTTTCCGGTGTGCGAGCAAATGCATACCGGATTTCGGGAGCATTTTTCCCTGAGCACAAAGTGGCGTTGGCCTCCTGCCTTGTGTGCTTGATGCGATGATATCGCAGATACCTGGAAAAGTATCCGTCTGCATCGGCAATGGCTTTGGAATCCAAATCCACACCAATCCCATTATGCCCTTCCTTCAGTACGCAATACAACGTGGTTCCCCTCCCACACAAAGGGTCCAGCACTGTGAGCGGCTGTTGGTCCCGGGCAAAATCGGAGGCTGCGTGTGCGCAATGGAGCATCATGGAGGTAAAATCAGAATTGGTCTTTCCCTTGTACTTCAACACCTCCGGCAAGTCATTTGGCAAATAGCCCATTCCAGCAAGGGGCATCGGCCTTAGAAAAATCCCTTCCATCGTTGCGGCGAAGCAAATTGCGGAATGACCGCTGACTGTCTGCCAGGCGAGGGGGGAAAGCTCCTCTGATTCAAAGGTTAAAAACAATGTTCCCGCTATCTCCTCCCAGCTTGGCTCCGCTGGAACAGCCCATGCGGCAAGGAGACATTGTAATTCTGCTATGGCAAGCTTATGTAGCGATTGTGCATAGCGGGCGTTGGCGTGAGGCTTTACCAACAAAGCGTATCGCACGCATTTCCTCTTTCCATCGTTTGGATGTGACAATGGGCAATACCTAATCATAGTATAACACAGCGATTTCATGATTGCAAGATGATTAACATTAAAAAACAATGGCTTACCGCAATGAAACCTTGCCTGATGGTCTCTTTTTCTGCCTGCTGTGTAAAAAAATGGAAAGCAATTGCTCTCAAACCATCATTTCACACGGAAAGTACATCATAATTGCATTGAATGAATCAATATGAACAATAATGGCCATCGATTAACATATGTACAAAGCCCTCCCCCGGCAAGGGGAGGGCCTGATGGATCATCAATACTTGCGCTTGCGGGCCGCTTCAGCTTTCTTCTTGCGTTTCACACTGGGCTTTTCATAATGCTCACGCTTGCGAGCCTCTGCCAAAACACCTGTACGAGCACATTGCCGTTTAAACCGCTTCAGAGCGCTTTCCAGGGATTCGTTTTCGCGGATTCGTACCTCGGACACTGTTATCCCTCCCCTCGCTCATCTCGCCTTGCGTTGTGCTCATTCCTACCAAAGTGCAGCAACATAGCGATTCTGCAAGTATTATAGCGCGTTCGTGAATTGGAGTCAACCATGAATTTCATCAATATGCTGTTCATCTTAAAGAATGGTGAGTTCAGACCATTTTCCCGCTCATCTGCTGGCCGCCCAACACATGGAAATGCAAATGGCTCACACTTTGACAGGCATCCTGGCCGCAGTTGGTGACCACCCGGTACCCGTTCTCCCGGATGCCCACCTGCTCAGCAACCTTGGCGCAGGTTCGCAAACAAGCCGCCAGCTGGCCATCGGACAGATCCTCACAATGGGCTACATCGGGGATATGCTTTTTGCTAATCACAAGCACATGATGCTTCGCCTGGGGATTGATGTCCTCAAAAGCGTAGGTATCCTCATCCTCGTATACCTTTCGGGAAGGAATCTCGCCGCTTGCAATCTTGCAAAACAAACAACCGTCCATGAGTCTGCCTCCCTTGCAACTTTTCTGGTATCCTCATTCCACAAGCAACCCTGTCATTCCTTCCCCGGTGGGCTCGCCCATGCAAACCCGGACCATTTGACCGGAGCGAAGAGACGTGCTGCACTTGGGGTCGGCCTCCACTATGGTGTGAACATACTCAGGCGTATAACCCTCCCAGCGGCCGTCAGGCCGCCGTTCCTCCAGCAGCACCTCCCGCATCTGCCCACGCTGGGAGTCATGATATGCCATCATCATGGCCTCCCCAAGATCCATCAGACGGCGGACTCTATACTGCTTTACCGCATCGCTCACCTGCCCCGGCATTTCTGCGGCGGGTGTGCTCTTTCGCTTGCTGTATGGAAATACGTGCAGCCTGGCAAAACCGACCCTGTCACAGAAAGACAGGGTCTGCTGAAATTCTTCCTCTGTCTCCCCCGGAAAACCCACAATTACATCCGTGGTGAAGGCAGCCCCTGGAAACCTTGAGCGGATACGCTTTACGGCCTCCTCATACTGGGCGGTGTTGTAGCGCCGCTTCATGCGGGCCAGTACGCTGTCGCTGCCGCTTTGCAAGGCCAGATGGAACTGTGGGCAGCACTGGGGCAACTCTGCCAGCGTATTCACAAAAGCCTCCGTGGCCACGCCTGGCTCCAGGGAACCCAGACGCACCCTGAGAATTCCCTCCTGGCTGCATGCAGCCCGAACCGCCTGGGCCAAATCCGGCCTACCCGGCAGATCAATGCCATAGCTGCTCAGATGAATGCCTGTGAGCACCAGCTCCGAAAAGCCCGCCTTGCCCAAAGCAGCAGCTTCCCGGCGGATATCCTCCAATAGCCTTGACCGCACCCCTCCCCGAACGGAAGGAATCACGCAATAGGTGCAATGGCAATTGCAGCCCTCCTGAATTTTCATCACGGCTCGCGTGTGACCCTCGTGTCGGTGGATGGACAGCGCTTCAAAAGGCGCACTTTCCAGCCCGCTGACAGCCACGGTCTGGGTGTTCTCCTGGATGGCTTTCTCCAGTAAATCCACGACCTGCCCCCGATACTGGGTTCCCAAAATCAGTCGCGCTCCCGTGTCCCGCAACTCTTCCCCCAGACGCTGAGCCAGACAACCCGCGATCACCACTTCCGCGGCGGGGTTCTCCCTTCGGTAACGGCGGACCAGCTTCATACTCTTTTGATCCCCTGTGCCGGTGACGGTACAGGTGTTCACCACGTACACATCCGCCCCCGCGCCGGGAGGGACTGAAACATAGCCGCGAGCCTCAAAAAGTTCCCGCATCGCCTGGGTATCGTATTGATTCACCTTGCAGCCCAAGGTGGAAAAGCAAACTGTCTTGGACATACGCCCCTCATTTCCTACATTTCATCCAAGGTCGCCAGGATCACTGCCAAGGCACATGGCCCCGCTGTTTCCGTGCGGAGAATGCGCCTGCCCAGGGTAACGGAGCGGGCTCCCAAAGCATTCAACTTCTCATACTCAGCCTTGGTGATCCCTCCTTCAGGTCCGATCACCAACAAAATTCGCCCAATACTCGCGCTTTCCCGAATGGCCTGACTGAGTTTTGTCTCCTGAGCTTCCTCCCAGGCCACCACAATAAGGTCAAAGGCTTTTCCCTCAACGATGCGCGCCAGCGCATCGTCAAAGCTGCAGGGATTTTCCACCTGCGGTACATGGGCCCGGCCGCTCTGTTTGGCCGCCTCCAAAGCGATGCGGCACAGGCGTTCCCGTTTGTGGGTCTGCTTTGCACGCTCATTCCGGTCCATTTTCCCCACAGACCGTTCCATCTCAACCGGCCAAAGACTCCACACTCCAAGCTCCGTGGCCTTTTGCATGATCGTCTCCAACTTGTCCGCCTTGGGCAAACCCTGCCAGAGGGTGATGTGAGCCTTACTTTCCGGGGAAGGCAGGATGCTTATTACCCTGGCCTTCACACCTGCGTCGGCGACCTGCACCAACTCCGCGCTGTACAAGTTTTCACCATCCAGCAGCTCCACCCGGTCGCCGGGTTTGAGCCGCAATACCCGGCCGGCATGAGCGCTTTCTTCCCGGGAAAGAGAAAGAACCTGATCCTGCCCCCAGCACCCCAGGGAAGGCTTGTCCACAAAGAACCTGTGCATGCCTACCTCCCTGTGCGCAGGCACAGAGCCACCCACTCTCCCTGGGCCGCCCGCTCCACCAAGGTATAGCCTGCCTTGCCTGCGGCGTCCAGCACATCCTGCTCCCGCTCCTGGATGATGCCGGAGCAGAGGAAAATCCCGCCTGGCAGCAAATGCCGGGTCAATGGGGCCGCCAGCATGCAGATGGCATCTGCCACAATGTTTGCCACTGCCAGATCGCAGGCCATCGCCTCGCCCTTCACCAGGTCCCCGCAAACCACCTTTACCACGTCGGCGACCCCGTTAAGTTCCACATTCTCCTTGGCCACCTTCACAGCATCCGGATCAATATCGATGGCCAGGACGCTTCCCGTCCCCAACCTGGCAGCCGCGATGGCCAGAATTCCGCTGCCCGTACCCACATCCATCACCCGCATGCCGGGTGTCAGATGCTTTTCCAGCAATTCCAGGCACATAGAAGTGGTCTCGTGGGTGCCGGTCCCAAAGGCCATCCCGGGGTCCAACTGGATGATCACGTCGCCGGCCTGGGCATCGTAATTCTCCCAGGTGGGTTTCACCACCAAGGCCTTGCCCACCCGGAAAGGCTTGTAATACTGTTTCCAGCTTTCGGCCCAGTCCGCGTCCCGCACTTCCCTGACCTCCAGGGCCAAAGTTCCCATGGGAAGCGGACTTTTGGCTTGTTCCGCCTGGAGGGCATTAAGCCGCGCCCGCAAAAGGGCCAGCGTTTCCGCGCGGTTTTCTCCACCCTCCAGCCAACCTTTCACCACCACGTCCTCCGGCATACCTTCCAGCAGCTTTTCATCATACATCTCCCAGTATGCCCCGGGGCTGCCGGGATCGGGAATATCCGCCCGATCGGCAATCTGGGTGCCTGCGGATCCCAGTTCGATCAACAGGCCGCTGATCAGATCAGCCCCCTGGGTGGTGGTATGCACTGCCACTTCCAGCCATTCCATGGGATTCCCTCCAAAAAGCGGGCAGCAAACGCCACCCGCCGCTCATTTAGTTGAACATGCCCTTCAGTTTTTCCATGAAGGACTTCCGTCCCTCATATTCCTTGCCGGTGGTGCTGTCCTCCAACTGCCGCAACAGTTCCTTTTGCTTCTCACTGAGCTTCCTGGGCACTTCCACACGGACCCTTACCACCAAATCCCCCTTGCCGCTCCCCTGAAGCTGTTGGATACCATACCCCTTCAGACGGAAAAGGTCGTCATTCTGAGTACCCTCGGGAATGTGGTATTTCACCGGAGATTTGAGGGTGGGGATATCCACGTCTGCCCCCAGGGCAGCCTGGGTGATGCTGATGGGCATATCCAGCCTGAGGGTGGTGCCTTCCCGCTTGAACAGCTTGTGGGGTTTCACGCCGACCCGGATATACAAATCCCCGTTGGGCCCCCCCCTGGTGCCCGGTTCCCCCTGGCCGTTCATAATGATCGTCTGGCCATTGTCAATTCCAGCGGGAATCTTCACCGTTGCGGTGCGCTTTTTTCGCATATGCCCGGAACCACTGCATGCAGGGCATTTTTCCTTGACGATTTTTCCTTCCCCGCGGCATGTGGGACAGGTACGCACCGTCACCATAAAGCCGCCCCCCGCCCGAACCTGGCCGGAACCCTTACAGGTGGGGCAGGTCTGGGGCTGCGTCCCCGGCTTTGCGCCGGAGCCGTCGCAAGAGTCGCAGCTTTCGTTACGGAAGAAATCAAAAGACTTCTCCGCGCCAAAGGCCGCTTCCTCAAAAGAGATGTTCATATCAAAGCGCAGGTCGTTTCCAGGCTGAGGTCCTTGCCTTCTCTGGCCGCCCATGGCTCCGCCAAAGAGCTGGTCAAAAATGCTGTCAAAGCTCCCCATGCCCGCGCCGCCAAAGCCGCTGAAATCAAAGCCTCCAAAACCGCCGGACCCGCCCATGGCAGGGCCGTCAAAGCCAAACTGGTCGTAGCGGGCCCGCTTGTCGGCATCGCTTAATACTTCATTGGCCTCGTTGATCTCCTTGAAGCGCTCCTCGGCACTCTTGTCGTTGGGATGCAGGTCGGGGTGGCACTCCTTGGCCTTTTGGCGATATGCTCTTTTGATATCCGCTTCCGAGGCATCCCGGGGAACTCCCAGCACCTCGTAATAATCGCGCTTCTTTGCCAAATGCTCACCTACTTTATGTTAAATCAGGCCAATCGAGCCGCTTCCGTAACGGGTGTTCTCCGGAAGGCTTGACACAGCGAATGCCCCGGCAGGGGACGGGCTTCCCCCTCCGCCTGCCGAGGCGCTGCGCCCGCCCAGGGCCTGGGCCATGCCAAGCCTGGAGAGCAGCCTTACTTCACGTCGTAATCGGTGTTCACCGTACCGTCATCGTTCTCCACGGGACCGCTGCCCATGTCCGGAGCTGCTCCCTGGCCGCCTTCCTGCTGGTAGAGCTTGCCAAAGATCTGGTACACCTTCTGGGTGAAGCCCTCCATAGCTTCCTTGATGGCATTGGCATCGTTTCCCTCGCGAATCTTCTTGAAGGCGTCGATTTCGCTCTGGACGGTAGTCTTATCCTCAGATGAGAGCTTGTCGCCGTTTTCTTTGAGCTGTTTCTCCATTTCATAGACAAGGGTGTCTGCCCGGTTGAGGGTTTCCACCTCTTCCTTGCGCTTCTTATCCTGCTCAGCGTACTGCTCGGCTTCCTTGATGCGCTGGTTAATCTCCTCCTCCGTCATGTTGGTGGAGGCGGTGATTGTGATTTTCTGCTCATTACCCGTGCCCTTGTCCTTGGCGGACACGTTGACGATGCCGTTGCGGTCGATGTTGAAAGTGACCTCAATCTGCGGCACGCCACGGGGTGCGGCAGGGATGCCCGTGAGCTGAAAGCGGCCCAGGGTCTTGTTGTCATAGGCCATGGGGCGCTCGCCCTGGAGCACGTGGATTTCCACTGTGGTCTGGCCGTCGGCTGCAGTGCTGAACACCTGGCTCTTGGTGGTGGGGATGGTGGTATTGCGGTCAATCAGCCGGGTGAAGATATGGCCCTCTGTCTCCAGGCCCAAGGAGAGGGGGGTCACGTCCAGCAACAGCACGTCCTTTACCTCGCCGCCCAGCACGCCTGCCTGGATGGCTGCGCCGATGGCAACGCACTCGTCCGGGTTGATGCCCTTGAAAGGCTCCTTATTGGTGATCTTCTTCACGGCAGCCTGCACGGCGGGAATCCGGGTGGAGCCGCCCACCAGAATGACCTTGTCAATCTGCTCGGCGGTAAGGCCCGCATCCTTGAGTGCCT
>Ga0123335_1009004_pt1 | contig 10483 bp, 7 predicted proteins | sample BiotimSIPDNA_2_FD_89707 | JGI IMG/M metagenome (GOLD analysis project Ga0123335, IMG submission 89707) | Anaerobic biogas reactor microbial communites from Washington, USA - Biogas_R2 time_0 SIP DNA | ecosystem: Engineered > Bioreactor > Anaerobic > Unclassified | place: Washington, USA... | reverse complement strand
ATGGGTCGTTGCTGGCAGCATGATATTGTGCGTTATGATGATGGTGTTGTGGCCATACTGTTCAAAGCCCGTGCAGATAACTCAGAATATGATCACAGGAATTTTTATGCACGTTACGACGGTGATGAATGGAAGATTACATATATCGGAAAAGCCGGTACCAAAATGTATGATTCAGAGCAGGATTATACCGGTTTAGGTGCACTTTGTCCTGATGATCCCGACAGGATTTACATTTCATCTCCATATAACCCGGGTGATGATAACAGCAAGGCAGGGAAACGTGAAATATGGAGAGGTACTACAACCGATAACGGTGAAACATGGAGCTGGGAACCGGTTACAGCCAACTCTTCTGTCGACAATTTCCGGCCAATTGTTCCAAAATGGGAACCTGGTAAAGAGGCTTTACTCTGGTGGAGGGGTACTTATCAGACTGCACAAATATTTTCTACCAGTGTTGTTGGTACTTTCTATGAATATGATGCAGGTGCGGGTTATAGAATCTCTGTTGAAACTTCAGGCCGTGGTACTGTGAGTAAAGATCCCGACATGCGGTCTTACCCGAAAGATACTACTGTAGTTCTTACTGCAACGCCCAGAAGCGGATGGAGCTTTGCAGGCTGGAGTGGAGATAAAGAAAGCAGTGAGAACCCGCTTACGGTAACTGTTGATACAAACATATCAATAACTGCAGAATTCGAAAGAACAGGTGTTGATACTACTGAACTGGTAATTGACGGACAGTTTGAGTCGGAAAGTGAGTTATGGGTACTTAATATCTATGGTGGTTCTGCTACAGGCAGTGTGGTAGATGGAGAGTACAAGATGGATATAAGTTCCAGCGGGAGTAATGATTATGATGTCCAGCTTGCCCAGGCAGGTATATATCTTGAGAATGGAAGAACGTATCGGCTGAGATTTGATGCATACGCGGAATCTTCAAGAAATATGGGTATCAAAGTAGGGCAGGCAGGCGAACCTTATAAAAACTACCTGAACGAACCGGCAGAGGTCTCATTGACTACTGCTTCAGACTCTTTCAGCATAGAATTCGAGATGACAGAGCCCACAGATGAAAATGCCAGGATTGAATTCAATGCCGGAAGCCAGTTGGGCGATGTATTCATTGATAATGTTTCTTTAAGGGAGATTTCTACAACATCTGTGATTCCACTTGTTGATAAAGGTAAATACAGCAGACCCCGCATTACTTCATCAGGAATTAAATTTGATAATGGCTGGAGCGGTAATACTGAAGTCAGGATTTATAATCTCAGTGGGAAACTGGTGTATAAAAATACTTTTGTACCAACTGCCGGTAAAAACAGTGTACGGTTTGATCGTTCAAATCTGGCTAAGGGATTATTTATTGCAAAAATTTACAGTGGTAAATTCGTAATACACTCGGAGATGGTGCATTTGAGATAATTCTAATTGTTATATTGCAAACAGACTGTTACCTCAATAATAACAGTCTGTTTTACTGAGATACAGTTACGATTGTACTTGTGTATGTCTCTTTATGGTCTCAGATATACGCTAATAGCAGCCTGAAATTCTCGTTATAATTTCTATAGCGATTACGGCAACGATACCGATACCGAAAAAGACGAGATAGTTATTAGCTTCACATCCAAAACCTTTTCCTCTGGAGTGTTCTGCTCATACAAAGTCCATTTTTCTGAACAAATCGTTTCCATTCAGATGTTATCCGATCTGTGAATTTTTGTTACAATTTACAGAGCGGGTATGTACGATAAAGAAAGTAAATGGAGGCTATCCGCCGGAGTCGTTTGCGAAATGGAAGTATATATAATCCTCTTTTAAATGACCGGCAATGCGGACCAAATGATGGAATAAAAATTGCAGCTCAATTATGGTCTTTTCGAAACAGCAGTTTCTATAACTTTAAAAGAAAGGGTCATTATGGTTCGAATTGCAATTAACGGTTTAGGAAGAATTGGAAGGGCTGTTCTCAAGATAGCCATGGATTCACCGGATATTGAAATCGCTGCAATAAACGATCTTCTGGCAGCAGAGAATCTTGCCTATCTTCTCAAATTTGATACTGTTTACGGAAGATACCAAAAAGAGGTAATGTCACATGGAGACATGTTGAAAGTAGGGGATCGGGAAATCCGGATGTTTAACAGTAAGGACCCATCAGAACTTCCGTGGAAAGACATGAATATCGACATTGCGCTTGAATGTACAGGTCACTTTACCAGTAAAGAAGGGCTTGAAAAACATCTAAAAGCTGGTTCCAGGTATGCCATACTTTCTGCACCGCCAAAGGACGGGGCGATGAGATACATTGTACCAGGTGTAAATCATGCTGAAAAGGGAGATACGATGTTTTCAACCACCAGTTGTACAACAAACTGTATCGCTCCGGTTGTTGAAATATTGAATCGCAGAGCAGGTGTCGAAAAAGCTGTTATGACAACTGTACATGCGTACACGTCTACACAGAGTATAGTGGACAGTCCTGCAAAAAAACTGAGACGCGGGAGAGCTGCAGCAGTTAACCTCGTTCCATCAACAACAGGAGCTGCAACAGCTACGACAAAAGTTGTAACAGAGCTTGAGGGGCTTTTTGATGGAGTTGCTATTCGGGTTCCAATTCCTGTTGGTTCAATATCAGATATGGTTTTTTTGACAAAAAAAATGACAGGTGTTGATGAGATAAACGGAATGTTCAAAGAAGAGTGCCAGAGTGACAGATACAGGGATATTCTTGGAGTATCTGAAGAGGAGATTGTTTCTTCAGATATAATTCAGGATTCACGAGCCTCAATAGTTGATCTTACAATGACTAAAGTTGTTGGAGGAAATCTGGTTAAGATCATGAGCTGGTATGACAATGAATGGGGTTATGCGGCTCAGATGATAAAAGAGGTTAACCGGATGTCAAATCTGTTCGGGTAGTTTTAATGTCAAATAATAAACCCCGGTGTAGCTGAATGGGTTTGCTAAGCGCGCAAACCTTAAAAACATATTGTTGAATCAGGTGTACAAGTCCCGACTTTGCTGACAAAGTCGGGACTTGATTATTGTAGCTTTATTCCGCAACAGGCTGTGGATGTTTCTGTTCAATATCATGTGATTTTATGCTGTTGTCCTGTTTGTTTTCACTGTATTTTGCAAAAAATTCAATTGCAAAAACTATTACGCATCCGCTTATTATTAAAACAGCAGGGAGAAACGTTTCGTTTTGAAGGGATTGGTTCTGAAACACCTCTTGCCAGGGCCACAATCGTCTGATAGATCCAGCCATCAGTCCCAGCATCATGCTCATCGTTATGTCCGGAAACTTTTTAATCATAAAGTTGATTATCCGCGAAGAACACATAATGCCGCAAACACAGCCGACTCCAAATACCGATAAAATCAGCAGGTGCGGATTGTTCAGACTGCTTTCAAAAGGAGCTTTCACAGCACTTAATATGTAGTTGTATTTTCCAAGGAGAAGCAAAATGAAAGCACCGCTTATTCCGGGCAGAATCATGGCAGTAATAGCGACAAACCCGCTCAGGAACACAACCGCAAGAGTGTGAGGTGTTTCAAAAGGGATTATTGAGACCAGTAAATACCCTGCTGCAGCACTTAATAAAAAAGAGATAATTCCGCTCAAACGCCACTTGATACGTTTTGCAATACAGACTGATGATCCAAGAACCATACCGAAAAACAGCCCGTAAATCCGTGAGGGTTGGTTTTCGATCATTGAAGTAATTATCCCGGCCAGACAGATAATTCCGGTACCAATACCAGCCAGAAGTGTAAAAAGAAATTTCAGGTCAATCTGTTCAAACGCTTTTTTAAATTTTCCGGAAAAGAAAAGGCTCAGAAAACGTTTATCAAAAGAACTTATTGTAGAGATTAGTTTTTGATAGATACCGGTCATCAATGCCATGGTTCCTCCGGAGACACCGGGTACAGTATCTGCAGCACCCATGAGTATCCCCTTGAGAAAGAGTATCATTGTTCCCTGAAGCCTGGTTTTGAAATTCATTTATCAGTTATGCCTTTCGTTATTGATCAAGGTATCTAAAACAGAGTACCGGGTCACCCTTAAACATTCTTTTTTCTCCACATTGTTACCACCGGGAGAATTGATGAAATATACAAAGGTATAGAATGTCTGAATAAGGTAAAATAATATCAAGCATGGTTTTTATCCATGGTAGCAAGGTCTCCATTATATGTATAAAGCATTCGGGTTCTCAATATTACAGTTTTAAGGTATTGATATTGTGATTTATATCACACATGATGAATTTTCATTTTTTCTTGATTTTTATGTTTTGAAAACTCTATCGTTTTGATTTTCTACAGCTCTTAAAGTTAATGTAGATGTAAGCCGGTCTGATCAAAAAGAAAGACTCATTCTGAAAGCGAAACCGATTTTGTCGATATCACCGGAACGAAGGTAAGCCGGATCTGAGCCGGTATTCAGATAGAATGTCAGATTTTGCCACTCTTTTTGTATAGCAATGATCCACGCTAAATCGGAAAGGTCGTTTAAACGGTCTTTTGTGTACTCAAACTCCAGTCTCAGTTGATCAAATATCTTACCTGAAGGGATTTCTGTTCCAAACATTATCCAGGAGTTATCTCTTATGTCTGTGAGGCTGGTTATCCCATATTCAAGGAATATTTCAAGATCACTGATTATCTGATATGCACCGGAAATAATCAAACGGTGATCTCTTTCAGTTCCGTTTTCAGAAAGTGCTTTCAGATTAATTCCGGTATTGATTTCCAGTGGATCGAAAAAGTTTGCAGATATCAAAAACATTGCATACAGGTTTTCAAAATTTGATTCCTGGGGTAACAGGGCGAGTGAAAAGTTTGTATTTGAAAGAAATGGTAATGATAATTTCATCCTTAACCCGTCAAGTACTGTATAATCAGTAGAAATGGAACCATTTCCGTACCTGTCTGCACCGAAGAGATATCGTCCGAAATACACTCCGGGGGTATACTTTTCGTACCATCTTCCTGCGCTTAGATTAACAGACTGCAGCTTTACATTGAAAAACGCCTGCCTAAGCCAGACTGCAGCTGTGTCCATCTCAAAATTGGTCTGGAATCTAAGATGAACCATAGCTGAAAAGGTATTGTTGTTATTTTCTTTAAAGAATCTGGTTTCGCCACGGATAAATGCGTTATCAATATTGGTTCTTGTTGAATCTGTGGCATTTTTTCTGATCTCAACAGTTACGGAGTTTTTAATTTGAAGGTCGGAAGAATACAATAACCCATACAAGATGAAAAATAAACAAAAAGTGGTTAAATGTTTCATCCGGTACGCCTTGGTTACAGGAATAAAAACTGCAGATCAGGATTGGGTAATTTGAGGAGCAAGTGAAGTGCCGGATAAATGGATATTAAAGAGTCCGGGTCGGTAAGCAGTTCCAGACAACAATTCTTTGTAGTTTTGGATCATCATGTCCGCCAAGCGCGCACGCCCCCCGCGATAAACAATAAAAATTCGAAATAAGAAATCCTAAATTCGAAACAAAACGATCAGGAAAACTCGAAATCCTAAATTCGAAATAAAACCAAAGGAAAAATGAAAAAAAATCAGAACCAATAGGAAAAAAATTACAAAAAATCGGAAACAACAAGATAGAAACTACAAACTTTCAATTTTTACTGAATTGAACAATCAAGAATAAAATGCTTCGGAATCCTGGTTTATGAAATTGAATTTTGAAGTATTGGAATTTGTTTGTGATTTGATTTCTTGTTGAAATTTGGATTTTATTCTTTGACCTCTTTTCTGAACTTTTATTCATCTGTAATTTTTGATCCAATTAGTAAAGATACCTGAAAATTATTTTAAAACTTCACGTCGAAGATTCTGGAAATCATCAAAACCGGCTTTGAGGCTGAGCCGGATATTGAGATATGCGGAGAGAGACATTGCTGTAAAAATGGAAATCATAATTGCTATTTGATATTTGATCGCAACTACCGGAAACGAACCGCCCAGTATCTGTCCGGTCATCATGCCCGGAAGAGAAACTATGCCTATTGTTGCCATTGTTGCTACATGCGGAGAACTTGCAGCTTTGAGTGCAGCTTTAAAATATGGACGAACTGCTTCATTAAGCCGTGCTCCCATAAAAAGATATGTCGAAAACTCTTTCTCGTTTTTATGTATTGAGTGATAAAAACGCTCCAGAGCCATCACATTACCTTTTAAACAGTTACCAAGTATCATTCCGGCTATGGGAATAAGATACCGGGCATCATAGAGCGGATCAGGCTGTATCACAATGAATACAAATACTGCAACTACAACTCCTGTACCAACAGCAACTCCGATAAAAGCGGGAATAAAGAAGTATCGGAGTTTCAACCCTGCGCTGCCGATAATATTGACATTTGCTACCAGGAGCATTACAACAAGCCATGTTATATTCAGTAAAAGGCTGTTAAGTTCGAACAGAACTCCAAGATACAGCCCGACCAGAGTCAGTTGAACAGTCATGCGTACCAAGGCTATAACAGTAGTTTTAATAAGATCTACCCCGGTATTAAAAAAAATGATAAACGGGATAGCCATCAGTGCATAAATAATAAGCAGACTCGAATATGACAGGTCGATTGTTTCCATTAATGTTGTCCTTACATTTTTACTTTTGTACGGTCATCAGTGTCGTCAATAATTTGCCCATTGTCAATTTTAATGAACCGGCTGGCTATATTGAACCATCTTGGGTCATGTGATACAGACAATACTGTAAACTCTTTATTTTGGAAAACTGAAACGATAAGTTCTGCGCTTTGGGAGTCGAGTGCAGAAGTAGCCTCATCAATGCAGAAAACATTTTTATTTAATAGTAGTGCCCTTGCAATCGCGATTCTCTGTTTCTCACCTCCACTGATACCCGAAACATTGGAATTAAGAAGAGATTGAGAGAGTCCTGCCTTTTCAAGACTTTCAATAAGAGCATTTTTGTCTGGCTTGTTTGGGTAATTTGCCCTGAAATTGAAAGGAAACAGTAGAACGTTTTCAACCGTTCCTTCTCCAAGAACCGGTTCCTGACCGATAAAGGCAATAGAGGTGCGGATTTTATGTATCGATTCCCTGTTCAAGATAATTCCGTTATACTTCACAACTCCTTCAAGCGGTTTGTGGCCGCCAAGAAGAGTAGTAAGGATAGTGGTTTTGCCGCTGCCCGATTTTCCATAGATGACAACCTTCTCACCTTTTGATACAGAGAAAGTGACATTTTTGAGAATAGTGTTTTGCTGTTCTTTTACTGTTACATTCTGAAATTCTATCAGTGCAGCCATATATATCGAAAGAGACCTTCTATTCGGTTATTATTAAATACCTAATAGAAAACAATATACCTGGTTGCAGAAACTGAATCAATTGTGAATGGTGAATTATGAATTATGAATTGTGAATGGAATAAAATTAAACTGAGGAATCATTTTTGTAGGCCCAAATTAATGATTCGAGTCACAATAGCGGCATTTGTGCACATATTGCAGTGTTACAGCTACTTTTTTTTAAAAAGTGTTATTTTTTTGATTTTTTTCAATATAAACCCGAAAAACAAGCAGATTGGATATTTCAGAAATATTATCTGGTAAGGCATGCACCCTTTATTAGTTACTGCTGCGGCTTACGGTATAATACGTCAGAATGCGAGCATCGTTGCCTTCGAAACCAGATGCAATAACAATTTCAACGTTATACAGGTTGAATGGAGTTCATATCATAAAAACCATTATTCAGCAGTTATCATTTTACTGGTATCACTTTTTTCCGTAAAGCAGAGCCTTCACTTTTTGTTTCTGCAATAAAAGGTGTTTTTGGAACCTTATCGTTTGGTATGGTAAATGTCACAGGACCATTGAAATCCTTTATCGATTTTGTAAGCAGACATCGTCCAAGAAGATCATGTAACTGGAAGATTGCGCCGTTACCCGATGAGGGTGTTAATGTGACACGGTAATTACCGTCATTGAGCCCATGTACAATCATTGTTCCTGGAGATGCAGCCTTTTTTTTGCCCAATGAGGGTGATGCAGTTGATGAAATATTGGTTCTCAATCGCCAGGTTTTGAAACCCCATTCGGGTCCATTTTTGGCTACTATATAAGTACTGTTGCCGTCAAATCCGTAACCTACATCTGTAGTACCTGAATCTCTTAGCAGTTCGGTTCCATCATGGTCCAGAAGAAGAAACTCATTAGAAAGAATAAGGAGTGCTTCCCACTGTGGATCATCATCAACGTAAGTTTGGGACAAAAAAACTTGATATTCAGTTAAGCCATCCGGATAGGGAGGTAATTGTGGAAATACAGATGTTCCGCATTTCCCTGTGTAAGAATAGATATCGATTTCGTTACTGTTTTTTTTCCTGAATGCCATAAGAAGAACATGTTGAGAATTTGGACTATTATTTTCATTTCTTAAAAGAAGTGGTCCGGGAGCATATTGATATGTAAAATACGGCTCATCATAATACAATGGCGTATCAACCTGATAATCAGCTACCAGCACGGGAGTTTCTGCGAAAATAAGATTCACTGCAACAGCAAATAAAAACAGAACTGGAATTTTGAGGATTTTCATAAATGTAATCCTTTTCAAAAAGTTATTGCTTTTTAATTTTATAATTCTTTTCCGGTTATTACAAACAAGTATATATAAAACAGGTTTGTCTGGTATTAATATCAATGCAAATTAAATAATAACCTTGATCAGTTTCAATTAAATGCTGGTTATTTAATCAAAAATTTGACATTTATCTTCACCAATAGATCGGTTTGCAAAGCAAAATAAAATCGAAGCCTTTTACAACATGTTATATGTGGTTAAAGTCAGTTTGCAGCTTAAGGCAATAGTTTATTAATAAATCAGGTAATCATGCTCGCCGGGCGCACACGACCCCCGCGGCAGCTATAAAAATTCGAAATAAGGAATACGAAACAGAACAACTAAATTGATGTTGTGGGTGTGTAAAGACCTGTTCTTTCTCCGGTTTGCAAAATAATTAGTGAATATAAAAAAATGGAAAATTATTTTGTACATAACCCGGTTTTTTAAATTTCGGTGGGCGATACTATATTGTAATATTCAGCGAATTGCAGGAATATACGAATGAAAATACGAAGTTTCATGTTTTTTTTGTTTATGGCTAATGTAGTTATATATCAGGGGTGCTCACGTTTTTATTTTCCCGCTACTGCTTTTCGAAGAAGCCCTCCAGTATTGGTTCCAAAACAAAAAGACAACGATTATCACCAGAATATCAATATATGCTACTCAAATAATGATTTTTTAACAAATTCGAATGAATACAATTTTTCAGGGTCCTTAGGATATGCTTTGTATAAATATTGGAAATTTTTTGGACTGGATTTTCAATCAGAAATGATAATCGGAACATATTGGGTATCTGGCATCGAAGGCTATGATGGGTCGAAACGTTATTTTGGAGCACACAACTCATTGTTTTTGGGTTTGAGATTCGGAAATGACAAGATCGGTTTTGCATTTGGCCCTCAGACTGCATTTACGTATGAATTTGGGCCATACTCAGATTTCAGGAAAAAAGCTAAACAGGCAGGTTTAATAGAGACCGATTGTGAGGATTATTGTTTCCATTACCATGGTATCTTAAATTTTCAATTCTACACAAAAGATAACGTATGTGTATTCTTTCAAGGCAAAATTGGCATTATGGAAATTGCGACATTATCGATTGGTACTACCATTATGAAAAATTCGTTATGGATATCAATGATGCCGCCGATCGATTGGCCCGGATTTACATTAAATTTTGGATACAGCCGGGAATTTTAAGATTCACATCTGGTATGGCAGGGCTTTGTCTGGAACTGAATGGAATTGATAATTTGATAATTATCCCAGGGTGCTTCTGGACCAGTCAAAATCGTTGACATTAAACGCATGGGTTAAAAGTGAAGACAGTGCGGGCGAGATTATTTCGGTTGGCGATAATACCGGTATGAAATTCGCCTCCGACAGTACAGGGTTTCCTATTTACTGTTATTATTCTTACGGTGACGAAACCATCTGGCTTCCTATAGGTGCGTAAATAGAAGCAATTGACCACCAATGGCACCATGTCTATGTGGTTATCGATTCTGGCGCAGGTACGATTTCTCTTTACATTGACGTCTCGCTGGCAGGTGACGCTGAAATGATAGGTGAACTGCTTTGCAATAAAACAGGAACTGATACTATAGGCCAGGGCTTCCGTGGTCAGTGAAGGGCAACATCCGGGAAAAAAACTGTTAACGAATTAAATCAATCCAGCCTTTAACCGCGAGCTGAAGGAAATTTAGTGTTTCTTTCGGGGATGGTTGAAACCCATCGCCTTCAGGCGAAGTTATGTTATATTTTGTCGCTATGCGACATTATAGATTAGGATCTCATACCAAAACCGATTTGAAAGTTCATTTAATCTGGATACCGAAGTAT
>Ga0123335_1009003_pt1 | contig 10484 bp, 6 predicted proteins | sample BiotimSIPDNA_2_FD_89707 | JGI IMG/M metagenome (GOLD analysis project Ga0123335, IMG submission 89707) | Anaerobic biogas reactor microbial communites from Washington, USA - Biogas_R2 time_0 SIP DNA | ecosystem: Engineered > Bioreactor > Anaerobic > Unclassified | place: Washington, USA... | reverse complement strand
TTCTGCGGACTGTTCAATAAGCTTCAAGGGATGGACATAAAAACACTGATTGGCGATTCCGCATTTAAGACTCCGCCGATTGCCAAGACACTTTTGGATGCAGGTATAACGCCTGTCTTTCCCTATACCCGCCCCATGACGAAGGAAGGTTTCTTCCGAAAACATGAATATGTATATGACGAGTATTATGATTGTTATCTCTGCCCCAACAATTCTGTTTTGAAGTATAGTACCACGAATCGGAATGGCTATCGTGAGTACAGAAGCGATCCTAAAACATGCAGAACCTGTCCGTACCTGTCCCAGTGCACAAAGAGCGCGAAACACACCAAAGTGGTGACACGTCATATATGGGCGGAATACCTTGAAACCTGCGATGATATCCGTCACACCCTGGGGATGAAGAAAGTATACAAGAAGCGAAAAGAGACGATAGAGCGCATCTTTGGCACAGCCAAGGAATACCACGGGTTCAGGTATACCCAGATGTATGGCAAAGCCCGAATGAACATGAAGGCAGGGCTGACCTTCGCGTGTATGAATCTCAAGAAGCTGGCGAGGTTGCTGGAAAAGAAGGGGAGACCGGATGGAACACCCCCTCAAGATGGGGCTTCATTGGTTCGTTTTTTACGTTTTCTTGCCCGTAATTTTATTGCTTGCCTGATTATTCTGAAAAGCAGATTTATGCATTACAACAAAGCGACCTTAGCATAATTACTAAAGCCGCTTTGTCTACGCTCTGAAATCCGGGCTTGTTTTGCCCGGATTTTTGCAGTAAGATGATCGCAGTGTGTATCGCCCTTTGGAAAAGTCCTGTGTTGCCTGCGGCAGATTGGATCAACGGGCTGTGGTTCATCAATTTTTTATTCTTTTCATTGAACTCCGGCGTTTTTTCACCCATAGACATACATATCAGCAGAAGAGAAGCGAAGAAACGACAGTTGATTCAAGTTTTTTCACCCATAGACATACATATCAGCCCGGAAATATACCGGCGCAATAAAGGAGAGGCATCCCGTCATGAAAAAATTCTTTACAGTGGTTCCCTTACAGCCAATCGGCGGCCTGAAACTAACTCACTACGACACCAGCCATAACCCGGACCTGGCCCTGGAGGACGAGACGCGCTTCCCCATCTTCCACCTGATGGTCAACGCGTTGGGAAAAGGAGAAAAGGCAAAGCTCTACGCCCTGCGGACCATCAGCCCGCACCCGGAATCCAGCTCCAATGATAACGTTGCCCATCACCTGGAAAGCCTGCGGGAAGAACTGAAGTTTTTTGAAAACAAGTATCAGTTCACCTGTGAGCTGATTGAGATCAGTCTGCCCAAAATTGAGACGCCAGCCGTACAGGCCCAGTATTTTTTAAAGCTTATAAATATTTTTCAACCGGATGATATGCTCTACTGCTGCATTTCTTACGGGGAAAAACCCATGCCCATCGTGCTGTTCGCCGCCTTGTCCTACGCAGCCCAGGCGCGGCCGGGCTTTGAAGTGGAGCGCATCTGTTACGGCCAGTTCGACCATGATGTTAAAAAAGCAATCCTGTTTGATGTGACGCCCCTGTTTACCATGCATCAGATGGCCAATGACGCCATGCGGTACCGTATTGTAGAACCGGATGATTTTGTTCGTGCCGCCCTGAGCCTGCCTATGAACAAAGAGGAAAAGGCGTCTTTGCGCCAGGTCCTGGGTAAACAGGATGAGGGCAAGTTGCTATCAAGAAGCGACGAACAGGAGGACCTGCCCCTTGGGGAGGACCCGGAAGAGGGTGGTGAGCATTCCTGATGCGAGACATTATAACTAGAGATGAATTAGCAAAAAGCGTCAACTCTTCTTTTCTGTGGGGCATCGATGTTGAGGATCGGAAGAATCAGAGAAAAGACGAACGTATAAAAGAAGAGATTGAAAAAATCAACAACCAAGTACGAGTGTATTACTTCTACTCCCTAAGCACTAAGGAAAAAGACAGATACGATGACCTGAAATTAAGAGAGATTATTGACAGGCTTATTTTGTCGTTTAACCAAAATGTCCAGCCGTGTTTTATCAATTATTTCTATGGCAGTGACGATCTTAAGTGCTTTAGTAACCCGACAAGGCCGGGAGTAGATGACATTGTAGATAATATGGGTATGAGCGAGTACATGTATCGGGTAATCGGGCGCCTGAGCAAACTGCTTGCACAATATGGGAAAGATGTCAGAAGCCTGTTTTCTGAGCCGGAAATTGAAGAGCTTGCGACTAAGATGGGAGTTCGGTCGGAAACCTTCAGAAAATACCTGGTGTACGCGCAAACGCTCAATATTTCTTCTCTGGATCATCCATTAACAGAAGATGACGATACAACATTGATAGAAACAGTGCCTGGGGATGCTGACTGCTTGACTATGATTTTGTCTGAGTCCGACGACATTGAGCCATTGATTACAATTCTTACTAACTTTATTACCAAAATTGTCCGCGGGGGGGAAGCAAGCAGGATTTATCGCTGCTTGTTTAGCAACGGCGTTGTCCGTTTCATCAAACCGGACGGCGTGGGAACCCCTGGCGACCGGTCTGCTGTTGATGTTTTACAGCCTGTGGAGCCTGCTTGCCTGTCCGCCATGGAGCCGCCTTATGTGGTAGAGCATCTGTATGAACTGCAACTGGTGGCAGGCTTTAACCTTAGCTGGATTTGCGGGAATGACTTGAAAAAGAAAGCGAATGATAGAAACATTGGTAAGTATTTAGAGATGGACAGAAACAACATTTCCTACCACCACAAACAATACCGTAAATTTGTAAGGAATATTGTAGATAATTTGGCGCAGGCCTGACAGGGTGAAAGCCTGCGTCCTGCATGGGAGGCGCCTGAGGATCTGCGTTTGGAAGAATTGAAAGAATACCGGAAAGAAGACATCGCTTTCTGCCAGGATTTAAGCAGGCGCAGGCGGCATTCCTTGGGCGATCTGAACGATCAAGCGTACTATTGTTGCAGCAAAAGGAGGAGAGAAAGACTTGAGCAGCACACAGGCAAATGAACAGCCGGTCCTGGTAGTATACGACATCCGGGGCATCCAGGACTTTGTTTTCCGTACCAACCGGGTGAGGGATATCGTCGGCGCGTCCGCCATCGTCGCCGATGTGCTGGAAAACAGCATCAGGGAATGGTTTGAACAGAAAAAGAACCCGGCGGAATTTGTGTTTGAATGGTATGACAAGGCTGCCAATGATGCGAAGAACTTTTCCTTTATTGACCAAGTCAATGTTCAGGCAGAGGTGCTTTACATTGGCGGCGGCAACGCCTATGTGGCCTACCGCAGCAATGACCTGGCCATGGAAGCCGGCAAATGGATCGCGCGGAAAATCCTCAGGGACACCCACACCTTAAGCCTTGCCTCCGCCAGCGTCTACATGAGTGCAAATTACTTGAAAGACCAGCAGGCCTTGATGGAGCGTCTGGCCCGTGTCAAAGCGGAGGGGCGCATGCCCCGGCCATCGGCGGGCTTTCCCTTTACCCTGGAAGAGCTGGGCAGCGGCTTGCCCTGCGTGGCGCGGGACGGAAGCGACCGTATTTCCGCTGAAACCCGGCACAAGCGCAAACGGTATAAAGAAGAAAAAGAAAAACAAGAAAATGAGTCCTCTGACACATGGAAGTATGAGCTGGAGTTTGACAAAATGGTGCTGCAAAAGGGGCGCAACAGCCTGCTGGCGGTGGTACACCTGGATGGGAACAACCTGGGCCAGGGCATCAAGGAAAGGCTGGAGAAAGAAAAGGAATATTCAAAAGCGGTAGAGAAGATGCGCTGGATTTCCTTGAATATTACCTCTGCCTTCCAGCAAGGTGCGTTTGATGAAATGCTGGAACAATTTGCCGCCAGGGACTTTGACAAGAAGCAGCCCATCCCTTTCCGCCCCATCATTTTAGCCGGAGACGACCTGACCTTTGTTTGCCGGGCAGACCTGGCTATGGATCTGACCCGGGAGTTCCTGAATGCGGTAAGCGGTTACTCCCTGGATGGGGAGATGAAAGACGGGCAAGCGGCAGAGGCAAAGGGCTTCAGCGCCTGCGCGGGCATCGTATACGTCAACAGCCATTTCCCCTTCAGTCAGGCCTATCGTTTGGCGAAGGAATTATGCAAATCCGCCAAGGACAAAGCCAAAGCCAAGGCTGTCAAATCAAGAAGACCTGTCGGCAGCTATGTGGATTTCCATCTTAACTATTCCGGCAACATTGAGGACATCAAAACGCTCCGGGAGAGGGAGTATGTGCTGTATGAGCCCGGTCAGAAACCGCTGAAGCTGCTGCAGCGCCCCTACAGGATGGATCAGGTGAACACAAAGGCCCCTGACCATTACGAGCAGCTGATGGAAAAGACAAAGCACCTGTGTTCGGACCGGGCGCCCCGGAAATGGCTGAAAGAGGCGCGGGACGCCTACCATGTGTCCAAGGCCGCGGCAGACGACGTGTTCAGCCGGGCTGGCGCCCTGGAAGGGCGCAGCCTCTACCCTGAGGGAATGGATAAAGTTACTTTCAAGGGTGGAGTCGCCACCATGTACGATGCCATGGAAATGTTTGACATCCTCAGTGGAGCAATGGAGGAAACACCATGATAAAATATCACCTGAAAATGACTTTGACCAGCGATATGCTGCCGGGCAGCGGCATCGGCCACGGGGCAGCCATCGACAGCGATGCCTGCTTTGACAAGTGGGGTTTCCCATATATCCCCGGCAAACGGATCAAGGGCATGCTGCGCAAAGCCGGGGAAGAAGCGGCACAACTGGGAGATAAAAACTGCTCAGTCGATAGCCTGAACGTCCTGTTTGGCACTGTGGACGCGCCTGGGGCGCTGCAGGTGCGTAGCGCCTACCTGGAGGATTATCAGGCTTTAAAGGCTTTTGCAAAAAAGGAAGGCCGTGTTTACTCCGCTTCAGACATTTCCAGCGCCTATGCCTATTTGCGCAGGCAGACAGCCGTGGATCAAGAATATGGCAAGGCAAAGGATGAATGCCTGCGCACCATCCGGGTATTAAGAAAAGGCCTGGCGTTTGTTGCAGAAATGGAGCTGCTGGATGATGCGCTGGAAGACACCCTCTTTGCCTGTGTGGACAACTTCTGGAGCCTGGGCAGCATGCGCAGCCGGGGCCTGGGCCGTATCCATGCCTCTATCCATGCGCAGGAAAAGAACAACGGTGAGGACCTCTCTCCAAAAGGAGCCCATCCCGAGGCAGACGAGGAATATACGGTGCAGGGCTTGAAGGGCGCGGAAGCTTGCTTAAGTTATTGCTTCACCCTTAAATCTCCGGTGATCGCTACCAACCGTGCCGGAGGGGACACCAGCCCGCAAATCCCCGGCAGCACCCTGAGGGGCTGCCTGATTGCAGCCTGGCTTAAGGATAAGAGAATAAGGGGCGGGAGGATTAAAACTGACAACAATGACAGCAATTACCGTGAATTTAAAAAACTTTTTCTGGAGGGAGATGTTTGCTACGCTCCAGGAACCATTACTGATGCCCAGGGAAACGAATACTATCCTTTGCCTACCAACATCCTGAAATATAAGAACAAACAGCAAAGGGCTGCAGACCATGTGGATACAGCGGTGCAGGGAACCACGGAACTGACCAGGGCGCCAAAGCAGATGTACATAAGGGCTGTGCAGCCAAGCAAGGATAAGTCCGATATAAACCTGCAGCATTTTGAATATCAGACAGTGGCCATGGAAACCGCCTACCACATGAGCACTCAGGGAGATGGGGATTTGTATCAATACACCGCTCTTCAGGCTGGCCAGCGCTTCCGGGCACAGGTGTATGGCTCAGAACAAAATCTGCGAGAGTTGGAAGAATTATTAAATACCTACCCACGGCTGACAATTGGCCGCTCCCGTACCGCTCAATATGGCGAGGCGATGGTGGATGCCGTGCATGTAGAAAGAATCAACAAGGAGCAGGAACGGTTTTTTGCCGAAGATGAACAGGGAGAATTCTTAGCTACCCTGTTAAGCCCTGCCTGGTTGTTGGATCAAGAAGAAGGCGCCCCGAACAAAAAAGGCGCTCCGGTATGCGATGCGCCTGCCTTCCGGGATGCTCTGGCGGAAGCCCTGGGGATGGAAAAGGACAAGGTCATACTGCAGGCAGCCTTCCTGCGCTTTTGCACCCTGGGCGGGTACAACCCGGTATGGGAACTGGCCAAGCCAGCCGCCCACTGCCTGGATGCAGGCGCTTCCATAAAGATTCGGGTTAAGGGAGAAAAAGTTAAAGGGAAAATACAACTGCCTGCCTTAATCCGCATTGGCGAAAACGCAGCAGAGGGCCTGGGTTTGGTGAAGCTGGAAGGATATGGCTGCAAACAGCAGGAGGTATCACTGCAGCAGGCTGCAACCCAGGCAGTGAATGCGCTCCAACACGCAACAACCAGCAGTAAGGATGAAACGCAAAGCGAGGCAGTGATACAACTCAAAACCCGCCTGAGCAGAAAAGTGATTTTTGACAGAGCAAGCGAGGATGCCTTAAAACAACCCCTTGCTTCAACCAATATTAACCCAACAACCGTCCATGCTTTGATAGACGCTTTCAAAACAACTGAATACCCAGCGAATCTGTTGCACGGCATTCTACAAATAAAAGACACAACAAAACGCGGCAAAGTGGCAAATATGCTTTTCAATTGTACGATTAAAGATAAAATGAACGATGATGAGGTCACAAATATTTTGGCCAAATCCTATTATAAAATATGGCAATCGTTAAAAACAAAATGCAACTGCACAGACGATTCTAACGTCAGCGAATGGGAACTCATGCGCCATTGGCAGCTGACGCGTCTAAATACCCTGAAACAGAAAATCCGCGGCGGGAGGTGAGGACGATGACTGAGAGAGTAAAAAAAGCAACCAACATCCAATCCATGGTGTTTATGAAGTTGCAGTTTACTTTGAACACCCCCTTAAACGTAGGCAGCGGGGAGGATGAATACAGCGACCATGACTGCGTTCGGGATTTTGATGGCAATCCTTTTATCCCGGCTACTTCCATTGCGGGTCTGCTCCGCAGCAGTATGGATAAAAAATCTGCAAATTGTTTGATGGGCTATACGAAGGGACGAGAAGCCGAACAAAGCCGTTTGATGATCAGCGACGGCGTCTTCATAGACCCAAAAAACACCCCCAAACTGTCGGTGCGGGATGGGGTAGCCCTGAATGAAAACCGGGTTGCCAAGGACCAAACCAAGTATGATTACGAGGTCATCCAGTCCGGCGCTTCCTTTGAGACGGAGATCAGCTTTAAGGTATTCAAGGAAGACAATCAAGTAAAGTGGCAGATCTTTGCAGAACCTTTGCTGTACGCCCTGAAGCTGGTCAACGAAGACAAACTGCGATTAGGGTATAAGACCAACCGAGGGCTGGGTTCACTCAAGGTCAGCGGGCAATACAAAGCCTTTGAAGGGGATGATTTAAAAAACAGCATCGCTTTTCGCAAGGCGGATAATTGGGCCGGCTGGGATGGCATAGAAAACATTGACAACCTGATAGCAAACGCAACGGGTACTGCCAGGGACGATATCCAGACCATTACGGTGGAGGCCTGCATTCCCGGTACCATCTGTGTGCGTACGTATAACCCCCTGTCTTTAGAAATTCAGTCAGATGATCAGCAGATTCAAGCAGATTATCTGCAAATTCAAGCAGATTATCAGCAGTTGACAGACGGAAACGACGCTGTGCTTCCCGGCACCAGCCTGGCTGGCGCGTTCAGCAAAACCGCCGGCATTTTGCTGGGCGAACTGGGTATGGATGAACTGAACATCCGACGCACCTTGGCCTGGCTGTTTGGCCATGTGCCCAGCAAAGAGGAGGCCGCGGGAAAAAAGAGAGAGCGGAAAGCGAAGCCGAAAGAGGAAAAACCGCTGCCGGATTCCTGGAACAGCGCCATCCGTTTTTTAGAGGCAAAGCTTAAAAAAGGAAAAGACATGCCCCTGACCCGTACCAAGATTGATCGCTTCAGCGGCAGCGCCGCAAAAGGATCCTTGTTTTCAGAGAGGGTTTATCAGGGCGCGGAAACAGAGCTGTCCATCCAAATCCGTGGGGAAGGTCTGGACTGGGCAGCGGGTTTGGTGGTGCTGGTGCTGAAGGACATTCATGCAGGCCTCACCGTTTTCGGAGGCGAGGTAGCGGTAGGCCGGGGCATCATGCAGCTGGGAGATGATGATAGCCCTCTGTTTACCTATCAAGATGAAACAAAATACCTGCGCGCATTGGCAGGCTTTTTGGAAAAGGCAGAAGCGAAGGAGGAAGAAGCCTTCCCGCGCCACGTTCTGGCAGCCTTTCCCCGGGAAGCTTCCCAGGATGTGCAGGAGAATACAAGCCAGGAGGTAGCCTTATGAGCCTGCCATGTTTGACAGACCCGAATTCTTTGCTGAATATATATGGTGTTAGCCCCATTGATGATGGTTTTCTCATCGCTTATTTTTCCGATCAGGTATTGGTGGGCAGGTGGAAAAACAACCATCCAGTATTGCCGCGGAAAATGATTGATTGGGAGAATTTGTTACAGCTGCACATCTTCAATGAAAAAGAGGAGATCCGCTTTATCAAAAGCCAAAGCAGAGGCTGGTTGATGCGTTACCTGAACGACGAGGGTGATGAGCGGGACTGGTATGATGAGCACCTGCTGATTATTGGCAATCCCCCTAAACAGGGGCAAGAGCCAGGTAATGAGGGTTTAGAAAAGGGCTTTTTCTCCTGTTCAGAAGCGGGGCGCAGAGTTGACCTTCCGGAAGAAGCCCGCGGTAAATGCCTGAAGGTGCGCAACTACCTGGAGGATGTACCTTTCAAAGACGGAGAGGGCGATACAGCCCCAGCTCAGGGCGCAAACGTGGCAAGCTATCAATTTCCGGAGCTGTACAGCCTTCGGGTGAGGGACTACCGTTTTGTGGACTTTTCTAATTGCGATGATGCCCGTTCCAGGGAAGGAGGAGACCCGACATGACTTTTATCAATCCATACAATTTTGCTTCCTTGGGAGAACAACGTTCCAATGCTGAAGCCTTGCCGGATAAAAAAGAGTTGCTAATCGGTTATTTGGAATGTGAGCTAAAAACCTTGACGCCGTTATTGATTCCAAATACCAGCAATCCACGTGTGTTTAAGAAACTTTCGAACGATTATCCAAAAGAACACGCCTGCTATGAGTTTTTTTCATACGAAGACTTGTCAGGAATGCAGCCCCGGGAAGGAGGCTATCCTCCTACAGAGCCCATCATCCCAGGAAGCTCCATCAGAGGCGCCCTGCGCAGCGCATATGAAGCCCTGACCAACTCCTGCATGTCCACATTGACAGACGTACCCCTGCATTCCCGGGTGCCCAACTCCAGAAAACCAGGTTTGCTTTTCTGCAAGGATAATAACGGAAAAGAGGAGTGGTTTTTACAGCCTGCAGAGCGGTATTGTCTTGAAACAAGTTATAACTTTAAAGATGCCACAGAAAAAATTGAAGTTTGGTATAAATTCAAAGAAAACGGAAAAGAAAAACCATGGCAGATTTCCTTGCCTAACAATCCCAAATGCCAGGGGTTACAGACTGGTTCAGTACTGTCTTTTGATGCGAGCACCCCCCGGAATTATGGCTACGGCAATCAAGAAGGCGTAGTGCTCTTGGGCGAACATTTTAACAAAAAAAAAGGAGAGCATCTTTTTGTAGCAAATGATAAAGAGCAACCTATTCCACTGTATCAGGAAGACATTGAACGCTTGGAAGAGGTTTTGAGGTTGTATCGAGATACAAAAACTAATAAGCATACAACTACTACGGATAAAAGACCATACCCTCATAATCAATACACAGGATATGATGTAAAAATTGCAAGGGAATCCGGTTATGGCTTGCCGGTTTATTATGATGAAATTAATATAGGGGAAGAAACTAGGTATTATCTATCCCCGGGTAATATGTCCCGGAGTGTGTACTATAACCAACTGTCAAAAATGGCAAGAACTTACAGGCCATGCAGCGACCCTAAGGATTTATGCCCCGCCTGTTCTTTATTTGGCATGGTGGGGGAGGAAGGCGCTTTGGGCAGCAGGGTGCGGGTTGGTGACGCAAGAAGGATAAAAGGAAGCCTTGGCAAACGCCCAGTTACCTTGCTTACGCTTCTTAGTCCCAAGCTGAGCTCCATGGAGTTTTATAGCGATGCCACAGTAGGTACTTTCAGGACGTATGACTATGAGACGACATATTCTTATCAGGACGGTAAGCCTGTACCCCACCACCGGATTTACACACCCGACCAGCTGCCTTATTTAAGGGGACGAAAAATGTACTGGCATGCTAAGAACAGGGTGCAGGGAAATAATATCACCCCAGTAGCGCTGAATGTTAGCATCCGTCCTGTAGAAAAAGAAGCTGTTTTTTCGTTCCGTCTATATTTTGACCGGGTATCAGAAACAGATCTCAAACGTTTGGTTAATCTGTTGGTGCTTACCCCGGAGTTAGCGCAC
>Ga0123335_1009000_pt1 | contig 10486 bp, 9 predicted proteins | sample BiotimSIPDNA_2_FD_89707 | JGI IMG/M metagenome (GOLD analysis project Ga0123335, IMG submission 89707) | Anaerobic biogas reactor microbial communites from Washington, USA - Biogas_R2 time_0 SIP DNA | ecosystem: Engineered > Bioreactor > Anaerobic > Unclassified | place: Washington, USA... | reverse complement strand
GGCACCTGCCGACCAATCGGAGTCGGCCACAGCACCAGGAGAGCCCATGTCATCCCACGCTTCATCCGCAACGACGTCGACGAACACGTCGTCGCCACCGTCGAACCGGTCCGAGGCGGTGCGCCGCTGGACCTGCGGACTCGCCCTCATCATGTTCCCCGCGCTCCTTCTCGTTCAGGCGGTCATCACCCCCGACGACGGCGGCGGCGAGGCGATGTACGCCGCAGCGACCGAGCACCGCAGCGCACTGCTCCTCTCCGCCACCCTGCTCATCGTGTCAGGGATCCTCATGGCTCCAGCCGCGGCGGGGATCCTCTCGCTGGCGCGGCGACGCGGATCGATCATGGCGATCGTCGGCGCAGTGTTGGCCGTGCTCGGAGGCACCGGCCACATCGCCCTCGGCTACTTCTACATCATGTCCGCCGCGTTGCCAGGCGGGGACCGCGGCGAGATGATCGCCTACGTCGACCGGATCGGCGCAAGCTCGGCGCTGATGATATTCGTCTTCCCGCTCCTGCTGTGCTTCGGCCTGGCGGTGATCGCCATGCCGTGGGCCGCCTACCGGGCCGGTGCCGTCGGGCGGTGGGCACCGATCACTGCGGCGGTCGCGTTCCTCATCCACGAGGGTCTGCCCCCCGAGGTCGAGTTCCAGGACCTCATCGGGATCGTCGTCCTCGCGGTGCTGACCGTCGTCCACGGGTACCTGGGCCTCATCGTCCTTCGCGCCCGCCGAGTCGAGTCCGTCCGCACGCCGGCCCTTGGAGAAGCGCACGGTGCGGAGACGACGCGCCTCGCAGGCGTCAGCGCGGGACGATGACCGTCTTGCCCTCGGCGTGACCGCTCTCGACAAGGGCCAGCGCCCGGCGCGCGTGCTCGAGCGGGAACTCGTGCGTGACCTGCGGGGTGATCTGCCCCGCGGCGACCATCGCCGTGACCTGCTCAAGCGCGTCGGGGCGGCTCGGGCGGTACGTCCCGCCCAGCTCGGCGACAGTGTCGCCGTCGGCAGCGGAGATGATCCGCTCCGGCGAGACCGCCAGCTCGGCGACATCGCGCAGCGCCCGCCCGCCGACGAGGTCGAGGAGCAGGTGCACCGCGTCGGGCGCGATCTCGCGGACCGCGGCGACCACGCCGTCGCCGGCCGCCACCCACTGCGCGCCGGTGGCCTCGACGATCTCACGCTTGCTCATCGAAGCCACTCCGATCACCTGCAGCTGCCGGGCCCGACCGATCTGGGCCGCCAACGAGCCGACACCACCGCCGGCACCGAGGACGAGCATGGTCTGGCCGGGCTCCACCTCCACGGCATGGGTGAGGTCGTATGCGGTGGTCCCGGCCACCGGAAGGGTCGCCGCCACCGGGAAGGGCACGCCGCCGGGCTTGCGCACGGCGTCGCCGGCCCGGATCAGGGTGTGGTCGGCGTACCCACCCTCGCCGGGAGCCGGTGAGCCGAGCACCTCGTCGCCCACCGCATACTCCTCGACGCCGTCGCCGACCGCCAGGACGGTGCCGGCGACCTCGAACCCCAGCGTCCTCGGCACCTCGACCCGACCGAACAGGCCCTCGCGGAGCTTCCAGTCTGCCGGGTTCACCCCTGCTGCCCGGACCTCGACGAGGAGCTCGCCCCGGCCGGGCTCCGGCACCGCTCGCTCCAGCAGCGCCTCGGTCTCCGGGCCACCGTGCTCGGTGAAGACGTAGTGCCTGGACAGCGGAGCGGCGTGCTCGGTCGTCATGGACTCAGGTCCTCCTGGAGGTCGGGTGAGGGGGCGGGCGGGCGCTGCCCGGTCACGACCATCAGTAGCCCGCTGCGCGGCGACCGGTCAAGCCTTACGCCAACCGCTGCACTGCCCTACCGGCGATGGACGGCATGCAGCCCCCCACGACGCAGATCGCCCCCGGCACGCGGTGGGCGTGCCAGGGGCGATCGCGGTGGGATCAGCGTTCGACCAGGTGTCTGATCGAGCCTGACCGATCAGACGCGGCCGTAGGAGATCGCGCTGTCGCTGAAGATCTTGCGCAGCGAGGTGGACTTGCCGGTGCGGGGCGAGTCGTACATCATGCCGTTCCCGGCGTAGATGCCGACGTGGTACGGGTTCGAGCCGCCGAAGAACACCAGGTCACCCGGCTGCGGGTTGGAGACCCGCGTGGTGGCGTTGTACTGCTGCGTCGTGGTGCGCGGCAGGGAGACGCCGACCTGACGGAAGACGTACTGGGTGAAGCCCGAGCAGTCGAAGCCTGCGGTGGTCGTGCCGCCGTAGCGGTACGGGATGCCGGTGAGGCTGGCGGCCACGCCGAGGACGCCACCGGTGGCGGCCTTCTGCGGACCCGCGGTCTGGGTGGACTTCGAGGAGGTGGACGTGCCGGAGGAGCTGGTCCGGGCACCACCGCTCGAGCCCGACTGGCGCGAGGTCTGCGCCGGCGCCGGCGGCGGCGGGGGTGGGGGCGGCGGCGGCTTCTCCTTGGCGGTGAACTTCATGACGCCGAAGGTCTGCGGAGCGACAGGTGTCGCGGTGGGAGCCACGATGGCCGGGCGGGCGCCGAGCCGGGATGCGGCGACGTCCAGGGCCCGCTCGCTCAGCGCGATGGTGGCCACGGAGCCTTCGGCCGGGGCGGCCACGACGGCGTCCTTCGTGTCCTTCCCGCTGTTGCCGGCGGCGTTGGCCGGGATGGCGAAAGCGGCAACGAGTCCACCGGAGGCAGCCAGGACCGCCGAGCCCTTCAGTGCAGGGGATGAGGCGCGCGAGGCGATGAGTGCAACTTCTGACAAGGGGTTGTAGCGCTCCGGAGACCGGCGGCGCCCACGATACTTCTGTGCCACGAATATCCTCTGACGCCTACGAGGTGAGCTGTCGGGTTCGGGTGGAGGACACCCGGCCCTTCCGCGGTCAGGGGAAACCGCGGGGAGGACTTCACCCCAAGGACTGCGACGCGAGCGCCGCCGACCACGAGTGGGTCCCCCGCTCCTGCCGTACGGGATGAGGCGGTCCCGACGACCGGGTGGCAGGACTCGGCGTGATCCGATCGTCGGCGTCACCCCCAGAATCGGTGGCGACGGACCCACGGTACACACCCTCGGCGGCGATGTCACATTTCGGTTACGGCGCGTTGTGGATCAACTCATCGCCGCAGGTCAGAGGATGTATGCGGCTGCTCACCTCCGCCCAGTACGTGGACCCAGGCGGCTCGCAGGGCGCCCAGAAGTGGCTGTGACGCTTGCCGCAGCAAGCGCGACGCACCGGCGACCGGGTGCCACATCACAAGGGACACCGGCGTCGTCAGCGGGGCGGCCGGATCACCGCCCGCCCCACCCCTGACAGGCCGCAGCCCCGGCTCGCGCGCGGCGATCCGGGGCTGCGGTGGCTGCGCGATGCGTCAGCCGGCGGGCCTGAGGGGGTCGGTCAGCGGACCGTGACGTGCACGTGGTCCATGTGGTTCGCAGTGGCGCTACCGCGGTTCTCCATCCCGCGCCAACCCTTACCGGGGAACCAAATTCGCTGGTAGTAGATGATGTACTCGATGTTGAGCTCACCGGCGCGGGAGATGAGCATGTTGGCGATCGCGTCGCCATAGCTCTTGTTCGACGTCATGAAGTCCAGGGCTCGACCGGAGGGGTGGTCCGCGATCGAGTCGGGGCGCACGCCACCGATGCTGTTCATGTTCGGGAACGAGTACTTCACGGCGGCCAGGACCCGCATGGAGTTCTGGGTGAGCCCGCGGGCGCAGGAGCAGGCGTTGGCGGCCGCCCAGTCGTAGCCGGACCCGCCGGACTGCTGGACACCGGACCCGCCTGAGGACGACGAGGACGAGCCAGAAGAGCCCGAGCTCTTCGCGGCGGGCGGCGGCGGCGGGGGCGGCGGCTTCTCCTCGGCCTTGAAGGTCATCTTCCCGAAGGCGGGAGCGGCGACGGGGGCGGTGGCCGCCGGGGCTGCGACGGCCACAGCGCCGCGAGCGACGGAACGACTCGCCTGGTCCACGGTGCGCACGCTCGCGAGGGACGCCGCACTGATGCTGGCCGTGAGCGCCCCGCCGGTGAAGGAGGTGTCCTCGTCGGCTGCGTAGGTGCCATCCGCCGCGGCTACCGCGTCAGCGGTTGCCGAGGCGGGCTCGCTGGGGACGACGAGGGCGAGGACGAGGCTGCCGGCGGCCATCAGGGCGCTGGCCTTGGCCACCGTCGGCCCGGGCCGCCGCATCGTGCGGGCCACGCCGGGACGGAGGACGGCGGTGAGGTCGGCCGCGAGACCAGCCGCGAGACCGGCAAGCGGTCCACGCGAGGTGCTCGAGGTATGACGCGCACGCCGCCCGGGCTCAGGGGTACTAACCACGAGAAGAGATCCTTGAAGCTGATTGCAGGGGCTGTGCGACGACCGCTAAGGCAGGGGACGCGGACGGCGCACTACTCGACGGTAGCCCAGCGGTCTGGGCATTGTCACGTTTCGGTAACGAGCGGCTGTGGACAAGCCCCGGACAGACCTTGACCACTTCCACAGCCCTCCGCACAGATCACCGAAAAGTCGGTCACCGACGCGTGTGCGACTCCTCACACGTCTTTGCAAGCGGGCCCGCCCGCGGCCGGTCACGCCTGCGCGGCGACGAAGACGTGTGCAGCGATGTCGTCGGGCAGCGAGACCCCGCTCGCCTCCGGCAACCCCTCCTGGGCCGCGATGACGCGGGAGCCCTCCCGTCGCAGAGTCGCCGACACACCGGGGGTGAGACCTGCGGCGGTCAGCAGGGCGAGCGCCTCCGTGTCCACCTGGACCGGCTCGCCGATCCGGCGGATCGTCACGACGGTGGGGGTCGGGCTCGCGAGCACGCTCATCGAGACCATGCCGTGGAGGAAGTCGTCCCCCGGCTCGAAGCCCAGCTCGTCGAGGCCGGGGATCGGGTTGCCGTACGGCGACTCCTTGACCCCGCCGAGCATCTTCACGATCTTGCGCTCGACCCGCTCGGACATGACGTGCTCCCACCGGCACGCCTCCTCATGGACGTACTCCCACTCCAGCCCGATCACGTCGACGAGCAGGCGCTCGGCGAGCCGGTGCTTGCGCATGACCCGGGTGGCGAGCATGCGGCCCTTCTCGGTCAGCTCCAGGTGACGGTCCGGGGCGACGACGAGGAGCCCGTCGCGCTCCATCCGCCCGACGGTCTGAGACACGGTCGGGCCCGAGTGTCCGAGACGCTCCGCAATGCGGGCGCGCAGCGGCCTGATCCCCTCCTCCTCGAGCTCGAAGACAGTCCGGAGATACATCTCTGTGGTGTCGATCAGGTCAGTCACCCCCCTAGCCTCTCATTCATGACCGCTTCCGTGGCCTGGCTGCGCCGGGACCTCCGCCTGGCCGACCACCCCGCCCTGCTCACGGCGGCTCAGGAGTCGCCCGACGAGACCGTATGCGTCGCAGTCGTCCTCGATCCGGCTCTCCTCCAGCAGAGCGACCGACGGGCGTCCCGATACCTCGCCTCGCTCGCTGCTCTCGACGCCGAGCTCGGCGGCGCCCTGACCGCCCTCCACGACCCGCCGGAGGTGGCCCTCCCCCGGCTCTGCGCCGAGCTCGGGGCCACGACCGTGCACATCTCGCGGGAGACCACGCCGTACGGGCGGGCCAGGGACGCCCGGGTCGGCAAGTCGCTCGCTCAGGCGGGAGTGTCGTTGCGCGCCGCCGGCACTCCCTATGCCATCGGCCCGGGCTCGGTGCTCACGGGCGGGGGCACCGCATACAAGGTCTTCACGCCGTTCTCCCGGGCCTGGCGCGAGTTCGGCTGGCCCCGGCCGGCGCCGACACCGCAGGCGCGCTTCATTCGCGCCGACAGCAGCGGCGCGCTCCCGGCCCCTCCCGACGACGCAACCTACGAGGCGGGTGAGCGGGCCGCGCGCCGGCGATGGACCGAGTTCCTCGACAACGACCTCGCGGGCTATGCCACGGATCGCGACCGCCCGGACCTCGACACCACGAGCCGGATGTCGATTCCCTTGAAGTACGGGGAGATCCACCCACGCACGATGCTCGCGGATCTGGTCGACCGTGGACTGTGGGGCGACGCGGACGCCGACAAGCTCGTCACCGAGCTGTGCTGGCGGGAGTTCTATGCCGACGTGCTCTGGCACCGGCCCGACTCGGCATGGTCGGACTGGAGCACCGCGCTGTCGGACATGACCTACGCCGACCCCACGCATCCCGAGGTGGCCGCGGACATCGAGGCCTGGCGTGCGGGGCGGACCGGGTTCCCCATCGTCGACGCCGGGATGCGCCAGCTCGCCCACGAGGGGTGGATGCACAACCGGGTCCGGATGATCACCGCGAGCTTCCTCGTCAAGGACCTGCACGTGTGGTGGCCGGTCGGCGCCCGGCACTTCCTCGAGCACCTCCTCGACGGGGACATCGCGAGCAACAACCACGGCTGGCAGTGGGTCGCTGGCACCGGGACCGACGCCTCGCCCTACTTCCGGGTCTTCAACCCGGTGAGTCAGGGCCGGCGCCACGACCCGCAGGGTGAGTACGTGCGCCGCTGGGTCCCCGAGCTGGCTCACCTGCGGGGCGCGGCGGCACACGAGCCGTGGAAGGCCGCTGACGGCTACGCCCACGGCTATCCGGAGCGGATCCTCGACCACGCCGAGGCGCGGCTCGAGGCACTCGCCCGCTACGAAGCCGCCCGCGGCTGAGTGGGTTTGGCGGGCCGCGCGACTCTGAGCGCTGGGTGCCGGATGGATCCTCCGTGGCGCTCGTCCTGCTGGCTCTGATGACGTCCGTGGGCTCGTGCTGGGTGCCATAGGCGAGGGCATCGTGGCGTGGAAGAGTGGATGCCATGGGTGCTTCACCGATACGCACAGCCGTCGTCACCGGAGCGAGCAGCGGGATCGGCGCGGCGACTGCGCACGCCCTCGCCGCTGAGGGATACCGCATCGTCGGCGCCGCTCGTCGCCAGGACCGCCTCGAGGAGCTGGCGACGGAGATCCGCGAGGCGGGCGGGACGTGCGACACCGTCACGTGCGACGTGACGTCCGATGCTGACGTCGCACGGCTGGCGGAGGTCGCCGGCCCGACCGTGCAGGTCCTCGTCAACAACGCCGGTGGCGCGCACGGCCTCGAGCCCGTCGCCCAGGCGGATCTCGACGCCTGGCAGCTGATGTACGACGTCAATGTCGCAGGCGTCGTCCGCGTCACGAAGGCCTTGCTCCCGGCCCTGCTCGCGGCCGACGGCGAAGGCATCATCGTCAACGTCGGCTCGATCGCCGGGCACGTCGCCTATGAGGGGGGTGCCGGGTACACCGCCGCCAAGCACGGACTCGCCGTGATCACCGAGACCCTCCGCCTCGAGCTGTTCGACCAGCCGGTCCGGGTCACCGAGATCGCCCCCGGCATGGTGCGGACCGACGAGTTCGCCCTCACCCGCTTCAAGGGCGACCGGGAGAAGGCCGACAAAGTGTATGCGGGGGTCGCCGAGCCGCTCCTCGCCGAGGACATCGCCGACGCGATCACGTGGATGGCCACGCGCCCCCGCCACGTCAATGTCGACCTGCTCGTCATCAAGCCCCGCGCCCAGGCCGCGTCCCACAAGGTGCACCGGCAAGACAGCAGGGGCGCGCTCAGGGCTGGCGGCGGGTGACGCGCCAGGACTCCGGGTCGGCCAGGGTGCCGTCGCCGACCCGGGTGTAGACGATCCGGTCGTGCAACCGTGAGCGCCGGCCGGCCCAGAACTCCACCTCGTCGGCGCTGACCCGCCACCCGCAGAAGTCCTCGGGCATCGGGACGCCCTCAGCCGAGCCCTCGGGGAAGCGGGCCCCCCAGCGGGCCACCTCCGCCTCGAGTGCAGCGCGGCTCTCGATCGGGTGGGACTGCCGGGACGCCCACGCCGCGATCTGCGACCCGTAGGGCCGGGTCGCCCAATAGGTCTGCAGCTCATCGGAAGCGATGGCCTCGGCGACTCCGCGGAACCGGATGGCGCGGAAGAGATGCGGCCACGTGTAGGCGAGAGCGATGCGCGGGTTCGTCGCGAGCTCAGCCGCCTTCGCCGAGTGGCGAGAAGAGACGAAGCCGGGGCCACGGTCGTCCAGGAAGCGGGCGAGCACGGTGCGCACGTTCGGGGCGCCCTCGGCGTCGACAGTCGCGACGCTCACAGCGGTGGGCTCGTCGTGCTGCGGCGTGGACTCGGCCACCGCGATGGCCTCGGTGACCCAGGCGGATACCTGCTCCCACGGGGCCGCGGGCATCGTCGCCGAGTCGATCCCCTCACTGTCGTAGTCCCGGCGGGAGTGGCTGAGGTCGGTCACGCCCCAAGACTATGGCGCGCCGGCATGGTGTCCGGGTGCAGAATGGCACCCGGACCCCTCCACCTCGACGCACCCCAGGACACCCCGCCACCAGAGCGGCGGGCCACACCCGCGGACATGGGAACCAGCCTCATGTACCGGGCTCACCACACACCGAGCTCAAGAACAGCGGACCCCCGGCAGCAGCGGGCCCAAGAGCGCCGGGCGACCCCCGACACCGACCAACCACACATTGGAGACCTGAGCATGAGCGACAGCGACGTCAAGCACGGCCTCGAGGGCGTCATCGCGTTCGAGACCGCCATCGCGGAACCGGACCGTGAAGGAGGGGCGCTGCGCTACCGGGGGGTCGACATCGAGGACCTGGTCGGCCGGGTCAGCTTCGGACACGTCTGGGGCCTGCTCGTCGACAACGAGATGGACCCCGGCCTGCCGCCGGCCGAGCCGTTCCCCCTCCCCGTGCACTCCGGCGACGTGCGCGTCGATGTCCAGGCCGCCCTGGCGATGCTCGCTCCGCTCTGGGGTCTGAAGCCCGTCCTCGACATCGAGCCCGAGGAGGTGCGGGACAACCTCGCCCGCGCCTCGGTCATGGCGCTGTCCTTCGTCGCCCAGTCCGCGCACGGCCAGTCCACGCCGATGGTGCCGCAGTCGCGGGTCGACGAGGGTCGCACCATCACCGAGCGCTTCATGATCCGCTGGCGCGACGAGCCGGATCCCAAGCACGTGGAGGCCGTCGACGCCTACTGGGTGTCGGCTGCCGAGCACGGCATGAACGCGTCCACCTTCACGGCGCGCGTCATCGCCTCGACGGGCGCCGACGTGGCCGCCTGCCTCTCCGGAGCGGTCGGCGCGATGAGCGGCCCGCTCCACGGTGGGGCCCCCTCGCGGGTGCTGCACATGATCGAGGGGGTGGAGCAGGCCGGTGACGCCACCACCTACGTCAAGCGCCTCCTCGACCGCGGCGAGCGCCTCATGGGCTTCGGTCACCGCGTCTACCGCGCCGAGGACCCCCGCGCCCGCGTCCTGCGGGAGACCTGCCGCAGGCTCGATGCCCCACGCTTCGAGGTCGCCGCGGCGCTCGAGAAGGCCGCCCTCGACGAGCTCCACGCCCGTCGCCCAGATCGCGTGCTGGCGACCAACGTCGAGTTCTGGGCAGCCGTCCTCCTCGACTTCGCCGAGGTCCCGCCGGAGATGTTCACGCCGATGTTCACCTGCGCCCGCACGGCCGGGTGGTCGGCGCACATCCTCGAGCAGAAGCGCACCGGTCGGCTCATCCGCCCGACCGCCCGCTACGTCGGCGAGGGCCCCCGCGGCATCGAGTCTATCGCCGGCTGGCGGCCGGACCGCGTGCACTGAGGCGGCCACGGCACACCCTCGGCCGCCCAGCCGAGAGCCGGACCGGGTCCACTGACCCCGCCACCGCATACCTGGTCATCAGCCGAACCGGGTCATCAGCCGAACCGGCAGGAGCACCTCGTTCCGCAACCTGGACCCGGGCGAGCGGGACTCCTCTGCGCTTGCGACACTGGAAGACGTGACTGACGCACCCGCCCTGACCATCCCCGCCGACCTGCTGCCCGCCGACGGTCGCTTCGGCTGCGGACCGAGCAAGGTCCGTCCCGCTCAGGTGGAGGCCCTGGCCGCCATCGGCACCACCGTCCTCGGGACCTCGCACCGGCAGGCGCCGGTGAAGAACCTCGTGGGGGCGGTCCGGTCTGGACTGCGCGACCTGTTCTCCCTCCCCGACGGCTACGAGGTCGTCCTCGGCAACGGTGGCGCGACGGCGTTCTGGGACATCGCCGCCTTCGGGCTGGTCCGGGACCGCGCTCAGCACTGCGCGTTCGGTGAGTTCTCCAGCAAGTTCGCCAGCGTCACGAAGGCGGCGCCCTTCCTCGGTGAGCCGACGGTCGTCAAGGCCGACCCCGGCACGCTCGCCTCGCCGGTGGCCGAGGCCGGCATCGACGTCTATGCCTGGGCGCACAACGAGACCTCGACCGGCGTCATGGCTCCTGTCCACCGCGTCGAGGGCGCCGACGACGACGCGCTCGTCCTCATCGACGCCACCTCCGGTGCCGGCGGCCTGCCCGTCGACGTGACCCAGACGGACGTCTACTACTTCGCCCCGCAGAAGTGCTTCGCCTCCGACGGCGGCCTGTGGGTCGGCCTGTTCTCCCCCGCCGCCCTGGCGCGCGTCGAGGAGATCACCGCGTCGGGCCGCTGGGTGCC
>Ga0123335_1008996_pt1 | contig 10488 bp, 8 predicted proteins | sample BiotimSIPDNA_2_FD_89707 | JGI IMG/M metagenome (GOLD analysis project Ga0123335, IMG submission 89707) | Anaerobic biogas reactor microbial communites from Washington, USA - Biogas_R2 time_0 SIP DNA | ecosystem: Engineered > Bioreactor > Anaerobic > Unclassified | place: Washington, USA... | reverse complement strand
GAAGGCCCTTGTTCCTATGAGGTCGAATCCACCCGCGGCGGCTATCTCTCGCTTGGCAAACTCGTTGCGCGAGTGGGGGCGGGGGACGAGGGACGGGGGGCGGGGGAAGTGGCTAGTGGCCAGTGGCCAGTGGCCAGTATGAAGGATGAAGGCGGAAGGATGAAGGATGAGGCTTCACTGGCCGCTAGCCACTCGCCACTCGCCACTAATGCCTCTCCCCTCTTCACCGTCCGTACCCCCACGGCACTCGTCACCGACCTGGGCACGGAATTCGGCGTCTGGGTTGCCAAAAACGGATACACGACCTCGCAGGTGTTTGCCGGATCGGTAAGACTCGCGGTGATGGGTAGTCAAGCTGATGGAAGCAACGTGGAACAGGTTTTGCACAGCGGACAAATCTGCCGCGTCGAACAAGATTGCATAAAGGTCGCCGAGCCGGATGAAAACGCCGCAATGCAGTTCGTCCGCGAGTTGCCGGAACGCGAAGAGTTGCAAGAGGTCCAACTTGTCGGCCGGATCGATTACAGCGACACTTGGACGGCCAACACGCCCGACCGCTCCGGCGGCTTCGTGCCTTTGGAGAGTCCCGAGGCGTTGCGTGTCGAGCGTTGCCACGGCAATCCGCCGCGGTCTTGGATTCTTAGCTCTCCCGTCGCAGTGACCACTTGGCCGGGCGGCGCTCGGTCCGGTGCGTGGCCGGGCTTCACGCCGCGCGGCTCAAAATCAGGATTCACCGAACTGAGCGGATTGCACGGCGTCTGCTATTTGGGTCTCGAGTACGGCCTGCGAGACGACTTCACCGTGCAGTTCGACGCCGTGCAGACCGACGACCGCATCAACGTCACCGTCGGCGACGAACCGGCCACGATCGAGGGAGCACGCTCGCTTTCGGTGTTTTTCCGCGCTCCGGGCGGGTCGTATCCGGAAATCGGGGTTTACAATCGGCTGCTCGGCGAGGCGGACGTCAAACTTAGCTCCGGCATTACCGCTCCCTTCGAATGGCACAACTACGCCGTCCGCTTCAACCTACGCGAAAAACGTCTGTCGGTTTGGATCGACGGCCGCTATCGAGGCGCGATCGAGCTGGCCGACGTCGAACGCGGCCCTGCAGCCGAAAAACAACGCGCCTGGGCCGAACTGTCTTGGACGAATCAATATGTCACTATCGGAGGCTTTACCGAGCAGGGCATGGGAAGGGTGTGGACCGACAACTTCCGCATCGGCTCGCCGGCAAATAACGACCCTAAATCAAACGAAACAACAACCCTGAATAAACCGGAATAACCAATCAAGCAACATGCAACGAAAGGAGAATATACCGCATGTGTTGACGTGACGACTTAGCATCTGTTGTGTTACGCGATGTTTTGTGTCCCTTTTGCCGACTCCGTCGTGGGGTTTGCGGGGAAAAATGGTTCTTTTATCTTGTGAGGAGAGTTTATCATGTCTAGCTATCGTATTTCTGCAATCGCGATGCTCGCAGTGTTTGGTTTGATGGTCGGAACCGTTTGCGCCGATGCCGTCTCGGTGGGCAATTCGGCACTTATCGGCGAACTCGACTACAGCGATACGTTTACCTTGAACGCAAATCGCGTGGATGGGACTGTGATTAGTGGGGTTGGTGCTCAGGTCGAAAATTGTTACGACAACCCCGCACGGTCTTGGCCTGCCACGAATTTTGGATACTTCAAGACAGACGCCTCGGTATCAACCGTTACAGGTATTGTTTGGCCCGGCGGAAGCGGCGCGGGTAGCGCCACGGGCATGATCGAGTCCGTCGGCAAGCAGAGCAAAAATTTCGGTTTTGCCTACGATTTGAGGACGGTATTTACCGTTCAGTATGATGTGGTTTATAACCCCCAGGCGGACAGGTATAACATCACAATTAACACCGCGCCCAACGGTTTAGCCGGCGCGAATGGACTTTCCATTTTCTTCAGGAAGCCGGGCGAGCCGCACGGTTATCCTGAAATCGGATTGTATAATCCCGGCGTCGGTGAAAAGAACCTTGGATTCACGCCCAACATCGACGATGGCTGGCACAACATCGCCGCCACATTCGATCTCGAGAACGGCTTGCTAGACATCTACGTTGATGAAAACAATCTAGGGCAGATCGATCTCACGACGTTTGAGAATGGAGCGTTTTGGTCCAGGATTACCGCCGCATCAAACGATTATATTAATCTTGGATGGGAAACCCTCAATGCCGCATATACCGGCACGCCGGCGTTTTGGATGGACAACGTCCAGATCGGCGCCCCTGGGGTTATTCCCGAGCCGTCCACGCTGGCGTTGTTTGCCACCGGCCTGATCGGCCTGCTGGCCTACGCTTGGCGCAAGCGGAGGTAATCATAAATTCCCCCCCTTGAATTATCGAGAGAGGGGCAGTGGGTGAGGGCGGCGGCAAACGTGCCCGCCCTCACCCTAACCTATTTCCGGCGGGAAAAGGGACGTTGACGCAGTATGATTTCCGATTCGGAACGGCGCCGACGCTTGGAGCGATGATTGTGGTACAATGGAGCAGTAGGCCGGGCCGCGGCCCGGCGCAATTGCAAAGCAGGATTGTGTCGGGGTGCGACCAAGCCAATACTTACGGAGAAATGTCATGCGGCTGATAAATTGTCAATCGGAAATCGGAAACCAGGGGCGGGGCGAGCCATGCAATCGCAGCCGCGGGGCATTGCCCTCTCCCCTCTCCGCCGCCGTGCATTCACGGCGGGCTAAGTACCCGCCTCGCGCGTTTACGCTGGTGGAACTATTGGTCGTCATCACGATCATCGGCATATTGATCGCTTTGCTGTTGCCGGCGGTTCAGGCCGCACGCGAGGCCGCACGCCGCGTGCAATGCATCAACAACATGAAGCAATGGTGCCTGGGCATGGCGAACTACGAGGAGGCGCAGGGCTATTTCCCCTACGGCGTGATATTCGGCCCGGCAGGCCCCGGCAGCATTAGTCCCAACGGCCGAAGTACAGTCAATACGCCCGGCGACTGGGCGCGTCAATCATTCGTCGTTGCGCTCTGGCCCTACGTCGAACAAATCGAGCTCTACGAAAAATGGGACGTCAACTATACTTTCTATTCGACAACGAACCGGCCCTTGGCGAGGTTCGAGGTGCCCATCTACGATTGTCCCAGCGACCGGCCGCACAGCTTCTGGTCGGCCGATGAATGGCACAATCGCAAGCGGGGCAACTACGTGCTCAGTTGGGGATACTGCAACTTCTGGCAAACCGAGCCGGCCGACAGGAAACTCGGCGCCTTTAGCTACAACAAACAATATCTGGCGGCGGAAATTACCGACGGTCTTTCGCATACGATGTTCATGGGCGAAGTGGTCAAATGCGCCAACGACACGGACGCCGATTTCCGCGGCGACTTTTTCAACAGCGACAAGGGCGCGGCACAATTCATGACCCTCTATACGCCCAACTCGGGAATCGACTCGATGTGGTGCAAGGGGACGATGCCCAACGATCCCGGCCCCTGCCAGATGGCCGCGGCGGTGTACGTCTCCTCGCGGAGCAGGCATCCCGGCGGGGTGGTCACGGGCTTCGGCGACGGATCGGTGCATTTCATTATGGACCAAATCTCGATAGATGTATGGCGGGCGCTGAGTTCCAAGGATGGGGGCGAAATTATCTCCGCCAATGTGGCGAACTAGCGGGCCTTTCCAATTCGACCGATTGATGGGCGGCTGGCACGATTCGCGGAACGGATTATAATCATTGCCGCGCGGCGGCGTCTCGCGCCGCCCTCGGATATGACCCCACGATTACAAGAATGGACGCAAGAATATGGAAAACACGCCTTTTAATTCATCACGCCTACCAAAATTAGCCTGCTATCTACCGGCGCTGCTGCTGCTATTGGCGCCGCTTTGGGGCTGCGGAGCCAACAAGCCCCTGAAAATCGAAGGCTCCGTCACTTACGGCGGAGAGCCGGTGCAAAAGGGACGCATTACTTTTCTGTCACCAGACGGCAAAGGTCCGACCGCCGCCGCCATTATCGCCGACGGAAAATACTCGGTCGGCGTCTTTCCAGGCGTGAAGCAGGTCAAAATCGAGGGATTCAAGGTCGTCGGCCAGGTGCCATACTCCCCCGGCAGTTCCGAGATGGTCGACGACCTTGAGCCGATTATCCCCGCCAAATACAACGAGAAATCCGAGTTGACGGTCGAAATCAGCAGCGGCACCAGATCGCTGGACTTCAACTTGGAGCCGTAAGCGGTTATCACGAACAAGCGTTCACAGGGGACTGCCCCGATTTTTGCGGTCAGGGGACTGTCTCGATTTTTGCGGTTCACCGCGAAAATGGGACTGTCCCCCTCGGCGGCCCGTGAACGGTTACACATTGACCACTGGAGAATTTGCACCATGCGGCGCTGCGCTTTGATGTTTGCTACTTGTTGGATGTTGATCGCGGTCGGCGCTTTTGCGGGCGATAATTCGTCGTCGCAAGCGGACGTTGCCCCCTATCGCTTCGAGACCTTTCGCTTTTCCGACGCGCCGCGGCAAGTCATAGGCGTTAAGTATCGACCGGGCGACGCGAGGTCCGTCTTCCCGCTGGGCGGACTGGGCACCGGAACCGTCGCCATCGACTCCCACGGTCAATTCACCCATCAGGCAGTCGCCAACAGCTATCGGCCGGTCGGCGGCGTAATGGCCGGCACGGGCTTCACGATCCGCGCCGAATGCGACGGCCGCGCAGTCGAAAAGCCGTTCTCGGAAATGGCGCGAACCTATCTCGGCCATTTCCCCATCGTTGACATTGAAGGCGGACACGAAGAGATGCCGGTCGCCTTGCGGTTTCGGGCGATGAGTCCTTTCATACCAGGCGACGCCCGCGAGTCGGCCACTCCGGCCGCGATGTTCCGATTCAGAGCCGAAAACACCGGCGACAAGCCCGTCAAGGCGACGATCACGTTTCGCTGGAACACTCCCCGGCCGCATTTTGGAAGGAAGAGTAAAAAAGCATCGCTTTATCAATGGCCCGAGTATAAAGTGGTCGAGGAACGCCGCGCGCGGTCGGAAGACGGTGCCGTCGCGCTGGCGGTGACGCTCGAGTCAGCCGGCATCCGCGAGGGATGCGCCATCGCGGCATTGAAGGGGCCGGGGGTTAGGGTCTTCCAGCCCGAAACAACCGCCGAGGGCGCTTCGCCCGATGTCATAACAGTCGCGGCCGAGGCCGAGTTGCCGCCGAACGGCAGCGCGGAGTTCCGCTTCGTCCTGGCGTGGTACTATCCCCAGGCGTTGGACAGTTTTCAAAAGTTCGTGGGCCATCAATACGCCCACTGGTTCGACGGTTCGGCGTCAGTCGCGCAGCACGTCGCCGAGCGGTGGGACGACCTCGCCCAGCGGACCGGCGAATGGCAGGAGGCGATCTACGACGATCCCCGGCTCCCCGGCTGGCTGAAGGACCAACTGGTCAACTCGTTGTACATTTTCGCGAGAAGCTCGTGTTGGATCAAGGACGGCCGTTTTACCATGAGCGAATCGTTCACGGAATGTCCCATCATGGAAACCATAGTATGCCGTTTTTACGGCAGCATCCCCCTGGCGATGTTCTTCCCCGAGTTGGAGAAGAACACGATGCGGCAGTTCATGCGTCACCAGCGTGCCGACGGGGCGATTCCCTTCGCCTTCGGCACCCCGGAAAAATGGGACTCCCCCTACCATGAGACGCAAAAGATTCTCGACAGCAACGAGTTCATCTTGCTTGCCTGGCGAAATTACGCCTGGTGGCGGGACAAGGCCTGGGCGGACGAGGTCTACCCGGCCGTCAAAAAAGCCTTCGCCTTCGCCAAAACGCTCGACACCGACGGCGACGGGTTGATTAACGACGAGCTGTCGAAACAGTATTACGACCAGTGGCAGTTTTACGGCGCCGGCGCATACACCAGCGGCGTCTGGCTGGCGGCGATCAAGGCGGCTCGGGCCTTCGCCGAGTTGCAAGGCGACGATGCCTTCCTCGCGGAATGCGACGCGGCGCTCGAAAAAGCCCTGCCCGCCTTCGAGGAAAAGTTGTGGGCCGGCGAATACTACCGTCTCTGGAACGATACGCCCAACAAACGCCGAAGCGACACTTGCCTGGCCGCGCAATTGACCGGCCAATGGTTCGCCTTTTCCGCCGGATTGGGCGAAGTGCTGCCGAAAGACCGCATCGTCGCCGCCCTGGAGTTCGTCCGAAAAACAAACGGGTCGGGCGACGTCTGGGCGCTGGTCAACGGCGTCACTCACGACGGCAGCCGCGACAAGTCCGACCAGAAACACGGCCACTCCCATACCGCCACGCTCGGAGAGACTTGGTGCTACGCCGCGACCTGCATCTATGCCGGGCGGCCGAATCTCGGAATGCCCCTGGCAGAGCGTCTGGCCAAAAACATCTCGCTCCGGCAGCGTCGCCCCTGGAACACGACTTGGAACCTGAATCCCGACACCGGCGAAATGCTTTGGGGGGCGGAATACTACAGCAACCCGTGCGTGTGGGATCTGTGGGGCGCATTGACCGGTCAGCGAAAATTGCACCAGGATTGATGCAACTCGATTGAGCTATGGAGTGCATCGCGAAGCCGAGAACCGATGCCCATGCGTAACAGAGCGGCGTTCTTCAAGTGTATTTCGTGCGGCGCAGCCTGCGACCTGAAAGGCCGGTTCTTTCGTTGCCGGTGCGGAGGGCTGCTCGACATCGACGGGCTGGACGATGCCTTCTCGCCCGATTTGCTGGAAAACGACGTTCATGGAGTCTTCCGTTACAGAAGGCTGATGCCCTCGATCGTCTAAGAACTCTGGGAACAACTCGGAGGAAGGCTTCCGGAAGCGTTGGCCGTGCCGGTTGGAAATGGAACGCTTCTAATCGGCGTTGAGTTGGGGATCAAGTCGCTCATGGCGGGCGGGGTTCTCGACCGGCCGCCGTGCATCATTGCCGTGCAAGCGGCCGGATGCGCGCCGATCCACAGAGCATTTGTGGAAGGAAAGGCTGAAGTTGCCCCGGTTGCCAACAACGGCACTGCCGCCGAAGGTATTGCGATAGCAGCCCCGATGAGAGGCTCGCAGTTGCTTTCCGCCCTGAAGCGATTAGGCGGAACGATTGTCGCCGTCGATGAAGAGGCCATCGCACGCGCAAGCAATGCCCTGACCAAAGCGGGGATATTCGTCGAGCCGACCAGCGCGGCCACTCTCGCCGGAGCCGAAAACTGGGCGAAAACCGCCGGATTCACAGGGGACATCGCCGTTCCCATGTGTGGAGCCGGCCTAAAATCTCTTCACTAACGAGATGAATACGCTTTGGCCGACCGCACGTTTTCATCGCTTTTTCGCCAGCCAATTGCTGCTGTATTGAATAGATCCGGACCTATGCCTTTTTGGTGGCGCTGATTGTCTAACTTGACTTGTAATGCTATCTTCATAATCGCTGGAAGTTGGTTCGGCAGTCCGCATATCTCGAAAGGACCATGATGATGAAGACCGCGTCGTTAATCAGGTTTTTCGGCGTCGTTGGAGTGGTGGCAACTATGTTCGCCTCTGCGCTTGCCGCCGAGCGGCCGGCCATGCGGCCGCCGGCCGTGCCGCTGGTGGTCCACGATCCGTACTTCAGCGTCTGGTCGTTTAACGACAATTTGACTCACGGCCCGACCAGGCACTGGACCGGCACGGCGCATGAACTTTGCGGCATGGTTCGCATCGATGGCCGGACGTTTCGCGTCATGGGGAGCGATCCGCGGGCTGTTGCCGGAATGGAACAGGTGCGGATGGAAGTGCTGCCGACGCGAACGATTTACGAGTTCCAGGCGGCCGGCGTTCGGGTCCGGCTCGAATTCATCAGTCCGCTGCTGCCTCGCGACCTGGATTTGTTCTCACGGCCGGTCGCTTACATCGCTTGGGAAGTGAAATCCATCGACCGGCGCGAGCATGATGTCGCGCTGTATTTCGATGCTTCGGCGGCGCTGGCGGTGGATAAGCCCAAACAGGAGGTCGTTTGGTCGCGGCCCGACGCGGCAGGGCTATGCGTATTGCGGATCGGGTCCAAGGAACAACCTGTCCTGGAAAAAGCCGGCGACGATCTGCGGATCGACTGGGGCTATCTCTACGCGGCCGCGCCGGATGTGGATAAACCGTCGATGGCGATTGCGGGTCGCGATAAAACGCGGTCGGGCTTCGCCGCCGCCGGCCGACTGCCCGACGCCGACGACCCGCGCATGCCGCGCGCCGTCGAAGACGATCAGCCCGTCGCCGCGTTCCTGTTCAATCTGGGAGCGGTCGGATCGGAGCCGGCATCCCGCTATTTGATGCTTGCCTACGACGACGAATACTCGATCGAATATCTGGGCGAGAAGCTCCGGCCTTATTGGCGCCGCAACGGCATGGACGCGCCTGAATTGTTGGCGGCGGCCGCCGATCAATACCAACTCGCGAAGGCCGCCTGCGAGGCGTTCGACCGCGAGTTGATGGCCGATCTGACTGCGGTCGGCGGCCCGCGATATGCCAACCTGTGCGCTTTGGCCTATCGCCAAGCGATCGGCGCTCACAAGCTGGCAGCCCTGCCCGACGGCCGGCCGATGCTCTTCAGCAAGGAGTGTTTCAGCAACGGCTGCACCGGCACGGTTGACGTGATCTATCCGGCCTCGCCGCTGTTCATGCTTCTGAGCAACGAGTTGTTGAAGGCGTCGGTTACTCCGGTGTTCGAGTACGCCGCCACTCCGCAGTGGAAGTTTCCCTACGCTCCGCACGACGTGGGCCGGTATCCCAAGGCAAACGGGCCGGTCTACGGCGGCGGCGAAAAGAGCGAGCGAGGGCAAATGCCGGTCGAGGAGTCGGGCAATATGTTGATCATGGCCGCCGCCATCTGCCAACTCGACGGCAATACGGCCTACGTGGAAAAGTATTGGCGCCTGATCCAAGGTTGGGCAGAGTTTCTTAAAGAGAAGGGCTTCGACCCGGAAAACCAACTCTGCACCGACGACTTCGCCGGCCGCTCGGCGCATAACGCCAACCTCTCGATCAAAGCGATCATGGCCCTGGGCGCGTATGCAAAAATGTGCGACATGGCCGGCAAGCGGGACCAAGCCGTCATGTACCGCCGCACGGCCGAGGAATTCGCCCGGCAATGGATGGAAGCGGCCGACGACGGCGATCACTATCGGCTCACCTTCGACCAGCCGGGCACGTGGAGCCAGAAATACAATCTGGTCTGGGATACACTGCTGGGGCTGCGGTTGTTTCCGCCGGAAGTGGCCGCAAAGGAAGTTGCTTTCTACCAGACCAAACTGGAACGATTTGGCCTGCCGTTGGATTCACGCAAGGCATATACAAAGACCGATTGGGAGGTATGGACCGCCACATTGGCCCAGTCGCGGCGGGATTTCGACGCCCTGATGGAGCCGGTCTACGATTTCGTCGATCATACGCCAGATAGAGTCCCGTTGACCGACTGGTACTGGACGACCGACGCGAAAATGTGCGGTTTTCAGGCGCGGCCGGTCATCGGCGGAGTGTTCATCAAGATGTTGGCCGACCCAAAAACATGGTCGAAAAGGAGTCGCCCACCGGATGCCGCGCGCCGTTAGAAGCCCCCCTGTTGGCCAGCTAGGCCACTGTTTTGCGTGTGCCGCGTGCGAAGGTCCACCCGTGTTTCCCGCACTGCCGGGCCATTTTTCAACATCCCATACCCCCGCCTTGTCAATCGTGAAAATAGATATTAGTATAGATATGTGTTTTTTCCATTCCCCGATAGCTCAGTTGGTAGAGCGAGCGGCTGTTAACCGCTAAGTCCTAGGTTCGAGTCCTAGTCGGGGAGCCTGTTCACTTGTACAGTACTGTAACGGCTCGCAAACCCCGGGAAAACCGGGGTTTTCGCTTTCTTGCTTCCCCCCGTTACATGCCGTTCCATGCGGATACTGCACCGGATTCTGCACCGGATTCTGCACCGCGCCCGCCGGGGCCTCTATCGCCCGTTGAAAATGCTCGTCAGTGGTTTGCAAGTAGTGCTTGGCCGCAACCGCCGCCGTATTTCCAAGCCAGCTTGTCACCACATGTAGGGGGAATGTTTCCACTAGCTCGGTTTCGCGGGTTGCCCGAAGATTCTGAAATAGCTTCTGCCAGGGTTCCAAGCCCGCTTTGCGGATAATCCGTTCAAGCTGTGTGCGTAGGTTGGAATTGGCATTGCGATAGCGGGTAATGACATACTCGGTTCCCGGCTCGGCTTCGTCGAAAGCCGCCTCCAGGTGCGGCCGTAGCTCGGGGAATATCGGAATCTGTCGAGTCGCTTTCCCCTGGTGGGCAGTTTTTGGACTGTGTATCGTCAATCGCCCGCTTGCCCAATCAACGTCGCCCCAACGCAAGCCCAACGGCTCGGAAGGCACTCTAACCCAAGTTGATCAGTTGAATGCCTGAGAAATTATTTTTGAAATATTTTCGGCCTGAAACACGGTCCCACAACGGTTGCATCTTTTCCAGTTTCACGGCAAGCAGCGAATTTCGACGCCGG